>Ga0209181_10002393_pt1 | contig 30905 bp, 28 predicted proteins | sample MAT05_FD_187208 | JGI IMG/M metagenome (GOLD analysis project Ga0209181, IMG submission 187208) | Freshwater microbial communities from Lake Fryxell liftoff mats and glacier meltwater in Antarctica - MAT-05 (SPAdes) (version 2) | ecosystem: Environmental > Aquatic > Freshwater > Ice > Liftoff... | reverse complement strand
CCTTCTCGAAGCCCAGCAACGCCGCGGTGCTCAGCAAGGCGACGCTTTCCGACAGCAGCGCCACCGCGGCGGGCACCGCGAACATTCGCGCGAACATCGGCGAGCTGTACCTGCGGATGCTCGGCGAGGACGCGGTTCCCTCCGAGGTCGACGACTTGTTCGACAACGTCTTCAAGCCATACGAGTCGAAGGGCGCGGTCGTGGCGTGGACGGCGGTCTGCGCGGCGCTGGTGAGAGATCCACTCTGGATGCTCTATTGAACCGGGAGCACGGACGATGAAGCTCGGACGACGCGCGTTGCTCAAGGCCAGCCTCGGGGTCACCCAGCTGGGCCTGCTCGGGAAGCTGGCGACGCCCTCGCGCGCGCACGCCCAGGCGATGGGCGGCCCGACCAAGCTGCTGACGCTGTACCTGCCCGGCGGTTGGGGCTCGATGTTCACCTTCTGCGGGATGAGCGCGGCCGAGGTGACGGCGACCATCCCCGCTCCGTTCGTGGAGAACGGCGAGCCGATGTTCTTCAGCCCCGCGCAGCTGGCGGGCTTGAACCCCTCGGGCGGAGGCACCGGGCTTCGGTTGCCCAGGCTGTGGGACGACGTCGAGCTGAAGGCGGGCCGGGTCGATCGCCGGCTGGGCACGTCGCCCCATGGTTGGTCGTGGGTGCAGCACAAGCTGTGGGAAAACACGGTCGCGATCCACGGCGTGGACCAGATGACCGCGGCGCACGTCGCCGGCTCGGTGAGCGCGATGTGCGGGGTGGCGTCCAGCGAGTTCAAGTCGCCTTCGCTGCACGCGTGGGCGGCGCACAACCTCTTCACCCGGTTTCCAGATCGCCCGCTGCCCTCGGTGTGGATTGACGGGCCACAGCCGGCGTCGCTGGGCCTGCGCGGCGAGGCGTCCCCGCTGCGAATCCCCCGCATCGCCGACATCGACTTCATGTTCTCTGACCGCGCCGCGAACGCGTGGAACGGGCTCCGGGCCTCGGACATCGGAGCGACGGCTCCGCTGCGCGGCTTCGACGGAATGCCCGCGGCCGGCGGCTTCGTGCTCAACCCCATCGCCGACCGTTCGATGCGGCGGCTGCGCGCGCTCAAGGGCACCACCAACGGCGCGACGGACGCGGTGCTCCAGAAGCTGCACGACGACCTGGGCGGCGTGAGCAAGGTGCTCGCCCGAAACGTGACGGCAATCGTCCAGGGGACGATGGGCGTCCAATACACGACGAAGCCCTTCTGGGCGCCAGCGGGCGGCGGCCACTTCGGGGTCGACCTCGGCGGCTTCGGCAGCGACTCCGGCACGACGTGGAGCTCGCAGTTCGATCTCGCGCTGCGCCTGCTCAAGAGCGACCTGGCGACCTCGATTGCGATCGAGTGCCGCGGCCCCACGTCGTACGGCTTCGACAACGGCCACAGCCAGGGGCACCGGGTGCAGTTCGCGCAGGTGCGAGGCACCTTCGAGGTGGTCGGCCGGCTGTTGGGCGAGATGAAGGCGACGCCTGGCTCGGCGATCGGGAAGACGCTGCTCGACGACACGCTGGTGGTGCTGCTTTCCGACTTCGGCCGCACCTGGCCCAAGAGCGGAGCGACCAGCGACCACTGGCCCGCCAGCACCGTCATCTTCGCCGGCGGCGGGCTGAGCCCCGACAAGATGGTCGGCGGCTACGCGGTGAACACGGCAGATCCAACAGCGCAGGGCTTCGACGGAGTGCCGGTGGCGATCAAAGAGGCCAGCGGCACGGTGACGCGCCGGCCGCGCAGCTCGGACATCGTGAACACCGCGCTGGCGGTGATGGGCGTGACAGGCATCACCATCCCCGGCGGCAGCGGTGAGATTCTCGGCGTTCGCAGCGGGACCTGAACGGCACGCGGGCGGCGTCATCGTTGCTTCAACCCGACGCATCGGGCCAGTCGACTAAGGTGCACCGATGGGAATTCTCTCGACCCGATGGGAAGGCAAGGACGATGGACACGCGGTCGCCGTCGCCCGTAACGAGCTGACGAAGGGCTTCAAGCTCGAGTGGGATGGCGCCGAGATCGCCAGCCGCACCTGGTCGTGGATCGGGCTCGGGGAGCTCCACGCCTCTGCCGAGTTCGCGGGCCGAACGGCCGAGGTGCGGGTCGCCATCACCTGGGGCGGAGTCGCCGCGCTCGATGGAAACTGCACGGTCACCGTCGACGGCGCCCCGGTGCCGATGACGCTCGTGCAGTAGCGCGCCCTCGGGGGCGTGCTCGAAGTGCACGACCTCAGCGTCCCGCCGGCCGACTTCCCTCGCTGTGGCATCAGCGCCTGCTCGTTGCCCCAGTCGAGCGGCTGCTCGCCGAAGTCGTAGGGGCCCGCGTCGACCGTCTCCTCCCAGCACGCGGCGAGGATCTGTTCGAGCTGGGCGCCGCTCCGAGCGAGCTTGCGGTCGGCGAGGATGCGCTCCTGAAACGCGAGCTTCAACCCCGGTGCGATGATGGCGGCAAAGTCAGGCTCGATGTCGCGGAGCTTGCCGCCCTTGTCGCCGGCGAGGGATGGCTGGATGAGGAAGTCGACGGCGACCGTTCCGGAGTTGGTGATCTTCCACCGCTGCCGTGTCGGGTTGCCATCGTCGTTCGTGTCCATCGTGAAGCCAGCATCACGCAACCGCTCGGTGAGCTTGCGGTAGCGGCCCTCATCAAGCAGGGCGAGCGTGAGCCCGACGTCGAGGTCCATCGTGCCGACGTGGGCCGCGGTATCTTCGGGCAGCGTCTCGTGGGCGATGAGGAGCGAAGGGACGAGCCCGCCCACGACGACCAGGTCGTCCATCAAGTCGCCGAGCTTCGTCGCGACGTAGAGGCACGTGGCGCGCACCAGCTCGACCTGCTCGCTCTTGTTCTCGGAGGCACGCTTCGGTTTCTCAGGCATCGCGCCTCCAGTTGAGCAGCTCAGTGCGGAGGCGATCGGCCGCCTCGCCGGCGCGCTCCGGGTGTTCCTTCAGATCGAGGTACGCTTGAACCGGATGGACGCACAGCAGGCCATCGCGCTCGGATGCACCGTAGAAGACCCCTTCGTCGTTCGGCACGACGAACCAGAGGTTCGCGCCGCGCGTGTCCTCGCGGTAGCCGAGCTTCTCCTTCAGCGTCGCGGTCGGTTCGCTGCGCAGGAAGAACGTGGCGATGCGAAACGAGGCGAAGTGATTCATCTGCCAAGCAGCGGCCAGTCCGGTGGCCGCGTGCTCGATCTTCTCGGCGGCAAGCGTGTCGCCCACGAAGCGCGCCAGGGCGTCGCCCGAGCGCGCGGCGACGTGGCCCTGGATGAGCGTGTGCTTCGAGAACTGGTAGGCTTCTCGCCAGGCGTCGAGCAAGAGCTGCGGATCCTTGGCTCGGATAGCGCCGCTCGATTCGCGGATGATGTAGTCGTCCTGGTCGAGGCGGGAGACGATGCGGCTCACGAACCCCTCGGTCATGTGCGTGGAGCGCGCGATCTGCCGCTGGGTGAACGCCTCGCCCGGGTGCATGAGGAACCAGCGCGCGACGCGGGCGCTCTTGGGAGCGAAGAGGTTCGGCGGCCGCCCAGGTTCTCGAAAGCGGTTCGGGCGCCCGTCAACGATGATGCGGAGCCCAGGCGCGACGATGTGGGCGTTGCCACTGAGGTCGAGCCACGCCACGCGCGCTTCCTCGCATACCCGCCGTCCCGCCTCGCCCATGAAGGGAACCGCCACGAGAGGGATCGCACGCTTGCGGAGTTCCTTGGCGTACTGCGCAGCCTTCTTCGTGGCAGCCGCGACGGGCGCGGCACTGGCGGTCTTGGTCCACTCCACGACGAAGGTCTTGCCGTCGGCAGCGACCACGACGTCGGCGCTGGAGACGCCGTTCGAGCGAGCAGAGACCGCCTTCGGCTCGATGTCGAGCAGGCGTGCGAGTGCCGCCGAAACCTGCGAGACGAGGCGCGCGTCCTTGGATCGGGTGCCCATACTTCACTAAATACACCAGGTTCACGAATCTGTAAAACCGGCTAGTTTAGTGAAGTTAAATTGCCGTGGCTGCCGCCGCGACCCACTCCGTCGTCCCGCGCCTGTACTTCACTAAAGTATCTGGCTTTACTGGAACGGTGAAGCTGGCCGAGTTGCTGAAGCATCGTCCGGGTTCGGAGCGCAGTGGTCAGGTTCATGACACCTCGGCCCAGGTCCGGTGCATCACGCGTTCGGGTACCACAAGGTTCCAGCGGGTGAGAAGCTTGCCCGACTCACGCTTGCCGCGTTCCAAGTACATCGGCTGGGACGGGGACGTGCTCTTGGAGGCGCTTTAGATGGCTCTCCTCGAGCATCAGCTCCTCTCGGTGCTGCTCGAGGAAAAAGCCGACCTTCGCCACGGTGACCGCCGAGCCCAGCTTCTCTGGCTGTTCGCGACCTCGACCGAGAGCTCGCTGCACTTCTGGAAGCCCGCGTGACCAACGTCGTCGATCTCGACCACGAACTTGAACGTTTTGTGAAAGCTGCGGGGCTTGCCGATGACGGGCAAGGTGGGTCCTCCTTACGCGCCCGCCGCAGCGAGCTCGGCCTCGAGTTGAGGCAAGCGTCACCAAAGCTGAGCCAGGTCAAGCGAGGGGCTCGAGCTCGACCGTGAGCTTCGCCGCGGCGATGGCCCGGATCTTCGGCCCCAGCGAGAAGGACTCGCGGCCGGCGTGGACGACGAAGAGGGTCTCGAGATCGATCGACTCGAGCGCGCTCCTCATGCTTGGCGTCACGGAGGGACTCGCCGTGCGCTTGAACTCAAAACCGATGCGGCGCGCTCCGTCGCTGACCAGGAGGTCGAGCTCAGCGCCCTGGTGCGTGCCCCAGAAGTAGCACTGCCGGGGAGTCACCCGGAGCTGCTGCATGACCTGTTGCAGCAGGAAACCTTCCCAGGACGCTCCAGAACGAGGCGTCTCATCGAGCTGAGCGCGCGTCTTGATGTCGAGCAGCGCGTGCAGCAGCCCCGAGTCGCGCAGGTAGAGCTTCGGCGACTTCACCTGCCGCTTGCTGATGTTCTCGTGCCAGGGCTGGAGCTGGTGAATGACGAGCGCCCCTTCGAGCTGATCCGCGTATCGACGCGCCGTCGCGTCGGAAACGCCCATCGACCTGCCCAGCTCCGACCAGTTCAGGACCTGCCCGTGAACGTGGGCGAGCATCGACCAGAACCGCCGCAGCGTCGGAGCAGGGACCGAGACGCCCAGCATCGCGAGATCGCGCTCCAGGAACGTCTGAATGAAGTCCGAACGCCAGGCGAAGCTGTCCGCATCCGAGCTTGCGGTGAACGAGGCCGGGAAACCGCCGCGCAGCCAGAGCCGGTCGAGCCGCCTGGGCGTGACCTCTGACAACGACAGGCCTCCCAGCTGGAGGAAGGCCACGCGCCCCGCCAGCGTCTCGGACTCCTGCCTGAGCAACTCCGGGCTCGCGGTCCCCAGGACCAGGAACCGCGCCGGCCGCCGCGGCCGATCGGCCAGCACCCGCAGCACGGGGAAGAGCTCGGGGCGCCGCTGAATCTCGTCGAGAACGACGAGACCTCGAAGTGGCGCGAGCGCGAGCTCAGGCTCGGCCAGTCGGGCCAGCGCGCTGGGTTGCTCCAGGTCGAAGGTCGAGACGGGCCCTCCGAAGGCGGCGGCGACGTCGCGCGCCAGCGTCGTCTTCCCGATCTGGCGCGGGCCCAGCAGGGTGACCACCGGGGCGCGGCGCAAGAGCCGCAATACCTCGCCGGTCAGGCCCTCACGCGAGATCTTCATGAGAAACAGTTACCATGAAAATTCGATCTCGCGCGTCGAGTTTTCATGGGCTCAATGCTGTCTCAGGGCAAGTCGTTCTGGACGAAGGACGCCACGGGCGACTGACGTGCACGCCTGCCGGCCAGCGGCGAGCCCGACGTGCGCGGGCCCGGGCACGCGCAGCCTTCGTTGATCATCCCGTTGCAGTTCTCGTCGATGTTGCTGCTCTCGCATCGCTCGATCGCCGTGGTGTTGATCGCCGGAGTCAGGTCGTCGCAGTCTGTTCCGGTCGCGATGGCCTCAGTGCCAGTACAGATGAGCGCGCGCTCGCCGTCGCCGTCGCCGTCTTGATCTCGTGCAGTGAACTTGCAGCGGCCCGTCGTGAGGTCGCACGTCGCTTCGGCGCAGCCGCTGGGTGTGGGGCTGGCCAGCGCGAGGGTCGATTCGCATTCCGCGTTGGTCAGACAGCCACCGCCCCCTGACGACGTCGTTCCCGAGGAGCACGACACGACGACCAGCGCAGCGACGGTAAGGACGATGATTCTCATGAGGCGGATCGGGCCCGCTCGAGCACTCCGGCCATGGTCATTGATTGCCGCCAGCCGGAGCGGGGCTGATCATCACCGCAGGCGCACCGAAGAGCAGTCTGAGGATCAGGGGCCGAGGTCGACCTTCACGGTCACTGCTTTGCCGCCGTTCGCGTACGGCACCTCGGTGAAGTCGGCCCTGAAGCCGCTCTGCTTCACGGCGTCGGCCCAGTCCTTACAGGCGGTCGAGGGCAGCGGGTCGGTGCCCGTGAAACCGACGATGACGTTTCGAGAGAACGTGCTGCTGGTGACCGTCGGCCGGTTCTTGCACGCGCCAAGCAGTGGCCTGGTGATGTTCATCGTGGCGGCCTTCATCAGGTCCAAGGAGTCGCTGAGCGTCGGGCTGAAGGTGACGCTCTTCGCCTCGGCGTTGATGTTTGTGTAGAGCGTTTTCATATCCATGCTCAGCACCGAGGTCGGGCCGCTGACCTTGCCGGCGAAAGAGCCAGAGACCATCACGTTCGTCGTCTTGGTCGAGCCTCCGCCTCCGCCTCCGCCTCCGCCTCCGCTGGCCGTGCCGCCGCCAGCGCCGGAACCTCCCCCGCTGCCCGTCTGCAGACACCCATCGGCGATGGTGCAGCTCGCGCTCGACGCCACGCAGGCGCGCTGGGCTTGCGTCATCCTCCCGCAGCCGCCGGTGCAGTCTGGTGGCTGGGAGCCGCAGAGGGTCTCGATGCGGTCACAGACTTCGGTGCAGGTGGGCTCGCTGGAGGCTCCTCCTCCGGCCCCTCCGCCCACACCTCTGGGCTCGATGGGTCCGCAGGCGATGAACAACAACGGGCTGAGCAATGCGATTCGGGTGTGCATGCCCGAGGACGCGGGCCGGCAGCCCCTCTAGCGATCTTTCTTCGGGGGCTCGTTTGAAGGTTGAATCAGCCGGCCCAGGCTGAGGTCGACCTGGCTGCGCACCAGCCGCATCAGGCTGTCGAGCTCCGAGCCGACCAGCTGCAGCTTGCGGGTGAGGACCCGACGGGTCGCCGACAGCAGCTCGGATCTCGCCCGCGTCAGCCGCCGCGCCGCGGACACCGGGTGGATGCGCTGGACGGCGGCGATCTCTTCCAGCGTCAGCCGTTCGACCAGCTGGTGCCGCAGCACCGCGCGGTCTTTCGACTCGAGCGAGCCGAGGGCCTCGCGAAACGCCTCCTCGAACTGTGCCCGGTAGAGCTTCTTCGTGTAGGCCAGCTGCGGGTCCAGCTCGACGCCGGCGCCTCGCAGCAGCGCCTGCAGCTCGTCCGTGTTCTCAAGCAACGCAGGCTCGCGCGCTCGTACCAGTGAGAGCGCCTCACGGGTCGCCGCTACCGCGAGCCAGGCGAAGAGCTCACCCTTGCCGAGGTAGCCCGAAATCTTCGGGGGCGCCGACCCGTCCGACACCAGCAGCTTGTCGCGCAGCCGCTGCTTCACCTCGTCGCGATCCGACGCGTCCGGTAGCACCCGGCTGAGCACGGCATCCAGTCGCGCGAAACAACGGTCTTCGAGCAGGCGCAGCGCGGCGGGCTCACCGCGCGAACAGGCGAACGCGAGGTAGAGGTCGGCGAGCCGGCCATCGGGCACGGGGCGGGAACCCAGCTGCGCGGCAAAGGCCGCCGCATCGACGCGGAGCTCTGGCCACGCCGCCTTCAGTGCCTCTTTCATCGGCGCGGATACTACCGCTCGCGCTCGGGGTGGGAGTACATCGCGGCCGTGGGGTGCCTCTCTGACGAAGACGTTCTCGACTACGTCCAGGACCGGCTCACGCCCGAGGTGACGGGTGAGTTCGCGTCTCACGTCGATGGCTGCGCGGGGTGCCGGTCGCTGGTGCTGACGCTGGCGCGGGCCGGGTTCGCGGCCGCGTCGCCAGTGACCGGCGATGGCACGCTGGCGGCGCTGGCCGAGCCGCTGCTCACCGCAGGCAGCATGCTCGGCCGCTATCGCATCCTCGAGGTGAGAGGCGCGGGCGGAATGGGCGTCGTCTACTCTGCCGACGACACGGAGCTGGATCGCAAGGTCGCGCTCAAGCTGCTCCACGCGGGCGCTGCGGATCCCCGTGGCCTCTTGCTTCGCGAGGCGCAGGCGCTGGCCCGGGTCTCACACCAAAACGTCATCACCGTGTTCGAAGTCGGCACATTTCAAGACCGGGTCTTCGTCGCGATGGAGTTCGTCGATGGGTGGACGCTGCGCGAGTGGCTGGCGTCGGCGAAGCGGACGTGGCGCGAGGTGTTCACGGCGTGCCTGCAGGTCGGGCGGGGCATCGCGGCTGCGCACGGTGCCGGGCTGGTGCACCGCGATCTCAAGCCGGACAATGTCTTGATTGGAGACGACGGCTGGGTGCGGGTGACCGACTTCGGGCTCGCGCTGATGGCGGGAGGCGCGGCCGAGGGGGCGATTGCGGGGACGCCCGCGTACATGGCGCCAGAGCAGCGCACGCGGGGTGTGGTCGACGCGCGATCGGACCAGTACAGCTTCTGCGTGCTGATGCGTGAGGCGCTCGGCGCTCGCGCCGCGCCAGTGCCCGGCTTCATCTCTCGCGTGCTCTCGCGAGGGCTCAGCGAAGATCCTTCGTCGCGGTTCGAGTCGATGGGCGAGTTGCTGAAGGCCCTCGAGCGCGCTCCGGTGCTCAGGCGGCGCATCGGGCTGGCCCTGGGAGGACTGGTGGCCGCCGCCGCCATCCTCACGCTGATCAGCCTGAGGCCGCCGCCATGCGCCAACGTGCGCGACCGCGTGGCGAAGCTGTACCCACCTGAGCGAGCTGCGGGGCTGCGCAAGACCTTCGAGGCCAGCGGCAAGCCGTATGCGGGCGCTGCGTTTGCCGAGGTGGATCGCGTGCTCACCGCCTGGGTCGCGCGCTGGAGCACCTCGAGCGTCGACGCCTGCGAGGCGACGCAGATCCGGCACGAGCAGTCGGCAGAGCTGATGGATCTGCGCAACGAGTGTCTGCGCAGAGCTCTGGGACAGGCGCAGGCGCTGCTCGAGGTCTTCGAGGGCGCCGACGCGAAGCTGGTCGAGCGGGTGGGGCAAGCGGTGCACGCGCTTCCGGAGCTCGCCGTCTGTGACGACGGCACTGCGCTGCGTGCGGGGGCTCGGCGGCCGGCGGATCCGAAGCTGCGCGCGTCGCTCGTTCCGCTCGAGGCGCGGCTGGCGCAGGGCGCGGCGCTGCGGGTGGCCGGCAAGTACAAGGACGCGATCGCTTTGCTCGAGCCGCTGCGGGTCGAGGCGACGGCGCTGGGGCACGCCGCGCTGCTCGCCGAGGTGCACCATGCCCTCGGAGACGCGCGCGAGAGCGCCGGCCAGGTCGAGGCAGCGCGGGCCGACCTGAACGAAGCAATTCGGGTCTCCGAGTCGGTGGGCAATGACCTGCTCAAGGCGCGGGCGTGGGTGCGGCTGGTGTTCCTCGAGGGAAACCCGGCGCGGGTGGTCGAAGGCAAGAAGGCGGCCCAGATGGCGGAGGCGACGCTGCGGCGCATCGGTGGAGGCGGAGTCCTCGGCGCGCAGCTCGCCGGCGCCCGCGCCAACCTCGCGCTGATCGAAGGGAAGGAAGACGAAGCACTGAAGCTCATTCGCGAGGCGGTCGCCCTGCAGCAACAGCACGGCGCTCTGGATGATCCAAAGATGTCGACGGTGCTTCTGCAGCTGGGCAACGTCGAGATCGCGCTCGGGGACTACCGGGCGGCGCATGCGGCGTTCGTTCGCGCGTGCGAGATTGACGAGCGCGTTCACGGGCGAGACCACCCCCGGCTCGCGACCTGCGCCAACAACCTCTCGGCGGTGCTCTGCCTGTTCGGGCGCTTCGATGAAGCCATCGTTCAGGCCCGCCGCAGCGTCGAGCTGCGCGAGAAGTCGCTGGGCAAGGACCACCTGCTCTACGCCGGCTCGCTGTGCAACCTGGGCGAGGCCCAGCGCGGTCTGGGGCTGCTCGACGAGGCGCTGGCGAGCTACCAGCTGGCGCTCGGAGCGCGGGTGAAGCACGGCGACGAGAACGTGGTGGTCGTCTCGGCCGAAGACGGTATCGGGATGACGCTGCTCGCGCAGGGAAAGCCCGCCGAAGCCGAGCCCCACCTGCTGCGCGCGCTGGCGCTGAACGAGAAGATGTACGGCCCACAGAGCGCCGAGGTGTCCTGGGCCAATGCGCAGCTGGCCGAGTTGAGGACCCTGCAGGGAAGGGCGGCGGACGCGTTGATCCTCGCGCAGTCCAGCCTGGCGCTCCGCGAGGGCCGCCACGCGCCGACGCATCCTGAGCTGGCGAGATCCCTTCAGGTGCTCGGGCAGGCGCAGCTCGCGCTGGGGAAGCCCGAGCTCGCGCGGCCTCCGCTCGAGCGGGCGGTGGCGATAAGCGAGGCGTCCGGCCTCGACAAGCGGCTGTTGGCGGCCAGCCAATGGGCGCTGGCCAGGGCGCTTGCCCCATTGCCCGAAGAGAAGGAAAGGGCGCGCACGCTGGCGAGGTCCGCGGTCGCTGCGCTCGTCGGGTCGAAGGGACAAGAGCGCATGCTTCGCGAGGCCGAAGCGTGGCTTGCGACGCCATAGAGGCATCGGCGAACGTGGCGCCACCCGCTGCTGGCGCGTCTCGAAGGCTTCAATGGCCAGTGAAACTGTTTCCCGGTCGACGGCACTCCGTTAAGACCCCGCTCGCATGCTCCGCACCGTCACAGCCGTGCTCGCACTCGTGGTGGCCACCCAGGCCGCCGCGTTCGCCGAGACACGGGCGGTCTGCCGCTTCACCGGCCGGACGATTGCGCCGTGCCCGTGTCCGGAAACCCATCACGGCTCGAAGCCAGTGGACTCAGTCGGGTCTGCGTCGTGCTGCCTCGTGCAGCAGGGCCGATTGCCGGGGTTGCCCGACGCCCGCCTCGAGGCCGCCCGGGAGCTCCTCCTTCCCCAGCTGCCGGCCGTGGAAGTCCCGCGGCCCGAGCCGCTGCTGCTCGCCACGCTGCCCCCCGAAGTGCTCGTTGGCACTGCTGCGCCGCCACGGCTGTACGTGACGCTTCGACAGTTGTTGCTCTGAGAGAACCGGTTTCACGCGGCTGCTGAAGCCCGCCCGTCTTCTTCTCCACAACAAACTTTTTCTCGGAGCTGTCCCATGCGCTTCTCTTCGTGCGCGCTCGTCGGCGTGTTGGCGATCGCTGCCTGCGCGACTCCCCGCGCCGCAATGCCTGTCGAGCTCGACCCTTCAAATCCGCAGGCCACTGAAGCACCCCTGCCGCCACCCTCGACGACCCTGAGCCCGGAGGACCACCCGCCGGCCCCGCTCTTCACTTCCACGTCTGACGCCGGCGCGCCGACCCCGGCACACGTGCACCACCACCCGGCGGCCCAGGGCGCTGATGCGGGGCAGGCCGTCGTCTACACCTGTCCCATGCACCCGGAGGTGGTTCAGGCCGGCCCGGGCCGTTGCCAGAAGTGCGGGATGAACCTGGTCTTGCGAAAAGGTGAGCCGTGAAGCGGGCCTTGGGTGTGGTGCTGGCCCTCGGGCTCGCGGGCTGCGCCGGAATCTCGAAGGAACGTGGGCATGACCAGGTGTCGGCGTTGGTAGAGCAGCACGCCGGCTTCGCGACGGGTTGGGGCGAGGGCACGCCAGAGGGCGCGCAAATCTCGGCCCGCGTCGACGCGCTGCTCGACGGGGGGCTCACCCACGCGGGCGCGATTCAGATTGCGCTCATCAACAACCCGGCGCTTCAGGCGACCTACGAAGAGCTCGGCATCGCGCAGGCCGAGATGGCGCAGGCGGGGATGCTGTCGAACCCCTCGATCGGCGCCTCGGTGGGGTTTCCGTACCCGAGCATGGGCGCGATGGTCGAGCTCGAGCTGTCGCTCGTTCAGAACCTTCTGGACCTGTTCATGTTGCCGATTCGCCGCGCGCGGGCGGCTGACCAGTTCACCGCCGACACCCTGCGGGTGGCGCACGAAGCAATGGGCGTCACCGCCGAGGTCTCAGCGGCGCTCATCCACACGCAGGCCGCGCAGCGAATGGTGGCGCTGCGCCAGACCTTTGTTGAAGGAGCACGTGCCGCCGCTGACCTCGCGGGCCTCCAGCGCGCCGCAGGCAACCTCTCGGAGCTTGGCTATCTGACCGAGCGCGCCTCACTCGAGCAGGCGCGGCTGGCGTTGTCCGATGCCGAGCTCTCGCTGCTCGAGCAGCGCGAAGCGCTCAACCGGCTGCTCGGGCTGTGGGGACCTCGCACTGGCTGGGCGCTGGCCGAAGAGCTGCCCGAGCTGCCTGCGGTGGATCCGCCCCTCGACCACCTCGAAGCGCTCGCGGTTGGTCGCCGCATCGACCTGGAGGCGTTGAGGAAACAGGACCAGCTGATGAGCCACGCCGTCGGGCTGGCCCGCAGCTCCTGGTTCCTCGGCACCATCGAGGTCGGGGTCCACGGTAAGCAGGAAACCGACGGTGCGCGTCTCGTTGGACCCTCGCTGGTCATCGAGCTGCCGATCTTCGATCAGCGCGGCGCGATGATCTCGAAGCTCGAAGCGCAGCAGCGTCAGAGCGAACGTCGCCTCGCCGCTGCTTCGGTGGCGGCGCGCTCAGAGGTCCGCGTCGCGCGCGGCCAGCTGATCCAGAAGCGCCAGCGGGTCGAGCACTACAAGACGTCCCTGCTTCCGCTGCGCGAACGGATCGTCGAGCTGGCGCAGCTTCACTACAACGGAATGTTCCTGAGCCCGTACGAGCTGCTGAGCCTCAAGCGCGAGCAGGTCGAGGCGTACGGCGGGTTTCTGGAAGCGGTGAGCGAATACTGGCTGGCCCGCACGGAGCTCGAGCGCGCGACGGGTGGCTCTCTTGTCCAAACCCCCAGGTCGAAGGAGACGGAACATGACTCGCACCCCCATTGAAGAGACGGCTCCCACTGCGAGCACGGTGACGCGACGCGAAGTGCTGGCGTCCTCTGGCCAGCTGCTGGTCGGCGCGGCGTTGGTCTCGGGCTCGACCGCGTCGGCGCAGACGGTGGCGTCGGTGGTCTCGAGCCAGCTGCCGGCTGCGCTGCCCGGGCGGGACTACTCGCCGGTGATCGTCCCCAACGGGGTCAAGCTGCCCTGGAAGCTGGTGGGCGGGGTGAAGGTGTTCCACCTCATCGCCGAAGAGGTCGAACACGAGTTCGCGCCGGGCTTGCGGGCCAGCTGCTGGGGCTACAACGGCCGGGTTCATGGGCCGGTGATCGAGGCGGTCGAGGGAGACCAGGTCCGGATCTACGTGACCAACAAGCTGCCCGCGCCAACCACCGTCCACTGGCACGGGCTGCTGCTGCCCAACGGGATGGACGGCGTCGGTGGGCTGACCCAGAAGGCAATTCTTCCGGGCGAGACGTTTCAGTACGAGTTCACCCTGCGGCAGACCGGCACCTGCATGTACCACTCGCACCACGACGAGATGACGCAGATGGCGTTGGGGATGACCGGGCTGTTTGTCATTCACCCGCGCAAGCCACGCGGCCCGAAAGTAGATCGCGACTTCGTGCTGATGCTTCACGAGTGGCGCATCGACCCCGATACGCGGCGGCCCGACCCGAACGAGATGGTCGACTTCAACCTGCTGACGATGAACGCGAAGGCTTTCCCCGCCACTGCTCCGCTGGTGGTCAAGAAGGGCGAGCGGGTCCGGGTGCGAATCGGAAACCTGAGCGCGATGGACCACCACCCGATTCACCTGCACGGCTACCAGTTCAAGGTGACCGAGACCGACGGGGGCGAGATTCCGGCGCAAGCCCAGTGGCCAGAGACGACGGTGTTGGTGTCGGTCGGAGCCACCCGCACCATCGAGTTCGTCGCCGATGCTCCGGGCGACTGGGCTTTCCACTGTCACATGACCCACCACGTGATGAACCAGATGGGGCATGGGATCCCCAACATGATCGGCGTCGACCCAGGGGCGCTCGACGAGAGGGTTCGCAAGCTGCTGCCCGGCTACATGACCATGGGCCAGAACGGCATGGGCGACATGGCCGAGATGGGCATGCGGGTTCCCGCCAACAGCCTCCCGATGGTCGGCGGCCGGGGGAAGCACGACTACATCACCATGGGAGGCATGTTCACGATCCTCAAGGTCCGCGACCGGCTGGCCAGCTATGACGACCCGGGCTGGTACGAGAATCCGCCGGGAAGTCTCGCGACGCTCGCCAGGGCCACGGATCTCGCGCGCGACGGGATCGACGTCGGCGGTGATCGCCAGGGTTGATCCGTCGACGGCCTGATGAACACGACCAAGCCCAGCATTGTTCTGTTTCTCCGAACGCACCCGTTCTGATCATGCTGACGCCTGGTACGTCGTAGATCGACGATGTTGTGAGGATGAACAAGCTCATCGTGATTGCGGCGCTGGTCTTCGGTGGTTGCGGCAGGGGCTTCGAGCCGGTGAGCGATGAGCCTGAAGCGCTCCCGATTCAACCGACGACGACGCCGCCGCCACCGGCGACTCCCGTGACGCTTCCTCCGGCCGCCCCCAAGTGCATCGTCGACGAGAACTTCGGCCACCTCGTCTGGGAGTGCGAGACGGTGAGCGCGCTCGAGATCGTGAGCATCAAGGTGACCAACGCCGACGGCTCGAGCCCGTGGACCACGGGGCAGCCGCGGGTGACGGCGGTGATGCGGAACACGCTCGGGACGTTCATCAACTACCCGAGCCTGCAGGTCGCCGCGTCGGCGCCATCGCTGCAGCCGAGCCACCCGCGCGACTCGCTGTACGGGATGATTGGCTGCGGGGTGACCGAGCTGTCGATGCAGTTCAAGGGTGCTGCCCCAAGCGGAGCCCCGGTCACGTTCACGGCAATCCCTGCGCACATCAACGGAGATCAGTGCGCGTTGTCGCGGCCGCCAATCACGCTGACAGTGACGGCTCCGTAGCCAGGCCAGGGCTAGACTTGTCGGCATGGGACGAAAGCCGGTCGCACCGCTGCTGGGGTTGCTCGCACTGCTCGCCGCGTGTCCGCCCGAGTCTGAGAACCCGCTCTCTTCTCCCAAGGGAGCCGTCATCGATCAGGCGCTGCTCGGCGTCTGGGCGGGCGACGATGGCCAGGGCACGAAGCTCGAGCTGCACATCGCAGTGAAGGAAGGCGGGGTGATGTCGATCGTCGACCCGCGCAAGGGCGAGCCGTTGAAGTTCGAGGCCCACGCGACGGCACTTGGAGCCAGGAAGTACCTCAACGTGCGGTTGATCGACGGCGACGACGTGGGCGGCTACGTCATCGTTCGCTACGAGCTCCGGGCGGGCGGCAAGCTCAGCGTGTGGACGATGGGCAGCGGTGTGGTGCGAACGGCGATGGAGTCTGGCGCGTTGAAGGCGAGGTCTTCTGGCGGCGGTCTGGGCGGCATCGTGATCACCGACACTCCCGAGAAGGTCATCGCGTTCATCAACGCGGGCAAGGGCGACAAGCTGTGGGAGAAGTTCGGTACCTTCGAGCGCGTCAAGGGCCGCTGAGCTCGAAGGCTGATTGCGGGTGGGGGGCACCCGCGTTAGTGAACGCGCCCACCTCGCACGTCGAGTACTACGTCTCGAACCCGGACCTCGTGGCCCGGATGGAGAAGGGAATCGCCCTCGAATGAGAATGTCGGCGGGTCACGCCGGAAGACGTCGAGGTCGCGGCGCAACACCGCTCGGCGTTCATCGTCGAAGCGCTGGGGGGAAGGCCGACGGACTCACGAGAAGCGGTCGCAGCGGGCAACTACTTCGTCTTGAGAATCGAAGGCCGCATCGTGGGCTGCGGCTGCTTCAACGCACAGCTGCCAGACTGCGTGCAGCTGGGAGGAATCTACACACCGCCCGCAGAACGAAGCCGCGGACATGCGCGCAGGCTGGTCGCGGGGATGCTGCGCGAGGCGCGAGGGAAGGGCGTGACGCGCGCCGTGCTCTTCACCAACCACGACAACGTGAGCGCACAGCGGGCGTACGAGGCGATCGGCTTCAAGCGGGTTGGCGACTACGGTTTGGTCCTCTGGTCGGTGAGCTGAGCGGGTCGAAAGGTAGAACTTCCGTCGTCAGCTTGCGGCGACGAGGGCCTGGGCAGCCTCGGGCCAGGTCGGGTGCTGGAACTGGAAGCCGGCCTCGACGAGGCGCGTCGGCACGACACGCCGACTCTTCAGAAGCAGCTCGGTGTCGGTGCGCAGGAAGAAGGCGCCGATCTCGGCCATCCACTTTGCGGCGGGCAGCCCGAAGGGTGTGCCTCCCGCGCTGCGGAGCGCCGCCATGAAGTCGCGCTGCGGCAGCGGGCTCGGTGCGGCGAGGTTCACGGGCCCTGAGAGCTCGTCGTGCTCGATGAGAAAGCGGATCGCGCGCACGAAGTCGTCGCCGTGAATCCACGAGACGTACTGCCGGCCGCCGCCGATCGCGCCGCCGAGGCCGAGGCGCGTCATGCGGCGGAGCACGGCGAAGATTCCGCCCGCGTCCGCGCTCATCACCATCGCCGTGCGCAGCGCGACCTTGCGCGTGTGTGGCGTGCGCGCCTCGTCGAGTGTGCGCTCCCAGGCCTGCGCGATCTCGATGCTGCGCTTCCAGTATGCGGGCGCATCCGGCTCGGCGCCTCCGATGACGCCATTCTGCTCGTCGTTGGGCGCGTCGTGGCGATGTGCGTAGATCGTCGCGGTGCTCATCTGCAGCCACAGGCGCGGCGGTGCTTCTGCGAGCGCGATGGCCTCGCCCACGACGCGCGTCGAGTCGACTCTCGACCGCATCATCTCGGCGAGGTTCGCTTCCGTGTAGCGGCAGTCGACGGTGCGCCCTGCGAGGTTGAGGACCACGTCGGCGCCGTCGAGCTCGCCTGACCAGGGGCCGAGCGTGGTGGCGTCCCAGGCGACGACGCGGGCCTCGCTTGTGCTGCCTCGGCTGAGCACCACGACCTCGTCCCCCGTCCTTGCGAAGTCCCGCGCGAGGAGAGCCCCGAGCTGGCCGCTACCGCCTGCGATGACGATCTTCATGACCCTTGCCCTCGGAGTTTCAACGACCTTCATTCCGCTTACGACCGGGACGCTGGCACCTTCAGAAGACGGGTGCGAGCGCAACGCTCGGCGCTTCCCATGCCGCATGATTGGGCTGCAGAGATCCGCTCCGCAGGATTCGAAATGGATCTACCGACAGACTTCGACGTGGTCGAGATGATCTCAATCGTCAGTGCGCTACCCGAGCGGTCGTTGATTCTCGACCGAGCCGATTATCTCTTTTGGTAGAAATGTCCGAGCAGACTCAGGTTTCCGCCCACGTGTCCGTCTCGACGAAAGAGCAACTCGAGCGGTACGCCGAGGCGCACGGACTGAAACAGGGGCGGCTGATCGAAGAGGCGTTGCTTCACCACCTTCGGGCACTTCGCGAGCTTCCTCCCGATATCCTCGTGCCGACCCGGATTGTGGTGAGCAAAAAGAGCGGCGACTTGATCCTGAAGCGGCTTCGAAGCCCTCGGCGCCGACCACGGCGATGCTGAAGTTGTTCGAGAAGTAGGCCTTTGGCGATCGAACTTCGAATCCTTCGACCCCAGATAGACCGTCTTGAAACGGACATGGGTCGCTGCGAGTGAAGCGAGCCTCGCGCGAAGACGGACATGACGCGCGCAGCCCGAGTTCACTCATCCGATCAGAATCTCCGTAGCGGAGTATCAGGGGGTGATGGTCGAGCCCGACACGGCGTTGGGGTGGACGACGACGATCCGGGCCCCAATCACGCCGCCGTCGAGCGTCGCGGTCACCTCGACGCTGGTTCCCGGCAGGTTGAAGATCAGCGCGTCGCCCGAGCTGTTGGTGGCGGTCGCGGTGCTCGAAGGCAGCCCGTTGGCACCGACGTAGCGCACGACCCCGGCGTCGCCCGCCGTCGAAATCACCGCACCCGAGACCGCGGTTCCGTCGCAGTCGGCGACGTGAAGCGCGAGGACTCCACCGTCGGTGATGGTGACTCCCGCGAGGGCTGCGACCAGCCCGCTGGTCGGCGGGTCGAACATGAAAATCTCGAGGCTCGAGCGATCGCGGATCCACGGCGCGGCAGGAATCGAATACGAGACGTAGAAGCCGGCGTCGGGCGACGGATGCGTCGCGCGCACTTCGCCATTCAACGGCTCGCAGCCCGCGTCGAAGGTGAGGCGGTAGTTGCCCGCGTCGTCTGAGAGCTGCGTCGCGAGCACGCTGCCGCTCGCGGTGAGCAAGTCGACCCGGATGTCGGCCATCGGCGTGCGCGCGAAGCCGGCCCGCGTCACGAAGCCAGCGATCACGAGCTCGGCCTGGCCCCCGCGCATCGCGGCGCGCCCGCGGCACGAAAAGTCGTAGCCCCCGTCCCACCCCGCGTCCGACGCCGCGCCCGCATCGACCGTGTCGGCCAGGCAGACCTGCAGCGGACCCGCATCGACGCCGGCATCTTCGGTCAGGCCCGCATCGACCTTCGGGGGCGTCGGCGTGCCGCAGGCGGCGCCGAGCAGTGCCAGTACGAGAAAGAGAGGAACGCGCATGCGCGCACGCTTAGCGCATCCCGGCCGGCGCCGCCTCCAGTCGCCCCTGGGCAATCACCAGGATGGTGAAGATGGTGCTGAGGAGCACCACCCCGACGACGAGGTACGAGAAGTAGTTGAACGGCCAGATCATCCAGCCCGAGGGGATGAACGCCACCTGCACTTCGTTGTGCGGCCCCGAGTACATGTAGTTGGCGTCGAACGCCCAGTTGATGAAGAAAATCAGCAGCGACCACGCCGCGAGGCCGCCCATCGAGCGCGCGTGGTACTTGAAGTCGTAACGAAAATCCCCGGTCAGGAAGAGGAAGATTGGAATCGCGAACAGGTAGTAGTGGCCGATGAGGTAGTGCCAGAACGCGAAGTTCCCAAAGCTGCCTCCGCCGAGATTCAAGTTCGCGAACGAGATGAAGCCCGCACCGATCGACCAGATCGAGAGGTACTTGACCAGGTCGTAGCGCCTCCAAAGAATCAGAATCGAGATCGCTAACTTCAGCGACGCGCACAGGTGCAGTGGGTAGCGCTCGTACGAAGGCTCGCAGGGGTAGACGAACTTCGAGACGGCGGCAGCGAGCTCGAGCCCCAGCACCAGCGCGGCCGTGCCTTCCATGAACAGCCGGTTGTCGCGGAGCATCGGCAGCTTCTGGCGGAAGGCGATCATCAACCCGAGGATCGCGAACAGCACCAGCACCAGCGCCCCGTGACCCACGCTGCCCATCTCGAAGCGAGTGCTGGCGTGTGAGTTCGGGTCGAAAAAATCCATCGTCCAAATCCTAGCAATCGCAAAGCGGGCCGCCCATCGTGCACCGCGACGATGCTCCGACGAGTCGTGCTGCTGGCGTTGGTCGGACTGTCGGCCGAGGCCGACGCTGCTGCGTCGCAGTGCCTGGGCACCGGCGGCTCGCTGCTGATCTTCGACGAGACGTTCGTCGTGTCGCTCGCTCCCGATGGCGCTGAGAACCAGCTCAAGGCGACGCTGTGCAAGCCGCTCATCCAACGGCCGGGGCTCCTCTTCGACTACAGCTCGTGGGACATCAGCGCCTTCAACTACCTCAGCCCGATCTACGACCAGCAGGGGGTGACGGTCGGGGTCGTGCCGCTCTCCTTCCTCGAGCTGCGGGTCGACGCCTCGGCGCTGGCGATCTGGACGCTGCCGCTGGAAGGCGCAGGCTATTTCGCGTTCCCCGGCTACACGACCCACTTCACCGAGAAGGAGATGCCGGCCTCGCGGGCGAGGTCTGCGTACGGCGCGAACGTCACGCTCTCGGCGCGGCTTCAGGGCGAGGTGCCGGTCTTCGACGACAAGCTCGTCCTCACCAACACCTTCCAGCTCGACTACTGGCACGTCGGCGACGCGTCTCACTATTACAACGCGCGCCGCGACGTGGTGCTCGCCCGGTCAGATTGGCTGGTGAAGAACAACGCCACCCTGCTCTTCAAGGTGCGGGCGAGCTCGACGGTGAGCCTTCAGTTCGGCGTCCAGGACGACCTCACCTGGGTTCCCGCTTCGAACTACGTCGCCAACATCGTGGGCGCCTTTCTGTCGGTGCCGATTCGCCGCCAAGGCCGCCTGCGTGACCTCGAGCCTTTCGTTCGCCTCGGCGCGTACACCCACCACGCGCACCGGGTGGGCTTTCAGCTCTTCGGGGGGCTCAGCCTCGCGTGGGGGCTACCCGTCGAGGAGCGAAGCGTCAGCTCTTCAATACCGCCGCGAGGCCGAAGTTCGGAAACAGCTTTGGCTCGAGGAACGCGGTGATCTCAGCGATGCGGCCACCGACGACTTCGACGACGTGGAGCGAGTTGGGGCGGAACTCGCCGTGCTCGTCCTTCTTGTACATCGCGAACGCCGCATGGCCGTTGGCGCGAATGGGCAGCAACCGGTAGGCGCCCTTCGCGGTGGCGGGGAGCACCATGCCGCCGATGGCGGCGCCGATCGCGTGCCCGCCCTTGAACCAGGCCTCGAACGGCGGCATCGAGAGCACCGCGTCTTCGTGAAGCAGCGCGACGAGGCCGGGAACATCGGCGTCTTCCCAGACCCTCAGATAGCGATTGAGCAGGCTGCGCGTCGACTCGTCTTCGACGGCAGCGGCGCGCTCTTTGCGGCTGCGGTCACCGCGGGCGAGCGTCTCTCTGGCACGCTGCAGGGCGCTGTTCACCGCAGGCACGGTCAGCTGCAGCAGCTCGGCGCAATCGTTCGCCTGCCAGCCGAGCACGTCGCGAAGCACCAGCACGGCGCGTTGCTTCGCGGGCAGCAGCTGAAGCGCGGCGAGAAACGCGAGCGCCACCGATTCGCGGGCGCTGTAGCGGGCCTCAGGTGAACGCGCGGCGTCGACGATCAGCTCGTCGGGGCCGGGCTCGATCCACAGCGCCTCGGCGCGCGGAATCATCTCGGTGCCCGGCTCGGTGGGTGGCCCGAACCCGACCGGCAACGCGCGTGACTTCCGCGAGTCGACGGCGTCGAGGCAAGCAGAGGTGGTGACCTTGTAGAGCCAGGTGCGAACGCTGGCGCGACCCTCGAAGCCCGACAGCCCACGCCAGGCCTTGAGCAGGCTCTCTTGCAGCAGGTCTTCGGCGTCGTGAATGGATCCCGACATCCGGTAGCAGTGGGCCTTGAGCTCGCGGCGATAAGGCTCGACGAGGCGCTCGAAGGCCACGCGATCTCCGCCCTTTGCTGCGGTGATGACTTCGGTCTCGGTACCCATGGCTCACCCCTTAACCCGTCGAAAGACGCGTTGTCGGAACAACAACCGATGAGTTCCACGCCGTCTTTCCGTCTACCCGCAGGAAGCGCAACTCATCCGACGGGGACGACATGACGACGCAATCCAAAGAGCCGGTGTTGTTGATGATCCGCTGGACTCTGGCGGTGAAAGACGCCGACGGCGCGCGGCAAATGCAAAATGAAACGGCAGGAAATCCGCGAGGGGTCGCAGCGGCGCAGGGCCTGGGTGACTTGAGCCACAAGGTGTTCGTGCCGGCGGCCGGAGCCGAAACGCGGTCAGACGGCAAGCCATTGGCAGACCCCCGAAGCGATCGGCCAGTTCTTCAGCGACCCCACCGTGCAGAAAGGGAGGCGGCCAGCTCTTCACCGCGCGCGCCCCGTCGGTGTTCATGCCGGCGAAGGACGCATTCTCGTTTCACATTCCCGCGCCGATGAACCGAACGACCACCGACGGAGTGGTTCTCTCGAGGCTCAGCCGCCGTCCCTTTTAGTCCCAGCCTTCCATCACGAAGCTGCATGCGGGACACGACCACTGGGTCCGGAGGAGGCCGGTGACCAGGTTTCGGCCGACACAGATTCCGCCCAGTGCAGGGAAATCGGCCACCGAGTTTCCCGACGCGAGGTGCGTCATCGACCCCAGGGGCGCGAGGTCGTAGCGGCAGCTGGCAGGGCTGGTCGACTGCCAGCTCAACGCCTGGGTCAACACGCCTGCGTCGAAGCCGGGTGTGCATTGCACGTCGCGGATGGTCACGTTCATCGGAGGGCTGACCTGGTCACACTGGGCGGGGCAGTCGGCCAGCTGGCCGATGCACTTAAGACAAGAGCCGCCGTCGACGGGCACGAGGCTGCAGGTGCGAGGAGCGGGGCACTCTTCGATGCAGCGGTTCTGCACGCAGCTCGGGAAGGCGCTCGCCGTGCTGAAGAAGCAGGTCGTGCCGATGGTTGCGGGGCAGTCGACCGCGTACTTGCACGAGCCTCCGTCTTGAACGCAGTTCGGCCCGACGGGCGTGGCGGCCTTCCAGGCGCAGGTGGTCGGCTCACACGTGCCTTCGACGCACCCAGAGCTGCAGGTGTTCGCGGTGCAGGTCGAGCTGCGGCAGGTCTGACCGGCGCGGTCGCAGGGCTGATTATCGAGCGCGACGGCATCGCCGTACGGGCAGACGATCGCGCCCGCGTCCCACGGCCGCGCGGTGCAGTTGGTCGCGACCGGACCTGCGTCGCAGCCGGGCAGGGGGCCCGCGTCGATGTCGCTCTCGCCAATCAGGTGGCTGCACTGACAGCCGCTGAAGGTCACCACTGCACTGAGGATCAACAGTCGCACCATGGGCATCTCCCGTGAGCTTCTCTGATCTGATGCCGGCAGCGGCCCGGACCTTTCAGTTGTCCTTCAATAGTTCGATCGCCAGGGTGCGCTGAGCGCCTGATGGAAAGCGCCGCAGGTATTCCTCGAGTGCGGCCCGGGCGGGATCGCGGCGGCCCTCATGCAGCTGGCAGGTGGCGACGCCAATCCACGCGCGCTCCTGCAGTGGCCGTTCAGCGGAGGCCAGCAGCGGCTTGAAGCCGGCCAGCGCCTCTTCGCAGCGATTGAGGCTGGCGAGCAGCTCGCTGCGAACGAGCTCGAACTCCGCTCGCCGGCGCGTGGAGGCAGGGATTGCTCGGTCGAGCAGCGCGAGCGCTCTGCTCTCGTCGTGGTTCGCCAATCGCAGCTCGACCTCGTGCAGCGTCGCTTCTTCGTCGAGCATTCCCGCAGGGAACCTGGCCCAGTAGGCCTCGAGCTCACGCAGGTGCCCTCGCGCGATCGTGCGCGCGGTTCGCCAGATGCGCCCGCCCCAGCAGCTCGACCTCTTCGGACTCGGCAACCCCCGGGGGAGGCAACGGGTCGACTGTCACCGGGGCCGGCGGAGCGTCCACTGACGCAGTGTTCATCGACGGAGCGTTCACCGAGGGCGTGTTGACCGAAGGCGCCGTCACCGGCAGGGCGCTCACTTCGTGCGGTGCTTCAACAGGCTCCCGCCCCCCGACCCGGGCGATCAGCAGTCCGGCCGCGAACACCGCGCCCAACACGAAGAACTTGAAAGGCGCGCCCTTCGCTAGCAACCAGCCGAGCAGCGAGCCCGACGCGGCGGCCATTGTTGCAGCCCGAATCCGCTCGAGCTGCTCGGGCGTAAGCTGCGGAGCGGCCGGCAGCGTTCGAATCGCCTGGCCCAGCGGCCCTTCGGCTTTCGACAGTCGGGTGGGCTCGGTCGTCATCGGTGTTCTCCCTTCGACAGCTCCGAGAATCGCGCTTCGAGCTCGCTGCGCCCGCGGTGCAATCGGACCCAGACGGTCGCGATGGGCGTGCCGGTGAGCGCGCTGATTTCAGCTCCCGAGAGCCCTTCGAGCTCGAACAAAATCAACACCGAACGGTGCTTCTCTTTCACCTGCTCGAGCGCGCGATACAGCTGCGCGTGGCCCTGCTTCTGTTCCAGCGACGCAGCAGGCCCGAGCCCCTCGAAGGCGATTCCCCACCCGGGCGCCGGCAACGTCGGCAACCGCAGCCCAGGCGCCGACAGCTCGCTGAGCCAGCTCGCAACCAGCACCGCCACGACCCGCGCGCGCGCCTGACAATCATCGGGCGCCGGCACCAGCCTGCCCGGCGTCCCCTCGAGCTCGACCCACAGCGACCCTTCCTGCTCGCGTACGACCAACCGGCGATCTGCCTGCATCGGTCGAAGCCTTTCAACTTCGGCGCGAACGTCTTCCACCGTGGGGCATCGACCGTCGGTCTCGACCGACAGTGCAGCCAGAAGCACCGTGACGCCGAGCAACACAGCCGCGCTCTTAGCGCGAAGCCCGCGCCGCCGGGTCCGCCAACCGAGCGCGGCCACGCCCGCAGCGGCCCCGGCCCTTCCGCCGTTCCGCATGCGGAGCTGAGCCCAAGCCGCGCAGGGGCGGTGCGGGCCTCGGAATCTCCAGCGACCAGGTCGGCGTCCGGCACGACGTCATCGAACGCCCGGTAGCGCAGCGACGACGCGACAGGTCCGTGGAGCTCGACGCCATCGCGCCGCGCCTGACGAAAGAGCGACATCGCGTGCCGCGCGTGCACGGACCCATTCCAGTCCGCGCTCTCGAAGTCATCGGCAAAGCGCCCGACCAGGAACCGGCGCGCCGGGTCGTGGCGGTAGTTCGGCGACACGTCGCCCGCCGCTTCCTGGGCGAAGATCGCCACCAGCCCTGCGGCGTCTTCTGCCGTCGCCCGCTGCTCGCACTCGCGGGCCGCGATTCCCAACACATCCGAGTGCAGCACGTCGTGCTCTGCGTGAATCGCCGTCCCATGCACTGCCACGAACGCGAGCAGCCCAAGCGCGCGCCCGCCGGTGTCCTCGAAGCGCAGCACCGTCGTGGTGCGGTCGACGGCTTCGCCGGCCTGCCTCCCACCAGACGCGATCGCCTCGGGGTTGCGCGCCCAGGCATCGGGCGAACGCTGAAAGCGCACGGGCTCGACCCGCGGGATTTCGCCCGAGGAGAGGAACACGCGGCCGGCCATGCGGCCCTTCACCGCCAGGCAGACCGCGTCGGCGATGCCGCGCGCGAGGCGCCGCACCAGCGCCGGCGAGAACCCTTTGTCTGGCGGCTTGATTAGAGGAACAGGTGGTTCGCAACCCACTGGTACGCGCGGGTCGCAAGGGGAAGAGGCGAGACCAGCGCCGAGGTGAAGTCGTAGTAGTCGACCAGGGACGTTCGAAGGGCGGGAAGTGACAGGCCGGGTCTGGCGCCACCCGGCGCTTGCCGCTCCACCCTCCCGGCTGTGCTGCAACCCCCCGCGATCCGGCCTCGATCCACTGGCATGGCCGGTGGAACACCTGGCCCTATGAAACAGATCCTGCTCAGCGTCCTCGCCGTCGCCGCCGCCGCCTGCTTCATCGCCGCCGGCAGATCCGCCGCTGAGCTGCACCAACGGTCGAACGCGACGGCCCGCGCCTACCTCTGGCAGGACCCGATGCCTTCCCCGCTGCCGGCCCCGCGCCTCGCCGAGCAGCTCGTCTTCCTCGAGCCGGCGCAGCTCGAAGAGGAAATAGCAGCGGTGAAGGATCGCACCGACCATGCGGCGATCCCGCGCGTGCTTGGCCCGAAGAAGCCCCGCGCTCGAGTCATCCCCGAGCCTGTCGTCGCGCCTGCGCTGGTCGTCGGCGGCGAGGTCAAGCCCGAGGACGCGATCCGCATGGCGCTCCGCTCGAAGCGCGCGTCGTTCGAGCACTGCTACGAGCAGGAACTGAAGAAGCAGGCGTCGTTCAGCGGCTTCATCGTCGTCGCGCTCAGCCTCTCGGCGACCGGTCGCGTCACCGACGCGCACGTCCAGGAAGGCAATCGGCGCGACGCGGTCGTCGGCGCGTGCATCGTCGGTCAGCTCCGCACGATGAAGCTGCCGCCGCTCACCTCGGAAGCGGACTTGCTGATTCCGATTCGCCTGCAGGCGCGGGAGCCGAGCTGAGCACCTCGAGGCGACGCGCTGGGTCACGCGGTCGGCGGGCGCAACTTAGAGTAGCCGGCCCATCGGCCGCGCACGTCGAGCCCGCGATGCCAGTCAGGCCACGCCGAGCTCGCGGCACGTTGCGTCGGCCTCAGCGACGGTTGCCACCAGCACGGCGCGCATGCCCGCGACATCGATTTTCAGGAAGAAAGGAATCTTGGGTGCCAGCAGGTTCCACATGGTTGCGTCGTCGGCCTGGTCGAGGCCCGGGCTGCCGGGCATCGCAGAGGGAAACATCGCCAGGTCGGCCAACCGCACCAGCGCAGTCATCTTCTCGAGCTTGCCGTGAGGCGGGTGGGTCGGCACGGTGTGGTGATCGCGCACCACTGCGGTCACGACCTCGGGCAGGTGCCATTTCGCGCAGGCCATCGCTCCCAGCTCTGTGTGGGTCATTCCGCAGATGGAGCGCTCGAACTCAACCAGCTCGCGGGCGCACTCCCAGTCGCCTTCGTCGATGCGCCGAAGCTGGTCGGGAGCCTCTTGAAAGAGCACGAAGCGGCCCACGTCGTGCAGCAAAGCGGCGGCGTACACCTCTTCGGGAGAAAGGTCTTGGTCGTGACAGAGCACGGCGAGTGAGCGGGCGGCCACTGACACCTGCAGCGCGTGGCGCCACAGGCTCTTTTCCCACGCATCTCGAGGGACGAACACTCGCGTCACTGCCAATGCCAGCACCAGATTTGACGCGGTCAGGCTGCCCACCCGCGTCACCGCTCCGCGCAGCGTGGTGATGGGCGTCCGCGGCGCGCTCGCCGCCGAATTCGACGACGCCAGAGTGCGCGCCGAGAGGTTGGGGTCACCTTCGATCAGCTTGAGCACCTGGTCGAAGTAGTCGGGAGCGGCCCGATCGAGCGACATCAGCCGCGCGATGACCATCGGCAGTACGGGCAACTCATCGATGTGCCGTTCGAGGCGGGCTTTGAGCCCCACGTCCGATTTCGCAGTCATTTGATTCCCCCCGACGACGCACCCTCGCCCGCTGCTTCGCCTCCTTGCCGCTTTAACCCCTGCGGTTAACGGGAATCCACCGGCAGGGAAACAGTGAAGGTGCTCCCCTGGCCTGGCGTGCTGGAGACACGAACCTGGCCCCCGTGCGCTTCGACTACCCTCATCACCGTGGGCAGGCCGATGCCGGTTCCCCGACCGGGCGCTTTGGTGGTGAAGAAGGGCTCGAAGATGTGCGGCAGGACGTGGGCCGGGATTCCGCTGCCGGTGTCGGTGACCCGAATCTCGACGTGCGAGGTTCCGTCGTCTGAGGTCTTCGGCGAGACAGCTCATGGCGCGCTCTCAGGGAATGCAAACGATGCGGTCGCAGAAACAGTGGGCAGCTACTGCTCGATGCAGTGCACGTGCGCGGGGAGGTTGCAGCTCTGCGGCCCGAAGTTCCACCAGCGGCTGCCTGGCAATACATAGAATCCGAAGATGCCGGTGCCCGCGGTGCTGCCCCAGTTGGTGCAGTTGAAGGTATCCGAGCCGAACACGCCCGGTGCGATCGAGCCGGTGAAGACGTGCTCGAACGCGGTGGCGGGGAAGGTGCCGTTCGAGTGCTCCCACATGCCGGCTCCGTTCGCCAAGAAGCTGGCCGCGACCAGCTCGGCGCCGGTGCCGATCAGCTGCTTTTCGATCGTCTGGTAGTTCGTGGGGGCGACCACCAGGCTCGAGGCCGCCATTCCCGTCGAGGCGATCCACGCCTTGAACGTGCCGCTCCCCGGCGGCTTCTCGCTGTTGCAAAGCGCGTCGAACTCGCCCGGCCCCGCGACGAGGTTCGGAGCAAGCGTCGCGTTGCTGACGAAGGCGAACTTCGCCGTGCCACCGAACGGCGCCGGGCTCAAGGCCACCGTCTTCGTCTTCCCCATGCAGTACAGGCGCAGGGTGAAGTTGCAGACGAAGTTGTTCTCGGCAGTCCATGCGGTGGGGCCGTTGTTCACGTTCCCGTAGGTGCCGGACATGCTGCCGCTCACCGTCCAATCCATGCAGGTCTGGCCGGTGGTGGTGCCGTTGCCCTGCGTGCCGGTGGCGACGTACTCGTCGCTGATGATTCGAGCGCCGTTCTCGTCGCGGTTGATCGGGTGCCAGAGCTGACGGGCGGCGATCTGGGCCTGCGAGTCGAACACGGGCTTGCCGTCCATCCGCACCCAGCCCCGCGGAGCACCGCCGAGGCGGGTGAGCACGTTGGAAGTCGAGCTCGAGATCCACGCCTGGTAGCCGTTGCTCGTTGCGTTGTTGATTCCCGCCGCGCTCGCCAGCAGGTTGCACTGGCTGTCAGCGTTGGCGACGCTGATGATCGACCCCGCGCCGACGTAGGTCCGGGACGACGCGAAGATCAGATTGTTGGTCATCGGGGCAAAGTTCGCCGCCGCGCTCCGGCTCAAGTTCATCGTCACCACGCAGTCGCGGTTCGAGTTGGTGCAGGCCCCCGCCCAGCCAGTGAAGAAGGAGTTGGAGCCGTTGGTGGTCCGCGCCTGCAGCGTCACCACCGCGCCAGCCGGGTAGAGGTCGGTGCAGGTGGCTCCACAGGCAATCGCGCCGACGGTGGAGGTGACAGTGCCAGTGCCGGTGGGGGTCACCGTCAGCCGGAACAGCCCGACGCCGGTGACGGTCATCGAGATCGCCGGGCCTTCGGCGTAGGACATCTGGAGCGTGCCGTTGCGCGTGCCTCCGCCAGCAGGCTTGAACTGGGTGGTCACGACGCAGCTGCCCATCGCGGGCACGGTGGTGCCGCAGGTGCTGGTGGTCGGGAACTCGGCGGCGTTGTTGTTCGAGAAGACGAGGGCGGTCGCGGCGAGGTTTCCGCTGTTGCTGATCGTCCAGGTCGCCGTGCCCGAGCCGACCACGTTGACTTCGCCACCGCCGAAGTCCTTCGAGCCGGGAGCGCCGGTGAGCACGCCCGGGTTGAGCCCCGTGCCAGTGAGCATCAGGGCGGGCGGAGCGCCGCCGGTCGTCGCAGAGACGGCGAGTGAGGCAGTCCGAGCGACGTTCGAAGTCGGAGTGAAGCGGACGCGGACGTTGCAGGTCGCTCCGCCCGCGAGGGTCGTTGTCCCGTTGTTGCAGTCGCCCGGCGAGCCCGTTTGCACCGCAAAGTCGACGCCGGTGAGCGTGCCCGAGAGTGCGCTCGAGGTCTGCTGACCGGTGTTGGTGACCAGATAGGACATCGTCGAGCTGGACCCGACGGTGACGTTTCCGAAGTTCACCGAGTTCGAGCCAACCGCAGCGAGGGTGAGCGCCGCAGGTGTCTCGGCCGTGCCGCTGAGTGAGGCTGCCGCGGAGCCGCCGGGCGTCGCGCTGACGTTGAGGCTGGCCGCTTTCGCTCCGGCCGCGGCAGGCTTGAAGGTCAGCTGCACCGTGCAGCTCGCACCGGCGCCAAGCGTGCCGGTACAGGTGTCGTTGGCGATGACGAAGTCGGACGGGTTGGAGCCGCCCAACGTCGAGGCCAGCGCCGCCGTGGTGCCGGCCGGGACGCCGCCGGTGTTGGTGACGGTAAAGGTCTGCGTCGCGCTGGAGCCGCCGACGACGGTGTTGGCGAAGGTGAACGACGGGGAGCCCATCGAGAGCTGCGCAGGCGCGAGGCCGGTGCCGGTGAGGCTCGCGGGGGCCGTGCCGCCCGGATTGCCCGACACTTCGAGCGTGGCGGTCTTCGGCCCGGCCGAGCCCGGTGAGAAGCGAACGATGACGGCGCAGGTTCCGCCTGCGGCCAGCACCATGTTGAGGCAGGTGTCGCTGACCACCGTGAACTCGGTGCCTGCCAGAGGAAGAATGCGGGTGGTGAGTGTCCCGCTCGGCGCGCCGCCGGTGTTGGTGACCGTGAAGGTGAACGGCGCGGCGCTGCTGGTGCCCTGAAGCACGCCGCCAAAGTCCTGGCTTGCGGGGGAGATTGACAGTGCGCCAGACGCGATGCCGGTGCCCGACAGGGTCGAGACCGCCGCGCCACCGGGCGAAGCGCCGATGGTCAGCGACGCCGCCTTGGCGCCGGCGGTGGTCGGGGCGAACTTGACCACGAGGGTGCACATGCCGCTGCCGGGGATGGCCGCGGTGCAGTTGTCGGTGGCGATCGAGTACTGGGACGCGTCAGCGCCGCTGATCATCGCCGCCGGGACGCCGCTGGGCACGCCGCCGCTGTTGCTGATGGTGAACGAGATGCTCGAAGACGAGCCGATGACCACCGAGTTGAAGTCCTGGCTGAGGGGGAGGATCCCCAGCTGCGGGCTCGCGAGTGAGGTTCCGGACAGCGGTGCTGCCGCCGCGCCTCCGGGCGTTCCAGTCACCGTGAGCGTCGCGAGCTTGGCGCCGGCGGTGGCCGGTTGGAATTGAACGCTGACCGTGCAGGACGCGCTGGGTGCGAGTGTCTGGCCCGCGCAGGTGTCGGCGCCCACCACGAACTCGGCGGCGTGGGCGCCGTTGACGAGGGTGGCCAGCGCGCCAGTCGCCGAGCCGCCGTTGTTCTGGACGGTGAAGAGCTGGGTCATCCCGGCTTTGCCCTGCTCGATCGACCCGAGGTCGCGCGAGAGGGGCGAGACCGAGATGCTGCCCTGGCTCAGCCCCGTGCCCGACAGCTGGGCGATCGCCGTGCCGCCCGGAGCTCCCGTCACGTCGAGGGTCGCCGCTTTCGGGCCGGCGACAGTGGGGCTGAAGCGCACGCTGATCTGGCAGCTCGCGTTCGCGGCGAGCACCTGGCCCACGCAGCTGTTGCTGGTGACCTGAAACTCAGCGGCGTCCGCGCCCAGCACCATCGTCACCAGCGTCCCCGAGGCCACCGTGCCGGTGTTCGCGACGTCGAAGGTGACCGTGCCGCTGTTGCCGCCTTTGGGTACGATTCCGAAGTCCTGCATCCCCGGCGTGATTCCGAGGCTGGCGCTCCCCGCGCCACCGCCCGCGCCGACTCCTCCGCCCGCGCCGACTCCGCCACCCGCGCCGACTCCGCCGCCCGTGCCGACTCCGCCGCCAGCACCGACTCCGCCGCCCGCGCCGACTCCGCCGCCCGCGCCGACTCCGCCGCCCGCGCCGACTCCGCCGCC
>Ga0209181_10002392_pt1 | contig 30915 bp, 21 predicted proteins | sample MAT05_FD_187208 | JGI IMG/M metagenome (GOLD analysis project Ga0209181, IMG submission 187208) | Freshwater microbial communities from Lake Fryxell liftoff mats and glacier meltwater in Antarctica - MAT-05 (SPAdes) (version 2) | ecosystem: Environmental > Aquatic > Freshwater > Ice > Liftoff... | reverse complement strand
TGTCGTCCCGTGTAAAATTCATAGGTGATAGGGGTGCCGGGCATCATAAACTCGATACCAGCGCGGAATCCGGGGACCGCCCGCTCAATATTGCGGAGCATTTTCTCGGTATACTCGTCTTTGCGGGCACCATACTCCGCAGGATCGCTTTTTAGCAAATCCCACCATATCTGCACATCGGTATGCGTCGTAATCGTCACGGCGCGATACCCTGCCGGTGCGCGGCTGGTGTCCCAACGCGGGGACATCGAGATAAAGATGCTGCGGGTCTCGCCCAATGCGCCGCTCATCTCGGCAATCACCTGATGATGATCCGGCGTATCGGCGGGCAAAGCATCCGCCCGCATCCCCAAATGCAGCACATATGCGCCCCACCCCGCGCGACGGGTTTGGGTCTCGCGCTGCAAGGCGCGCGGGCTTTCTTCACCGAGCAGCGAATCAAGGGACCATGGGGTCAAATTGGCAACCAAGAAATCACAGGGAAAGGTATCCCCTCGTTTAGTGGTCACGTGCGTCACCCGCCCATCTGTCAGATGGATGCGCTCAACTTTCTGGCGATAGATCACCTGTCCACCCAATGCACGGACTTTGCTCACCAGCGTCTCAGCAATACCACCAATGCCACCCTCGACATGGTAGACCCCCTGCCGCGCCAAATCGAGCGCGGTAGCGCTATACATGGCGTTTGCCCCGCGTGAGGTCGTCTGTGATGAAATCAAGAGCTGTGCATCGATAAAACGCACAAAAGCAGGGTCATCCGCCAAACCGCTCAGACGCAACCAATCATGCGCCGTCATCAAGGCATACGGGATAACTTCCAGATCGCGCGGCAAATTAGTGATACCTACCTTCACCAATTGCGCCCACTCTGCCCCATCAGTTGGGGGCCATGGCAAGCCTTGTGCCGAAAGTGACCAACCCAGTTGCGCGATGCGGGCTTGGGCATCCCAAAATTTCGCAGTGTTCGGAAAGTTTTCCACCACATCCACATTATCACGACACAACTTGACCACTCTATCCGGCAGGTGAACCACCCACGCCGGGTCGTGCAAGTGTACGGGCCATTCAATCCCAAGCTTGTCGCCGACCACTGCATGAGGACCGTTGGGCTGAAACCCACCTGCCACCGTCGCCCCTGCCTCAAAACGATAGCCTTTGTGGAAAAATGTCCCCGCTGAACCTCCTGCGTAGACTTGCCCTTCAAGGACAGTCACCGCATACCCCGCTTGAGCGAGCAACGCGGCAGCGGTTAAACCGCCGATGCCCGCGCCAATCACAACGATTCGGTTTTTATCCATCGGCTTAACCCATCGTCGCTTTGGGTTGCAGCCGGGGCGCGCTCCAACGGGTGCGTAAATGACGATAAATGAACAAAAGGCGCAAGGGCAACCCGTCAAAAACGAGGCGTGTAAACAAACTCCAAAAACCGGTCTTTTGGTGTTCAATACTGATCTCGTCAGTCAACTCGATCCCGCCTTCCACCGGACGATACCCATGTTGATGCACCCAATAAGCAACTGGGCCCTCGATCATCCGGTCAACAAAGGCATATTCAATGGCGGCAGGTTCATGTCGCGCTTTCCAACGCACTGGCAACGGACCAAACCAAAGGGTGAACTCCAATTCTCCGCTGGTCAATGAAGTACGTTTATCACTGCGCACCTGCATGATGATCGGCGGGGGGGTCAGCCAGCCTAAAATGCGTGGGTCTTCGTAAAAGGCGGTGATCTGCTCCAAAGTAGCAGGGATGACAGAGCGATGTGTGAAAGTTTTCATAACGAGCTTTCTGAGTTTTCAGACTATTACAAACTATCAATAACTATAGCGGGGGATTCCTAATTTCAAGTCATATCCAGATAAGAATCACATGAACACTGGGGTTTTGGGACATGGAAATAAAAGGCACGCTTATGTGAGCGTACCTTCTCGTGTCTACCTATAGCGACGGGGGTGATTAATCTTCCAGCGTACTCAAATCGCCTTCCGGTTGCCCCATCGCACGGGCGCGCAACACCCGCCGCATAATCTTGCCGGAGCGGGTCTTAGGCAATACCTCCACAAATTCAATCTTGGTGGGCATCGCAATCGGACCGACCTCATGGCGGATATGATCTTTCAACTTATCGCGCAATTCATCATTGCCCACAAACCCGCCACGCAAAATGCAATACGCATAAATCACATTGCCGCGCACCTCATCCGGCACGCCGATCACAGCAGCTTCGGCAACTGCCGGATAGCTGACCAATCCCGATTCGACCTCAGCAGTACCCAAGCGATACCCGCTGACCTTGATCACGTCGTCATTGCGCCCGATGATCCAGATATAACCGTCAGCATCCTTGCGTGCCGAGTCGCCGGTCAAATACCAGCCTTGCGCTTGATAAGTCGTCCAATATTGCTTCACAAACCGTTCTGGATCGCCATAAATCCCGCGCAGCATCCCGGGCCATGGTGTTTGAATCACCAAATTACCATCTACGCCGGGGGCGCAGGACTCGCCATGTTCATCCACCACATCGACCTTAATACCGGGGAAGGGGCGCGTCGCGCTGCCAGGTTTCAACCCTACCGACGGCATTGGGGTGATCATAAAACCACCCGTTTCAGTCTGCCACCACGTATCCATAATTGGGCACCGCTCTTTGCCGATCACTTTATGGAACCAACGCCACGCTTCAGGATTAATCGGTTCGCCCACAGAACCGAGCAAGCGCAACGTGCTAAGATCGTGACGATTGGGCCACGCATTACCAAAGCGCATCAAGCCGCGAATGGCGGTAGGCGCGGTATACAATACCGTAATGCCATAATCCTCGACCATCTTCCACCAGCGATTTGGATACGGGAAGTTGGGTGCGCCCTCATACAAGAAACTGGTCACGCCTAAAATTAGTGGCGAATAGACAATATAGCTATGTCCAGTGATCCACCCCGGATCAGCAGCACACCACCAACGATCTTCATCTTTTAGGTCAAACACCCATTCCAATGTGGTTGCGGTATACACCTGATAACCGCCATGCGTGTGCAAAATCCCCTTGGGCTTGCCGGTCGTGCCACTGGTATAAAGGATGAACAACGGGTCTTCCGAATCCATCACTTCAGTTTCGCAGTTTGGGCTGGCGATGGGCAATCCCATCAAATCATGAAACCAATAATCACGCCCCTGCTCCATCTTGACATCATGCCCAGTACGCTTGACGACCACGACGGACTCGACGACAGGCGAACGGCGCACAGCCTCATCGACCACCTCTTTAAGACGCACAATATTGCCCCGTAACCACGCACCATCGGCGGTTAGCACAACCTTGCTTTGCGCATCTTCGATACGATCCGCCAACGCTTGTTCCGAAAAGCCGCCATACACGACGCTATGCACTGCTCCTATTTTGGCACAAGCCAGCATTGCCATCACCAACTCAGGGATGCGCCCCATGTAAACAGTAACACGGTCGCCTTTTTTGACGCCTAAGCTCTTGAGGACATTAGCAAATTTATTGACTTCGCGCGACAGTCGCCAGTAAGAATAAGTGTGCCGATCCCCATTTTCGCCTTCCCAGATCAGTGCCAGTTTGTTGCGCCGCCCGGTCTTCAAATGCCGATCCAACGCATTCAAAGCAATATTGGTCTTGCCACCGACGAACCATTTGTAGAACGGCGCGTCAGAGCTATCCAACACCTTTTCCCATTGCTGATACCATTCAAGGGTCTGGGCGCGTTTCGCCCAAAACCCTTCCACATCCTCCATCGCTTCTTGATAGAGGGCGTCATAATCCGGCACATAGGCATTCTTGACTATTTCTTCTGAAGGATAATACCACTCGCCAATTGGCGGCAAAAATTCTTGCTGAGTCATCAAAGTTTCTCCTAAAAAGCTCTCTCGGAAGATTATACGCCCGAACCTCAATCCAGCAAGAACTGTCTTGATAAGGTCGAAAGTTAAGAAGGATTTAATCACGCAAACCCGACTTCAGGCTAAAATAACGGTGATTTCGTCTGAGTATCACCCCATTTATGGGTTATCAATCAATCTGGAGCAACAAAATGAAAAAAATTGCAGTTTTGACCAGTGGCGGAGACGCCCCCGGCATGAATGCCGCCATTCGTGCGGTCGTCCGAACAGGCATCAGCATGGGTGCAGAGATTTATGGCGTGCGGCAAGGGTATCAAGGCTTAATCGATGACAATATTTATCAATTGGGGGTGCGCGAGGTCGGCGGCATCATTCAACAAGGAGGCACGATCTTGGGCAGCGCCCGCAGTGAAGCCTTCAAAACCCCCGCTGGGCGCGAACTTGCCCTTCAACATCTCCAGCAGCAAGGGATCGAAGGCTTGGTCGTCATTGGCGGCAACGGCTCGCAAATGGGTGCCCACACCCTCAACGAAATGGGTTTTCCGGTGATTGGCGTCGCTTCTACCATCGACAATGACCTCGCAGGTTCCGAGATCACCATTGGCGTCGATACCGCCATAAACATCGCTCTCGAAGCGATTGACCGCCTCAAAGTGACCGCTTCCTCTCATCGGCGCGCGTTTTTGGTAGAAGTGATGGGGCGCAATAGTGGTTATCTCGCTTTGATCGCCGGCATCACGGGCGGCGCAGAAGCCATCGTCATCCCCGAAGTCAGCACCTCGCCAGAAGCACTGGTCAAAACATTGCAAGAATCGTGGGCGCGCGGCAAGTCCAACGGTCTCATCGTGGTTGCCGAAGGGGCTGAACACGATTGCAATACCTTATACGGGTATCTAAAAAGTCGCGGCGAAACCGTCGGCTTCGATATTCGCATGACCATTTTGGGGCATGTCCAAAGAGGGGGTATCCCAACCGCTTCTGATCGCTTGTTGGGGACTCGGCTGGGGGCAGAAGCCGCACACCAATTATGTGCTGGCAATCGTGGTGTTCTCGTCGGATGGAACAAAAGCACGACGACCATCACTGATTATAGTGAGGTCGCCGGCGTCCACAAACCACTGGATATGGAATTACTAAAACTGGCGGAAATTCTCGCCCAATAAAGACCCGCTTGGATTAGCACCGCAAGGTTTCGATCACGGCGTCTCATCGACCGAGGACTCTTCACTTTCCCCTCGGTCGATCATTTTTGGCATCTCGGTCTGCAACAATTGGGCGGCATTCTCATCGACAATCCAAGTCACCTTGCCTTTTTCTGGCATGACTCGTCCTGCGGGCAGGAGTTGCCCTAATTCGGTGCGCTGGATAATATGCGCCAGTGCCTCCGCTTTATCCGCTCCCAAAACAAAAAACACAATGTTTGCCGCTGCATTCAACACGGGCAAGGTCATCGTGATACGCCACGAATTAAGCGCTTCTACATAATTGGTGACCACCCATCGTTCCTGTTCCTCAAGGGCAGATGTCCCCGGAAACAACGAGGCAGTATGCCCATCGGCACCCATACCAAGAATGATCGTGTCAAAACGCGGCAGTGTTTTCGTCCCAAAAACATGCCTCAATTCTTGCTGATATTGCGCTGCCGCTGCTTCGGGTTCCAAATAGGTAGAGACCCGATGGACGTTGTTCACCGACAACGGCACAAAATTAAGCATCGTCTCGCGCGCCATCTTGGAATTGTTATCTGGATGTTCGTAGGGCACCATGCGCTCATCCCCCCAAAAAACATGGATACGCTGCCAATCGATAGCTTCCCCAAATTCATCGCCCATCAGTTTATACGCTTCACGGGGGGAATTCCCGCCCGCCAAAGCCAGCGTATAGCGCCCCCGTAACGAAGTTGCGGTCTCCGATGTGGTCGCAACGAATTTCGCCAGTGCCCGCGAAGCGGCTTGACGGCTGGAATAGGTGCGGACTTCGCTCATTATTCATGCTCTCCACAATGCGTCCGCCAAATGCGTCCGTCATCCCCCAACAACATTTCCGCTTCTTGGGGTCCCCAACTGCCTTTTGCATAGCTTTGGAGCGGTGGTGCGCCGGGGGAGCGCCAACCTTGCAAAATATAATCGATGAGCTTCCACGACAACTGAATTTCATCTTCGCGGGTGAACAACGCCGCATCGCCTTGCATGGCATCCATCAGCAAACGCTCATAAGCATCAGGCAGGGTCGTACCTGCAAACGATGAGCTGTAATGAAATTCCATATCGACTGACTGCACCGCCCCCGGTGAATTTGGAACTTTGGTCTGAAACCGCAGATGAATCCCTTCATCGGGCTGGATGCACATCGACAAGATATTCGGTTCAAGGCGCTGCCCCCGTGGCAGATTGAAAAACAAATGTGGCGGACGCCGAAATTGCACAATGATCTCAGACACCTTCTTCGACAATGCCTTGCCAGAACGCAGGTAAAACGGCACATCCATCCACCGCCAGTTGTCAATATACAGCTTCACAGCCGCATAGGTTGGGGTCGTCGAAGACGGATCGACCCCCGGTGTGGTGGCATACCCATCATACTGTGCGCGCACGGTATCGCTGATCGCCAACGGACGAATCGACCGTAATACTTTCACCTTTTCGTTGCGAAGCGCATCCGCGTCCGCCGAAGCAGGCGGTTCCAAAGCCACCAACGAAACCAACTGCATCAAGTGATTCTGAAACATGTCCCGCATCACGCCCGACTTATCGTAATAGCCAGCACGGTGTTCAACATCAACTGACTCCGCGACTGTAATCTGCACATGATCGATATAATTGCGATTCCAGATCGGCTCAAAGATAGCATTGGCAAAACGGAAAAAGAGCAAATTCTGCACCGTTTCCTTGCCTAAATAATGATCAATGCGATACACCTGTTTTTCGCCAAAAGCATGGTGTACCACTTGGTTAAGCGCCACTGCCGACGCCAAGTCGTACCCGAACGGCTTTTCGATCACGACTCGCCGATAGCCCTCGTCTTCGGCATTCATCCCCGCTAACCGCAATTGTTCAATGACCGCCTCATAGAATTCGGGCGAAATAGCGAGATAATACAGGCGGTTGGCTCTACCCTGTTCAAAATCATCAAGGGTACGTTGTAGCGCTTTGTAATCATCCAGTGTAGACAGATCGCCTTGCACATAATGGATGCGTGCCGCGAACTCCTCCCATTTGGCAGCGTCAAAATCAGGGAGTTTCTCAGCCCATTCCAACATATTGGCACGGAAGCTGGCATCATCCCACGGACGCCGCGCATAGCCGATGATCTGCCACTCACGCGGGAGTCGTTCACGCCGATATAAGTTAAATAACGCCGGAATCAACTTCCGTGCTGTTAAGTCACCTGTCGCACCAAAGATGACAATACTCGTGCTATCGTCACTCATTACTCACCTTCTCGCTTCACAGCATGACCACCAAATTGATTGCGAAGCGCCGCCAACATTTTGGCGGCATAACTTTCTTGCTGGCGGCTCACAAACCGCATTTGTAGCGATAGGGTGATGACCGGCGCAGGAACATCAAGATCAATCGCTTCCGCCACCGTCCAACGTCCTTCACCGCTATCCGCCACCCACCCTTTAATGTCCGTCAGTTGGTCATCATCTGCCAGCGCGTTTGCCGCCAAATCCAGCAACCACGACCGCACGACACTCCCAAAACGCCAGACTTCTGAAATTTGATGCAGATCGAGTTCCAATTCCGTCTTTTTCTGCATGATCTCGAAGCCTTCGGCATAGGCTTGCATCATGCCATATTCAATGCCGTTATGCACCATCTTGACGAAATGTCCCGCCCCGCTGGGACCCATTCGTCCCCATCCCATATCGGGTGCAGGTGCCAATGTTTCGAAAATCGGACGCAGATGCTCAACCGCCTCTACATCCCCACCGACCATCAAGCTATAGCCTTCTTTCAGCCCCCAAATGCCGCCACTGGTGCCGACATCCACAAATTGAATATTTTGTGCTTTACATTTTTGAGCGCGCCGCATCGAGTCCTTATAATTGCTGTTGCCCCCATCAATGATGGTATCACCGGGGGATAACAGTGTCAGCAATTGATCAATGATTTCCTCAGTGGTATCCCCTGCTGGCACCATCGTCCAAACAGCGCGGGGGGCTTGCAGTTTACTGACCAGATCAGCGACGCTCTCCGATGGCACCGCGCCCGCTTCTGCAGCAGTCTGTACAGGTTCTGGACTTCGATTAAAGACGACCATGTGATGTCCGCCTTGCAGTAGACGCAGATTCATATTCGCACCCATTTTACCGAGACCAATCAAACCGAGTTGCATACATCACTCCTTAAAGAGGTACCATCACCATCGAGAAAAATCATTGTGGCATTTTTGCGCTGAGCTTCATTATTGTCCTTGATCGGGTGCCAGTGCAACTATCCCTATCAACGGAAAAAGTGCACCCTTAAATTTACAATTTTGAAGACCCCACGCTAGAATGAGATCATGGTATCTCAGTTCAAAGAAAAAGGCATCCTTATGCGCGCGAATACGACCTTGAATCAACTCCGCAGCGGCAACGCCGCCCTCGGTTTATGGCTGCAATTGGGCAGTCCCATCTCCGCCCGTTTACTCGCAGCACAAGGGAGCTACCATTGGCTCCTTGTCGATCTAGAACACACTCCAATCGATGTATCCACTGCCGCTACCATGATGGCGCATATCAGCGATGTCAGCGCGGGGCGCGTTACCCCATTGATGCGTGTGCCAGCCGGGACGATCTTTCACATCAAACAGGCGCTCGACAGCGGCGCGCAAGGTATCCTTGTGCCTTTGGTCAATACTGAAGAAGAAGCGCGCGCAGTCGTCCGTTTTGCGCGCTACCCACCCGACGGCGATCGCGGTGTCGGCGGGCTACTCCCCCATTTAGGCTATGGCGCAACCCGTTCTGAATACACGCGCGAGGCGAACCAACAAGTGTTGGTCGCTATCCAAATCGAAACCAAGCAAGCCATCGATAACCTCGATGCCATCCTCAGTGTCCCCGGCTTGGATGTCATTTTTATTGGACCCAATGATTTACATATTTCGTATGGGTTGCAACCGCGTTATTGGAGCGAAGAACCTGCCTTCCGTGAAGCCGTCAACAAGGTACTCGTCGCTTGCAAGGCACGCGGATTGGCGGCGGGCACGTTGTGCGCCGATGCTGCAACTGCCAAAGACCGTATCGCCGATGGTTTCACATTTGTTGGGGTGGGCAGTGACGCAGGTATGCTATTGCGCTTTGCCGGTCTCCAAGCTGGTGAGGTCACAAATACGCCGGAGCCGAGCGGATTATGGAGTTCTGTCGTAAAATTAGATCGTTAAAATCATCACACCCAATATCGAAACCCATAATCCGATAAAATGCAAAAGATGAAATAGACGGTTGCTGTTAAACCGTTGAAATCTCTGCTAAGCTTACCTTAGCGTTTAATCTTTCACCCAAAAAGAGGGAATAATGCGCGCGCTCCGCACTGTTTTAATCATGTTGTGCCTAGCCTTTGGTTTGTCAACCGTTCACGGTCAAGGGACGGATTTAGCCGCTGTTTTAGAAGTCCTCGAAGGCACTGTTGAAGTGAATCGCGTGAATACCGAACAATGGATCGAAGTTCGGGTTGAAGCGATTGTCGGCGTCGGTGACCGCGTGCGCACCAACGAGATGGGTCGCGTCCGTATTACTTTTTTTGCCGATGGGATCGATACCGAACTGATGCCCTCTTCTGAGATTCGGATCGAGCAGTTTAGCGGCAATGCCGACACTTTTGACCTGACTTTAGCGGTGGTGGTGGGTCAAACCACACAACGGATCGGGCGTGCGCTCAATGCCTCATCCAGTTATGTCATCGATACCCCGGCGATGTCGCTGGCAGCGCGTGGTACCCAGTTTCAAATACGGGTTGAGGACAGTGGGCGCGCCGCCATGCTCGTGTCCGAAGGTGTGGTAGATGCCTCTGGCGAGGGTCAAAGTGCCGAAGTGCCTCCTAGTTTCGGCATTCGTGCAGCCGTTAACGAGTCGCTCAGCGATGTCATCGTAGCCAATTCCTTTGAAGCATTGGACGCCGCCTTAGATGGTTGTGTGGTCACTGTCATCACGCCTGATGATACCAGCCTCAATGTCCGCATCGCACCCTCGGTAGATGCACCGCGCATCGGCGTGATCAGTGCAATCGATATCGAAAAATTCATTGGCGTCACCGAAACCACAGACTGGTATCGCATCGAATTTCGCGGGGGCTATGCTTGGGTGTTGTCTAGCGGAGCAACCATCCAAATGCCTTGTGCAGGCTTGCGCATCTTCCCTGATAATCACGGCGCTGAGGACGCCACCTTGTTTAGCGAACTTGGCGACATCATTCAACTTGAAGAAGTGACAGCCGAAGCCACCAGCGAGCCAACGGCAGAAGCGACCCCGGGTTCATAGGTCGTGCAGCCAATGACATCCAAGAACGGAGCCTCGGTGCCGGTTAGCAATCGACTGCGCAATGCCCTTCGCCTCGGTGCCGCAGCACCGGGGCATAACCGCTTGCGGAACGCCTTGTTTCTGGGTACTGTTACGATTGTTTTGGTGTTTTTGATGTGGTCGGGGCAATTCTTCATTCAGGCACGTTTACGGTTTAATGATTTGTATATTGTCGGTTATGATCGCAGCGACAATATCGTCATTGTCGCGGTTGACGATGCCAGCCTCGCCACCTATGGGCGTTCACTACTAGACTGGGATCGGAGCGTCTACGCCGACCTTGTAAGCACTGTGAACACCAGTGGCGCGCGGGTTATCGCCTTCGACATTCTGTTTTTGGAACCCTCCGATCAGGATATGGTTTTTGCCGAAGCCTTGCGCGCTGCCCGCACGAGTGATACTCGTTCGCGCATTGTCATACCCGCAACCGGCAGTGGCACCATGTCCACTGGGTGTGCTGTCGGAAATATCAATGCCATTGGTTTTCCATCCGTATTGCGTCCCATCAGCAGCATTCAAGATGAAGCCGATTATATCGCTTATGTAAACAGCGTCATTGATGTTGATGGCTATAGCCGCCGTCAACCTTCATTCATTTGTACCCCCGGAACTACAGAGTTATCGCTCTCATTAGCGACCTATTTGGCATACTTACGTATTCCCGCGCTGGCAGCGAGCCAAGTCATCAAGCCGTCTATCGACGGGACTGGTTTTGCTATCGAAGGGGGTTTGAGTTTGCCAACAGATACTTACGGCTTATGGCGGCAAGATTTTTTTGGTGCCCCCCAAGAAACATTCCCCGTCTACTCCTTGGTGGAGGTACTTTCTGGCGATCTTGATCCATCGGTATTTGCCGACAAGATCGTTCTCGTCGGCTTGATTGATAGCCAAGGGGCAACGGATAGCTACCCTGTCCCCATCAGCACCACCGGTCAACCAATGGCAGGTGTTGAGATTATCGCCAACGCGATTGAAACACTGATACGCAATCAAGTCCCTTTTGAACAGCCTCAAACCAGTATCATGGTGATGATCATCGGTTTAAGCTTAAGCGCCTCACTCTTGATGATCTATGTGCGCTGGTTTCTCAAACTTGCCCTCGCAGCGCTTTTTGGCACCGCCCTATTTATGTTCGCATCCGTGAACTTTGCGGTGCGTCACGAGCTGATCGATCTCTTCATTGGTTTACTGACTGTTGCCATCACCACCGCCTCATTGGTCACTTTTGAACTTTACAGTGAGCGCCGTGAGCGCTTGCGAACGATCAATATCCTCAATACAGTCGAGGGTCAACGACGGTTGGTAGATGCTATCTTTATGAATTCTCCCCTACCGATGGCTCTGCTTAACGAGAATCTCGATATTTTGCGGGCAAATAGCGCCTTTGAAGCCGATTTCACATCCCACGAGACCGCATTTTTGCCGCGTCTCGTCACTGCGGGCTTGACCGAGACAACTGCCCAACAAATCCAAACGACCTTGCGCGACCCAGATTTGGGCGACGCCAAGCTCAAATTCACCAGCAAAACTATGCTCCTGCGGTCATCAATGATTTCCCAAACTGAGTTGCGCGTGGTAACGCTCTCCGAAGTCACCACCATTGAACAATTAAGTGACCTCAAAACCCGCCTTATTCGCATTGCCGCGCATGATATTCGCAATCCGTTAAGCAGCGTGATTGGTTTCGTAGATGTGTTGATGCTCGACAAAAAGAACCTCACCCCTCGCCAGACCGACTTACTGCAACGAGTCAAAGGGGCTGGTGAATCCATCAACCAAATTTTGTCAGGCATCCTCAAACTTGAACAACTCCGCTCGGCGTCCCTACCGCTGGAACGTCTTAACCCGAATACGCTCATTGAGGGCATTGCGGATCGTCATGACTCGGATATGGTCCGGCGCGAACACACTTTTATCCGCACCATAGCCCCCGATCTGCCCGATATCAATGCGGAGCCGACCCAACTGGGGCAAGCCATCAGCAATCTGCTTAGCAATGCCGCCAAATACACCCCTAACGGTGGGCGAATTGAACTGCGCGTCTTGTTAACCGACCAAAAGCGACTACGGATTGAAATTCAAGATAACGGTTATGGCATCCCAGAATCAGCGCAAGAACAACTCTTTACCGAATTTTATCGCGTCACCAGTAAAATGTTGGGAGATATTTCTGGTACGGGGTTGGGACTAAGTCTTGTCAAATCGATCATCATCGCGCACAGCGGTCGCGTTTGGGTTCACAGCGTTGAAGATGAAGGTAGCACCTTTTTCATTGAGCTACCCACGCTCATAGACGAGGTTCAATGAAACTTATGGGCGAAAGATGGCTGGCTTTAGAAAACTTTCAGCAGCTTCGGCGGTTCCTCCGTTTCGCGAGTTTACTTGTCGCGCTCATGGCATTGACGGGTCAAGGGGTACGAGTCCGAGCCGCCGAAGAGGTGGCGATCCGATTCTTGATCACCGCCTCCGAAGTCGCGCTACAGCGTGAGAATACTCTTGATGCGCGCGCTATTCAGCAGGATGCAGTCGCGCTCTTTGGTGTCGGCGACAAACTCATCACAGGGGAACGCGGGCGGGCTGTTTTAGATTTTTCAGGCGTACAAACTGCCCTCCTTTTGCCAAACAGTCAACTCAGTTTTATCGCCGTAAGTGACGAGACGGGCACCACAACATTACATTTACACCTTGATGGGCATATTATCTTTGATCGCCCAACACCAGCCGCCAACCTCATCATCAGGGTTGAAACTAGCTACTTGACGGTCTCCGCAACCAAGGCTATCGGGATATGGGCAAACTACGAAAACAGCGATATCGTCACCACTCCGGTTGAACCTGTACGCATTGATACGGGCGAAACCTTCCAAACCATCAACGCGGGGGAAGGCATTTTTGTCGACGAAACCGAGACGCAAATCGTCGGATTATTAGACAATGGCGCGCCTTACGTCCATGCTGCCCAACTGATCGGCATTCTCAAAGGGTGTCCAGCAATTGTCACCCGCACTGCCGGGCAATCCCTAAATGTGCGCGTCGGCTCCAACATCAACACCTCACCCATTGGTTATGTCGATGAGAATGCTGCTGTAGCGTTAGTGGGCGTGAATGAAAATGGTCAGTGGTCGCGCGTACAGCGTTTTAGCGGCTTCGGGTGGATATTCACATCCTACGTCGATCAGCTCATCCTCGAATGTCCAGAAAGACCAACCTACCCCGCCGTTCATTTTGAGCGCAACCTAGAATTAAACGAGTTGCAACCCGTTGAAATAAGGCTCATTCAGCCTTTTTACGGCATCCCAGAATCGAATCCTTGGGTATTCCGCAGCCTTCGCGAGGCGGTCTACGACGATTTTTAATTGCCATTACATGCCAAAAATCAATGAGTGCAACATTGCTATCTAAGCGAGGCGCACACTAACATTTCTGCTAAGTCGCGGCGTATTTGATACGCTGCATTGCAAAATCGCGACTTGGCATCATCATTATTTCCATCCCTGAAACCGTAATCCCTATCCCCGTGCTTCAGTCATTCCAGATTGGCAAAGTGACATAAAACGTCGTCCCTTCACCCAATCGACTTTCCAGCCCAATCTGCCCTTTATGCAAATCGACCAATTTCTTGACTAAGGTCAGCCCGACACCACTTCCTTCAATATTCTCGGTTTCGGGGCGACGCACCCGAAAGAACCGAGCGAAAATTGCTTTTTGATCATCAGGGCTGATGCCAATCCCATTGTCTTTGACCCGTACTTGGATAGAATCTCCAATTTGCTCAGCCAATATCGCCACATGTCCCCCCGGCGGCGTATATTTGACCGCGTTGTGTACCAAATTCACGAACAATTGAATCAGGCGTGTTTCATCCCCAAGCAACGGCGGTAGTTCTTTGGGGATATTGGATTCGATAGTCATGGATTTGGTTTCCGCCCCCGGACGTATCCACTCAATGACCGCAAGGATCAGGTTTTGGATGGATACCTTGCCGTTTGTGATTTCAATATCGGAGTCTAAACGCGCCAAGTCCAACATATCTTCGATCAATTTGCTCATGTTTTCGAGAGATTGATAAATCATAGCGATATAGCGTTTGGCACGCTCATTCAAATCGGGATAATTCATTTCCATCAATTCAACATACCCCTTGACCACCCCTATAGGTTGTTTCAAATCATGGGATAGCACAGAGATAAAATCGTGCTTCAACTGATCGGCACGCCGCACGGCAGTTAAATCATGCATAACAATGATCCAGCCGATATCAACATGCGGAGTCACCGTCACTGAGTATGGGCGATCCGGATGAAAAGTGATTTGATCCGTCAAAACTTGCGCGTTGGTACTGGCTTTACGGAACGATGCCAAGACAGGGCTATCTTCTAAAACTTCCGAGATTTTCAAGCCCATATACCGCTGATCGGGGTACAAACGCAGTACACTGATCGCCGATGCGTTGATCAACACAATCCGCTCATCATGCCCAATGACGATCACCACATCAGCGATTGCGCGCAAAATCCCAGCCGTCTGCTCTCGTTCTCGCAAAGCATCCGCATACAGACGGGCATTATCAATGGCTATCGCCGCGCGTGCGCTCAACTTTGCAATAAAATCAAGATGGGTATCCGTAAAAGCATTGAGCTTCCGGCTCTCCAGCGTGATCACCGCCACGACTCGTTCTTCGCGTGTCACAGGGATCGACAAGTGCGACCGCATCGAAATCGAAATCGGCACATAATCGATGTCGGTCGATACATCGGGAATAATCTCGGCACGATTGGTTAATCCCACCCGTTGGGCAATGCCGTTATCGTCAAACAACGCCAACATCGCTTCCGGCGCACGTTCGTACCCCAAACTTGCAACAGGGCGCAACCGCGACGATACCTCATCAAAGAGCGACACATATGCCGCATGGGCCCGGGTATAGCGCATTGCCCAATCTAAGGTCATCGCGAACACGCTATCGAGACGAATCGAGTCCATTAGCTCACGATCGATCTGAGCCAGCATGTTCAATTCAAATTCGCGTTTTTCGCTTTCTTGCTCAGCACGCCGATAACGCCGCGCATTTGCCAACGCAATACCCACTATTTTTGCCAAAGTGCCTAACAGGGTCAAACGTGCAGAAACGTCTGTTGTGGTCTCATGCGTTGCTGGCAAGTCCGCTGCCGGCAAATTGTATGCCAGCAAAACGCCATACAGAATGCCATCGGCGGTCGCCGGGGCGCTATAAATGACCGTTTTGGGCAACTTTTCCAGAATGGGCGACAAAAGCGATTTCTCATCTTGGACACGCGCATCAATGAGAAATGGATTGTTTTGACGCCAAGCCTCTATCGAGGACTCCACCGTGTTTCTGTCGCCAAAGTTGGCACCGACATTTTTCACCTGTTGACTATCGCCATTTTCAATCAACGTGGTCAACAGAAGCCTATTCGGTTCGATACCCGCCTCCAGCAATGCCACCCCTGAACACTTCAAGATATCTTGCACCGCGATGGGGATCATTTTGATGAGCGCATCGCGCTCAATCATCACGCCAATAAACAAATGCAACGCATAGGCGGCGCGAAAAGGGTCTAAAATAGGAAAAGACTTATCAGAGTATGCCATACAGATCCAAAACCCTGTTCGATAGAAACCCAAGAACAGACAGTACGCTTACTTTAGACTAGAGATTATAATGAGCCTATTGTACGAGACAACTTTTGCCTCTTGGTTGTCTCACACCACTTAAGCTTGTATGATTGCATCTATACCGTCAAGTGCTGCGCCACCATGGAGGGTCAACATGGGAGAGTTTACCGATATTTCTGCACGTATCAAAACGCTTAAAGGCAGCGGGAGCGAACAAGACTCCCACGCGGATGATACGAAACCTGTCGACTACCTTGAGTCTTTCCGCATTCGGGCACGGATGGTGGGTGTTTTGCTGCGGGATGCCCGCATCAAAGCAGAACGCACCTTGGAAGACTGTGCAAGGCTTCTTCGTGTGGATATCCAACAAATCGAGTCTTGGGAATTTGGGGATGCTGTCCCGTCACTCCCTCAACTTGAAATTTTGGCGTTCTATCTGGATGTGCCCATCAGCCATTTCTGGAGTATGGATACACTCGAAGCGACTGTGCAAGACCATTCTAACACTCAAAATGAATATATCGCTCTACGTAATCGGATTGTCGGGGCACTTCTTCGGGTTGCTCGTGAAGAACGCGACCTCACGGTCGAAAGTGTGAGCGCAACCACCGGCGTACCCGCTGATATGATTGAACAATACGAACTGGGTGATATTGCAATGCCCATGCACGAGTTGACCGTCTTGTCGAACGCTGTCGGCAAGAATATCTCTTATTTTCTCGAAAGTCGCAGTCATCTTGGTGAATTGTTGGCAATGCGTGAAGAATGGAAGCACTTTACTAAACTTCCCGAAGATATCCGCAAATTCGCCGCCAATCCCCTCAACATCGGCTTTATCGAAATTGCCATCATGTTCAGTCAAATGCCGGCGGATCGCCTTCGCAAAGTTGGTGAAAGTGTCCTAAACATCACCATGTAGCGCCTCAAAACGGATAAATTCGCAATGGCATCCACCAGCCATCATCGTGTAAGTATGAGCGTATTGTTGGACAAGCAGGAGGGAAATTTTCAAACATGACAACTGCACAGGAAATCCAAGATCGTGGCGTGAGGTTATTCCAGCGTAAAGATTACGAAGAAGCCTCACGCGCCTTTGCCCAAGCCCAAAGCCTCTACGAAACTGATGGAAAACCCGATATGGCGGCGGAAATGCAGGTCAATATTGCCCTCGTCCATCGTGCGCTCAGCGAGCATCAGCAAGCGCTCGAGATCATGCAAACCGCAGTGCGCACCTTTCAACAAATGAATGATCGCAAACGGATGGCGATGGCGCTCGGCAATCTCGGTGGGGTTTATGCCGTCATGGGTGACCATGAACAGGCATACAGCAGTTATCGCACTGCCGCAGACATCTTCGACGAAATTGGCGAGAAGAAACTGCATGGCGAAACGCTCGTGGCGATGGGCGCGCTCCAAGTCAAAAATGGCAAATTGGGCGCAGGGGCTGCATCCTATGAAGTTGGATTGTCCGAACTAGATAGTTTGTCGCCAAGTCAACGCATCTTGAAGGGTTTGATCGGCATTCGGAACCGAATTACCGGACAAACGAACGACTGAAACGTTGTGCCTGTCGCGCCATCACGCCTATATTCCCATCGCGATCACCCGACAGGCTCAGCGTCCAAGACGTGTTTACCCACCTATGCCCTCCCGTCGGCTCACTACTGCCTCATTGTTGGCATTATTCGTTGTGCTGGCGAGCATCTATATGTTGGCATACAGCGGACGAGTCGAATCGCGCGATTCTAATCGCTTATTTGACGCCTTAAGTAGTGCGGTTGATTGGGGGGATTTTCTTCTCGACCTTGCTGCATGGGAAAACCCGCCGACAACCCTTCAGGTAATGCGTTTCCCCCTAGAAACCGCCAGCATTGAACCGATGCAGGTATTCGCTGCGGCACCGCTTTACCTAATGGCACGTATCATCCCCGGCATCGGCTTGATTCATACTGTCTGGCTATTCAATATCATCGTGACCGCCACCGCCGGGGTGGTCTTTGCCTTGCTTGCCCAAGCACGGGGCTATCGTGCCAGCACCGCCCTCGTTGGTGCGCTTGCCTTCGGCATCACGACGGCAGTGTTCCCCTACAGCAAAACTTTCTTTCGGGAACCACTCACACTCCTAATGCTCTTGCTGGCAGCATACTTTGCGGATCGCTTTTCGGCATCTGGTTATCGCCGGGTTCCGCTCTTGGTCGCCTTACTACTGGCGTTAGCGGCAATGATCCTCAGCAAAGCCTCGGCGTTACTGGCATTGCCGGCGCTGTTTGTGATCGCCTTACCCAGTGTCCGCTTACGCATCAGTCGCGGACGCCTAATGCTGATCAGCGCCCTCATTGTGGGCAGTGTTTTGGCATTCGTGCTTTTACTCGTCATCTTCGGAAACGCCCTCGGCATCACCTCCCGTTATGATGTGATCGCGCGCTTGTTCAACGACCGTACCCAGTCCACACTCATTACTGCCTTGCACACCTATTTGTTCAGCATCGGTGGGAGCTATTGGGGAACTTCCCCAATTTTACTGCTGGCATTACCCGGCGCTTGGTACCTTATTCGGCGGGGTCAGTCTCGTTATCCCATTGCTGCGCTTGTGCTAATCCTCAGTTTTGCTGTCGGCTATGCTATCTTAAACAATACTTTCTGGTTCGGAGGGTTATCATGGCCCCCACGCTTTTTACTCCCCATCATCCCATTGGTCTGGATCGTGGCGTTGCCGGTTCTCGAACAAGTGCTACAACGCCCGTTTAGCCTATGGGGTGGGCTGTTCGCCCTTTTGCTCTTGTATGGCATCTGGATCAATCTCAGCGGCATCACTCTCGATTGGGGGGCATACAGCCAGGCGCTCCCATCAGAGTCAGGGGGTATCGGTGAATGGGGTGGCGGTCTCAATCAGGTTGCCTACTTGCGATGGGTGATCACACCGTCCTTATGGGGGACACAACCACTGGATATTGCATGGGCGATTCTAAATATGCCCATCTTTTACGCCGCCTACGGGGGGGTAGCCTTTACCGCCTTGATCGTCGCCGTCCGCCCGTCACGGCTTAGGGCGCTTGGTGTAGCAGGACTCTTTATATTCATCACAGGTGCTGCCCTCGTGATGCTCAAACAGACCGATTTTCGCACGCAAACCCAAGATGAATCACTTCATGCCATGCTGCCTATCCTTGAGGCGGAAACCAACCGCGAAGATGTGGTGTTGTTAAGTAGCCCCCGTTATGTGTCATTTTTCTTCAACGAAGCCAAATTCACGGATGCCGGGCGTATCATTTCGCTTGAACTCCAAGATGGTGAGCGTTCCAGTGAAGCCTACACACCTTTAATCACTAGTGATTACCCACCTGCCCTGCTCACCAAAGAAACCATCCGCCTGATCCACAACTTAGCGCTTACCCGTGATCGAATTTTTCTTCTCGTCGATGGGGGTCCCGATTTGGCATGGAGTGTGCGCCCTGTCGAGCGCTATCTCGCCAGCTATTTTTATCCCCTACGGGTGATCCAAACCAGTTCTATCACCCGCCTGATTGAGTTCAGCACCATCCCAGCACCTGATCCGTTTGGCTTCCGAGGGGCAGCGTATCCCCTCGATCTTCAGTTCGGCGAGGGGCTACATTTATCAGGTATAACTATCCCAGCGGGCACGACAGTCGCGCGCGGGGATGTTCTCGCAGTGTCATTTTTGTGGACGACGGAAGCCATTATCCGTGAAAACTACACTATAGCGTTGTACCTGCGGGCACCCGATAGCAGCCCCATCGTCCAAAGCGACTCGCAACCCGGTTTCGGGTTTTTGCCAACCACGCTTTGGCAACCGAATACCCCAATATGGGATCATCGAGCGCTACGGTTATCAACCGACCTTGTGCCCGGCACCTACCAGCTTTGGATCAAAGTCTATGATTTTGCTGGCGATGGCTCACCGCGCGATCTGCCCGTCACCGCTGGCAACAGCTTAGAGGGCGTCATCGGCATCCTGCCCGTATCGATCACGGTCGAATAATATATCTCATCGGCGAACTACTCAGATATAGAAACAGAATAAAATAAACAGAGAGGCATGAAGACGTGAAGAAAAACAAGAAAATGCCTCTCGAAACGTGGATGTAGGGGCGGATTAGGCGCTTGTCAATCGTTCGTTAACATGAAAGTCCGCGCGCCGAATATCCGCCCATTTGCCGCCAACGGTCATTTCCCCCTTTATTACCGACCGTTTTTCAGCCTGAGCAGTTACCCTACAAACCTATTGATCGCGGTCTCACCTTTATTCAGCCACCCAAATTTCAAAATCACGACCGAGGATATCCATTTTTTGTTCTAGCGTCATCAACGGATTCTGCAAAATATCATCTTTATACTCAACCGCCATCCATATGCAGTAGGTCGCTATCAATAAAAAAATGATCGTCAAGGGCGTCGCCAATACGCGCCAGTGCCTTACGATCTTGTCGAACAGGAGACCAGCACCTACACATAAGATCGGATAAAATAGCAGTAGAAAACGGGGGTCATAGCTCACGAATACCCACCATGTCGCGAAAAATGGTAGGCTAAACCACAGAATCAAGGCGTCCATTTCGGTTCCAGCTACGCGCCGCACCAGATGGAACAATGCCAGAGCCAAGCCACCCAATACCAACCACCCCGTCAGCGCAAAATTTTCCGTTAGCGTGATGAAGATCGCCAATGTGCGCAGTGAACGCTCGGCTTGGTCTGTCCACGCGGTATTGGGGATAATAAAACCCGCCCCAACAAGATTGCGCACATACCAGGGTGCCGCAATCGCCGCGCACAACACGAGTGATAGTCCACTACCGATGAGCCGTTGCCGCCGCGCGCTGGGTGTCAGCGTCGGATGCCAACATGCCGCCGCAAACCACACCGCCAGCAACGGAATACCGATTAAGCCCGCATTTTTCGTGAATGCCGCCAAGCCCATCATCATGCCCGCTGGGACAGCAGCAGCAACCTGCCCTGTCCGCCAAAAACGCAGGGCATATAAGGCGGTGAGTGTATAGAAAAAAGCCATCGGCAGATCGACATACCCAGACGAAGCAAAACGGGCAAACGAAGGCGTACACCCCAACAAGAATGCCGCGTACAGTCCTACGCGACGCCCTCCTAGCTCGCGTCCTAAAAGATATGCGGCAGGGAGACACGCCAAACTCAACACCGTGCTGATCGTCCGCGCCAGCATTTCGTTTTGCCAACCAGAAATGAGAAACGCCAACGTATAATTCAATTGCACAAGGATCGGGTAGGTACGATACAGACTATCCGCACCGATCAACGGCTCCAACGCCCCAGTCGTCGCCATCATCACGGCTGTTGGCAAATAAATAGCGAGCGCATCAGCACGAGGAAAAGGCAAATAAGCACCATTAAACAAGATTGCCATCGTCAAGACAATCAACACGATGCCGATGATCTTCTCATCCAGTATCAGTGGCTTTGCTGCCAATGGACGCGGTTCCAGCGGGCGGCTCTGGGAGAATTGCCGCCACAAGGCAATGCCCATCAACGCACTCATCCCCATACCCACCCCAATCGTCACCAGTGACCATGGGATGCCCAATAATGCCAACCAAAACATCACCAGCGCGATGGTCCCGCAAATCCACGCCAGCGCTGTGATCACACCCAAGCCTCGATCCGTTGAGGTCTGCATTCGTTATCTCTACGCCTTTGGATTCCATAGTTTCTTTCACGGTCGGGCATTATAATAGAACGCATGACGCCGACACGCCAATTCAGTTCTCACCTTACAATCGCGCTGCCCCTACTCTTGGTAGCCGCCTTTCTGATCCTCAACATCAGCGCTCTTCAAATGCACCCCGATGAAGAACTGAGCTACCGCGCCACCAAGGGCACCCTCACCGATGTCTTGCGCTGGCAAATTGATTTAGAAGACAATCAAGCACCGGGTTGGTTTATCACTTTTTGGGCATGGCGCACCCTCGTTGGAGATGGCGAAGCCACCAGCCGCATGATGAGCATTTTGTTGGTGATGCCAGCCATTGCTTTGCTATCTCGGATGGCAATCACCGCTTTTGGCACCATGGCGGGGGTATTTACCCTGCTTGCCTTGATCGGCAATGGTCTATTTTTTCAGTATGCACTCGATATTCGGATGTATCCACTGGTCATGCTCGTCAGCACGATCAGCACCTTCCTGTTATGGCGTTGGTTAGCACGCCCTAGCTTACGGCGTGCGTTCTTCTATGGGCTTAGCCTCGCAGCCTTGTTATACACCCACTATCTATTGATTTTTCTGATCGGCACCCATGTGCTTTACTTTCTTTTTCGGTTCCGTCTGCGCAGAAGCTTGGTCATACAAGGCTTGATGGCAGGTATGGTCAGCGTTGTACTATTTCTGCCGTGGTTGCCTTTCGCCATTGCGCAAATCCAACATCTCCGCAAAGTTGAAACAGCCTCAGGGGTAGCGCGTGGAAGCATCGGCATTGGGGTAAGTACCCTTGTCACTTCGCCAGAAAATATCTTTAAGTTGGTCAATTTCGCCACCAATTCGCTATGGTGGCTATATGCCTTGCTCTTGGTCATTGGCATATTCCAATTCTGGCGTGCCGCATGTCAGCATATGGGGGGCCAAATACGCCCAACAGACGCATTCTCGACCTATGGGCTTGCCCTCTTGTGGTGCCTTGGCGTGCCTGCCCTCACGCTGCTTGCCAATACGTCCGCTGGTGTTTATGCCCCGCGCTTTGTCTCCTATCTCACCCTCGGCTTAGCGCTTGCCATCGGAGCGGTTATCGCCCATTTACCGATCTATTTTTTTGCCCGCGTCACGGTCATCGGGGCACTAGTCATCGCCAACTTACTGACCTTTCCAGACTCGCTGCCCGTGCGCATCCCCTATCGCGACATTCTAAGGGACGTGTCCGCACGGATGAGCGAGGATACTTCCGTATTGCTGGTACACGCCGGCGAAGATGATGGATTTGCTCAATGGCAATACGATCATTATCTTTCGCCATCGTTACGCGCTCGCTTGACGACCGATCCGCTCGTCGCCCAAAATACCCGCCGCCTTTGGATGCTAACCAGAGATTGGTTCAATGAGGATGTGCAAGCTGTTTTCAAAGACCTAGAGCCACGCTTTCCAGTACAACAAGTGTATGGGCAATGCGACCGTGCATGGTGTTATCTCGCCCAACTGTTGGAGTCGCCCCCGCTGGCAAGCCCAATTCTATTCGGCGAAGCACTCGAATTTCGGGGAGCAGATATCACTTTTATGGAGGAAGTATCTGACGTTTTCGCGCGCTTGTGGTGGACGGTGCGCGCCCCACTCGACCATGATTACTCGTTCAGTATTCAATTCTTAAACGCCGACGGGGAGCTGGTATCCCAACAAGATGGGGCATTGATCAACTATGGCGCAGAGATAATCCAAACGTCCGCCCTGCTGCCCGGTCAGATTTATGTCGATCAGCGCACCCTTGCCCGCCCTTCGCCGACTCTCTCCGCAAACGGGCGTTGGGTACTCATCGTCTATGATCCCGCCACCGGAGAACGCTTGACAACCTCAAACGGCGACTCTGTGTTGATGCTGGCGGAACTACCACCCCAATAACCCATCTTCTATTTGTCCTTAGAACATGAGAACTAAGCTATTCACCATTCAAATAATTCCAAATTGGCATTGTTTGGTCTATTCAATTGGATTACGATTATAAAGTCTGCTGTTCAGGTAGGGAAACCGTATGTCTGCTGAGTTTATCGCGCGCCACTCGTTTAAAAGCGACCGGCGTAGCGCGTTGCGCTTTATCATTTCCCATATCTTGCGGCATCCTGTGTTTGCCGTAACCATGATCATCGGTGCTTTTTCAAACGCGGCGTTAGCGGTGGCAGTCCCATATTTTATCGGGCTGGCGTTTAACGCGGTGATCGAAGGTCAAGGCATGGAGATCATTATCAACGCGGCACTGGCGATAGCCGCTTCGCAAATGCTGCGTGCGCTCTTACAACTCATGCGCAATATGTCCGCCGAAATCTTTGCTCAACGTATTGAGCGCGATGTGCGCGGTGAACTTTACGCCAGCTTGCTCGGCAAAAGCATGACCTTTCATGATATGCAACCCGTGGGCGACATCATGGCGCGCGTTACCAATGATGTACGCGAAATGAATTTCATGTTGAACCCAGGCATGAACCTGATCATTGGTTCAGGGTTTTTCGTATTGACACCTATCATCAGCGCCCCCTTGCTTTATCCTGATCTTATCTTGGTGCCGATCCTTTTTCTAATAAGCTATATCTTTGTGCAAGCGCGCTATCTGCGCCGTCTACGCCCAGAAGCCGAAAGTGTCCGCATCAATTTTGGCAATATGAATGCCCATGCCGCCGAAACGCTCGAAGGCTTACAAATTGTCAAAGGGGCAGCCCAAGAAAAACGCGAAGAGGAAAGTTTCGCAGGGATCGTCGATAGCGTCCGCAATGCGACCATTCGCCAAGGGTATATCGAGTCAGAATATCTTCCCCTACTGCTGTTAGGATTAGCAACCTTTGGCGCGTTTGTTCATGCATCACTCCTCTATAATGCCGGTCTCATCCCCTTGGGGACGCTCGTCAGTTTCATCGGTCAAATCGCCCTTTTTGGGTTTCCGGTATTCACGTCACAGTTTTCTTTTTCTCAATTGTCGAGCGGTTTTGCCAGCGCTGAACGCATTTTGCACATCCTTAATGTCGAAACCGATCTCGACCAAAACACGGGAGGCTATGCCGAATCTGTAAGAGGCGCAATCCGTTTTGAAAACATCAGCTTTAGTTACCACGAAGGTGACAAACCTGTCCTACACGATGTATCATTTGAGGTCGAACCCGGCAAAACGGTCGCCATTGTAGGGCAAACTGGCTCCGGCAAAACGACCCTGACAAAGTTGGTCAACCGTACCTATGATGTCAATCAGGGGCGTGTCCTCATCGATGATGTGAATGTCACCGATTGGAATCTTGCCCGCTTACGCTCCCAAATCAGTATCATCGAACAAGATATTTTCTTGTTTAGCCGTTCCATTGCCGACAATATCCGCTTTGGCAAGCCCGAAGCCAGCCTCGAAGAAGTTATCGAAGCGGCAAAAAAGGCACAAGCGCACGACTTTATCACGACCTTTGAGCAAGGCTACGACACTATCGTTGGGCAGCGTGGCGTCACCCTCAGTGGTGGGCAGCGCCAACGGCTCGCTATTGCCCGTGCTTTCGTCACCAATCCGCCAATCCTGATCCTTGACGACAGCACCAGTGCGATTGACAGCGCCACCGAGGATAAAATTCAACAGGCAATTTGGACAGCCACGCGCGGACGAACCACAATTCTGATCACCCACCGCCTCTCACAGATTCGCTGGGCGGATCACATCGTTGTCCTCCGTCATGGCAGTGTGGTCGCGCAAGGCACCCACGAAACTCTGCTGGACACCTCGGAAGCTTACCGTCGCATCTTTGCGCGTTACGAATCGGTTCCGGGTGAGCCGCCTCATCATGATGAGATTACGATCAATGCGTCCACTCCCGCAAAATCGTCGTTGTCCTAAAGAAGAGTGTTAACAAGGAATATCAATGGGCATTCTAGCTGGTCTCGGAGCCGAGACCTACGACCGCAATTATGATGATTCTTATCTATTAAAACGAGCGGGATCGTATTTTCTCAATTACCGCTTTCGTTTCGTTGCTATCATCGGGTTGATCCTCACCTTCGCCTTCATCGGGGCTTGTTTACCCGTCCTCACCTCAGCCGGGGTGGATGCCCTAGAAATCGGCGATCAGAATACTTTAATTATCGTACTAGCGATCTTATTCGCGCTCGCCCTGATCGATTTTGGGATTTACTGGCTACGTCGTCGGTTATCTTCTCGCTTTGTGGCTGATGTGATCGGGCAGATGCGCAAAGATGCCTTTAATGCCGCCATGCAACGCGATCTCGCCTTTTACGATGATAACAAAACGGGCAAGGTGGTCAGCCGCATTACCAGTGATACGCAAGAACTCCAGCAAGTCATTTTGATCACGACCGACATCGTGGCACAAATCGTAGAATTTCTACTGATTTTCGCCGTGTTGCTCACTCGTGAATGGCGTTTGACGATGCTCCTTATCGGCAGTATGCCCATCATTGTAGCGCTGGCACTGATGTTTCGTCATTTTGCGCGGCTCGCCACTCGGCAAGGATCACGTTCACTGGCAGCCGTCAATGACAATATCCAAGAAAGCGTGAGTGGCATTATCGTCGCCAAAAATTTCCGCCAAGAAGCGATGATTTATGAAGAATTTAGCGCCGTCAATCAACAATCCTATAGGGTCAACATTCGACGCGGATTTGTCCTCGCCACGATCTTCCCAGTGATGAACGGCGTTTCCGGCATCGTCATTGGCTTAATCGTTTATATCGGTGGGGGATTCGCCATAGATGGGGTGATCGCCCTCGGCGCTTGGTTGCTATTCATTCAAGGCTTAGACCGCTTTTGGTTCCCCATCATCAACTTATCATCCTTTTGGAGCCAGCTTCAGCAAGGTTTGAGCGCTCTGGAGCGCATCTTCGCCCTCATTGATGCCGACAATACCGTTAATCAAACCGATAGCGTCAAACCGCCAGCTTGGATCAATGGTGAAATTAAATTCGAGAACGTCAACTTTTCCTACGCTACGGGCGACAAAATTCTAAATGATTTCACGCTCCACATCGCCCCTGGCGAAAGTGTTGCCTTTGTAGGTCACACAGGCGCGGGCAAAAGCTCTATCGTCAAACTGCTCACTCGTTTTTATGAATTCCAAGAAGGCTCGATCCGCGTTGATGGTCAAGATATCCGCGCCTTCGACATTGGTGCCTACCGCTCCCGCTTAGGGATTGTGCCCCAACAGCCGTTCCTGTTTAGCGGCACGGTGATGGAAAACATGCGCTATGCCCGCCCCGAAGCCACCGACGCCCAAGTCATCAAGGTTGCCAACAGTATCGGCGGCGGGGAATGGATCGAAACCCTGCCCGATGGCTTACAAACGGATGTCGGCGAACGGGGCGCGCGCCTTAGCATGGGGCAGCGCCAACTGGTTTCCTTGCTGCGTGTATTGGTGCAAAAACCAGCGATCTTCATCCTTGATGAAGCCACCGCCAGCATTGATCCGTTTACTGAGACACAAATTCAAGAAGCGCTTGACCTTATCCTCAAACAATCGACATCCTTCTTGATTGCGCACCGCCTTAGCACTGTGCGCAGTGCCAACCGTATTATCGTCCTTAAGCAGGGGGCGATCATCGAGCAAGGGGATCATAACGCGCTGTTGACACAAGGCGGGCACTATGCCGAGTTGTACAACACCTACTTTAGGCACCAAAGCTTGAGTTATATTGAAAACGCTCAAGCCTTGTTCGCGCAACCTTCGGGGGACTGAACGAGCGTGTCAAGAATGCCCTAAAACGGGGTGAGGCTGATAGGGCGCTTCAAGCATCGTGACCTCATCAGCGCCGAGCGTGATGTCTGCCGCCGCGATCAAATCGTCAAACTGATGTAGTTTGCTGGCACCAATGATCGGTGCTGTGATCCCCGGTTTGTGCAACATCCACGCCAGCGCGATTTGCGCGGGCTTAACAGCGCGCTCGGTTGCCAAAGCGATCACAGCATCGAGGACGGCAAAATCGTTCTCAGCATAATACATGTGGTGAGCAAAGCCATCACTTTTGCTGCGGGTTGTTTCGCCACCTTTATCACGGGTGCGGCTGCCCGCCAAAAACCCGCGTGCCAATGGACTCCAAGGAATCACACCCACCCCTTGATCGATACACAGCGGGATCATTTCGCGTTCTTCTTCACGATAGACCAAGTTGTAATGGTTTTGCATGGCTACAAACTTCGTCCAACCGTGCGCTTCAGCGATATGCTGCATTTTGGCGAACTGCCACGCATACATGCTGCTCGCGCCGATATAGCGCACTTTACCCGCTTTTACAATGTCGTGCAGCGCTTCCATCGTTTCTTCAATGGGCGTCTCTGGATCAAAACGATGAATCTGGTAGAGATCGACATAATCGGTACCCAAGCGGCGCAAAGTATCGTCAATCGCTTGCATGATCCATTTGCGCGACAACCCACTGTGATTGGGCAGATCACTCATTGGGTTGAAGACTTTCGAGGCGATCACCACTTCATCACGTTTGGCAAAATCGCGCAGTGCCCGCCCTGTAACTTCTTCGCTCATGCCCAAAGAATACATATCGGCAGTATCAAACAAATTGATCCCCGCCTCGAGCGCTCGTTGGAAAAAAGGGCGACTTGCGTCTTCATCCAGTACCCAATCGCGCCATTGCGAGGTGCCATAGGTCATACAACCCAACGCAATTCGCGATACCTTTAAGCCTGTTTTACCGAGATTAAAATACTGCATGATTTAATCCTCCAGCTCCACTGCGAACGCCACGCCTTCGCTGCCCCCTAGACACAATGCTGCGATCCCTCGCTTAAGTCCGCGCTGTTGAAGCGCGTAAATCAGCGTGACCAACACCCGCGTCCCACTGGCACCAATCGGATGACCGAGCGCAATCGCGCCCCCGTTCACATTCAATTTTTCGAGGGGCAACCGATGCCCATCTCGTGCCAGCCCCTTCACATTCGCCATCACTTGGGCAGCAAAAGCTTCATTGACCTCAAACAAATCGACATCATCCATTGTCCATCCTGCCCGCGCCAATGCCACCGGAATCGCCTTCACTGGGGCATAAAACAACCACTCCGGCTCTACCGCCGCTTGCCCATACGCTACCACGCGCGCCAGCGGCTTAATCCCCTTGCGCTCGGCATAGGCGCGACTACTAACGATGACGGCTGCCGAGCCATCATTCATGCCGGGGGCATTGCCCGCCGTGACCGCACCATTCTCTTCAAAGGCGGGTTTCAGTTTCGCCAACGCTTCCAAAGTCGTCTCAGGGCGTATCGACTCGTCACGATCAATGACCGTATCGCCTTTTTTGCCGGGGATCGTCACAGGGACAATCTCAGCTTTGAAGCGTCCTTCGGTCGTCGCCGCTTGGGCGTTGATGTGACTGGCATACGCCAGTGCGTCCATTTCAGCGCGCGTGACTTCCAATTGCCGCCCGACAAATTCAGCCGCATTGCCCATACTCCAGTCGCACAGATGGCACCATAGCCCATCATTTTGGAGGGCATCTACCAGTTCTGTTTTGCCATACTTGTAGCCCGTGCGATGATCCCGCAACAGAAAAGGCGCTTGACTCATGCTTTCGGTACCGCCGGCAATATAGACATCGCCATCCTGCGCTTTGATCGCGTTCGCGGCGATCATCACCGCTTTCAACCCGCTGCCACACACCTTATTAATCGCCACACCACCCACATGAGCGGGAACACCAGCACCGATACTCACTTGGCGAGGAAGTGCCTGCCCTACCCCAGCACTGACAACATTTCCCAAGATTACTTCGCTCACATCACCGGCATCAATACCAGCCCGTTCGACTGCCGCCCGCACTGCGACTTGACCCAATTGAGCCGCCGTCTGGGTCGCTAACCCACCCAAAAATTTACCCACTGGGGTGCGTGCCCCACTAAGGATCACCGGTTCAAAATCATGCTTGTGTGTTGTCATCAATTTTTTCTCCATAAAGGGTCTGCCATATTGCGCGCAATGCCTCAGCGGTATTTTCAAGCGTATCGGGAATCACGCGCGTTTCGGCGATGGTGGTCATAAAATTCGCATCCGCCGCCCAACGAGGGACAATATGAAAGTGATAATGCTCGGCGATCCCTGCACCGGCGGCGCGCCCTAAATTAACCCCCAAGTTAAATGCGGGCGGATTATACAATTTTCGCAACGCCCCCAACGCACGGTTTACCGTCAGCATGATGTCCGTTAACGCTTCCACCGACATCATTTCTTGGCTGGCGATATGCTCGTAAGGCACTACCATCAGGTGTCCATTGCTATATGGGTATATATTGAGTGTCAGGAACACAGTTTGGGAACGGGCAATGACTTGGGGATGATCAGGTTGTGCTGCCAATTTGCAGAACACGCACCCACCATCATCGGGCTTGGTTTCGCCTCGAACATAACGCATACGCCACGGTGTATATAGATGATCCATACGGGTACAATCAATCTCAAAAAACGGGTCTAAGAAAACATTGTGATCATATCATCTGACGAAATGATGCGCTAGGAAAATCAGTATCCACGATTGCGCAAAGGAAGCTATCCTGATGACAGATTTAAGCACCGAACGATTAGCTTCAGCATTGGGCACTCGTCGCCATGAATTTTATGCGGAGATCACCAGCACCAATGACCGCGCACAGGTCTTGCTGAACGAGAATGCGCCCAATGGTACTGTGATCATCGCTGACTCACAAACACGGGGACGGGGACGTTTAGGGAGAGTATGGCTTTCACCCGCCGGCTCATCGCTCATGCTTTCGTATCTGTTGCGTCCGCCTGTAACAAGTATTGGACATGTCGGCATGATCGGCGCGCTCGCCGTCGCCGAAACACTGGACGCTATGGGGATAAAAGAGGTGGGGATAAAATGGCCTAATGATGTACAAATTGGCAAACGTAAAGTGTGTGGCGTTTTGCCCGAAGTCGTTTGGCAAGGCGATCAATTGATAGGCGTCATTTTGGGGATCGGCATTAATGTCCGTGTCGATTTCACCACCTCGGCACTAGCAGAAACTGCCATCAGTCTCACCAATGTTATCCCACAAGTGGATCGACTTGACCTACTCCTTCAACTGCTCCACAAGTTGGATATTTGGTCGGCTGCTGCCGGCTCAACCGATGTATTTGCGGCATGGCACTCCCGTTTGAATATGCTTAACGCACCCGTCAATGTGGTGAGCATCACTGCCAATACCCAAGAAATACTGAGTGGCGTTGCCCAAGAAGTAACTCCCGA
>Ga0209181_10002391_pt1 | contig 30917 bp, 22 predicted proteins | sample MAT05_FD_187208 | JGI IMG/M metagenome (GOLD analysis project Ga0209181, IMG submission 187208) | Freshwater microbial communities from Lake Fryxell liftoff mats and glacier meltwater in Antarctica - MAT-05 (SPAdes) (version 2) | ecosystem: Environmental > Aquatic > Freshwater > Ice > Liftoff... | reverse complement strand
GGAGTCCTGCGTGCCGTAGGTACGCTATCTACTGTGCGAAATAGCGTACCTACGGCACGCAGGACCGCCCATTCCTCTAATGCTACAAAGATGTTGCTCCGATGGAGCAGGGCGGCTGGATAGTTACACAGGATTTAACGGGATTTACGCCTTTTTTAAGTTAAATCCCTTTAAATCCGGTCCATCCTGTCTGAATTTAACCCTTATCAGTAGGTCTCATCGTGCAAGGGCACGATCCATATTCTTTTGGGACGTTCCGGCGACTAAAGTCGCCGGTACATGACACCTCCGGTCGGGACGACCGGAGCACATAAAACAAAACCCGCTTCGCTGTTCAAGACGGCGAAGCGGGTTGTTGCTATGAAAACGCGGGTGCTACTCCTTCTTTTTATTCTTTTCCAATTCTTCCTTCGCTTTGCGCACCTGCTCTTCTAATTTTTGCAATTCGGCTTGTGCGGCGGTTGTTTTTTGCTTGGCAGCATCGGCCTTTTTGCCCTCTTCGGCGATGGCTGCGGCAGTCTCGGCTTTGGTTTTAGCGATCTCGGCAGCGCTTTGGGCCTTGAGGTCGGCGACGGCTTTGGCTTCGGCGTCTTTGGCTGCTGCGATGGCTGCTGCACTTTCCGTCTTGACCTTCGAGACCTCGGCGGCACTTTCGGCTTTTGTTTCAGCGATCAGTTTGGCTTCCCCTTCTCGGGTCTCCGCGATATGGGCTGCTGACTCCTGTTTTGCTTTGTAGATGGCGTCGGTGGCTTCTTTTAGAGCGGCAGCAATTTCAGCGGCTGTTTTTTTGCGGGCTTCTTCGGTCTCTATAGCGAATTGACGGCGTTTGTCTTCGGCGTCTTTGCGTGCGGTAGCGACTTCTTTGGCCGCACTCTCGCGGGCATCGGTGACTTCTTTGCGGGCGCGCTCCTGGGCGTCAGTCACTTCTTTGGCCAGGGCGGCTTTTTTGTCATCAGCGTCTTTTTTTGCTGCTGTGATGGCCTGTATGGACTGTGACTTGGCAGCGGCGACTTCTTTGGCGGCAGTCTCGCGGGCAGTTTGCACCTGAGTAGCGGCATCTTCCTTGGCCTTGCCGATGGCTTCCGCGCTTTCCTGTTTCACTTTAGCGGCGTTTTCTCTGGCGGTTTTGACTTCTTCCGCAGCCTTCTGGTTGGTAGCCGCGACCTCTGCGGCAGACTTCTGGCGGGCTTCGGCGACGTCGTTGGCGAGGCGCTGGCGTTCGCGCGAACTGTTTTCACGGGACATTCGGACGCTGTCGGCTTCGGCGGTTTTGATGGCGAGCACGGCCTGTGCGCTCTGGCGTTTAGCTTCGGCGACGGCATTGGTGCTTTGCTGCTGGGCGCGGACTTGTGCCTCGCGGGCGGCAGCGATTTCATTGGCTGCTTTTTCACGGGCGGCGGCGATCTCGGCAGCGGCTTTTTCGCGGCTGGCGGCTACGTCGGCGGCGGTGGCAGAGGTGGTCTCCTGTTGCTTTTTCTTGGCATCTATGACAGCAGTGGCGGCTTCGGATTGTATCTGCCTGACTTTGTCGTCAGCCGTTTTTTTGGAGGTTTCTACTTCTCCGGCATACTGTTTTTGCGCCTGGTCGGCTTTGGAGTTGGCATCCTGCACTTTATTGCGTGCTTCTTCCTGGGCTTTGGTGACCTCCTGTTGGCTGCGTTCGCGGGCCTTTTGTACTTCATCGGCACTCTGCTGCTTGATCTTGTTCTCCTGCTCTTTGGCAGCGGCGATGGATTTGGCCAGTTCTTCCTGGATCCGACTGATTTCCTGTTCTGCTTTCTTGCGGGAATCCGCTACCTGGGTGGCAATCGAGTCGCGCTGGGCTTTGCTGTGGGATTGCGCGTCTGCAATCACTTTGGCTGACTCGTCCTGTACCTGCTGGACGGTTTGAGCGGCTTTTTGCTTGCTGTCAGCGACTTGTTTGGCGATGTCAGATTTGTCGCTGTTGGCTTTTTCCTGCTGCGCCTGTACTTCTGTGCGAATACGGCCGATTTCTTCAGAAGCGCGCTTTTTGGCTTCGGCGACTTCGGTGATACTGGTCTCTTTTTGCTTGGCTACGTTTTCTTTGATATCCGCAATTTCGTTTGCGTTGTTCTGCTGCACCAGGGCTTTTTCTTCAGCGGCTTTACGGCGGGCCTCCGCCAGGTCCACGAGGGCTTTTTGGCGTTCGAGTACGGAGTTTTCGCGGATTTGCGCTACTTCTCCGGCGGCGTCTTCGCGGGCTTTCAGAATTTGCTCAGCCGCTGTTTTTTTCGCCGTCACGACGTCGTCTGTGGTTCTGTTTTGTTCTGTTTTGGCTTTTTCGCGGGCATCAGCCACTACGCGGGTGTTCTCGTCTCGGATGCGCTTGAGTTCGTCGTCGGCGTTGACACGGGCAGTAGCGATTTCATCGCCGTATTGAAGTTTGGCCTGTTCCAGCTTCTGTTTGACATCCGCGACTTCTTTGGCAGCATTCTCCCGGGCTTTTTTTACTTCTTCGGCGGAGGTGACGCGGGCCTTCTGGATTTCCTCACCTGCCTGTTTGCGGGCTTCATCTATGTTTTGATTGATTTTTACGACTTCGCTTTCGGCCTTGTTCCGGCTGTCTGTGATGTAGGCTTGCGCTTCGCCTTTGGACTTTTCGATTTCGGCGAGACTGGTTTTGCGGGCTTCGAGGACTTCACTGGCGTATTCGAGTTTTTTGGCGTTGGCGGCTTCACGGGCATTGGCAACTTCCGTCTTCAACTGGGCTTTGATACCTTCGGCGCGGTCCTTTTCGGCTTTGATCTCGTCGCGGAGCCGCTCTTTTGTTTTTTCCAACTCGCTTTTCAGGTTGGTCACTTCGCCGTCGGTAGCGGAAAAGGTGCCACCGGTTGGTTTGGCAGTGCCGCCGCTGGTACTGGGTTTGTTGCCGCTGGTACCTGTAGAAGTACTCGCAGCGGGTTTGGTGACGGCTGCGCCGGGCGTGTCTCTCACTGCAGCGGCATCGAGAATGGAATAAAAACAGCTGGAAAATCCGCGAAATTCACCTTGCAGGTTGGGATTGGTGGCGAATTTATGCTTTTGGCGGTCTACAAAGTTGATGAAATTGATCCCTGTAATATTAGACTCGGAGAGCCATTTTACGGCTTCCAGGTCAAGTCGCAGGTTGTTGCGGTGAGTAGGCACAGAGCCGGGCATGAGCTCGTCCATACCGATAAATTTATAGGCGCGTTCGGTGCCTCCGGCTTCCACAAATACGACCTGATCATCCTGATTGAACTCAATGCCTCCGGCGGAAATCATCCGGGCAAAAATGCCTTTTTCGTTCGTAAAATATTCAATCGCGTAATTGTAGTTGCCGCGAACAATAATGGTCAAACTGGAAGTCTGGACAAACTGGATGCCCGAAATCTTTTTGTTTTCTTTGACGTTCGCCCCGCAGTCTTGTGCTGCAAGCGGGTGGACAAACATGAAAAGCAGGAGGAGAAGGGGGGCGACAAGACGAGCGATAGGCTGCATGACGAAGGAAGGGTGTATATGTGTGAGTCGGTTTGGAATGGGCCGCAAATTAGCACGTTTCTGTGCTAAAGTGGAAGAATCCGGCAGAAATGCAATGTGCTTCCCAAATTTTCTTCCCCCAAACAGCCATGTAGCTTAGTTTATTGCCGGAACTGCCAATTCGTCATACCGCGCGAATCGTCATTTTGTCATTCGTCATTCCCTCACTTCACTATTCCTCACGGACTATTTCGTCATTGGCTCTTTAAAATCTCGTCAAACTTCAAACCTCAAACTATTTGGACTTTGGACGGAGGACAAAAGGTTCGTCTTATCTAAATCCAACGTCCTCCGTCCAAAGTCCAACGTCCAACGTCCAAAGTCCTCCGTCCAACGTCCAACGTCCAAAAACTATAAATCACTCTTCAATGATATGCCGGTGGTAGCACTCCAACTCCGTGTCATAATTGTCAATCGCCCAGAGGCGAAATTCCACCACCTCGCCTTTGCCCAACTGACCCGGCCCTGGGAGGGCGAGTTGGTCAAAGGCGATTTCGAGGTTGGCCGTGATGCTGTTGGAGTGAGCATGGTCGTCGCCCAAAAGGATGCCGCCGAACTTGCCGTTGACGGTATAGGAAAACTCCCATTCCTGGATTTTCTGATCGTCGGTATCCGGATCGGTCGTAGCGGCATACATATCGAACGTCAGCGCGTCGCCCAGGGTATGGGTGCCGGAGTTATCGTCGTCGTACCAACGTACATCGAAGCGGTCGAGGTTGAGCGGGTAGGGGTCTTCGTCGCAAGAAGTGGCGAGCAGGGTGGTGGCGAGCAGGAAGAGAAAAGAGGTGCGTTTCATACGTTTTGCATTTTGGGCAAACGTAAAAACTATGCGGGTTTTTGGCAAGGGGTGAGCGAAGGTTTAGCACAGGTTTAACCCTTCGTATGCTGCCTGCAAGTCATTTGTTAAACTCTTTAACGGAGCCATGTATATTCAATACCCATACTTCCCCTTCCATTGCTCCCGCAACTGTGCCCGCACCCGTTCTTCCGTCGCATTGGCGCCGGGTTCGTACAACACCTTCCCGTCCAAGGCCTCCGGCAAATTGTCCTGCTGCACAAAGTTGCCGGCAAAGTCATGGGCGTACTGGTAGCCGGAACCGTAATTCAATTCCTTCATCAACTTGGTCGGCGCATTCCGAAGGTGGAGTGGCACGGGAAGTGAACCCGTTTGTTTCACCAGACTCATCGCCTCGTTGATGGCCAGGTAGGAAGCGTTGCTTTTGGGCGAGGTGGCCAGATAGATCGCACATTGCGAGAGCATGATGCGTGCTTCCGGCATCCCGATCATCCGGATCGCATCCATCGTGGTGGTGGCCAGCAACAACGCGTTGGGATTGGCCAATCCCACATCTTCGGAAGCGAGGATCACCATGCGGCGCGCGATGAACTCAATGTCCTCGCCACCGTCGAGCATCCGGGCGAGCCAGTAGACTGCGGCATTGGGATCACTGCCGCGCATACTTTTGATGAAGGCTGAAATGATGTCGTAGTGCTGTTCGCCTGTCTTGTCGTACAGGGCGGCATTTTGCTGGATCAACTCGCGCACAAAGTCATTGGTGATCACCAAAGGTTCTCCGGGCTCGCGGTAGTTGGCGATGAGCTCCAAGGCATTGAGCAGTCGCCGTGCATCGCCACCGGAATAGAGCAGCAAGGCATCGTATTCCCCGACCTGAATGTCCAGCGTTTTTAACCACTCATCTTCTATCAGCGCACGATCAACGAGCCCGATGAGTTCGTCTTTGGTCAGGTGTTGCAGCACATAGACCTGGCAGCGCGAGAGCAGGGCCGGAATGACTTCGAACGAAGGGTTTTCGGTCGTTGCGCCGATGAGCGTTACGATGCCTTTTTCCACCGCGCCGAGCAGTGCATCCTGCTGGCTTTTCGAGAAACGGTGGATTTCGTCAATGAACAGGATCGCACCTTTTTGCTGAAACAGGTTTTTTTTGTCCGCGCTTTCGATCGCGTCGCGGATGTCTTTTACGCCGGCATTGATGGCGGAAAGTTGGTAAAACGGTTTGTCGAGCAGCTTGGCGATCAGTTGTGCCAGCGTGGTTTTGCCCACTCCCGGCGGTCCCCAGAGGATGAAAGACGGGATTTTTCCGCGCTCGATGGCCTGGCGGAGTACGGCGCCTTCGCCCACGAGGTGCTGCTGACCGACGAAAGTCTCCAGGATTTGTGGGCGCATCCGTTCTGCAAGGGGTGTCATGTGGTAAGTAGCGGTAAGTGGTTGGATTGGTCTAATTTCGCAGCTCAAATATACGCCAGGGTCTGTGGGTCGGCCCCGTTTTGCGCTTCTTTTCACTTGCTCAGGAACGCGGCACCAATAACTTAGTCATTTTAGGTCAACCATTTTTTCATCAGACAACACTATTTTTCTGCGAATAGTGGGACTATTTAAAGAAAAATAGCGGCCGTATGATGGAAAAAAGGGTGGCATCAAATGACTAAGTTATTGGTGCTGCGTTCCTCAACGCTTTCAAGATGAATTTTTTACAAAAAACGTGTGCCATCGGCAGCTTGCTTGCCACGGTTACATTTGCCTGTTCCCCCAAAATCGCCAATCCCGCCGCCCCTGATTTCAATGCGGCGGCTTCCGATTCCAAGGCCATCGCTCTTGCCGACGCGGTCATGCATGCACAGGGCGGACGCAAGGCCTGGGACGAGACGCATTACATTCAATGGACGTTTTTTGGCTCCCGCACCCTGACCTGGGACAAGTATGCAGGCATTTGTCGGGTGGAATGGCAAAAACGCCCCTGGAAAGTGATCGTCAACCTCCGGGACAACACCGGCAAGGTGCAACTGAACGGCGTGGAACAGACGCACCCCGATACCCTCAAAAAATACCTTGATTTAGGCAAACGCGCCTGGATCAACGACTCCTACTGGCTCGTTATGCCGTTCAAACTCAAAGACTCCGGCGTGACGCTGAAACACCTGGGCGACAGCAAAACGGAAAAAGGTGAAGCCGCTGATCTGCTGCAACTGACGTTTGCCGGTGTCGGTGTGACGCCCGACAACAAGTACCAGGTCTGGGTGGACAAAAAAACGCGGCTGGTGACGCAGTGGGCATTTTTTAAAAAATACGACGATCCCAAACCGGATTTTGTCAATGCCTGGGCCAACTACAAACCGTATGGAAAGTTGCTGCTCTCTGGCAACCGGGGCAAAGAAGAGGATGCGGTGAAGAACATTTCGGTGATGGAGACGGTGGCAGCGGGGACGTTTGAGCGGTTTTGAAAAGGTAAGTCGCTCGACAATCGTATTTTATCTCGCAAAGGAACGGGCAAATAATAACTTGTAAATTTGATATGCTTTCTTTTCACCCAGATGACCCATCTTTTTGATTAAATAGCCCCACTATTCGCTCAAAAAGATAGCCCATCTGAGCAAAAACCAATCTATCTGAAACTTACAAGTTATTATTTGCCCGTTCCAAAGGCGCAAAGTTTCACCCATTAGCGAGAAACCTAAAGCCGAGAAACCCTAAAACATGAAGTCGCCCAATACGAATCTGGAGGAAGCCTATCGGCGCGGGGTGCGCTGGTCGTCCATCGGCGCGGCGGGCACGGCGTTGTTGCAACTGCTTCAGATGGTGATGTTTGCCCGGCTGGCCGGACCGGCCGCTGCGGGAGATTATGCCCTGGCAGCGGTCCTCGTGGGGTTTTTAGTGCCGCTGGCCGAAGCCGGACTGAGCCAGGCGGTGGTGCAAGCCCGGGAAGTGCGGACTGAACAGTTGGCTGCGCTGGTATGGGTCAATTTTGGGGTTGGCCTGGGCGTGTTCCTGCTGGTGTTGCTGGGTGGGCCGGTGTTGGCGCACTGGTATGCCCGGCCCGAGTTGGCCGGTCTGCTGACCCTCATGGGTGTCTCTTTGCTGATCACTCCGTTCGGCGTGGTACAGGGCGCGTGGCTGGTGCGGACCATGCGTTTTGACATCGTGGCCCGGATCGAGATTTTTTCATGGATCGGGTCGTCGCTGGCGGTGGTAGCGCTGGCGGGGCAGGGCTGGGGCCCCTGGGCGATGGCAGTTGGTTTTTTGTTGCGCAATGGACTGGCTACCGGGGCTTGTCTCTGGGTATCGCAACTCGACCTGCGGCTGCACTCCTTAAAAACAAAACATTTCGGCGAAATTCGGCCCCTGTTGCGCTTCGGCCTGCTCGATCTCGGCTCCCGCTGGGCAGACTACCTGGCCAACAGCCTCGACAAACTGGTCGTCGGCAAGATGCTGGGTGCCGAAGCGCTCGGCTGGTACAACCTCGCGTTTACTTTTCTGATGCTTCCGACCGCCCGGCTGGGCTACATCATCACCCGCACGACGTTCCCGATCTATGCGCAGGTGCAGGGCGACCCGGTGCAGGTGCAGGCGTTTTTTGGGCGGGCCGCCCGGCAACTGGTGCTGGTGCTGTTCCCGGTGTATGCGGGCATGGTCTTGTTTTCCGAGGAGATCGTGCGGCTTTTTTTCGGCGCAGCCTGGTTGCCGGCAGCGCCGTTGTTTGTCGCGTTCGGCGTGGCAGGGCTGGTGCGGACGCTGTCGGCGCCATTTCCGGAAATGATAAAAGGCATCGGAAAACCGCAATGGTGGTTGCGCACCGCGCTCCTGCTGACGCTCGCTTTCAACGGGTCGCTTTTGCTTTTTTTATGGATCAACCCGACGCCGGTTGCGGCTGCCTGGAGCCGCGTCGCCGCTAAATTTCTGGTTGAAATTGTTTTGCTGTACGCACTGGCGCGTCGCTGCGGAGTAGCCTTCGCACCGACGATCCGGTTTGCGGGCAAGGTGGCGCTTTGGTTGTTGCCAGTGGCGGCGGCGGTTTGGGTAGTTGAAAAAATTGAAGCAATTGGGTGGTGGGGAGTGTTCGGTTTAAAAATGGTGATTTTTGTGGGTGGAGTGGGGTGGGGAGCGGCGCGAAGCGGACTTTGGGAACGCGATGTAAAAAATCTCTCGCAAAGACGCAAAGGCGCAAAGGCATGATTATCAAAACTTTGCGTCTTTGCGCCTTAGCGAGAGATTTTATCTGTGTAAATCCGCGTCATCCGCGTGTAATAAGCCTCGCCTCCTTCACCTCCCCCACACTCCTACACCCCGCCAACCCCATCGTCAGTTCAAAATCAGCCATCCAGTTTTCGAGCAATTCCGATACGCCTTCGCGCCCGTTGATCGCCAGTGCATAACAATAAGGACGCCCGATGCCGACTGCGGTCGCCCCCAGCGCCAGTGCTTTGAACACATCCGCGCCGCCGCGCACCCCGCTGTCGAGCAGCACGGGCACCTTGCCGCGCACGGCTTCTACAATACCGGGCAGGGCTGCGATCGTGCTGACACATCCGTCAACCTGTCGCCCGCCGTGGTTGGAGACGTAGATGCCATCTATCCCATAATCCAGCGCCTTGCGGGCATCGTCGGGATGCAAAACTCCTTTAAGGAGGATGGGCAGGCGGGTATGCTGGCGCAGAAAAGGCAGATCCGTCCAGGTGATGTTGGGGCGCGAGTAGATTTGGATGAATTTGCGGACGGCCCGCAGTCCTCGCCCGGAGCGCAGGTTGTCCCAAAAATTGCCGGGATGCTTGCGGGTAGCGGAGATCAGGGTGTTGATGGCACTGAGCGTGATGGTGGGTTTCGGCGCGGGCGCAGGATCCGGCTCGTCCATGAGCCGCTGGAATACCGGGTCGCTGGTGTATTGCGCGAGGCCCATACCTTGCATAAACGGCAACGAAGCGAAATCCAGGTCGCGGGTGCGCCAGCCGAGCATGGTGGTGTCGAGCGTGACGACCAGGGCGGTACAGCCGCAGGCTTCGGCGCGTTGCAAAAAATGGACGACCAGCTCGTTGGAGCGGCTCCAATAGAGTTGAAAGAAGCGCGGTGTATCACCCATCGCGGCAGCGCAGGGCTCCATGGGCACAGAAGCCTGGTTGGAAAAAATATAGGGAATACCCAAATCTCCGGCGGCTTGCGCAACGGCCAGGTCGGCTGCCGGGTGCGCCATTTCGAGCACGCCGATCGGCGCGAGAAACAGGGGGGCCGGGATTTTTTGACCAAAAAAGTCAATCGAAGTATCGCGATTTTCCACATTGCGCAGCATGCGCGGCACGATGCTCCAGCGGTCGAAGTCGCTGCGATTGGCAGCCACGGTGCGCTCCAGCCCCGCTCCGCCGGCGATGTAGGCATATCCTTCGGGCGACATTCTGGCGCGTGCACGTTGCTCCAGCAGGGCCGGATCGAGGGGGATAATTGGACGCAATCCGGCGGCGCCACCCAGATAAATCGCCCGCTGGCGGTCGAGGGCATGGGTCGTTTTTTTCATAGAAAGGTCATTTTGAGTTGATATTCAAGGGGTTGAAAACCGGGTAATATATTTTTTTTCAATTGACTGCCCAATATTAGGGTAAGAGCGGTGTTATCTTTGTCAATCGAAACTCATTATTAACAGCAAAAAAAATCGGAACCATGCGTAGAACCTTATTTGCAGTCACCTGTACCCTGAGCCTCGTTTTTTCGTGGGCATCTTTCTCCTCTTTTCGATCCGAAGAGTTCGGCAAAGCCGGTTACTACGCCGATTCTTTCCACGGCAGGAAAACTGCCAGCGGTGAAAAGTATGACAAGAATGAACTCACTTGCGCCCACAAAAGTCTGCCTTTTGGAACAAAAATTCGCGTCACCCGCCTCGACAACAAACGTTCCGTCATCGTCCGGGTCAACGACCGGGGACCGTTCTCAGAAGGTTATGTGACGGATGTATCGCGCAAGGCCGCACAAGAACTCCACCTCATCAAAGCAGGGACCACCCGCGTCAAGATCGAAGTAGTGGAGAAGCCCAAAACGAGCACCAGCAAGGAATCGGGCGCCGGCAAAGTACTGACCCCGGCTGAAAAAGCGGCTGCCGCTGCCGCAGGCGCATCTTCCGCCAAAAGCCAACTGCTGCGCGCGCAGCAAAAAGCAGACGACACCCGTCCTGCTGCGTATAGCACCGCGACCACCGCAACAACGGCCAAAACCCTGACCGCTAAAGGCGCTGCCGAACCCGCCGCTTCCGCCGATGTCCCTGAAAAGGCCGCCGCCCGCAATTCCGAATTGTACAAAGTAGAGATCAGCACACAGGAGAAAAAAGGGTTCGGCGTCCAGATCAACACCCTCAACGATGCGGACAATGTATTGCCGATCATTAGCAAACTCCGTAAAAAATGGCCCGGCAAAGTCCTGGTCACTGTGGAAAATGACCCGACGACGGACGTGAGTACGTACCGCACCATACTCGGCCCGTTCACAGAGCGCAACGCCGCCGAAGCGAATCAAAAACTGGCTGAAAAGAGAGGCTATAAAAAATGCTTCGTAGTGGATTTGGAAGAGATGTAAGAGTTTGAGAGTTCGAGAGTTCAAACTCTCAAACTCTCAAACTTTAAAAACGCCTGCCATTCCCGCCATTCCCAGCCGCCCAGCGATGAATTGTGCCAGAGCAATACAAATTCTCCGTCGTGTTTTTCGACCTGGTGGCGCAATTGCATCAATACTTGATAAGCCTGTTCAGGCGACCAACCGCGATACAGGGCCAGGGTCACATCCATGGCAATGAGCGGCTTTTCTCTGAGGTTCAATATTTTCCGCTGTTCGATGTCGAATACGGGAAAGTCCTGGCAGATGCCGCAGCGAAAGCCGGGATGCTCGGGATAGCCCATGGTGCTGTCCCAGGCCATTCCAGCCTGTTCCCATACCCTCCAGGTGCTGGGCACTGCAAAACGAAGGTAATGCTGTCGTCCGGTCCATACGGGTTGTGGCGTGATGCGACGCAGCGATTCCAATTCCCGGTTAAAAATATCCGGCTGGTCAAATGCTTCATAAGATGGGTGAAAGCCGATGACATGTCCGCGCGCTGAAATGTTTTCGATCAGACTGCGCACAAACGGATGTTCCAGTGGATACCAGCAATCGCTTTCCGGAGGGCGCTCGCCCAAAAAATTGAAATGCGCCGGATGGCCTGTTTGCTCCGCTGCATCCATGATTTGATGGAAGGTATCGTAGGGGTCCTGCTTGTTAAAAAAGTATTTTTTCAGCCAGAAAAGTGCTTCACTGGCATTTTTTCGTTTTAAGAAACTCCCTCCCAGCGTACGCAGCCGATCGCTCACCGACCACCAGAGCCGGGGATGGTCCACATCACAGGTCAGATGAAGCCGGAAGGTCCGTTTGGGTCGGGGCGGCTCCCAACCAAGCCGTGCGAAAAGGTAGCGCAAGAGATCGGCCCATTCATTCACCACCGGGCGATGAAGGAAACCATTGCGCCAGGCCAGCGAAGATTCGGCAGGGAATCGCCCGTGTACGTCCCGGTCGGGCAATGCGTGTTCTTCCCAGCGGGTGAGCATAAAAAACGCAGAGGCGAACACATCGAGATCACAGTCAATCTGTTGGTTTTCAACAGTAAACCGGACCTTGCCAAACACGGCTGTTAATACTTCTCCGGACTGAAAAGGGTTGGGCGCAGTTTCGATGAGGCTTGGGATGTTTGCAGGTTGAAGGCCAATACCCGCTTTTCCCCAGAAATGATCGCGCACAACCAGCGCAGTGCCATTGGGCAAATGAAGGCGATAATTGGGCTCCCCTTCCGTCCACGCGACGCGATAATCCAACCCGAGCAATTCGCCGAGCAGTACGCGGAAGCAGTATTCTTTTTCCGGCTGAAAAACGGGTGCGGTATGGATGGTGAGGGGCATTTTATGCGGGTTATTTCTTGTTGAGTAATTTTTGGAGTCAGTCGCAAAAGTAGGAATCCAGGCGGCAGTTCGAAGGATGCTCTCTGCACTGTTTTACCTCATCGCTCAACAACCCCTCTCCCACTGCCCATTGTTTTGTCCGCCAATATCTTTTTCATCCACCTCCTAAATAGCGGAGTTGAGCTACCTTTGCCGCGCCAAACAGATATTATGCAACAAATTTTGACACAACAATGGATGCAGCGGATTGCGCTGTCGGTTATTGCGGTTTTTTTCGCTGTACAAATTTTTGCCCAAAAAGGAGGCGTGGTGCGCGGCAACGTGTATGACAAGGAAACGGCTCAACCTGTCTCGTACGCCACTGTGAAAGTGGAGGGTGGAACGGTGGGCGCTACCACCGATATCAACGGTTTTTTCACCATTGCCGATGTCCCTCTGGGCGCACAAAAACTGGGTGTTTATTACACGGGCTACGAATCTACCACGACGGATATCGTTGTAAAAACGGGTGAAATCTTGTTTGTGAACATTTATATCTCCGAGGGCACCCGCCTGGAGCAGGTCACGATCAGCGGCAAAAAAGAACAGGCCAAGTCGGAAGTGCAGATTTCAAAACTGAGCGTCACTTCGAAGCAGATCCGTTCGCTGCCTTCGGCGGGCGGTCAGGCGGACATTGCTCAGTACCTGACTGTACTCCCGGGCGTTGTGTTTACCGGCGACCAGGGCGGCCAACTTTACATTCGCGGTGGCTCGCCCGTCCAGAACCGCATCCTGCTCGATGGGATGACGATTTTCAATCCCTTCCACAGCATTGGTTTTTACTCCGTGTTCGAGACCGAACTCATCCGCAACGTGGACGTACTGACCGGCGGCTTCAATTCCGACTATGGCGGACGCATCTCTGCCGTAGTGGACGTGAAGACGCGCGAAGGCAACCGCAAGCGCCTTTCAGGGATGGTTTCCGGCAGCCCGTTCATGGCGAAAGCCCTGATCGAAGGGCCGATCATACCGCTCAAAGAGGAAGGCGGCGGCAGCATCTCGTTTGTATTGACTGGCAAAAAGGCACTGATTGACCAGACCGCCAAGTCGCTGTACACCTATGTCAACGACACGTCGGGCATTCCGTTTAACTTTCAGGATGTGTACGGCAAAGTTTCGCTTTTGAGCGGTAACGGCAGCAAATTCAATGTTTTTGGTTTCAATTATACAGACCGCGTCAACTATGCCATCGCTGATTTTGGATGGGAAAGCAGCGGCGGTGGCATGGATTTTACCTTGATCCCTTCCAATTCGAACACCATCGTCAATGGCAACCTGAACTTTTCGAATTATGATTCGCGCATTGAAGAGAGCGACCGCAGGGAGCGTACGAGCGGGATTTCCAGTTATTATGCCAGCCTGAACTTTACCAATTTCGCCCGCAACTCAGAGGTCAAATACGGCCTGGAACTGACTGGTTTTCGCACGGAATTTGCATTTGTGAACAACCGAAACCAGGACATCAACCAGAACAGCAACACCACCGAGGTGAACAGTTACGTGCGCTGGAAACGCAAATTCGGGCCGGTGGTCATCGAGCCGGGTTTCCGCCTGCAATACTACCAATCGCTCAGCGAAGTGGTGCCGGAGCCGCGTTTGGGTTTGAAGTACAACATCACCAACCGCTTCCGTTTCAAAGCCGCCGGCGGCTTGTACTCGCAAAACCTGCTTTCCACGATCAACGAGCGCGACATCGTCAACCTGTTCGTCGGCTTCCTGGCGGGCCCGGAAGAGACGATCTATAAGCCGGGGACCAACAACACGGTGGCCACCAGCAACCGCCTCCAAAAAGCGGTGCACGGCGTAGGCGGGTTCGAGATTGATATTTTGGAAAACTTCGACTTCAACATCGAAGGCTATTACAAGCGATTCTACCAGCTCATTACGCTCAACCGCGATAAGCAAGTGTCCACCGACCCGAATTATGCCGTAGAGACCGGCAACGCCTACGGGATGGACATTTCATTTAAAATAGAGGCCAAACGGGCGTATCTATGGGGCGCTTACTCTCTGGGTTACGTGACCCGCGACGATGGCGAACAAATTTATCCCCCGGTATTCGACCGCCGGCATAACCTGAATGTGGTGACCACGTATCAGGCCGGGAAAAAGCGCGAGTGGGAATTTGGCGCACGCTGGAACTTTGGTTCCGGATTTCCTTTCACACAGACCCAAGGCTTTTACAGCAATTACGACTATGTAGACGGGATTGGTACAGATGTAAACGGTGGACAGGCTGGTCTGGGCATCATCTACGCCAATAAGCGCAACGGAGGGCGACTGCCGTATTACCACCGCCTTGACCTTTCTGTTAAGCGCCTGATCTCTTTCTCCAAATACGGCAAAATTGAAATCACTGCTTCGGCCACCAATGTGTACGACCGGCCCAACATTTTCTACTTCGACCGGGTGCGGTACACGCGCGTCAACCAACTGCCGATCCTGCCCAGTTTGAGTATGCAGGTGCAGTGGTGAGGTGAGAAGTTTGAGGCCAACCACTTATATACCGTTTAACCCGCAACCTGCTATGTTAACCACTTATCTGCGACTTGCCTTGCTGCTGATGGCAGCTCCGATCTGTGCCCAGGATGTTTTAGATATCCCGGACCCGGCCACTGTGCCACAACCCAAGGTCATCCTGCTCACCGGACTGACTACTCAGTGGGCGGCACCGACCTTCAAAGCCGTGTCTTTCGGACTGGAACGGCCGATTAATATCTACTATCATCTGGGAATTCAAGCCAATGTATTTGTGCCTGGTTTTCTGGAAGACCGCTATTACTTCGGCGGATTCGGGTCGGAACAATTCCGGGGTACTGCCCTGGAGGCTGGAAGTTTTGAGTTGGGACTTTACTACAAATGCTTTTTTCATGGCCGGTTGAGCGGCCGCAAAAGTGCGATTTATATCGGTCCGGATTTGCGTTTTGGTGTGCGCCGCTATTCCGATGACTATAATGCTTCGAAGGAACTTGTCTCCTACCGGGGACTGACCTCCACGTTTTTATTGCGCCTCGGCAGCCAATACCGCATCGGCAAGGCCGTGATAGAAATAAACCTGCCGATCGGAATAAAAAGTGAAAGTACCAACCGGGAAGACACTGGTTACACTGGGTATTACTCTGATTTGAGCGACCGGCTGTTTGTGGTGATGCCGAGTGTGAGCCTGGGATATGCGTTATACGATTTGAAAACCCCTAAAAAAGGAAAGTAAAAAGCATTGAAAGATTCTTGGCTGAATGAGCGTCTACCTGCGGGTGCGTTTCGGCAAGCAGGTTTTTGTGCAAAAACTCATGCTGCAATAAGCATTTGCAGCAAAAACTTGTGAAAGAAAGATGCGATGATGCACCGGACTTTTATCCACACCCCTCGTTTCCTCCACTCCTCGCTTACCTTCGCAGCCGAACGATGGATGGAACACCGTCCATTGTCTTTCGTCCACGATCTTTCGTCCACTGTCTCTCGTCCACCGTGAATCTCACTGCCATCTCCATTCGCCGCCCCTCGCTGATCATCGTGATCTTTGCCGTCCTGACTTTTATGGGCGTGGCGAGTTACCGAAGCTTGCCCATCGAGTTGGTACCGAAGTTCAATCCGCCGGTGGTGACGGTCACTGCCATCTATCCCGGTGCCTCGCCTGCGGAGGTCGAAAATGCCGTGAGCAAACCCATCGAGGATGTGGTGTCGAGCCTCGAAGGCATCGAACAGATACAAATCGGATCGTTCGAGAGTTCGTGCTTCATCGCCCTTGAAATGAATCAGGCGGTAGACCTGGAAATCGCCGTGCCGGAAATTCAGCGCAAAATCAACCAGATTTTGCCCAATATGCCGAAAGAAGTGCGCCCGCCGGTGGTCAATAAATTCGCCCTCGATGAATTGCCTGTGCTGCGACTGGGCGTATCGGGCGATCTGGCCGGCACGGCCTTTTTCGACCTGATCAAAAATCGCCTCGTACCGGAAATCGCCCGCATCAAGGGGGTGGCGCAGGTCAGCATCCTCGGCGGCGAAGAACGCGAGATCAAGATCAACATCAGCAGCGAACGGCTCGAACAATACGGCCTTAGCCTGTTGCAAGTGACCCAGGCCGTACAGACCGCCAACCTCGATTTTCCAACAGGCAAAGTCACCGATGCCGACAACTCGATGCGGATCCGGTTGGCCGGCAAATTCCTGGCCCTCGACGATATCCGCAACCTCGTTGTGGGCAAAAGCCGCTTCGGATCATCCATTTTTTTAAAAGACATCGCCGAAATCCAGGACGGCACCCGCGACCGCGAAATCATTTGCCGCACAGGCGGGCAGCCTTCCGTCGGACTGACCATCCGCAAGCAAGGCGATGCCAATGCCGTCGAGATGGCCGACCTCGTGCTGGCTAAATTGAAAGACCTGGAGAAAATCCACGCCAAAGAAGGCGTTCGGTTTCAGGTGGTGGCCAACAGCAGCGAGTTCACCCGGCAGGCGACCGACGCGGTGATCCACGACCTGGGAATCGCCGTGTTGCTCGTAGGGCTCGTGATGCTCATGTTCCTGCACAGCCTCCGCAATGCTTTCGTGGTGCTGGTCAGCATCCCGACATCCATCGTCAGCACTTTTGTGATGATGAAATTATTCGGCTATTCGCTCAACCTGATGTCGCTGCTTGGCCTTTCGCTGGCCATCGGCATCCTGGTGGACGATGCGATTGTGGTGATCGAGAACATTTACCGCCACCTGGAGATGGGCAAAAACAAGGTGCAGGCCAGTTATGACGGACGGCAGGAAATCGGCTTCACCGCCATCAGTATCACGCTTGTGGATGTGGTGGTATTTCTGCCGATCGTGTTCACCGTCGGCCTGGTGCCCAATCTGCTGCGCCAGTTTTGTATGACCGTGCTGACCTCGACGCTCATGTCGCTGTTCGTGTCGTTCACGCTGGTGCCCTGGCTCACGTCGCGGATGGCCAAGACCCACCGTTTTCAGGGCAAAAACATCGGCGGACGGTTCGTGCTGGGTTTTGAAAAATTCCTGGACTGGGTGTCCGACGGCTTTGTACGGGTACTGCGCTGGGCGTTGAGCAGCCGGCTTACGCGTTGGGGGACTGTGCTGGTTGCGCTGGCTTTGTTCGTTGGCTCGTTCTGGTTTGTGAAATCCGGCCTGATCGGCAACGCTTTTTTTGAGCCGGGTGAGCGCGGCGAGTTTTTGCTGCAAATTGACTTGCCCAAAAATGCTTCGCTTTCGCAAACAGATGCCACTACCAAGCAAATAGAAGCATGGCTGCACAACCAGCCGGAGGTGGTCAATTCATTTACTACAGTCGGTACGTCGAACAAATCTTTTGGCTTGAATGCGCCTTATGTGTCTGAAATCATGGTATTTCTCACACCTTTCGGCAAAGAACGCAGGACGCCGACCGCCGTTTTTGCGCAGCAAACGAAAATAAACCTGGAAGAACGTATCCCCGGCGCCATCATCAAAGCATCGCCCATTGACATCCTCGGCCTCTCGTTCGCGCCGATTGAGGTCAAACTCAACGGCCCTGATTTGGACAGTCTGCTGGCTCTGTCAGAACGGGTGCAGGATACCATGCGCCTCGTGCCGGGCTGCGTCGAAATCTCTCCCACCGTGGAAGGTGGTAACCCGGAAGTGAAGGTGAATGTGAATCGCCAGCGCATGGCCGATGCGGGTCTCACGATGGCGCAGGTCGGACTGACGCTGCAAACGGCCTTTTCCGGCAATACCGACGCCAAGTTCCGCGACGGCCCCTACGAATATCCCATCCGCGTCGCCCTCGACGCTTTCAACCGCCGCAGTCCCGACGACATCCGCCAACTGTCGTTTGTCAATCCGCTCGGCAGCACCGTCTACCTCAAACAGTTTGCCGACGTAGACAACAGCACAGCGCCTACCCGCCTCGAACGCCGCGACCGCGTTCCATCGGTCATGGTGACGGCCCAGGCCATCGGGCGACCCAGCGGTACCGTCAACCGCGACATCAAAGCCCGGCTCGACAGCCTGCCTTTGCCGCCCGGCACGGTCATCAAATACGGTGGCGACCTTAAACGCCAGGAGCAGGGTCTGGGCAGTATGGGTTTTGCCCTTTGGGCTTCGCTCCTGCTGGTCTATCTGATCATGGTCGCGCTCTATGACAACTGGGTTTATCCGCTGGTCGTGCTGGTCAGTATTCCTTTATCGCTCATTGGCGCCTTGCTCGCCCTGGCCCTCGCACAGGAAAATATCACCGTGTTCACCGGCCTAGGCCTGTTGATGCTGATCGGCTTGGTCGGCAAAAACGCCATCCTGGTAGTAGACTTTGCCAATCAACTCAAAGAAGAAGGCCACCCGCTGCGCGAATCGCTGCTCGAGGCGACCAAACTCCGTTTCCGCCCGGTGTTGATGACCAACCTGGCCATGGTGATCGGCCTGCTGCCCATCGCGCTGGCGACCGGGGCCGGTTCCGACTGGAAAAACGGCCTCGCCTGGGCCATCATCGGTGGGCTGAGCTCTTCCATGCTGCTCTCTTTAATCGTGGTGCCAGTGGTGTACTGGTTGTTTGACCGGGGGCTGGCGGCGCTTGGGATGGGGGAGAAGAAGGTGGTGGAGTTGGTGGAGTGAAGAACAAAGAGAATTTACTCAGGGAACACGATCCTGCGCTCGTGACATCCGTCCGACTCCATCAGATAGAGCCGATAGCGCTCCTCGACGACGCAAGACGCCGGGCTGCGGCGGTCAGTGCGCTCCACCACCAACTTGCTGCCGTCGCCAGAGACTGATACTCGACCATACCAGTTGTTGTTGATCGTTTTGGCCACCGCACGACGGCGACCGGAAAAGTCTGTGGCATTGATCTGGCGTGGTAAGGTCCAATAAGCCAGATTATTTCGGGAGCAAAGGCATATAGAATAGAAAGAACTATCGTAAGGAACGCGGCACCAATAACTTAGTCATTTGATGCCACCCTTTGTTCCATCATACGGCCGCTATTTTCCTTTAAATAGCCCCACTATTCGCAGAAAAATAGTGTTGTCTGATGAAAAAATGGTGGCATCAAATGACTAAGTTATTGGTGCCGCGTTCCTAAGACATTGGATTCGGAAAAATTGTCTCAATTCGGGTAGTAAAAGAAGTGGTGTTATTTGTTAAATCTATCAAATACTTACTGTTATCACTCCGCCCTGTGACAATTTGAATGCCATCCCAATCAAATCTTGGGCTGACAAGGCCTTTAATTGTGTCTATTCGTTCGGCGGCAAGATTTGAAACAATATGGTTGTTATACGGCGCATTGGTAACTATCCAGCCGCCCCTAAATACTTATGATTTCGGACCTCGGAGAGGTCAAAGGTTTGTAGAAATGCATCGGGTTGACATTAATTCCTGACCTCGGAGAGGTCGAACGTTTGTTTCAACGCTATTTTCTGCAAACCTTCGACCTCTCCGAGGTCAGGAAAACATTGAAATGCTACATTTCTACAAACCTCTCACCGCTCCGGGGTCGTATGGCAAAAAGCATTTCAAAGCGGCTGGATAGTTACCGATGAAGCAACTGGAACACCTTTTTCGCACATAGCCCAAAAACAAGGCTATGCAAAAAGGAAAATCACAAAAGCCGCTTCACCCACCCCAAACCCAGCACAAACAACCCGGTATTGAGGCGGACATGACGCCTCAGCCCGAATTCATGGGCAAAACCCAGGGTTCGGGCCGTCTGGCAGGGAAAGTGGCCATTATTACGGGCGGAGACAGCGGTATTGGCAGGGCGGTAGCGGTCGCTTTTGCAAAAGAAGGCGCTTCTGTCGCCATCAGTTACCTGAACGAAACGAAAGATGCGGAGAAAACGCAACACATTGTGGAACAACTGGGGCAGCGTTGCATCCTGATCGCGGGCGACGTTAGCAAGGAGAAACATTGTCAGGCGATCGTGGACAAGACGATCACCGAGTTTGGACGCCTCGATGTGCTGGTCAACAATGCCGCCGTACAATATCCGCAGGAGCGCATTGAAGACATCAGTGCCGATCAACTGCATAAGACGTTTGCGATCAACGTTTTCAGCCATTTTTACCTGAGCCGGTTTGCCGTACCCCATCTTAAAAAGGGCAGTAGCATCATTTGTACCACCTCCGTAACCGCTTATCGGGGTAGTAAAGAGTTGATAGACTACGCTGCTACCAAAGGAGCCATTGTTTCTTTCGTGCGTTCCCTGTCGGCTTCTTTGGCCGAAAAGGGCATTCGCGTCAACGGCGTAGCGCCCGGTCCGATCTGGACCCCATTGATTCCCGCCTCTTTTGATGCTAAAAAAGTTTCCATGTTCGGTTCCGATACACCTTTGGGAAGAGCCGGGGAACCGGAAGAAGTTGCCCCCTGCTATGTATTTCTCGCCAGTGATGATGCTTCCTACATCACAGGGCAAGTGTTGCACCCCAATGGTGGGGAAATTGTAAACACTTAAAAAGCGGGGCACGGGTTTTTTAGCATTGCTCTCAAACAAATTTGAAAAATACTTTTTTAACCAATCAAAGTCTAAATCATGCGTCACCTTAAATTTTTCTCCCTCCTCATTGCGATCACTTGTTTCGCCATGACTTCTTGCAACAATGCCAACGATAACAAACCCAAGGACAGTGAAAAAGCGGCCGACAAAGCCAACGAAGCCAAAACAGAAACCAACCGTTCAGAAGAAGATGCGTCCTTATTTGTAAATGCTGTGAGCTCCGATTATTTTGAAGTCGCTTCTGCGGAAGTAGCCAGTACGATGGCTACTCAGGCTTCTGTGAAAGAATATGCCGGCATGATGATGGCCATCCACAAAACCATGATGGACGAAACTAAAATGCTGGCCGGTAAAAAAGCCTTTACCGTCCCCGGTGCAATGGCCAACGACTATATGACCAACATTGAGGACATGAAGAAATGGACCAAAGGCAAAGAATTTGATACCAAGTACATCAATGGCCAAATTGATCAGCATAAAAAAATCCTGGATAACCTCGAAAAGCGAATGGCCGCTACGGCTGACACGGATATAAAAGCCTGGACGGAAAAAGCCTCCTCAGAAGTGCGCAAGCACCTGGACCGGGCAAATATGATCAAGGAAGAACTGGGTAAGAAGTACAAATAAACCGTTGCCTTTTGATCGTTTGAAAATAAAAAAGAGATTATGTTGACCCAGTCAACATAGTCTCTTTTCATTTTCAAACGCATAGGCATTGCGTAACTACGTTTCCTCTGTGTCTCTGTGTTCACAATCTAAGCTATTCTATTCAACTTCTTTAGAATCACTGTCCCGCCTTGATATACGACCAGCCCTTATCCTGTTTCAGCGCCACTTCGACCACGCCCGCCGGTACTGTGCGGCACTCGGCCACGAGGTCTTCCCGTTTGATTTTGCGGTCGCGCATGGTGTTCTCACAGGCGACGAAGTCCACGCCTTTGGCTTTCAGGGCGCGGATATTTTCAGCCTGCTGAGTCGTGGCGGTTTGCAAAAAAGTAATACCGTTGTTGTGGCAGACTACTTCCAGCCGGGCATTGGGCGCGGCCGTGAGAAAGTTGGCCAATTGCTTTGCCAGCCCTTTCTGGGCCAGCGTATCGCTGGTCGTCAGGTGAAAAACAACTTTGAGTTTTTTGTGGGTGGTTACCGCAGACTCTGATGTTTGGGAAAACAGCAGCAGCGGCAAGGCAAGGGCAAGGCAGAGGGAAAAGAGGTGTTTCATAACGAAAGGAAGGTGAAGCCAATGTTTGATGGTGGAATTCAATTAGAGGGTACCAGTTCTGCCAACTTGAACTTCCCGCTGTCTTTCATGGCCTTAAAGCCGCCGCGCACCTCGATCAACTGGTCGTAGCCCCGCGCCCGCAAAATGCTGGCAAAGATCATAGAGCGGTAGCCCCCGGCGCAGTGGATATAAGCAGGGCGGTCTTTCGGTACCGTCAGCATAGATTCGTTGATATAGTCAAGCGGCGCATTTTCCGCGTTTTCAACATGCTCGGTTTCGTATTCACTGGGTTTTCGGACATCGAACACCCGTGCATTGGGCATCGCGGCCAGTTCATCTGCATTTACGCGCTGAATGCTGTCCGGCTCCATGCCTTCTGCCTGCCAGGCTTCGAGGCCGCCTTCCAGGTAACCGAGGCAATGGTCGTAACCGACGCGGGCGAGGCGTTGTACGGTCTCTTGTTCCCGCCCCGGAGCGGTCACCAGCAGGATTTGCTGCTGTACGTCGGGGATGAGCGCGCCTACCCAGGGGGCAAAGCTGCCATCGAGGCCAATGTTGATGCTGTTGGGCACAAATGCCTGGGCGAATGTTTCGGCATCGCGGGTGTCGAGCACAAGGGTGTCGGCTTGGTTGGCTGCGGCCTCGAAGGCGCGAGGCGACAGTGCCTGGGTGCCGCGTTGCATGACCTCGTCAATAGAGTCGTAGCCATGTTTATTGAGCGCAACGTTGAGCGGGAAGTAAGCCGGTGGCGGCAACAGTCCCGTCGTAACCTCTTTCACAAACTCGGCTTTGGTCATGTCCGCACGGAGCGCATAGTTCACCATCTTTTGGTGGCCGAGCGAATCGAAGGTTTCCTTCGACATGTTTTTGCCGCAAGCCGAGCCCGCCCCGTGCGCCGGATAGACCACGACCTCGTCGGGCAGGGTCATTACCTTCGAGCGGAGAGAGTCATAAAGCATTTCAGCCAGTTGTTCCTGCGTCAGGTGCGCCGCTTTTTGCGCCAGATCCGGGCGGCCCACGTCGCCGATGAACAAGGTGTCGCCGGAGAAGAGGGCTTTTTCGCGACCGTTTTCGTCGAGCAACAGGTAGCAGGTGCTCTCCATCGTGTGGCCGGGTGTATGCAACACGCGCAGGGTCAGTTGGCCTATTTTAAATTCCTCCCCGTCAGCAGCGATGTGCGCATCAAAAGTTGGATTGGCATTGGGCCCGTAGACGATGGGCGCGCCAGTTTTTTTGCTCAAATCCAGGTGTCCGCTTACAAAGTCGGCATGAAAGTGCGTCTCAAACACGTATTTGATCACAGCGCCCATTTTGGCCGCCCGTTCCAGATAAGGAGCCGTTTCGCGAAGCGGATCAATCACGGCAGCCTCGCCCTCAGATTCAATGAAGTATGCTCCCTGTGCTAAACAACCGGTGTAAATCTGTTCAATTGTCATGACATTATTTAAAATAAAGTTCCTTTGCCAGAATGTAAAGACCCATAACAAGCACAAACCAGCCGAAGGTCTTTTTGAGTTTGTCTCCGTCTACGTCCCGGCTGAGGCGGTTTCCGACAAAAATACCCGCGATCGCCAGGGAGGTCACACTGCCCAGCAGCCACCAGTCCAGGTGATACTGCGACAAGTCGCCGAGGAAACCGAACAACGACTTGGCGGCAATGATGAGCAGGGAAGTTCCAACGGCCTGTTTCATCGGCAACCCACTAAACAACACCAGGGCCGGAATGATTAAAAATCCCCCGCCAGCACCCACTAGCCCGGTCAGTGTGCCGACGACCCAACCTTCCAAGATGATCATGGGGTAGTTGAAATGCAGGTCAGGCACACCGGGCGCCTGTTGGGTTGAGTTGGGTTTGCTGCTCCAAATCATCGAAATGGAAGCAAACACCATGAGAATGGCGAACAGCGACATCAACAGGATGGCTTTCGTCACCACCAGATTTCCGACGCTGAACACAGGATTCGGGATCATCGGCACCAGCCAGGCGCGGGTGGCATAGACGGCCGCAATAGAGGGGATGCCGAAAATGACCGCTGTGCGGAGATTGATCAGGTCATCGCGGTATTTGGGCAAGGTGCCCGCCAGACTGGTCATACCAACGATGAACAAAGAGTACGAAGTGGCGAGCACAGGCTCCACGCCAAACAAGTAAACCAATACCGGCACCGTCAGAATGGAACCGCCGCCGCCGATCAGGCCCAGCGATATGCCGATAAGTGCAGAGGCAAAGTAACCAGCAAGGTGCATGGGCGGCGTAGGGCGTTTTTCCTGGCGTAAAGATAAAATTATGGATGGCTCCTGTTGCTTTGTTTTCTTCAACCCGTTGCCAGCAACTGCTCCTTACCTGCGATCCGTTAGAATCCGTGTCTCATCCGTCTCAGGCGGCCGTCTCCCCTCCGCTCATCACCGCCTGCTGGTGCGCAATGCTTTCCTGGTGCACTGCCGACAGGAATTTCTCAATAAACGCATCGTTCAGTCCGCGCTGGCGACCCTGCGTGAAGCCGCGTTCGAGAATTTCATTCCAGCGCACCGCCTGCAAAATTGATATGTTGTTGCGCGATTTATACCGACCGATGTCCTCGGCGATGCGCATCCGGCGGGCGAGCAGGTTGAGCAATTCCAGGTCCACTTCATCAATCTTGTGGCGCAGGTTTTCGATGTTTTCCAGAAACTCCTGGTTGTCGGTCGTCTCCCGACGCACCACGAGGCTCCGCACCAACTCGCTGTAAATGAAGGGCGTAATCTGTTGTTTGGCATCGCTCCAGGCCGCATCGGGTGTAGGGTGTACCTCCGTCATCAGTCCATCGTAATTGAGGTCAAGCGCTTGCTGCGCCACCTCCAGCAGGTCTTCGCGGTTGCCGCAAATGTGCGAGTTGTCACAAATCAGCGGCAGATCGGGCATCCGGCGGCGCAGTTCGATCGGGATTTCCCAGTAGGGCGCATTGCGAAATTTTGATTTGGCGTACGCTGAAAATCCCCGGTGAATAGCCCCTACCTGCGTCACTCCGGCATTTCGGATGCGCTCAATGGCGCCGATCCACAGATCGAGATCGGGATTGACCGGATTTTTCACCAGCACGGGCACGTCTACGCCGCGCAATGCATCCGCAATTTCCTGCACTGAAAACGGGTTGACCGTCGAACGCGCACCTATCCAGAGCACATCTATCCCATGTTTCAGTGCTTCATACACCTGGTTGCCGTTGGCCACCTCGATGGTGGTGCGCAGACCAGTTTCCTGTTTCGCCCGGCGCAGCCAGGGCAAAGCCGTTGCGCCGATGCCTTCAAATGCGCCGGGACGGGTGCGCGGTTTCCACACGCCTGCCCGGAACAGGTCAACTTTCAGACCTGCCAGGTCTTGGAGACTTTGCAGGTCTCGCGCTGCTGTGAGCACTTGTTCTTCGGTTTCCGCCGAGCAAGGGCCGGCAATGAGGAATGGACGGGAATCTTTTTTATGAAACATATTTTTTGATAGTGAGTGATGGACGTTGGACTAGGGACGTTGGACTAGGGACGTTGGACGTTGGACGTTGGACTTAGGTACGATGAATCTCTAGTCCAAAGTCCTCAGTCCAACGTCCAACGTCCAACGTCCAACATCCTCAGTCCAACGTCCTCAGTCCAAAATCCTTTGGATCTCATTGGCCTCCTGCATGAGTTCCTTGAATGTGTCGAAATCCTTCTTAATCAATAAAGTACGGAAGCGGCTCACGGTGTTGATGAACTCATCGAGCACGTCGAGTACATTGTCGCGGTTTTGCCGGAAAATGGGAATCCAGGTGTCAGGACTGCTTTTGGCAAGTCGCACCGTGCTGTTGAAACCACCGCTCGCCAGTTCGAAAATCCGGTTTTCATCTTTCTCTTTTTCCAGCACCGTAAGCGCCAGCGCGAATGACGCGATGTGCGAGATATGGCTTACATACGCCACGTGCAGGTCGTGCGCAGCGCCGTCGAGTGTCGTCGTGTGCATTCCGAGCGCGGTATAAAGTTTTTGGCAAATGCCGAGCGCGTCGGCGTCGCTGTATTCAACATCCGAAAACACGCAACATTTCCCGGCAAACAAACCCTGCACCGCAGCGTCCGGGCCGCTGTACTCGGTGCCTGCCATGGGGTGCGTCGCTACGAACCTGGCACGGCGGGCATGGTGCCTGACCGACGCCAGCACGGGCTGCTTGGTCGAGCCGACATCCAGTACGACCTGGTTATGGTCCATCAAATCCAGCACTTGGGGCAACAGTGTTGTGAGGCTGTCTACGGGTGTTGCCACGATGATGACCTGGCTTTGGCGCACGGCTTCTGACAGCGGCAGGACGGCATCTACCAAACCCAGTTCAAGCGCGCGGGCAGCATGAGCAGGGTTGGAGTCCACACCAAAAATTTGCGCAGCAAAGCCACTGTCGCGGAGCCCCAATGCCATGGAGCCGCCGATAAGGCCGGGGCCGATAATGGTGATGGTCATTGCCTTATTTGTCATTTTCGTCATTTTGTAAATTTCTCATTGGGATGGTTTTTCATTGGGTCATTGATCATTGATGTGCGTAAATCCGCTCATCTGCGAAATCCGCGTTCCCGCTTCGGTTAATACTTCCACCGGACTACACAGCGAAATCCGCACATACGACGCTCCATTCGATCCGAAAATGTCACCGGGTGTGAAGAATACATTTTTTTCATACAGCAAAGCGTCGCTCAGTGCATAGCCGTCGGGATAATGGCCGGGAATTTGGGCCCAGACAAACATGCCCTGTTGTGCCGGATCAAACTGACACCCCATTGTTTCCAAGATGTGGAAGGCGGCCTGTTGACGCGCTCGATAGATGGCATTCAGGCCACGATGCCAGTCGTCGCCGAGCTGCAATGCTGCGACGGCGGCTTGTTGCACGGGTAGAAATTGACCGCTGTCCATATTACTTTTGAAGCGCAATACCGAACGCAGATAGTCGGGATGACCGGCCACCATACCCACTCGCCAGCCCGCCAGGTTGTGTGACTTGGATAGGGAGTTGAGTTCCAGGGCAACCGCGTGGGCTCCTTCAGCGGCGAGGATGCTGCGCGGAGTATCGTTCAGGATAAAACTGTACGGATTGTCGTTGACAATCAAAATGTTGTGACGTTTTCCAAAATTCACCAACCGCTGAAAAATCGCTGCTGAACCGGGCGCTCCGGTAGGCATTTGCGGGTAATTGGCCCAGAGAATTTTAACCCGTGAGAGGTCGGTTTTTTCCAAAGCGTCGAAATCAGGCAGCCATTCATCCTTTTCTGTCAAGTCATAAAACGCCACCTCCGCGCCTGCTAGCCGCGTGGCCGCAGAATAAGCTGGATAGCCAGGATTGGGGACCAGCGCTACGTCGCCGGGTTCGAGGAATGCCATGGCCACGTGTACGATGCCTTCCTTCGAACCAATGAGCGGAAGTATTTCATTTTCAGGGTTTAATGTCACACCATAGTAACGGCTATACCAACTCGCCCATGACGAGCGCAAGGCTGGAATACCAGTGTACGACTGGTAACCGTGCGCCGTTGGGCTGTCGGCCCCGGTTTGCAACGCAGCCACAACCGAGGCGTGAGGCGGCAGGTCGGGCGATCCGATGCCGAGATTGAGTACAGGGCGACCTTCGCTGCGCATCTGCGCGATTTCGCGGAGTTTGGCGGCGAAATAGTATTCGTTGACGGATTCGAGGCGACGGGCAGGCTGGATCATTTTTATATTGTTCTTGGTGATTAGTTCTTAGTTGTTATAACTGCCGCAACCTATTGAAAGAGACTGGTACGTCCAGTTTACAGTGCCTCACGACCTTCCCATTCATGGAACCGCAAGACGGCCAGACCTACAACTTCATTGGCTTCGACAACGACTTTTAGGAACGCGGCACCAATAACTTAGTCCTTTTAGGTCAATCATTTTTTCATCAGACAACACTATTTTTCTGCGAATAGTGGGGCTATTTAAAGAAAAATAGCGGCCGTATGATGGAACAAAGGGTGGCATCAAATGACTAAGTTATTGGTGCCGCGTTCCTTATTGAATCAGAACGTCCGGTGGAACGGGTAGAAGTGTTCGACAGCGCATGGCGCATGGTCGCAACAGCATTTCAAAACATCGGGAAAAACACCCAGGTCCAGTGGAACAATATCCAGGAAGCCGGGACTTACTTCGCCCGGATCGGGCTGGAAAGCGGTGAGGTGATCACTAAGCAAGTGGTCAAACTTTGAACTCTCAAACTTAAAAAACTCTTTCACTTCACCAACTCATATCTATACTCCACCACTTTAATGCGCGGGTTGCCCGCAGCGTCTGTTTGTTTAAAAACGACATTGATACCGATCGTTTCCGACGCGTCTTTTTCGGTGCTGTCGAATGTCACGTCCAAACGGCCCTTGCCGCCCGGAGAAATCACCCCGCGTGGAAACTCGACCTTGGTGCATTCGCAGGCGTCTACGATGTCGATCTGGATATCCCCGCCGGAGGTATTGGTGAATTCAAAAAAGGTGATCCGTTTTTCCCCTTTTTTCACGGTACCGAGGTCCACGAGTGTTTTATCCCAGGTAATGAACTCGGCTGGTTTGTTGGGTAGAGTGGGGGAGGAGACGGTTGTGTTGGTGGGCGTTTGCGCTTTTTGTGCAGTGTTGCACGAAAGCATGACAAGCAAGGTGAGCAGGGAGAGAAAGTAGTTGAGTGTCATACGGTAACAGATTGATAAGAGTTTTAAATTGGTATCACCGCGAAGAGCGCCAAAAGCGCAAAGTATTTGAATATAAAACTTTGTGTGCTTGGTGCTCTTCGCGGTGAATAATCACGACCGCGCATCCACGAATTCATCGCCGCGCTGCCCCGTCATCGCCGCCTGGATCGTGGAATCCATGGCCCGGTGCGCCAGCGGCATGGTATAAGTATTCAATGTTTCGATGGCGCGATGAATAACGTCTTTGTCGTCAGTTTGGGTGGCTGCCCGGAGGGTGGTTAACAAAGCATTTGTTTCCGTTTTTTCTTCGGCTGTGAGAATGTCGTCGTTTTGCTGCAGAAACCTTTGTCCGCTCAGCAGCAGGTTGTTGGCCTCGTTGCGGGCTTCCAGCAGACCCCGCGCTTTCATGTCCGTCTGAGCGTGTTGAATGCTGTCGAGCAGCATCATGCCCATTTCCTCTTCCGAGATCCCGTAGGTGGGACGGATTTCGACACTGGTCTCCAGGTTGCTGCGCAGTTCCCGGGCCCGCACAGTCAGAATGCCGTCGGCATTGAGGATGAACTGGATGTCAATTTTCGGCAGCCCGGCGGGCATCGGCGGGATATTTTTCAGGATGAACTCGCCCAGTTTCCGGTTGTGTTCCACCAGGTCGCGTTCGCCCTGGAACACGCTCACTTTCAGGTTTTTCTGCCCGTCTACACTTGTCGTGTATTGCCGTCCGGCCTTGGTGGGTACCTTGGAGTTGCGCGGAATGATCACATCCATCAGTCCACCCACGGTCTCGATGCCGAGCGAAAGCGGCGTCACGTCGAGCAGCAAAACGTCCTGCTGGTTGCCTGCCAGTACATCAGCTTGAATGGCCGCGCCGAGCGCCACCACTTCGTCAGGGTTCACGTCGTCGAATACAGGTCTGCCAAACAACGCAGCCACTGATTGTTTGACCAATGGCACCCGGGTACTGCCGCCGACCATGATCACTTTCTCGATGCCGGCCGGTGAAATATTTGCGTCGCGCAGGGCATTTCGGCAGCAATCGAGCGTACGCTCCACCAGCGGCTGAATGAGCGACTCAAACTCAGCCCGCGTCATAGCAACCGTTTTCCCATTCACTTCACTTTCAAATACTTCTGCAGCCGAAAGACCTTTTTTAGCGGCTTCAGCCGTCAAGCGGATTTGCTGTCCCAGCATCGCATCCCCCGTTAGAATTTCCTTTCCAAGACTCAGTTTTTGAAGAAAAAAGTCCACGATGGCCCGGTCGAAATCGTCGCCGCCCAGAAAGGTATCGCCGTTGGTCGCCAGCACTTCAAAGATGCCGTGTTCGATCCGTAAAATGCTGATATCGAAGGTGCCCCCGCCGAGGTCGTAGACCGCGACGGTTTCAACCCCACCCCCGGCCTCTCCCTTAAAAGAGCGGGAAGAAGCGACATCCGCCGAAGCATGAAAATCAGTGGTTATGGTAGTGCCAGGCTGAAGGTTGGTCGGTTCCCCCCTGCCCTGCGCGGCAGGGGCAGGGGAGGGAGTTCCATACGCCAGCGCCGCTGCTGTCGGCTCGTTCACAATCCGCAGCACGTCCAACCCGGCCAGCCGCCCGGCATCGCGCGTCGCCTGGCGCTGGTTGTCATTGAAATAAGCGGGAACGGTAATGACGGCCTTGGTAACCACGGCATTGAGTTCGGCTTCCACACGGGCTTTCAACTCTTTCAGGATCAGCGCACTGAGTTCGATGGGGGTATAGAACCGGTTCTTGACACGGATTTTTACGAGCGATTCCGTATCATCGTCGAGAATTTGATAGCCCAGGCGGGTGTCCAGCCCTTGCACATCGCGATAGGATTTGCCCATGAGCCGTTTGACGGAGTAGATCGTGTTGGCCGGATCCGTCACCAATTTGAGTTTGGCATCGTCGCCGACAATCACCTCCTCATTTTCACCAAAATGCACGACGGACGGAACCAGCGTGCTTTTGCCGTCCGCCCCTTTCACACAGACAGGCACACCGTCTTTCATATAGGCCACCAGGCTGTTGGTCGTACCGAGGTCGATCCCTATGATCACTTCCTGCGGGATATCGAGTGAGCCGTCTTTGAGGTTAATAGAAAATGTTGCCAAGATAAAAATTGTTGAATGTGGTCAAATTGTTAAGGAACGCGGCACCAATAACTTAGTGATTTTAGGTCAACCATTTTTTCATCAGACAACACTATTTTTCTGCGAATAGTGGGGCTATTTAAAGAAAAATAGCGGCCGTATGATGGAACAAAGGGTGGCATCAAATGACTAAGTTATTGGTGCC
>Ga0209181_10002390_pt1 | contig 30921 bp, 28 predicted proteins | sample MAT05_FD_187208 | JGI IMG/M metagenome (GOLD analysis project Ga0209181, IMG submission 187208) | Freshwater microbial communities from Lake Fryxell liftoff mats and glacier meltwater in Antarctica - MAT-05 (SPAdes) (version 2) | ecosystem: Environmental > Aquatic > Freshwater > Ice > Liftoff... | reverse complement strand
CCTTCAACCCGCGCTGCCCGAAGGTGATGGACCGCTGTCGCAGCGAGCGCCCCGAACTGATGGCCAGCGGCGCCACCCGCGCCGCCTGCTGGCTGGCCGGCCAGGCCGGAGCCGCACGATGAACCCGCTGGTGCAGGTGCAGGACCTGGCGAAGACCTTCGACGTCTCTGCGCCCTGGCTGAACCGCGTGGTCGAGCGCAAGCCGCGGCAGTTCGTGCATGCGGTCGACGGCGTCTCGTTCAGCATCGAAAAGGGCAAGACGCTCGCGCTGGTGGGCGAGTCAGGCTGCGGCAAGAGCACGGTGGCGCGGCTGCTGGTCGGCCTCTACCAGCCGACGCGCGGCACGGTGCGTTTCGACGGCCAGGCCACCGACTCGGCGCGCGACCCGGCCGAGTTGCGCACCCTGCGCCGGCGCATGCAGATGATCTTCCAGGACCCGTACGCGAGCCTGAACCCGCGCTGGAAGGTGCTCGACATCGTCGGCGAGCCCTTGCGTGAACACGGTCTGGTGCCGGGCGCTGACGCGCTGCGCGCCCGCGTCAGCGAGCTTCTGCTGTCGGTCGGCCTGGCCGCCGCCGACTGCGACAAGTTCCCGCACCAGTTCTCGGGCGGCCAGCGCCAGCGCATTTCCATCGCGCGGGCCCTGGCCACACAGCCGGAATTCCTGGTCTGCGACGAGCCGACCTCGGCGCTCGATGTGTCTGTGCAGGCGCAGGTGCTGAACATCATGAAGGACCTGCAGCGCGAGCGCGGCCTCACCTACCTGTTCATCTCGCACAACCTGGCCGTGGTGCGCCACGTGGCCGACCAGGTCGGCGTGATGTACCTCGGCCGGCTGGTCGAGATCGCCGACAAGGCCGAACTGTTCGCGAACCCGCGCCACCCGTACACGCGCATGCTGCTGGACGCGATCCCCGACATCCACATGACGGGCCGGGCGCGCACGCCGGTGCAAGGCGAGGTGCCCAATCCGCTGAACCCGCCCACCGGCTGCGCCTTCCACCCGCGCTGCCCGCATGCCAATGCGCGCTGTTCGGCCGAGCGGCCGGCGCTGACCACCTTCAAGGGTGTGCAGGTGGCGTGCCACGCCGCGGAAGAGGGGCGGATCTAGAAGCGTGGGCTTCAGCCGGCCGCCGCCGGCGCGCTTCAATCCGGCAGCAGATGCTCGCCGGAAAACAGCTGGAGCGCGCTTTCGCGCTCGCGGATCAGCGTGACCTGCTGGCCGTCGATCATGACTTCAGCGGCTCGCGGACGCGTGTTGTAGTTGCTCGCCATCGACATGCCGTACGCGCCGGCCGAGAGGATGGCCAGCATGTCGCCGGCCAGCACGGAGAGCGGCCGGTCGCGCGCCAGCCAGTCGCCCGACTCGCAGACCGGGCCCACGACGTCCCACCGCCGCGCCACGCCCTCGCGTGCCACGCAGGGCTCGACCGCCATCCAGGCCTGGTACATCGCCGGGCGCATCAGGTCGTTCATGGCGGCGTCGACGATGCAGAAGTTCTTCGCCTCGTCTTCGCCCGGTGCCGCGCCATCGCCGTCGCCGTCCGCACCCGGCTTGAGGTACAGCACCTCGGTGAGCAACACGCCGGCGTTGCCGACCAGCGAACGGCCGGGTTCCAGCAGCAGTTCGCGGTGGCCGTGTCCGCGTTCGTCCAGACGCCGCAGCAGGCTCGACATCAGCTCATCGGCGCGCGGCGGCTGTTCATCCGGCAAGTCGCCATAGTCGATGCCCAGGCCGCCGCCGACGTCGACGTGATGCAAAGGGATGCCGGCGGCCTCGACCGCGTCGACGAGGTCGAGCACGCGGTCCAGCGCGTCGATGTAGGGCGCCACCTGCGTGATCTGCGAACCGATATGGCAGTCGATGCCGACGACGGCCAGCCCGGGCAATGACGCCGCGTGCCTGTAGGCCGCCAACGCCTGGCCATGCGCGATGCCGAACTTGTTGCCCTTCAGCCCGGTGGAAATGTAGGGGTGCGTGCCGGCATCCACGTCCGGGTTGACGCGCAGGCTGACCGGCGCCTTCTGGCCGAGCAGCACGGCCACCGCCGACAGGGCGTCCAGCTCATCGAGACTCTCGACGTTGAAGCAGCGCACGCCGGCACGCAGGGCCGTCACCATCTCGGCGCGCGTCTTGCCGACGCCGGAAAAGACGACCTTGGCGGGGTCGCCGCCAGCGGCCAGCACACGCTCAAGTTCACCGCCCGAGACGATGTCGAAGCCGCAGCCGGCGCGTGCAAAGGTCTGCAGCACGGCCAGACTGGAGTTGGCCTTCATCGCGTAACACACCAGGTGCCTGCGGCCGTAAAGCGCACGCTGGTAGGCGCCCAGCGCGTCCAGCATCGACGCGCGCGAGTAGACGTACAGCGGCGTGCCGAAACGCCGCGCCAAGGCGTCGAGCGGTTCGCCATCGAACCGCAGTTCGCCGTCCATGCGGGCAAGGTGGGGAGCGCCGGGAAGGCTCATGGTGCAGGCGCGGATGCGGAAGAAGACGCGGACGAAGACGGGGCCGCGGAGGCCTTGGACAGCGTCAGTGGTCCCTTCTGGCCGCAGCCCGCCAACAGCCCCATGAGCGAGGCCATGAACAAAGCCAGGATCAGGGTCGGCGCGAGAGTGCTGACGGACAGACAGGGTCGCGCCGCTACACTCGATTTTGGTTCGAAGAGCATCTGGAGGATTGTATGAGTGCAGGCCCGACGCCCACGTCCGCCCCGGGCGCCACGCCGGTGGCGACGCCGCTCAGCGGCGCCGACTACCAGCGCCTGACCGACGGGTTGCTCGGCCGCATCGAAAGCACCGTCGACCGCTGGCTGCAGGACGACGTGATCGACATCGACAGCCAGCGCACCGGCGGCCTGCTGGAGCTGTCGTTTCCGAACGGCAGCAAGCTGATCATCAACACGCAGCCGCCGCTGCAGGAACTCTGGCTGGCGGCACGCGCCGGCGGCTATCACTATCGCTTCGTGGAAGGCCGCTGGCTCGACACCCGCGAGGGCAGCGAGTTCCACGCATCGCTGTCGGTGCAGGCCAGTGCGCAGGGCGGCAAGGCGCTGCGCTTCGACGAGACGGACTGACTGCCTGACTGGCCCGGCCGGCATCAACGCCGGAACAGGTCGAGGATGCTGTTGCGCTCCTCGCTGCTCGGCGCTTCGGGCACCTTGTCGTCCAGGCCCACGCTCGACACGCCGCGGTCGCCGGCGAACTCTTCGAACATCCACAGCCCGCCCGCGTTGATCAAACCGCCCGGCGGGAACGGCTCCAGCACCGGCACGCCCTTCAGCGCCCAGGCCATCAGGTCGATCCAGACCGGCAAGGCCAGGCCGCCGCCGGTCTCGCGGTCACCCAGTTTGCGCGGATTGTCATAGCCGATCCACACCACGGCCGTCAACGTCGGGTGGTAGCCGGCAAACCAGGCGTCGAGCGAATCATTGGTCGTGCCGGTCTTGCCGTAGACGTCGGTGCGCTTGAGTTGCGCCTGCGCCTTGGCCGCCGTGCCCGAGCGCGTGACTTCCTGCAGCAGCGAGCTCATGACGAAGGCGTTGCGGGCATCGATGACGCGCATCGACTCATCGGGCGCCGACAGCTTGCTCTCGCGCAGCACCTTGCCCTTGCTGTCGGTCAGCCGGGTGATCAGCACCGGGTTGACGCGGTAGCCGCCGTTGGCGAACACGCTGAAGCCGGTGGCCATCTGCATCGGCGTCACCGAGCCGGCGCCCAGCGCCATCGTCAGGTAGGCCGGGTGCTTCTCGGCCTCGAAGCCGAAACGGGTGATCCACTCCTGGGCAAACCCGGTGCCGATGGAGCGCAACACACGAATCGACACCATGTTCTTCGACTTCGCCAGGCCGACGTGCAAAGGCATGGGTCCTTCGAACTTGCCGTCGTAGTTCTTCGGCTCCCAGGGCTGGCTGCCAGTGCTGCCAGCATCGAAGAACAGCGGCGCGTCGTTCACCACCGTGGCCGGGGTGAAGCCTTTTTCAAGCGCCGCCGAGTAGATGAAGGGCTTGAAGCTCGAACCCGGCTGGCGCCAAGCCTGCGTGACGTGGTTGAACTTGCTCTTGCGGAAGTCGAAGCCGCCGACCAGCGCCCGCACCGCGCCGCTGCGCGGGTCGAGCGCGACCACCGCGCCTTCGACCTCGGGCAACTGCGTGATTTGCCAGTCGCCCTTCGCACCGCGCAGCGCGCGCACCACCGCGCCGCGACGGATCTGGATCTTCGGCGCGGCCTTGGCGGCCAGCCCCGAGGTCACCGGTCGCAGGCCGTCACCGCTGACGGTGATGGTGTCGCCGGTCTGCAGCATGGCCACCACCTTGCGCGGGCCGGCCTCCAGCACCACGGCGGCGCGCACGTCGTCGTTGTCGGGGTGGTCGGCCAATGCCTCGGCCACACGGGCGTCGATCAGATCGGCATTCCCAGGCAGGTCGATGAAGGCCTCGGGCCCGCGGTACACCTGGCGAAGCTCGAATTCCATCAGCCCCTTGCGCAGCGCCCGGTATGCGACGGTCTGATCGGCCGAGTCCACCGTCAGGTAGACGTTCAAGCCGCGCGTGTAGGCTTCGTCGCCGTACTGGGCGAATACGAGTTGGCGGGCGCTCTCGGCCACGTACTCGGCATGCACCGCCACCTCGGACTGGGTGCGGTACTTCAGCACCTCGGCCAGCGCTTCGTCGTGCTGGGTCTCGGTGATGAAGCCGTTCTCGAACATGCGTTCGACGATGTAGCGCTGGCGCTGGGTGGCACGTTTCGGGTTCGAGATCGGGTTGTAGGCCGAGGGAGCCTTCGGCAGCCCGGCCAGCATGGCGGCCTCGGCCACCGTCACTTCTTTCAGTGCCTTGCCGAAATAGATCTCGGCAGCCGACGCAAAGCCGTTGGAGCGCTGGCCGAGAAAGATCTGGTTCATGTACAGCTCGAGGATCTGATCCTTCGTCAGCAGGCTTTCGATCTTCAGCGCCAGCAGCACCTCGTAGATCTTGCGCGTGAAGGTCTTCTCGGTTGACAGGTAGAAGTTGCGCGCCACCTGCATCGTGATGGTGGACGCACCCTGGCTGCGCGCGTCGCGCAGGTTCTCCAGCGCGGCGCGCGCCACGCCCTTGTAGTCGACGCCGCCGTGCTGATAGAAGCGCGCGTCCTCGGCGGCCAGCACGGCGTCTTTCATCACCTGCGGAATCTGGCCGATGGGCGTGAAGTTGCGCCGTTCTTCGCCGAACTCGCCAAGCAGCACGCCGTCGGCCGAATAGATGCGCATCGGCAGCTTGGGCCGGTAGTCGGTGAGGCTGCTGATCTCGGGCAGGTTCGGGTAGGCCACGGCCAGCGCCACGCCGATCACCATCAGCAAGGCCAGCAGGCCGGCGAACATCAGTCCGAGCATCCACAGCATCAGACGCCCGGCCAAGGCGCCCACGCCGCGCGCCGCGCTGCGCGGCGGCGCGGCGGGCGGGCGGTTCGAGTCAGACTCGGCTGCGGGCATCGGAGAACCGGTGAAGGGACCCCTCGATTATAGGAAGCGGGTTCTGCGCAATACCCCGGCGTGCGCCAGCGCGGTGCCGCAGGTCCGTCCGTGACATCCTGCACAGCCCTTCAGGGTTCACCCGCAAAACCGTTTGCGCGTTGTTTCAACTGCCCCCGAATGCGTCTGCGAATGGCAACGAGACGGCCGGTTTTCCACCCCCTGTTCCTTGGGTTCACAAGGGCTTTGCTGCTAGCATTGAAGTAACTTCTTAACAAGCCCCCGAGTCGGTGTCGAGCGGGGCAGAAGTTGCGGGAGCCTTGCAACGTGACTTTTCTGGATGTCCTTTTCGGACGAAAGTCCTCCCCGATGATCGGGCTCGACATCAGCTCTTCCAGCGTCAAGCTGGTCGAGTTGGGTCAGACCGCTGCGGGCGAGTTCGTTCTCGAGCGTTTCGCGTCCGAGCCTTTCGAGAAGGGCTGGATCACCGACGGCCAGATCGAGAAATTCGACGAAGTCGCCGAGGCGGTCAGGCGCGTCATCAGCAAGAGCGGCACCAAGACCAAGAATGTCGTGATGGCCATGCCGCAATCGGCCGTCATCACCAAGAAAATCATGTTGCCCGCAGGCCTGCGCGAAGAAGAAATGGAATTGCAGGTCGAGTCCGAGGCCAATCAGTACATTCCTTTTTCGCTCGACGAAGTCAGCCTCGACTTCTGCGTCATCGGCCCCAGCCCAACCTCTGTCGGCGACGTTGAAGTGCTGATCGCCGCGTCCAGAAAAGACCGCGTGCAGGACCGCCAGGGCCTGGCCGAAGCCGCCGGCCTGAAGCCGGTGGTGCTCGACATCGAATCGCATGCTTCGCGGCTGGCCATGGGCCGTGTGATCTCCGCGCTGCCCAACGAAGGGCGGGACGCGCTGGTGGCGCTGTTCGAGATCGGCGCCGACACCACCAGCCTGAAGGTGCTGCGCGACGAAGAAATGCTCTACGACCGCGACCAGGCTTTCGGTGGCTCGCAGCTCACCCAGCTGATCTCGCGCCAGTACGGCTTTTCCTTCGAGGAAGCCGAGACCAAGAAGCTCGCCAGCGACCTGCCCGAAGACTTCGAGACCGCCATCCTGGCGCCCTTCGTCGACAGCCTGTCGCAGGAAATCGGCCGCGCGCTGCAGTATTTCTTCACCAGCACGCCGCATCACAAGGTGCACTACGTGATGCTGGCCGGCGGCACCGCCACCCTGCCCGGCCTGAAGGAGCGGGTGACCGAGCTCACCGGCTTCGCTTCGATGGTTGTCAACCCCTTCGATCACATGCAACTCGGCGGGCAGGTGCGTGAAGGCCGCGTGCGACGCGAAGCACCTTCCTACCTGACGGCCTGCGGGCTGGCGATGCGGAGATTCGTTCAGTGATCCTGATCAACCTGCTGCCGCACCGCGAGGTGCGGCGACGCCAGCGCAAGCGTTCCTTCTTCATGGCGATCGGCGCCTTCGCGCTGCTCGGCGTGGCCATCGTCGGCATCTGGTACACCGTGCTGCAGCAGATGACGGCGGTCCAGCTTTCACGCAACCAATACCTGCAGACCGAGATCACGCGGCTGGAAGCGCAAATCAAGGACATCGCGACGCTGCGCGCGGAAATCGCCGCGCTGAAGGCGCGGCAGCGCGCTGTCGAAGACCTGCAAACCGACCGCAACATCCCCGTCTACCTGCTCAATGAAATCGTGAAGCAAACGCCCGAAGGCGTCTACCTCACCTCGATCAAGCAGAGCGCGCAGGTGGTCACGGTGACCGGCATCGCGCAGACCAATGAACGGGTGTCGGAGTTCCTGCGCAACACGCTCTACAACTCACCCTGGCTGGAAAAGCCGGAACTCGTCGAAATCAAGGTGGCCAACGTGACCACGGCCAACCGCGAGCAACGCCGTCTGTTCGAATTTTCGATGCGCGTTTCGCTGAAGCGGCCGCAAGCGCCGGCCACGGGCGCCTCGGCGCCGGCCGGCCAGGCATCGGCACCCAAGGCAAGCTGAGGGCAGCATGGCCAACACATCGTCATTCGACGTCAACACCCTGGTCGAGCAGGCGGCTTCGCAGTTTCGCGGGCTCAACCTGAACGAACCCGGCCAATGGCCGCTGCTGCCCAAGCTGAGCGCCTGGATCACCGTGGTGATCGTGGTCGTGGTGGGCGGCTGGTTCCTGCTGCTCTCCACCGCGACCGATGAACTGCAGGCCGCGCGCGACCGCGAGCCCGCACTCAAGGAAGACTACCGCGGCAAGCTGTCGCAGGCCGTCAACCTGGCCGAATTGCGCAAGCAGAAGCTGCAGGTGCAGGAATACGTGACGCAGCTTGAAAAGCAGCTGCCCGGCAAGGCCGAAATGGACGCCCTGCTGTCCGACATCAACCAGGCCGGCCTCGGCCGTGGCCTGCAGTTCGAGCTGTTCCGCCCCGGCCAGGTCGAGGTCAAGGACTACTACGCCGAACTGCCGATCGCCATCCGCGTCTCGGGCAGGTACCACGACATCGGCGCGTTTGCCGCCGACGTGGCCAACCTGTCGCGTATCGTCACGCTGCACAACCTGTCGATCACCCAGGTCACCGCGAAGGACGCCAAGGACAGCACCGGCACCCTTGCGATGGAGGCCACCGCGCGCACCTATCGCTACCTCGACAGCAACGAAGTGGCCGACCAGCAAAAGAAGGCCGCTGCCGCGAAAGCCGCCGCGGCGGTCAAGAAATGAACATGCACGCCCACCCCCGGCAGCGCCGGCAGCTCACCCTGGCCGTGCTCGCCGTGCTGCTGACGGCCTGCGGCGCCGAGACCGAAGAACTGCAGTCGTGGACCGAACAGCAACGCCGCGAGGTGAAGCCGAATATCACACCCTTGCAGGCGCCGAAGAAATTCGACCCCCAGCCCTATGACTCGACGCAGGCCGTCGAGCCCTTCAGCACGCAGAAACTGACCGTGGCGCTCAAGCAGGAAGCCAGGCAGCCGAACTCGCTGCTCTCGGCCGAGCTGAACCGTCGCAAGGAACCGCTGGAAGCCTATCCGCTGGACAGCATGGGCATGGTCGGCAGCGTGCAGAAGCAAGGTCAGCCGTTTGCGCTTCTGCGGGTCGACAACCTGCTCTACCAGGTCAAGGTCGGTGACTACCTCGGGCAGAACTACGGCCGCATCACGAAGATTGCCGAGACTGAAATTGCCCTGCGCGAAATTGTGCAGGACGCCGCCGGTGAATGGATAGAACGCCCCGCTGCACTGCAGCTGCAGGAGAAGGCGCGATGAGGCTCAATTTGGAGAATTCCACCATGTTCAAGTGGCGCGCTGCACTTGCCGCCCTCGCGGTCGGTACCGCCGGCCTGACGGTCCCGCTGGCCGCCTGGGCGCAGAACACGATCCAGTCGATCACCAGCAGCCAGCAGGGCGGCACCGAGGTCGTGCGCATCGAGCTCAGCGAAGCGCTCACCGTCGTGCCCAGCGGCTTCTCGGTGCAGACACCGCCGCGCATCGCCATCGACCTGCCGGGTGTCGGCAATGCGATGGGCAAGAACACTGTCGAGATCAACCAGGGCAACCTGCGCTCGGCCACCGTGGCGCAGGCCGGTGACCGCACTCGGCTGGTGCTCAGCCTGAAGCAGGCGGCCGGCTACAAGGCGCAGCTCCAGGGCAAGGCGCTGCTGCTGCTGCTCGACGTCACCGCGCCGGCAATGGCCGCGGCGGATCAGCCGGTGCATTTCGCACCCGCCCAGAACGCTCAGACGCAAGGCCTGCGCGACATCGATTTCCGCCGAGGCGAAGACGGCACCGGGCGCATCATCGTCGGCCTGCCCAGCACGCAAGTGGGTGTCGACATCCGCCAGCAGGGGCAGACGCTGGTCGTCGAATTCCTGCGCTCCACCTTGCCTGACGCGCTGCGCCGCCGGCTCGACGTCACCGACTTCGGCACCCCGGTGCAGACCGTCACCACCTTCCAGAGCGGCGATCGTGTGCGCATGGTCGTCGAGCCGCGGGGTTCGTGGGAGCACAGCGCCTACCAGACCGACAACCAGTTCGTGCTGGAAGTGCGGCCGATGAAGATCGACCCCAACAAGCTGACGCAGGGCGCCGGTTTCCAGGGCGAAAAGCTGAGTCTGAATTTCCAGAACATCGAGGTGCGTGCGCTGCTGCAGGTGATTGCCGACTTCACCAACTTCAACGTCGTCACGAGCGACAGCGTCACCGGCACCGTCACGCTGCGCCTGAAAGACGTGCCCTGGGACCAGGCGCTCGACATCATCCTGCAGAGCAAGGGCCTGGGCGTGCGCAAGTCCGGCAACGTGCTGTGGATCGCACCGAAGCAGGAATTGGCCGACAAGGAACAGATCGACCTGGAGTCGAAGAAGAAGGTGTCGGAACTGGAACCGCTGCGCACGCAGGCCTTCCAGCTCAACTACGCCCGGGCCGAAGAGATCATGAAGCAGATCTCCGCCAACCAGGCCCTGGCCAATCAGGGCGGCGCGGGCGGCGGCGTCACGTCACGCATGCTGTCGCCGCGCGGCTCCGTCAACTTCGACACCCGCACCAACCAGGTGTTCGTGACCGACATCCCTTCCAAGCTGGAAGAGGTGCAACTGGTCATCTCGAAGATCGACATCCCCGTGCGCCAGGTGCTGATCGAAGCGCGCATCGTGGAGGCCGACGACAAGTTCGGCCGCGCGCTGGGTGTCAAGCTCGGCGGCACCGACCTGCGCCTGTCGAACGGCGGCCTGCCCGGCAGCGGCGTCAGCGTCGGCGGCACCTATCCGGCCATCGGGGCGCAGACCGGCCAGGGGCCGGTGGCGAGGTTCGATCCGGACTCCAAGTTCATCAGCCTGCCCGCCAACACGGGTTCGCTGGGCACCGCGGCCGCCACCTTCGCGCTGTCGCTCTTCGGCTCCGGCGCCACCCGGTTCCTCAACCTGGAGCTGTCGGCGCTCGAGGCCGACGGCAAGGGCAAGATCGTTTCGAGCCCGCGGGTCATCACGGCCGACCAGGTCGAGGCGCTGATCGAGCAAGGCGAGGAACTCCCCTACCAAGTGGCAACGTCGAGCGGTGCCACCTCGGTGCAGTTCCGCAAGGCCAACCTGGCACTGAAGGTCACGCCGCAGATCACTCCGGAAGGCAACGTGATCCTCAGCGTCGACGTCAACAAGGACAGTGTGGGCCGCAGCACGCTGGCCGGCTTCGCGATCGACACCAAGCACGTGAAGACGCAGGTGCTGGTGGAAAACGGCGGCACCGTCGTCATCGGCGGCATCTTCACTCAGACCGACCGCGACGAGGTCAACAAGGTGCCACTGCTCGGCGACCTGCCGGGGATTGGCTATCTCTTCAAGAACACGCTGCGAATCTCGAACAAGACCGAACTGCTGGTCTTCATCACGCCGAAGATCGTTAGCGACCGCGCAGCGGTACGCTGAAGCGCCGAGCCACCGAGCCACCGAGCCACCGCAATGGCGAACACATCCGTCCGCGCCTGCCGCGGACCGACGCAGGAACTGGAACCATGATGACCTTGAAACGCCTGTTTTCGATGTTGGCGCTGCTCGCGCTGACGGCCTGCGGTGGCGGCAGTGGCACCACGGAGAACGGCTCGCCGCCCTTCGGCGGGCCGCCTGGGGGCGGGGGTGGGGGTGGCGGCGGATCGGGTGCCAGCGCTTCCGACCTCGGGCTGATCCTCAGCAAGACCGTTGTCAGCAACAGCGGCACCGAGACAGTCATGGCCACCGTTTTCGCGCTCGACGGCAACCGCAATTCCGTGGCCGATGTGCCCGTCGTCGTGAAGGTCGACTCGGGCGCTTTCGTCACGCCGAGCGACGTCAAGACCGATTCCACCGGCCAGATGACGGCGACCATCACGTTGCCTCAGAACCCCGCCAACGGCATCGTCACGGTGACCGCAGTGTCGGGGTCGATCGTGCGGGCCGGCACCTTCCTCGTGACGGGAACCGGCGGCTCCACCGGCCAGCAGGCCACCGACCTGGCCGTGCTGCTCGACAAGAGCATCATCGGCAATTCCGGCACCGAGACCGTCAAGGCCACCGTCATCGCGCTCGATACGAACCGCAATGCACTGAGCGGCGTGCCGGTGTCGATCAAGGTGAACTCGGATGCCATTGCCACCGTCAACGGCACGACCACCGACGCCACCGGCCAGATCACGGCGAACATCAGCCTCGGCACGAATCTCACCAACCGCAGCGTCACCGTCACGGCGACAAACGGGCCACTCACACGCACGGCGGTGTTCCAGGTCGCAGACAGCGGCGGGTCGTCCACCGTCGTCGTCAAGGAAGTGCAGATCAGGCTCTCGGCCACCTCGGTGGACAACTCGGGCACCGAAAACATCGTGGCCAACGTGACCGCGGTGGACGCCAACGGCAAGGGCCTGGGCGGTGTGCCGATCACCTTGAGCGTCGACAAGAACGCCACCTTCAGCTTCACCGGCCCCAGTGGCGGCTCCACCGCCGCCGATGGCACGGTGACCGCGAACATCACGATCGGCAACGACTATTCACTTCGCACCATCACCGTGGCGGCCACGGGCGGCGCGGTGACGAGGAACACCACGTTCGCCGTCACGGGCACCAGGCTCGTGGCCTCTGATCTGGCCCTGGTGCTGACCTCGCCGACGATCCCGAACACCGGCTCCAACTCGGTGACTGCCACCGTCACCGCGCTGGACGCCAACCGCAACGTGCTGCCCAACGTGCCGGTCTCGCTGACGGTCGACAGTTCCGCGTTCATCGCGCCTTCCGGCCCGACGACCGGAGCCAATGGCACCGTGACCGGCGTGCTGAACATCGGCTCCGACCGTTCGAACCGGTTGATCACCATCACGGCGGTGAGTGGCACCGTGACACGCGTCGCGCGGCTTGAAGTGGTCGGCGCCAAGCTCGCGGCAGCCCCGTCGAGCACCAGCGTGCAGACCGGTGCCACGGCCAGCATCAACTACGTGCTGACCGACAACGCGGGCGGCCGGATGGGGCTGATCCCACTGACGATCAGTGCCACCGGCAAACCCACCCTGAACGCCATTACCGACGCCAACGGTGAGTATGTCTACCGCTACACGGCACCGGTGACCGCGCAGACGCTGAATGTGCGGGCCATTGCGGCGGGTGCGCCGGCGGACGTCAGTATCGCGGTGGTGGGCACGGTGGTCATACCGCCCGCCGGCACGGTGACCGCGCCTTCGGTGTCATCCAACCCGAGCGTCGTGGCTGTCAACGCCACCGGCTCGACGAGCACCAACAAGGTCGAGATCCGCGCCCTTTTCCTTGCGGCCAACAACCTGCCGGTGCCCAACGTGAGGGTCTGGTTCGACCTGAACGGCGACCAGCAGAGCATCGGCGGCACGCTCGACAGCACTGCCGGCGGCACCTGGGTCTACAGCGACGCCAACGGCGTGGCCCGCACCTCGTACGCTCCTGGCACGCGCTTCAGTCCGAAAGACGGCGTCACGATCAGGGCCTGTTGGGGCAGCACTGACTTCACCATCCCGAGCGAAGGCGGCGCCTGCGCCCGCCAGGTGACGACGACGCTGACGGTCATCTCCGATGCACTCTCAGTGAGCATCGGCACCAACGGCACGATAGAAATCGGCCCTTCAGGGCTCACCTATATCAAGCGCTATGCGGTGCAGGTGGTCGACTCGGCGGGCAACGCCAAGCCGGACGTCAACGTGGCCTCGTCGATCGACCTGCTGCAGTACTTCAAGGGCGAATGGCGAATCGTCGGCGACTTCTGGGTGAAGGGCGGCCGTGGCACCAACTACCCGAACCTATACAGCCCGAGCGGTCTGTTTTCTTCGACCATCACCCTGCCGAACAGCGGCAACCCGGTGCCGTTCTCAGCCGCGCTGCCGCAGCCGCTCGACACGTTCACAGTGAACTGGCTGGCGGGAAATTCAACCAGCTGCGAGAACGAAGACCTGAACCGGAATGGCGTTGTCGAGAACTTCCTGGACAGCTATGAAACCCTGCAGGTCTCCGAGGATCAAAACCGTTCAGCCAACTTAGCGCCACCACGCCCGGCGCTCGATCCCCGCAAGGCGGATGTGTCGATCAGCGCGGTCGGCCCCTCCACCACGGACGCTGACGGCATCGTCGTCCTGAAGATCGAGTACCCGCAGAACGTCGCTTCCTGGGTGGACTTCAATATCCTCGTGTCGGCGTCCGGCGTAGCGGGCACCGAAGGGCGCGCCAACTACAGGGGTGTATTGCCCGTGCTGGCGGCAGCGGTGAGTGAGACGACCGCGTCGCCCGCCTTCCAGCTCAGCCCCTACGGCGCACAGGGCAGCGACGCCTATCCGCGCAAGAACCCGCAAGGCCAGTCGGGCTTCCTGTGCACAAACCCGAACTGAGGGCCGGTCAGCACGGCGGCGAGCCGTGCTGATCTCCCTCGTCGGCATGCCCGGCAGTGGCAAGTCCACCGTCGGGCGCCATCTGGCGCGGCAACTGGCCTTGCGCTTCGTCGACAGCGACACCGAGATCGAAAAGAGGATCGGCATGCCGATCCGCGACTTCTTCGCCGTCGAAGGCGAAGATCGGTTCCGTGGCATCGAGCAGGACGTCATCGACGAGCTGACCAGCTCGCCCGGCCATCCCGGCCATCCCGGCCATGCCGGCGGCATGGTGCTGGCGACCGGCGGCGGCGCGGTGCTGCGGCCGTCGAACCGCGACGCGCTGCATTCGCGCAGCCATGTGTTCTACCTGCGTTCGACGCCTGAAGAGCTGTCCCGCAGGCTGCGCCACGACACTCACCGCCCGCTGCTGCAGGTGGACGACCCGCAGCGCCGGCTGCGCGAGCTGTTCCGCGAGCGTGACCCGCTGTACCGTCGCACCGCTCACTTCGTCGTTGAATCGGCGCGGCCTTCGGTGCCGGCGCTGCTCGGCATGGTGCTGATGCAGCTGGAGCTGGCCGGGCTGGTCGACCCCGCTCAGGTGCCCTCGCCGATCGACGCCTCGGCGCTCTGAACGCCGCGAACTGCCCGGCCAATCACCTGGCCCGCCCCGCTTGATGCACGCCGTAAACTCGGCGGCATGACAGCCGCTTCCGCCCTGCCAGTCCTGCCAGCCCCGCACGCTCCGGTCACCGCACCGATCACAGTCACCACCGCCGGCGACACCTACGACATCCTGATCGGCCACGGCCTGCTGACCACGCCGGCCGCCTGGCTCGGCCTGCCCGGCGCCGCGCACGCGGTGATCGTCACCAACACCACCATCGCCCCGCGCTATGCCGATGCGCTGCGCCAAGCCATCGCGCCGCTGTACCGCCGAATATCGGTGCTGGCGTTGCCCGACGGTGAAGTGCACAAGGACTGGGCGACGCTGAACCTGATCTTCGACCATCTGCTGGTGCATGGCTGCGACCGCAAGACCGTGCTTTATGCGCTGGGCGGCGGCGTGGTCGGTGACATGACCGGGTTCGCCGCGGCCAGCTACATGCGCGGCGTGCCCTTCGTGCAGGTGCCGACCACGCTGCTGGCGCAGGTGGATTCGTCGGTGGGCGGCAAGACGGCCATCAACCACCCGCTGGGCAAGAACATGATCGGCGCGTTCTACCAGCCCAGGCGCGTGCTCTGCGACCTGACCACGCTCGACACCCTGCCGGCGCGCGAGCTGAGCGCCGGGCTGGCCGAGGTCATCAAGTACGGGCCGATCGCCGACGCCGGTTTCCTCGACTGGATCGAGGCCCACCTCGACGCCCTGCTGGCGCGCGACCCCGCCGCGCTGACCCACGCCATCCGCCGCTGCTGCGAGATCAAGGCCTGGGTGGTCGGCCAGGACGAACGCGAAAGCGGGCTGCGCGCCATCCTCAATTTCGGCCACACCTTCGGCCACGCCATCGAGGCCGGGCTGGGTTACGGCGCCTGGCTGCACGGCGAGGCGGTGGGCTGCGGCATGGTGATGGCCAGCGATCTGTCGGTGCGGCTCGGCCTGATGCCGGCCGCCTTCGTCGAACGCATGGCCAGGCTGGTGGAACGCGCCGGCCTGCCGGTGCGCGGCCCGGCGCTCGGCGCGGAGCGCTACCTGGAGCTGATGCGCGTCGACAAGAAGGCCGAAGGCGGCGAGATCCGCTTCGTGGTGATCGAATCGCCGGGCACGGCCGCCGTCAGCGCGGCGCCCGACAGCCTGGTGCGCGAGGTGCTCGCCGCGCACTGCGAGCCCGCCGGCGCCTGAGCGTCGCACGGTCACGACCCATGCAGATGCTGGCGCCCTGGGCCACCGACCCCGCGCGCACGCGCGGCCGCCGCGTCAGCGAACCGGCGGCGCCGCCGCGCACCGAACACCAGCGCGACCGCGACCGCATCGTGCACAGCACGGCCTTCCGCCGGCTGGTCTACAAGACGCAGGTCTTCATCAACCATGAAGGCGACCTGTTCCGCACCCGGCTGACGCATTCGCTGGAAGTGGCGCAACTCGGCCGCTCGGTGGCGCGCGCGCTGGCGCTGAACGAAGACCTGGTGGAGGCCATCGCGCTGGCGCACGATCTCGGCCACACGCCCTTCGGCCACGCCGGGCAGGACGTGCTGCAGGATTGCATGCAGGACCACGGCGGCTTCGAGCACAACCTGCAGAGCCTGCGCGTCGTCGACTCGCTGGAGGCACGCTACCCCTCCTGGGACGGCCTGAATCTGACCTTCGAGACGCGCGAAGGCATCCTCAAGCACTGCTCGCAGCGCAACGCCCTGCGGCTGGAAGCGGCCGAGCCCGGGGGCCCGGCGGCGCGTTTCCTGGCCGGCACGCAACCCAGCCTGGAAGCACAGATCGTCAACCTGGCCGACGAGATGGCCTACAACGCGCATGACGTCGACGACGGCGTGCGCTCGGGACTGATCACTTTGCGGCAACTGGCCGAGGTGCCGCTGTTCGCGCGTTTTCATGCCGGCGTGCTGGCCGACCACCCTGCCCTCGCCACGCAGCCGGGGCGCCGCCTGCTGTTCGAGACGCTGCGCCGGCTTCTGTCGGCACTCGTCGGCGACCTGATCGACACCACGGCGGCCCGTGTGGCCGCGCACGCGCCCGTCGACGCCGACGCCGTGCGCGCCGCGCCGCCGCTGGCCGCCTTCAGTGCAGGCATGCGCGCCGGCTCGGCCGAGCTGAAGCGCTTCCTCTTCGCCGAGCTGTACCGCCACCCGCAGGTCGAACAGACGACGGCACGCGCCCGCATCGTGGTGGCCGATCTGTTCGGCATCTACCTGGCCGCGCCGCTGGAAATGCCGGCCGAATACGCGGCCGCCGCCGACCTGCCCCGCGCCGTGGCCGACTTCATCGCCGGCATGACCGACCGCTACGCGCTGCGCGAGCACCAGCGCCTGACCGGCCGCGACCTGTTCGCCGGCTGAAGGCTTCCACGATGGCCCGCCTGCCCCGCCTGGTGCTGCCCGGCCGCGCCCACTACATCATCCAGCGCGGCCACAGCGGCGGGCCGGTGTTCGCCGACGATGTCGACCGGCGCGCATTTCTCGATGCGCTGCGCGAAGCCAGCGCGGCCCAGCGCGTCGCCGTGCATGCCTATGCGCTGCCGGCCGGTGAGGTGCAGTTGCTCGCCACGCCGCCGAGCGCGGCGGCGCTGAGCGCCACCATGCAGGCGCTGGGCCGCCGCTACGTGGGCGCCTACAACCGCCGGCATGGCCACAGCGGCACGCTGTGGGACGGGCGCTTCCGCTGCGCGGTGGTGGAGAGCGGTGCGCCGGTGCTCGGCGTGCTGCGCCTGATCGATGGCCTGGCGGACCTGGAAGCGCCGGGCGACGGGCATGGCGCACAGATGGCAAAACCGATGGCCGAGCCACGGCCGGCGTGGTCGAGCGCCGGCCACCGGCTGGGCGCGGGCCGGCTGCCCTGGCTGCTGGACCCGCCGGAACTCTGGCGGCTGGGCAACACGCCTTTCGAGCGTGAAGCCGCCTGGCGCGCGCTGCTGCTGCAGGGCCTGCCGGCGGCGCAGGCCGCCACCTGCCGGGGCGCGGCGCTGGGCGGCTGGGCCATCGGCAGCCCGGCCTTCCTGCAAACCCTGGCGGCCGACACCGCGCGCCCGCTGCAGCCGCGCCCGCGCGGCCGGCCGAAGAGCAAAGCCGCGGTGGCTTGAGGCCGGCTTCAGCCGGTGGGTATGTGATGGCCGCGCAGCCCGTGCGCGGCCACGATGGCGCGCCAGACCGGCAGGGCCTGGATCAGGCGTCCGCGGTCGGCCGCGTCGGTGAGGAGGGTCGCGGCCGCCTGCACGTCGGCGAACAGTTGGTCCAGCAGCGGCCCGGCGCGCGCGTCGCCCAGGGCCACCATCACCTGATGGCAGTGCCAGCGCAAGACGATCGTTTTGTTGGCGGGGCAGTCGGCCAGATCGCGCTGCAGCCGGTCAAGCGTCGCGTTCAGCCCAGCCAGCGCCACGTCGGGCTGGCCGAGTCGGACTGCGCACTGCGCCAGGGTGGATGCCACGTTGCAGGCTTCGAGCGGTTCCTCCAGGGACGGGAACAGCGCCTGCGCCTGCAAACAGCATCGCAGCGCAGCCTGTGCACTGCCCTGATCAAGATGCAGGTCGCCCAGGCACCGCAAGTCGATGGCCTCATGGCGGAGGTCGCCAATGGCGCGGCGGATGACCAGGCTCTGCTCGTGCCAGCGTATGGCCGCAGCCGTGTCACCCAGCGCCCCGGCGGCGAAGGCCAGGCGCATCTGTCCGAGAGCGACGTCCTTCGGGGCGCCGATGGCCAGCGCCAAGCTGCGCAGGCGTTCACCCCAGGTTGCCACCTCGCTCCACCGCCCCAGTTTCTCGGCCAGGTTCGCCAGGTTGTCCAATGCACCCAGCTGAAGACGCGGCTTACCGAGCGCCTCGCCCCGCGAGAGCACCGCCATCAGCGTGTCTCGTGCCTCTTCCAAGCGGCAGGTGTCCATCGAGACCATGCCCGACAGCGTCAGCAGTTGGGCTTCGGTCTCGGCCCGCACGTAATCGGCCTTGATCTTGCCGGCCCAGGGCAGGCCGATCGCGACGTGCCGGCTGGCACTGGCCAGGTCTTGTCGTGCGATGTGCAGCCACGCCAGCTGGCCCTGTGCCATCGCGGCCCACCGTGCAGCACCGCAGCGTTCGGCGAGTTCGAAGGCCTGGTGGGCCAGGGGCTCTGATGCGGCGGCATCACCGCGCCGGTCGGCCAGCAGGGCCATCGCGAACGTCAACCGCGCCTGGCGGTGGTCGTCGGGGTGGCGCTCGAGCATCGCCGCGATCTGCTGGTTCACCGCGTCCTGGGCCGCCCGGTCGCCGATGGTGTCGGCGATCTTCTCCAGGTTGTCCCACAGGTCAATGACCCGCGCGGGCTCGGCATCGCCCAGCAAGGCCAGCGCACGGCGAAAGTAGGACTGGGCGATGGCATTGGCAAAACGCTTCTGGGCCTCGGCGCCCGCCTGCTCGAAGCAGTCGATCGCCAGTGCGGTTTCACCCGCCCGCTCGGCGTGTTCGCCGGTCATGGCCAGGAACTCGGCACCGCGGCCGTGTGTGCGTTCCGCCAGCCAGCGCGCCGCTGCGCCGTGCCCCAGGCGGCGCTCGGCCTTCAGCAGCGTGTCGTAGGTCACCTGGTGCAGCAGGTGGTGGTCGAACTGCCGCTCGGGCGTGCCTTCGAAGTCGCTGGTCTCGTGTTCGTGCACGTAGGCCGTGCGCTGCAGCGCCGGCAAGGCCTGCGGCGCGCTGGCGTCCAGCGCCTGCAGCGCGTCGTCCCAGAACACGTGGCCGATGACGCTGGCCTGGCGCGCGGCCTGGCGTTCGGCCGCGGGCAGCGCGTCCAGCCGCGCCTGCAGCAGGCCGACCAGCGTGGTGGGCAGTCGCAGGGTGGCCAGGCCGTCGGCCTGCACCGTCCATGTCGCGCTGTCGGTGTTGATGACGCCGTCGTCGATGAGCCGGCGCACCAGTTCTTCGATGTAGTACGGGTTGCCCTCGGCCTGGCCGGTGATGAGCGTCATCAAGCGGGGCGGCACGTCGGCCATGCGCTGCAGAAGCGCCCGTGCCAGTTCATCGCCTTGCGCCGCCGCCAGCGGGTGCAGCGTCACGAACGTGTTCGAAGATGTGTCGGCCGGGCCCCATTCCGTCCGGCGCGCCAGCAGCGCGGGCCGCGCGGTCATCACCAGCAGCAGCGGCAGCTCGGCCGCGTGCGCCAGCAGGTGCTGCAGCAGCTCCAGTGAGCTGTCGTCGCACCAGTGCAGGTCTTCGACCAGCAGCACCAGCAAGGCATCGCCACGCGTGGCCAGCGCGTGCAGATAAGCGCGGAACGCGGCCAGGGCCTGGTCGCGCAGCGTGCGCGGGTCCAGGCCCTTGACGTTCGGGCTGTCGGCGAAGTCCAGGCCTGAGAGTTGGCCGATAAGCTGGGCCTGCCGTTCGGCGCGTTCGCCCGGTTCTGAGAACCACGGGCTCAGGCCATCGACCACCTTGCGGCGCGCCACCTGGGCGCTGTCGGTGTCGGCCACGCCGCACTGCACGGCCAGCACGCTGCGCAGCAAGCCCCAGGGGCGCAGCTGGCTGTCGGGCTGGGCGCGCACGGTCAGCAGCTGGCTGCTGGATGGCTCGCTTGCCGGGTTCATCAGCAGCGCGGCCTTGAACTCGCGCAGCAGCCGGCTCTTGCCCAGGCCGGCGTCACCCAGCAGCGTCAGGGCTTGCAGTTGTTGGGTCTGTCGGGCCTGCGTGGCGGCTTGCATCAGGCGCCGCAACTCGGCCTGGCGGCCCACCATCGGTGTGCTCAGTCCCTGCAGCCCGCGCTCTACCGTGGCCAGGTTGCGGTCGCGTGCCGCACGCACCAGGCAGCTCTTCAGCGGCGCATCGACGCCCTTGACCTGCAGCGGCGGCTGCGGCTCGGCATCGAAAGCGCCGCGCACCAGCGCCCAGGTGTCGTGGCTGATACGCAGCGTGCCGGCCGGCGCGGCCTGTTCCAGCCGCGCGGCGATGTTCACAGTCAGGCCGCTCAGGCTGTTCTCGTTCTCGACGCCGCCACCGCGCACCACGCCGCCGGTGTGGATGCCGACGCGGGCGTTGAAACCCGCATAGCCGTGCAGGCGCTTGACTTCATCGCCACGCCGCGCGGCTTCGGCCAGCAGGGCCAGGCCGCAGTGCACGGCGCGCTCGGCGTCGTCTTCGCGCGTGCCGGCCGTGTCGTGCGCGCCGAAGGACACCTTGAGGTTGTCACCGGCATAACGCAACACCTCGCCGCCGTGTTGCTTGACGATGGCGGTCAAAGCGGCCAGCGCGCCGTCGACCACCGCCTGCACTTCTTCGGGGTCGAGGTGCTGGATGAGCTGCGTGCTGCCGACGATGTCGAGGAAGAGCACGCTGACCTGGCGCAGGCGGCGGGCGGGTCCGACCGGCACAGCCGGGTCAGGCCGCGCGTTCAGCGCCGCCAGACGTTCGAGCAAGGGCGCCAGGGCCGCATCGACCAATGCGTCACCCAGCACGACACGGCGGGCCTGCAGGTCGGCGATGGCGTCTTGCAGGACCTCAAGGGGATCATTCGGGATGGGCATCGGAAATGTCTAAAGGCGCCTGCGGCGTAGAGCGGTAGAGCCGCAGAGCGGCCGGAGATCCTTCAGGGCGCGAACATCGCCTGCAAGGTCTGCAGCGTGGCCGCCAGCGTGGACGGGCGCAACGCACCCAGGCGCTTGACCAGGCGTGCACGGTCCAGAGTGCGAATCTGGTCCAGCACGATCAGGCCCTGTTTACCCTGGAATGTGAGCGGAATGCGAAAGTGCGCCGGCCGCGAGCCCGTGGTCATGGGCGCCACGATGACGGTGCGCAAGTGCGCGTTCATCTCGACGGGCGAGATGACGATGCAGGGACGCGTCTTCTGAATCTCGCTGCCCACCGTCGGGTCGAGTTGGGCCAACCAGATGTCGCCGGTCTTCATCACCAGACCAGATCGCGGTCGCCTTCATTGGCCAACTCAGGCCACACGAGCGAATCTCCGCCATCCTGCGCCACGCGCTCGGCGTCCTCGGCCCATCCTTCACGCGGGTTACGGCGGATCGGACGGATCTCGATCACGCCGTCTCGCACCTGCAGGTCGGCCGTGCCTTCCAGCCCGACCTGCGCCAGGATGGGCTTTGGAATCAGCACGCCATGTGAATTTCCCATCTTGCGGATTGCGACTTCCATGCTTTTTTCCGATCTTATGCTGTAAGCACAATGGTAGCACCGTGTAAAGAGGCCGAAGCCGGCCGTGTCGATGGTGAAAGCGGCTTGGTGCCCGATCAGCTGAACCGCTGATGAACCGCTGATCAGCCTGTCAACGGCCGGCGTCCGTGCGCAGCCACGATGCCACGGTAGTCTGGCAGGGCCTGGATCAGGCGCGGGCGGTCTGCGGCGTCGGTCATCTCGGCGGCCGAGGCTTGCACGTCGGCAAAGAACTGTTCGAGCACTGGCGCTGCGGCCCGGGCGTCGCCGAGCGCCTGCAAAACTTTGGCAGGCCCAGCGCGGCTCAATGGTTTCGTGCACCGGGCGGCCGTCGGTGGACAGCCGCTCGGGCAGGCCATTCACCGTCGACAGCGCGGCCTCAAGCTGACCCAAAGCCAGCTCACACCGTGCGACGTGCCCGGCTGTGATGCAAGCCTCGATCGGGTCATCCAGCGTCTGGTGCAGCGCCTGAGACAGCGTCATGAACTGCCGGGCTTCTGACGCGCGGCCCGATGCGAGATGCGACGTGCTCAGGCACTGCAGCGCAAGTGCCTCCTTGCGCCGGTCGCCGCAGGCGCGGCTGAGATCCACAACCTCTTCGTACAACGGGATCGCCGAGGCATGCCGGCCCATCGACTCTGCGGCGTAGGCCGGGTGCCACCGTGCAGCGGCCACGCGCTGCAGGAAACCCATCGTGAGGGCCAGGCCGTGCATGCGCGTCGCCCAGACGGCTGACGATTCCCACAAGCCCAGATCGGCGTCAATCGTTGTGAGACCCTGCAATGCGCCCAGCTGCATGGACTGCAGGCCCAGCGTTTCGCCGCAAGCCAGGGCCGACCGAGACGCCGCACGGACCTCGTCGTAGCGGCAAAGGTCTTGAGCTACGAACGCAGACAGCACAAGCAGCTTGTTCTCCAGGATGAGACAACTGTCCTCGGGCTCCATCTGGCGCGCCCAGTGCATGGCGACGTCCAGCGATTCGCGCGCCTCGAGGTAGTCCTGCGGGGCGTACCTCAGCCAGGCCAGCTTGCCATGGCCCATGGCGGCCCACTTTGCAGCGCTGCAGCGGGCGGCCAGTTCAACGGCCTTCAAGAACAGCGGTTCGGCCGCTGCGCTGTCGCCGCGCTGGTCCGCCAACTGGGCCTTCAGAACCCACCACTGCGCCTGCCTTGCGTTGTCGGGATGGCGCTCGAGCAGCTGCGCCATTTCTTCATGCACAGTGTCCTGATCGGTTCCGTCGCCCGTATGGCTGGCGATGCCTTCCAGCGAGCAACGCAGTTCCCAGCTGCGCCCCGGGGTCAGAGTCGCCCAGCAATTTTTACGGCGCGGCGCAGCCAGGACCCGGCGGCTGCATTCGCGAACCGCCTCCGCGCCTGTTCGCCCGCCTGCTCGAAGCAGTCGACCGCCAACGCCACCTCACCGGCCCGCTCGGCGTGCTCGCCGGTCATCGCCAGACAGCAAGGCCTGCGGCGCCTTGTCGTCCAACGCGTTCAGCGCGTCGTCCCAGAACACGTGACCGATGACACTGGCCTGGTGCGCTGCGTGGCGTTCAGCGGCAGGCAGCGCGTCCAGCCGCGCCTGCAGGAGGCCGACCAGCGTGGTGGGCAGGCGCAGGGTGTCCAGGCGGTTGACCTGCACTTCCCAGTGCGCGCCGTCGGTGCTGATGAGGCCGTCGTCGATGAGCCGGCGCACCAGCTCTTCCGCGTAGTACGGGTTGCCTTCGGCCTGGCCGGTGATGAGTGCCATCAGCCGGGGCGGCACGTCGGCCATGCGCTGCAGCAGCCCAGCGCCCAGGTGTCGTCGCTGACGCGCAGCGTGCCGGCCGGAGCGGCCTGCTTCAGCCGTGCAGCGATATTGACGGGCAGGCCGCTCAGGCTGTTGTCGTTCTCCACCCCGCCACCGCGCACCGCGCCGCCGTTGTGGATGCCGACGCGGGCGTTGAAACCCGCATAGCCGGGCAGGCGCTTGACTTCATCGCTGCGCCGCGCGGCTTCCGCCAGCAGGGCCAGGCCGCAGTGCACGGCGCGCTCAGCGTCGTCTTCGCGCGTGCCGGCCGTGTCGTGCGCGCCGAAGGCCAACTTGAGGTTGTCGCCGGCATAACGCAGCACCTCGCCGCAGTGCTGCTTGACGATGGCGGTGAAGGCGGCCAGCGCGCCGTCGACCGTCGCCTGCACTTCTCCGGGGTCGAGGTGCTGGATAAGCTGCGTGCTGCCGACGATGTCGAGGAAGAGCACGCTGACCTGGCGCAGGCGGCGGCCGGGATCGGGCATGGTCGGGTCAGTCTGCTCCGGCGCTGCGCTCAGCGCGGCCAGACGTTCGAGCAAGGGAGCCAGGGCCGCATCGACCAGCGCGTCGCCCAGCACAGCACGTCGGGATCGCAACTCCGCGATGGCGGTTTCCAGCGGCTGACGGAGGTCGGAAGCAGAGGTCATCAAAGGCAGTTTAGGTGCGGGTGCGTGCCGGTCGGCTGTCTTCTGAAATGGCCCCTAATAGCGATGTTGCCGACTGCATGGACCGCATCCGTGAAGGCGAGCTGTTTACCTTGGCGGCCGGCGCCGGCGGGCGCGTGGTCAACCCGCCCGCGCCCCCGCCCATGAGCTGGCTGCGGCCGCTAGGTGGGCGCCAGCAGTGTGAACTGGCTGCGCGCAAGCAGCTTCCTGAAGTCTCGATCGAAACTGACGAGGTGCTCGCCCTGGTGGACCACGGCCGCCGACAACCAGGCATCGGGGACATCGTTGCCGCCCAGTCGCTTGTCGAAGCAGAGCTGTCGCAATTTCGGCCACTCAGAGCCCAAGGGCGCCAATTGCACGCCTGGCGCCGCCAACAGCGCATCGATAAACGCCACCGCGTTTTCGATGGGCGTGGCTTGCTGGAAGATTTTCGGGCTGGTGACGAGCCTCAGGAAGCTCGACACCACCATCGGCATCAAGGTGAATGCTGCGCCTGCCGCAGCGGCATGAACCGCCCCTTCGAGCCAGCTGCGTGCGACGGCATGGTGCGGATGGTCGGCTCGCGACGCGGCGACCAGCACGTTGACATCAGGCGTCATCGCCCAGGGCTTCCAGCAGCGCCTTGTTGCTGAGCGGGTCGACGCCGTTGACCAGACCACCGCGGCCTCTGAACACTGGCAGGCGAACCCGCCCCTGCCTCGCGGAAGCGGCTTTGGCGCGGAGTCGCAGCTGCAGCCCTTCTTCGATCAAGCGCGTCAGACTCGTGCGCTGCTGGGCCGCCAGCGCCTTGGCCTCGATCAGAAGTTGATCGTTGAGATCGAGGGTCGTCTTCATGCGCAAATCATACAGATTTCTGTATTGAAGCAGCAAGCGCAGAGACCACCAACGACGGTCAACCGGCTTCTGACCGAGCTGGCTCCACGGTGACCCCTCAGGGCGCGAACGTGGCCTGCAAGGTCAGCAGCGTGGACGCCAGCGTGGACGGGCGCAGCGCACACAGGCGTTTGACCAGGCGCGAACGGTGCAGCGTGCGCATCTGGTCCAGCAAGATCAGGTTCTGACGGCCCTGGAATGTGAGCGAAATGCGAAAGTGCGCCGGCCGCGAGCCCGTCGTCATGGACGCCACGATGACGGTGCGCATTGGTCGTTCATCTCGATGGGCGAGATCACGATACAAGGGCGCGTCTTCTGAATCGCGCTGCGCATTGCCGGGTCGAGCTGGGCCAACCAGATGTCGCCGGTATTCATCACCAGACCAGATCGTGGTCGCCCTCATTGGCGAACTCAGGCCACACGAGCGAGTCTGCGTCGTGCTGCGCCAGTCGCTTGGCGTCCTCAGCCCATCCTTCACGCGGATTGGGACGGATGGGAGGGATCTCGATCACGCCGTCTCGCACCTCCAGGTCGGCTGAGAGCCTGAGAGTTTTTCGATCACGCCTCGAAATCCTCTCGGTCTCTGAGCCTTCCAGCCCGACCTGCGCAGGGATGGGCTTCGGGATCAGCACGCCCTGCGAGTGACACATCTTTCGAAATTCGACTTCCATGCTTTGCTCCAAGCATGCAATGTGGGCACCGCGTAAAGAGCCATATCGTGGCCGAGGCGGATGCGCGCCACATGGGGCTCGTGAGGAAATGACTTGGACATTCGGCCGCTGGATCGGGATGCGATGCAAGGCGCGAAGTGCGCCGTATGGCGAGCCACACGAGCGATTCGCAACACCGCGGAGCGCCCAAGGCCAGCGAGTCAAATGTCCAGGTCATTCTGGAACGAGCCCTCAGTCGCTCACCGTTTCGTCTTTGACCACGCCGGCAGAAGCGCGTCGCGAGCGGTCGTCGGGCTCGCCGAGCGCACTGCCGTTCAAAGCCCGGGACTCATGATCGCTGGCGCCTGGTCTTGGTCATGCTCTTGGCCGGGGCTGGCGGCTCGGCCACCCAGTCTTCGATCCGCAGGCCGGGCACCTGGTCGAAGTGACGTGTGTTGTGGGTCACGAGCGTCAGTCCCTCGGCCACCGCGTGGGCGGCGATCTGCGTGTCGATCTCGCCGATGGGCGTGGCGCCGCGCCGGGCGCGGCCTTCTGCACGCTGTAGCGGGCGGCCGACTCGTGCGTCCACGGCAGGTTCGGCAAATGCCGCAGAAAGTGGTCGATCAGGCTGCGCCGCCGGTCGTCAGCGGCCATGCCGGCGCGGCCGAAGCGCAACTCGGCGCGCGTCAGCGCCGAGATGGCCACGGTCTGCTGCCACAGGCGCTGGTTCACGCGCTCTTCCAGCCCGGCCTAACTGCGCCGCAGGCAGTAGCTGGCGATGTGGGTGTCGAGCAGATATTGCAAGCTCACTGCGACCCGCCTGCCAGCGGGTCGGACTGCGGCGCATCCTTCGCGGAGCGGCACAAATTCGTCGCTGGCGGGCAGGCTTCGCAAATCGAGCAGGAAGGGCTGCAGCGCGTCGGCATCGGGCTTGAGCCTGAGCGTGATCTCGTCGGTGTGCTCATTGCGCGTGATCCACACCTCCGGCGTATCGACCCGGAAGGCCTTGGGCAGGCGCGCGGCCTGGCTGTTGCCGGTGGCGAAGACTTTGGCGGAGGCGACCGTGGGCTTCCTGTTCGCAAAATAGCTGCGAAAGCGTACCTCTTCTAGCCCCGCCCGTGACAGGACGCCTTGCCGCGCCGCGCATGCGCAGACACGATGCCGAAATAGCCCGGCAGGGCCTGGATCAGGCGCGGGCGGTCGGCGGCCTCGGTCATCTCGGCGTCCGAGGCTTGGACGTCGGCAAAGTGCTGCCCAAGCATCGCTGCCCAGTGCGGCGATGGCGGCGCGCAGCGCCTCGATGTCCTCGCTCTGCATGGTTCTTTCAGCGGTTCCGCGAGGCTCCGGCGCTCAGCCTCTCAGTTCGTGCTGGCTCGCCAGGCCCACACCGCCGCGCGCAGACGCTGCGACAGGTGCACCGCGATGTTGCAATGCACCTGCGCATACAGCAGCGGGTCTTCGGCCCGCAAGCGCTGCAGCGCGTGGTTGTCGAGCGCATGGACTTCGGTCTCGCCGAAGGCCACGGCATCGCCGCTGCGGCCGCCGCCATCGAGCATGGCGGTCTCGCCCAGCATCATGCCGGGCGACAGGCTCACGAAGCGCTGTGGCAGCGCGCCACCGGGAGGCTTCTCTCCGCTGAGCACGTTGATCGAGCCGGCCGTGATGACGTAGAGCCGGTCGCCAGGGTCGCCCAGGCGGAACAGGTATTCGCCAGACGCCAGGCGCCTGGGTTGCAGGCAGGCGACCAGGCGCGCCCGCTGCGCGGCGTCGAGGCCGTGCATCAGGTCGACCTGCTCGATCGGCACGGTCTCGCGCAGCGGCTCGAAGCCGGCCATCGCCAGCAGGCTCAACTCGGCCGCTTCCACGGCCTGGTCGATGTCGGCCACGCCGTGGTCCGCGGCGAAATGATCGCCGACGAACTGGCGCAAAACGCGACCGTGGCGATTGTCGGCGCTCACGCCGGCCAGCAGCAAACGCGTGCCGCGGTCGTGCAGGCGCCGGCCCAGTTGCGTCAGCACCACCGCGCCCGAAGCGTCGATCAGGCTGACGCGGCGGAAGTCCAGCACCAGCGTGTGGCACGGGCTTTCCAGGGCGTCGACCGTTGCGGCGAGGCGGTCGGCGCTGCCGAAGAACAGCGCACCTTCCAGCTCCAGCACGGTGACCTGCCTGCGCAGCGCGCGCAGCCTGGCCTCGTCGGCGTCAGCGTAGATGCGCCGTGACGGCAAGGCCTCGGCCGTGCAGCGGCCGCGCACCAGCGACCGGTTCATGCTGCGGACGAAGAGCATCAGCGACAGCACGGCACCGGCGGCCACCGCGGCCGGGAAACCCAGCACCAGCGTGGTCGCGCAGACGACGCCCGCCACGGCGAGTGTGAACTGAAGTTCCGCCGTGCGCGGGCCACGCCACCATTGCAACAACAGTTGCAGCGACCAGCGGTCGAACTGCGTCCGGTAGACGTTGACCATCATCCCGCCCAGCACCACCTGCGGCAGCAGCGCCAGCAGCGGCGTGGCCGACAGCCCCAGCACGGCAAACAGGGCGCAGCAGATGAAGAGGCCTGCGCGCGATCGGCCGCCCGCCTGCAGCATGTGCTGCGCGCGCGCCCGCAGCAGCAGCAGCGGCAGCCCGCCCACCAGCCCGGACGCCACGTTGGCCGCACCCAGCGCCAGCACCTCGCGCCTCGGGTCGGTGCGGGTGTGGCAGACCTGGTCCATCGCCAGGCTGCTGAGCACCAGTTCCAGCGTGCCGATGAGCGCCATCACAAGGCCGGCGCTGACCGCCGCGACGACGTGCCCTTGCAGCAATGCTCCCTGCATGCCGTCGAAGAACGGCGCCAGCCTGTCAACGTGCGGCCAGGCCGCAGGCAGCGCCCCGGTGAGTGGCCCGAGCGCCGCCTGCGGGGCCACGGCATGCAGCAGGGTGTAAGCCGCGGTGCCGGCCAGAAGGCCGATCAAGGTGACCGGCAAGTTGCGCTTCAGGTGCGACAGGCCGACGATGACGGCCACCGTCAACAGGCCCACCGCGAGCGTGGCGGGCTGCACTCCTGCCAGCGCCTGCCAGCCACCGGATCGCAGGGTGCCGACCGGCCAGCCGAACAGCAGGGGCAACAGCGCCAGCAAGGCCAGCAGCGTCACGCCGTTGATGAAGCCGGCCAGCACCGGCTGCGGCACGAACTTGGCGAAGCGCACCAGGCCGGACAACCCCAGCAGGATCTGCAGCAGACCCATGCTGACGACCGCAACGGCCACCAGTGCCAGCAGGTGCGCGACAGCGGCCGGATCGTCGGCAGCGAAGGCGGGGTCAGCCACGACCCGGGCCACCAGCGCACCCACCACCAGAACCGGCGCCGCCGACGGACCGCCAGCCGCCATGGGGCTGCGCGACAACAGCGCGAAGACGGCGCCGCCGACGGCGCTAGAGACCAGCGCGGCCGGTATGCCGAAGGCGGCGGCTTGCGTGCCGAGCGCCGCGAAAGCCAGCAGCCCCATCGTCATCGCGGGGGCCAGGCTGATCAGCATGCCGGCGAAGCCGGCCCGGATTTCGTGCGACGCGGCGGCCAGACTCGGGGGCATTGCGTTGGCGGAGCGCGTTGACATCGTGCGAAGGCGTGAACCGAATCGGCAAAGCCGCCGATGTTAAGGGCTGGGCCGAGCGCGGCGCCCCGGCAGATTCACCGCTTGACGCGGCACGATCGGCGGCGTCGTTCGGTTCGGTGGCGCAAGGCTGAGCGCCAGCGTGCCACTCTCCGGCCAAGGGTTCGGCCCGGGCATCGCGCCAGGCCCCGGGCGACTGTGGTCGGATTCACCGCAACAGGATCGCCTCGTCGGCAGGGGATTCGCATTCGTGTCGGGCCGGGTCGCTTTTCAGACGGATCAGCATCTGGTTCAGCGTCGACAGCGCAGCATCGGAGTGACCCGGCCACCGTGGCGCGCGAGTCTTCGCGCGCCGTGATGGCAGCGCGCCGGCTTCAATGCCGGAGTGATTCGAGCAGTGTCGTTCAAGCGGCGCCGGGTCGCGCAGCCACCCGTGACCGATCGGCACCGGGCCGCCGACGTGTCAGCGTGTGCGGCTCGCGACCGGAACCAGAGTTCGCGGATACAGGCTCGCGACCATGGTCGGTGCCGGCTGGCCGGTGAGTCGCGCCCAGTCCGTCAGCTGCGCCTGGCTGCTGTCCCAGTCCCGGCCGAACACCGTCGGGCCGTTGAGATACATCCACAGCGCCATCTCCGCCGACGGCGCGTGCCCGGCGTCGGCCAAAGCGATGAAGCGCCCGTAGGCTTCAGGGAAACGCGCCTGGCGGAAGGAGGCGATGGCGTTGGCATGCAGGCGTTCGGCGGCACCCGACACCGGCTGCGCGTACGCGCCGGGCACGTGGCAGCCCAGCACCAGCAAGACGACGGGAATCCACTTGAATGCGGCGCTGGACATGGCTTGATCTCCTGAATGTTGGCGTTGGGCTCGGGGTGCCACTGCGGCCAGCGGGGCCGTCTGCAGCGGTGGACGCATGGTCGCGGCTGACTGCACAGATGGCTGCACTGCGTTCAATAGTGACCACGGCTGCCAGAGCGTCCGGGCCGATTCCCGAACCGTCGCTTCGGGCCGGACAGCCTGATGCCGGCGTGTGGCGCGAACAGTGAACCGGCACGCTGCGCCTCGCTAAAGTCAAGGCCTGGGACGTGCGCCAGGCGCGGGGCAGAGAAGACGGAGCGACAGTGGAAGAAGCAGACGAAGTATTGGCCGAACTGGCGAAACTGGGCGAGACGCGCACCTGGGAACCGGGCACGGCGGTCGTCACCGAAGGCGATGTGGCGGACAGCATGTACATCATCCATTCGGGCGAGTTGCGGGCCGTGGTGGCCGGCGATGGCGGGCGCATGGTGGAACTGAACACGCTGGGTGCGGGTGAGTTCTTCGGCGAACTGATGCTCAGCGGCGAGCTGCGCGCCGCCACCGTGGAGGTGACCGTGCGCGCGCAAATCACGCGTGTGACGCGCGCCGAGGTCGAACGCGTGCTGACGTCGCGGCCGGATCTCGCCTTCCACATGATCCAGCGCCTCGTCCAGCGGGTGCGCACGCTGACGCAGACGGTGCGCCGGCTGGCGTCGGTCGATGTCTACGGGCGGCTGGTGGGCCTGTTCGAGGCACTGGCCGTGGACGAAGCGGGCCGGCGCGTGGTGCCGGGCCCGCTGAGCCAGGCGCGCATCGCCGAGCGCCTGGGGGCATCGAAAGCGATGGTCAACCGGCTGCTGCAGGACCTGGCGCGCGGCGGCTACATCGAGGTCACGCGTGAGCGCATCGTGCTGCACAGGAAGCTGCCACCCCGTTGGTGAGGCCGGCTGGGGCAGCCGGAT
>Ga0209181_10002386_pt1 | contig 30953 bp, 25 predicted proteins | sample MAT05_FD_187208 | JGI IMG/M metagenome (GOLD analysis project Ga0209181, IMG submission 187208) | Freshwater microbial communities from Lake Fryxell liftoff mats and glacier meltwater in Antarctica - MAT-05 (SPAdes) (version 2) | ecosystem: Environmental > Aquatic > Freshwater > Ice > Liftoff... | reverse complement strand
CGGCGTCCATGAGCGGCTCCGGGGGTGGGGGTATCTTATCACTCCCCGGAGCCTGGCTCACCGGTGCGACCCGGCGAACCGCTCGTAGATCGAGATCGAGGCGTCCCCGCTGGTGGTGTACTCGGCGATGACGAGCCGGTCGCGGGTGACGGACAGGATCACGGACCACGAATGGTTCCTGGAGTCGAGCATCATCGCCCGCTCGGTCGCCTCGTCGTAGGTGAAATCCAGAACGGACCCGTTCAGCCGATACCTCCAGACGGTGTTCGGCCGGCTCAGGCCCGGGGGGCCGCCGGACAGGTACTCGCCGGTGCGCGAGAACGACATCTCGTGGTAGAACCCGGGTGGGAGCGGCGGGTCGCGGTGGACGCACCGCCAGCGACCGACGAGGAGTTCCGCCGGGGTGGTGGGTTCCGGCACGCGCGGCCGCGAATCCCACAGCGCCGCGACGGCGACGAGCACGAACGCCAGGCTCAAGCGCGGGCGGGTCACGACGCGACTCCGGCGCGAGCGGTGCAGGGTCTGTTGTAGGTCGGGGTCGAGTCTTCGAGGCCAGACACCGGGCGCGGATGACGTACGGCGGTGGACGTGTCGATCCGGCGAGCCGAGGGCCGTCAGGCTCCGGGTGCGTGCCCACACCGAATCACGTCCGAGCTGACCGGCGTACGTACGCACCCGCCGCCTGACGGCGGTCGGCTCGCCTCATCGGAGCGCCGCCAGCGCCGCCAGCGCCTGACTCGTCGCCACCAGCGGGTCGTTCTCGCGCACCAGCTCGATCGCGTTCGCCCAACTGCCGTCCGGCCGCTGCTGCCGCGCCAGCGCCGCCGTCAGCCCCGCCGTCGCGTCGGGCAGCGCCTTCGCCAACGACGCCGCGTAGTAGAAGTACACCGCGTTCCGGTTCCCCTCCATCGCCGGCGCGTACCGCCCGGGGTGAGTGTCGGCCCGGAAGCCGGTCCGCAGCCACCCCGCCGCCCGCATCGCCCGCCGGTCGATCTCCTCGACGTGTCCGCCGCGGCGGCACAGCCGCAGCGCCCGCAGCCCGTCGGCGGTGGCGCTGCCGTAGGACGCGGCGACGCCACCGATCAGCCCGGCCTTGTTCCGCACCGGGTCGGCGTGGACGAAGTGGAACCCGCCGTCCTCGTTCTGGCAGCGGCGCAGGAACGCGAGCGCCGCCTCGGCGCGTGCGTCCGTCAGCGCCCCGGCGGCGTGCAGCGCCTCCAGCGCGAACAGCGTCGCCGACAGGTTCGACTCGGTCAGCGGCGGGGCGAAGCCGTTCGGCTCGGGCTTCTTCGGCACGCCGCGGGAGTAGCCCCAGCCGCCGTAGTGCGGGTCGGTCGGTTCCCACCCCAGGTCGCGGGTGAGTTGCCGGTCGAGGAGGTACTTCACCCACGCCGCCTTCGCCGCGGGGCGGCCGGCGCCGTCGGCGTGGCACAGCGCCTTCAGCGCCAGCGCCGCGGTGTAGACCGGGTAGTCGAACCCGCCGGCCGGCTCGCGGACCTCGCCGGCGGGGGTGACGAACGTGTCGAGGAAGGCGAGCGCCTTCGCGCGGGCGGCGGGGGCGGCGTCGGCGTCCTGGAGGGCGCCGAGCACGAGCGGCGTGAGGGCGGTGCCGTCCTTGAACGCGGCGTACACGTCGGAGCGCCACGCCCCGTCCGGCGACTGGTGCTTCACCAGGAAGGTGACGGCCGCGGCGGTGTCGGCGCGCGGGGCGGGCGGCTGGGCGACGACGAGCGCGAGCAGCGCCAGGCACGGGGACATGCGAAACCCCAAGAAAAGACAGTGGCTCACGCAAAGGCGCAAAGCCGCAAAGAGAACAGCGCCCTGTTTTCTTTGCGGCTTTGCGCCTTTGCGTGAGCTCGATTTTTCACTCCTTCGCCGGGGCGTCGCGCTTCTCGGCCTGCGCCCGGAGCACGTCCACCGGGAACGGCGTCCGGTCGGCCGTCAGCACTAGCAGCGCCGCCGACGTGCAGAACGTCTTGCCGGTGATGCAGTGGTGGCCGCTCCAGCTGCCGCTGCCGTCCTGGGCCTTCTCCAGCCCGGCCCGCATCTTCGCGTCCCAGTCGGTCCAGTCCTTGCCGCCCTTGAGGACGAGCGTCTCGCTGATGTGCATGAAGCTGAGGAACTCCTCGCCGCCGTTGGACCCGAACCCGGCCACGAACTTCTCGTCGCGCACGGTCGCGGCGAGCTGCCCCTGCACCTTGTCGTTGGCCCGCTCGGCGTCGGCCAGCTTCTCGACGGTCTGCTTGGCCTCGTCCTTCTGGGCCTTCGTCGCCGACTGGTCCTTGATGATCTCGCGGGCCTTCGCCCCCTCGACGCGGAGGCCGTTCACCGCGTCCTGGGTGTTGCCGGCGCCGCGGCCGAAGCTGTACAGCTTCACCCCCGCGTCGCCGCCGCCGACCCCGCCGAGCCCGCCGCCGCCGCTGTACCCGCCGCTGCGACCGCTGAACGCGCCCTCGGTAAGCCCGGGGGCCACCGGCCCAGCGAGAGCCACGGGGTCGCCCGCCTTGGCCTTACCGACCGGGGCCGTCGCGACCACCGCCGGGGCCGGGCCGCTGGCCAGCGTCTTCCCCTCGGCCGCGGTCTTGGCGTCGGCCAGGGCGCGCTCGAGCACCCGGCGGTCCACCTCGACGCCGTTCTGCCGCGCCCGCGCCACGCTCTTGTTGCACAGCCCCATCGACAGCGTCGGCGCCCACCCGCCCTGGTTGGCGAACCCGCCGTCGGCCCCCTGGTGGCGCACGATCTTGTTCATCGTCTTGGTCAGCGCCGCCACCAGCCGCGCCTCGTCCGGCCCGGCGGTGCCGCGCATCTCGGCCAGCAGCAGGTTCACCAGGAACGTGTCCACGTACGGCCCGATCTTCCCCTGGAGCTGCGTGCCGCGGACGTCGGTGATGTACAGCGAGTCGCCCTCGGACCGCTCGACCCGGGCGAGGACGAACCGCAGCCCGCGGGCCACGATGTCCTTGTACTCGCCGGCCGTCGCCGAGTGGCCGGTGCGGAACAAGGCCAGCAGCGCGAAGCAGGTGTTCCCCACGTCCGACGGGTCCACGACGGCCTTCCCCTCGACGCGGGCGCCGCCGGTCCCCTGGTTCCGCCACCCGCCGCCCTGGCTCCAGCCGCCGTCGTCCTGCTGCGACTTGACCAGCCACTCGAGCCCCTTCTTGACCGCGTCCGACAGCGGCCGCGGCGTCACCGCCGTCTTCATCTCGACCTTGTCGTTCGTGACGCGGACCGGCGACAGCTTGTCGGTCTTCGCGGTCGGCGGCGGGGCGGTGGGGAGCGCGGCGGGGGCGGCCGGCGGCTGGCCGGTCGCGGGGACGAGGTTCAGCGCGAACGTGGCCGCGAGCCCGACGGCGGCGGCAACCTGGAGCGGACGGATCAGCCGGGACATGCGTCGTCCTCCGACGGGAGGGGAAACGGGGCGCGCCATCCGACGCCCCGCGGGCAGTGTAACGGGTTCGGGGACGGAGGTGGGTAACGGGTTGGTAACGGGCGTGCAACGCCGCGAGCGCGGGCGACCGGAAACTCCTCTTCTCGCGCCGCCGGCGAGTCGGTATCAGCCGCCCCATCTTCACCCGAAGCCGAACGGCCGGAGGACGGATGCGCACGTTGCGGAAGTTGATGGCGGCGGCGGCACTCGGGGCGGCGGTCGGCGGCGCGACGGCCCAGCCGCCGGCGCCTCCGGGGGTCAAGGCCGCCGACCCGCTCCGCGCCGCCGACCCGCTCGGGGCCATGATCGCCGAGGCGAAGTCGGCCCACGCGGCGCTGCGCGACTACGCCTGCACGTTCACCCGCCAGGAGCGCGTCAGCGGCGCCGTCGGTGCGGAGCAGGTCGCGGAGCTAAAGTACCGGGCCAACCCGTACAGCGTGTCGGTCCGGTTCGCGCGGCCGGAGGCGGTGGCGGGCGCGTCGGCGAGCTTCGCCACCGGCAAGCGACTGGAACAGGTGAAGGTGCGGCCCGTCGGCGCCAAGGGGCTCGACCGGTTCGTGCTGGTCGCTCAGGACGACCCGCGGGCGAAGCTCGACGGCCTTCACCCCGTGACCGGCTACGGCGTCGGCGCGGTGATCGACCGGGTGGCGAAGGTGGTGGCGACGGAGAAGACGATGAACAACGCCCTGGAAGTCCACGCGGGCGAGTTCCAGTTCGCGGGCAAGGCGGTGACGCGGTACGAGGTGCTGGCGCGCCGCCCGCACGCCAACCGGTACGCCCACCGGATGCTGGTGTACGTGGACGCGCAGTCGAAGCTGCCGTTGCGGTGGGAAGCCTACGACGCCCCGCGCCCCGGCACCACGGTCGGCGAGCTGTTCGAGGCCCACAGCTACACCGACCTGCGGCCGAACGTGGGGCTCGGGGACGCGGCGTTCGAGTAGCAGAGTTGCCGCTTGCGGCTTAGCGCTGCCCAGCGCTAAGCCGCAAGCGGCAACCCGGCTTCACCTTACTTCTTCCCCGCCGGCAGCAGCGCCTTCAGCCGCCGTACCGTCTCCGCGCTCGCCGCGTCGGCCGCCAGGTTCCGCAGTTCGTGCGGGTCCGCCTCGTAGTCGAACAGCTGCGCGCCCCGCGCCCCGCCGTCCCACTCGGTGTAGCGGTAGCGCTCCGTCCGCACGCTGCGGCCCATGAAGAACGGGTTCTTCCCCGTCACCTCACCAGTCGCCGTCGGCGTGCCGCGGCTCACCTGCGTGAACGCCGGCCGCTCCCACGCCGCGGCCGGGTTCTCCAGCAGCGGGCGGAGGCTGGCGCCGTCGGTCCGCGGCGGCGTCAGGCCGCACGCCTCGGCCAGCGTCGCGTGCAGGTCGGTCAGCTCGACCGTGCGGGCGCACGCGGTGCCGTTCCCCCGCGCCCGCGGGTCGTGGATCACCAGCGGCACCCGGGCGCTGTTCTCGAACAGGCTCATCTTCTGCCACAGCCCGTGCTCGCCGAGGTGGTAGCCGTGGTCGCTCAGGAATACCACGATCGTCCGCCGCGCCAGCCCGAGCCGGTCCAGCGCCGCGAGCACCCGGCCGACCTGCGCGTCCATGAACGCCACCGACGCCAGGTACGCCCGGATCGCCTCGCGCCGCTGGGTGTCGGTCATCGTCTCCTGCTCCGGCTTAGCGCTGCCGAACGCCGGCCCCGGCCCAGCGGCGCGGTGGCCTTCAGGGACCGCGGCGAGCGCGATGTCGGCCGCGGGGTACTGGTCGAAGTACGCCCGCGGGGCGACGTACGGCGTGTGCGGGCGGAAGAAGCCGCAGGCGAGGAAGAACGGTCGGTCCTTGTTCGCCTCCAGCAATTTCGTGATCTCGGTGGCGGTCATGCCGTCGGTGTGCGTCTCGTCGCCGCCGGCGGACGCCAGCCAGCTGAGGGTGCCGCCGAACCGGGCCGAGCCCTTCCCCTTCGGGTTCAGGGTGAAGATGCGGTTGGCGTCCTCGTCGTCCTTGTCGAAGCCGCGCGGGTTGATGACGCGCTCCCAGCTCGGCGGGTCGTCGAGGCCGTCGGTACCGATCTGGCCGGGGACGCCGTAGTGGTACAGCTTGCCGACGCGGGCCACGAAGTACCCGGCCCGGCGGAACGTCTGCGGCAGCGATTGCGCGTCGGGGACGTTCTGGCGGAACTGGGTGGCGTTCTCGTAGACGCGGAGGGTGTCCGGGCGGAGGCCGGTGAGGAGGCTGGCCCGGCTCGGGTTGCACAGCGGGAACTGGCAGTACGCCCGGTCGAACCGCACGCCCGCGGCGGCGAGCTTGTCGATGTGCGGCGTCCTGGCGCGGCCCTGGTAGCAGCCGAGGGCGGTGTTGGTGAGGTCGTCGGAGACGACGAACAGGACGTTCATCTTCTCCTGCGCCGCGGCCGGGCCGGCGGCGAGGAGCAGGGCCACGAGCGCGAGCAGGCGAGGCATGGCGGCACCGGGGGAGAGTGGAATGGAAACGAATCGCGGGCGAGCCGACCGCCGTGAGGCGGCGGGTGGTTCGAGCTTTTAGCCCGGAGGGCGTCTTCGCTAGCCCTGGGCGGAAGCCCTGGGCGGAAGCCCTGGGCGGAAGCCCTGGGCGGGCTGGGGTGGTAACAGGTGCGACCGCCCCACGGACCACGCCGACGCCGCCCGGGGTTGCCACCCCGGGCTAGCGAAGGCGCCCTCCGGGCTAAACGCCCGAGCCGCGCCGCAACTCACCGCCGCTCCACCACCCACACGTTGCGGAACACCACCGGGTCGCTGTGGTTCTGGAACTGGAACACGCCCGGCGTCGGCCGCTCCACCTGGCCGCCGGGGCACTCCTTCGGGAACGCCACGTCGTCGTGGATCACCACGCCGTTGTGCCGGATCGTCGCCCGCGCGTTCGCCGTCTTCTTCCCGTCCTCGCCGAACACCGCCGGGGTGAACTCGATGTCGTAGGTCTGCCACGCCAGCGGCGGCAGGCACATGTTCACCCGCGGCTTGTGCTGCGTGTAGATGCCGCCGCACTCGTTGTTCTCGCCGGAGAGGCCGAAGCTGTCGAGCACCTGCAGCTCGTAGCGGTTCTGGAGGTACACCCCGCTGTTGCCGCGCTGCTGGCCGCCGCTGTTCGGCATCCACGGCAGGCGGAACTCGACGTGCGCCGTGAACGCCCCGAAGGCGTCCTTGCTCGTCACCCCCACGTCGAGGAACTCGCCGTCGGAGAGCTTCACCAGCTTGCCGCCGTTCCAGTTCTTCTCGTCGCCGGCGCCGCCGAACAGCACCTTCGCCCCGGCCGGCGCCTTCGCCCCGAGCGTCGGCGACTTCCGCCCCACCTTCTTCAGCGTGAACGTGTCGGTGCCGGCGGACACCTTGATTTCGCCGCCGCCGATCACCGCGGTGCACACCTCGGCCCCGTGCTTCATGGTCGCGGTCACCTTGCCGTCCTTGGTCGCGGCGGTGCTGCTGACCACGTCCTTCATGTCCGCCCCGGCGCCGGGGAGGCCGCCGTGGTACGCCTTGACGGTGAACCCGCCGAGCCCCTTGGCGATCACCTGCGCGCCGACCTTCATGCCGCCCGGCCCATCGCCGAGGTACTCGCCCTGGATGAGGAAGTCCGGGTCGGCCGCGGCCGTCGTCGGCTCGGCGACCGCGATCTTCTTGGGCGGGTCCTTCTTGTCCTGGGCCGGGGCGGACGCGGACGCGGCGACGACGCCGAGCCCGAGCAGGAGGGAGAGCAGACGCGGCATGACGGAACCTCGGGGAGGGAAGCGGCAAGCCGTATTGTCCCGAGCGCGGCGGCGGCGTCAATGGGCACGCCCGCAGGGTAAAGTAGTAGGCACACGCCGTGTGCCGTTCTTCGGGGCAGCCACGGCACACGGCGTGTGCCTACTACTCTGCCCGCCCGCCGCTACACTCGGGGTATCCGCCCGGGGGTGCGCCGTGTTCCTGAAGATGGCCAAGCGGGTGCTCGTCGAGACCGACAAGCGCCTCCTCTGGAAGCTCGCCCTCAACATGGGCCTCGGCGCCGCCCTGTCCGTCCACCGGCACAAGCGGCGCCTCCGGCGCGGCCAGGTGTTCCCGCCGTTCCTGTACGTGTCGGTCATCAACACCTGCAACCTCCGCTGCCAGGGGTGCTGGGTGGACGTGGCCCACAAGCAGCAGACGATTTCCCCCGACGCCTTTCACCGGCTCGTGCGCGAGGCGAAGGGGATGGGGAACCGCTTCTTCGGGATCGTCGGCGGCGAGCCGTTCATGCACCCGCACCTCCTCGACATGCTCGCCGAGCACCCGGACTGCTACTTCCAGGTGTTCACCAACGGCCACTTCCTCACGCCCGAGCGCGCCCGCCGCATGTGGCAGCTCGGCAACGTCACGCCGCTGGTTTCCGTGGAGGGAACCGAGACCGTGTCCGACGAGCGCCGCGGCCGCGGGGGCGTGCTGAACAAGACGATGGCGGGCATCCGCAACGCCCTCGACGCCGGCGTCTTTACCGGCGTGTGTACCAGCGTGTGCCGGACGAACATCGACGACCTGTTGAAGCCGGAGTGGATCGACCGGCTGATCGAGATGGGCGTCCTGTACACGTGGTTCCACGTCTACCGGCCGATGGGGCCGAACCCGAACCCGGACCTCTGCCTGACGCCCGAGCAGGGGCTGCGGGTGCGGAAGTTCGTGGTCGAGATGCGGGCCGAAAAGCCGATCGTCATCGTAGACGCGTACCACGACGGCGAGGGTAAGGCGCTGTGCCCGGCGGCGACGGGGATCAGTCACCACATCAACCCGTGGGGCGGCATCGAGCCGTGTCCGATCGTGCAGTTCAGCACGGAGTCGATCCACCCCGACGGCCGCAGCCTGCGGAGCAAGTTCCTCCGCTCGGCATTCCTGGCCGACTTCCGCAAGCTCGCCGCCGACACCACCCGCGGTTGCATCGTGCTCGAACGCCCCGACCTGCTGAAGAAGCTGGTGGAGGCGCACGGCGCGACCGACGCCACGGCGCGGAAGACGGCCCTGGCGGAACTGGACGCGATGACGGCGCGGCCGTCGCAGTACAACCCGGCGGCGGAGGTGCCGGAGCGGAACCCGCTGTACCGGGTGGCGAAGCGGCTGTTCTTCAACGACTTCGGCGTCTACGCCGGCCGCGACCACAGCCGCACCGCGGCGCCGGGGGTGTTGGCAGGTCGTTCGGCCGGGGTCGGCGCCCCGGTCTAACCGCGGCGAATCACCCTGATGCTCTTTCGTCTGGCCGACTCAATGCGTCTGGGGAACCCCCCGGGGGGGCGGCCAGACACAATGAGCCCCGTCCGACCGCCGCCCGCTACAACACCCTGACCCGCTGCCCGAGGTGTGCCATGCCGACCGACGCCGAGCTCGCGGCCGCCTACCGGGCCGGCGGCGTGCGTTCCCCCGGAGAGCCGATGCCCACCGCCGCCGACCTCGCCGACGACTACCTCCGCCCCCTCGCCGAGCTCCGCGCCGCGGTCGCCGGCATGACCCGCGACCAGCTCGTCGCGCGGCCCGTCGCCGGCCGGTGGAGCACGCTCGAAGTGCTCGCCCACCTCGCCGACTTCGAGCCGGTGTTCGTGGAGCGGATGAAGCGCGTCCTCGCCTACGACGTGCCGCCGCTCGCGGCCGCGGACGAGAACGCGTTCTTCCAGGCGCTCCGCTACCACGACCGCGACGCGGCCGAGGAGCTGGCGGTGATCGAGGCGACGCGCGCCAGCGCCGCCCGCCTCGTCCGCGGGCTGTCGCCCGAGCAGCTGGCCCGCACCGGCGTCCACAGCGTTCGGGGGGTGCAGACGCTGGAGCAGATCATCCGCAGTGTCACCGGGCACATCGCCCACCACCTGCCGTTCGTCCGCGAGAAGCGGGCCGCGCTCGGCCTGTCGTAGCCGGTATGGCCGAGTCCCCAATCAACGTCGCGGCGCACCTCGCGCGCATGGCCGCCGCCGACCCCGACCGGCCGGCGCTGCTGCTGCCCAGGCGCCGGGTCCGCACACACGGCCACACGCCGCACCGGGCCGTCACCTTCGCGCAGCTCGCCGCCGACACCGACGCCCTCGCCTACGGCCTCGCCGCCGCCGGGATCACTCGAGGCACCCGGGCGGCGCTGATGGTGCCGCCGTCGGCCGACTTCTTCGCCCTCACGTTCGCGCTGCTGAAGGTCGGCGCCGTGCCGGTGCTGATCGACCCCGGCATGGGCGTCAAGAACCTCGGTGTCTGTTTGGCGGAAGCCGAGCCCGCCGCGTTCATCGGCATCCCGAAGGCCCACCTCGCCCGCCGGCTGCTGCGGTGGGCGAAGAAGACGGTCCGCGTCACGGTGAACGTCGGCCGCGGGCGGTTCTTCTGTGACACCGGGGTGTCACGGCTGCGGGCCGCGGGCGCGGGAAGGGGCTCGTACCCGCTGCCGGACGTGGCGCGGGACGAGCCGGCGGCGGTGCTGTTCACCAGCGGCAGCACGGGCGTGGCGAAGGGGGCGGTGTACACGCACGGCGTCTTCGCGGCGCAGGTCGAGTTGCTGAAGGCGGTGTACGGGATCGAGCCGGGCGAGGTCGATTTCTGCACCTTCCCGCTGTTCGCGCTGTTCGGCCCGGCGCTGGGGATGACGTGCGTCGTGCCCGACATGGACTTCGCCCGCCCCGCCCGCATCGACCCGCGCAAGGCCGTGGCGCAGGTGACGCAGTTCGGCGCGACGAACCTGTTCGGCTCCCCCGCCGTGGTGCGGGAGCTGGGCAGCCACGGGTCGCCGCTGCCGAGTCTGAAGCGCGCCATCTCCGCCGGCGCGCCCGCCCGCGCCGACCAGCTCGAGCGCTTCGCCCGGCTGCTGGCCCCCGGTGTGGAGGTGTTCACGCCGTACGGCGCCACCGAGGCGCTGCCGGTCGCCAACATCGGCAGCGGGGAAATCCTGACCGAGACGCGCCACCTCACCGACCGCGGGAAGGGCGTGTGCGTCGGCCGGCCGGTGCCAGGGGTCACGGTCCGCGTCATCCCCATCACCGACGACGCGATCCCCGAGTGGGACGACGCCCGGGTTCTGCCCGACGGCGAGGTCGGGGAGCTGGCCGTATCCGGGCCGGTGGTGACGGCAGGGTACTTCGGCCGGCCTGAAGCGACACGATTGGCCAAAATCTGCGACCCGCGGACCGGCGCCCTCTGGCACCGGATGGGCGACGTGGGATACTACGACGACACGGGACGGTTGTGGTTCTGCGGCCGGAAGAGTCACCGCGTGGTGACCCCGCACGGCACCCTGTACACCGACATGGTGGAGCCGGTGTTCAACACCGTGGACGGCGTGTACCGGACGGCGCTGGTCGGCGTGACGCGCGACGGCTTGACGCACCCGGTGCTGTGCGTGGAGCGGTGGACCCCGCGACACAACGACGGACAGTACTCGAGAAAGAAATCTTGCGTTGCGCCGCCGCGACCGTGGGAATGGCTGGCGGCCGAACTGAGGACGACCGCGGCGCTGTGCGAGCACACCCGGACGGGGGTGACGTTCCTGGAGCACCCGGGGAGCTTCCCGGTGGACGTGCGGCACAACTCGAAGATCTTCCGCGAGAAGCTGGCCGCGTGGGCGGACCGCAAGCTCGGGCCGGCGTGGAGGCCGACCGAATGACCCGGAACTCAATCGAGCGCGTGCGGGCGGCTGGTCCCCATCGTAGGTGGTTAACCCCCTCACCCCGCGTGCTTCGCCGCGACCCTCTCCCCCGAGGGGAGAGGGTGAGAGCGCCCCGCCCCCATCACGGGCGGGCATGGACCCGCGAACGCAGGGGAGTGCCGGCCACCATCGGCGCGTGGTTGCCCGTCCACGATGAAGGCCGGCGGCCTTTCACCGTCTCCCCTCGGGGGAGAGGGTCGCGGCGAAGCACGCGGGGTGAGGGGGCGAACCACCCACGACGGAACCCCTCAAGCCTCCACGCGCCCGGAGCCGCCGCATGAAGGTGCTCGTCACCGGCGGCGGCGGGTTCCTCGGCGGCGCCGTCGTACGCCGGCTGCGCGGCCGCGGCTACGACGTCCGCTCCCTCACCCGCAGCGCCTACCCGTGGCTCGATGAACTCGGCGTCGAACAGAGTCTCGGCGACCTCGCCGACCCGGACGCCGTGGCGCGGGCCGTCGCCGGCACCGACGTGGTCGTCCACACCGCCGCGAAGGCCGGCGTGTGGGGCCGCCGCGCCGACTTCGTCGCCACCAACGTCACCGGCACCACGAACGTCATCGCCGCGTGCCGCGCGGCCGGGGTGCGGCGGCTCGTCTACACCTCGACCCCGAGCGTCGTCCACGGCGGCGGCGACCTCGAAGGGGTGGACGAAACCACGCCCTACCCCAAGCACTTCGACGCCGACTACCCCGAGACGAAGGCCGCGGCCGAGAAGGCGGTGCTGGCCGCGAACGGCCCCGACCTGGCGACGGTGGCGCTGCGGCCGCACCTGATCTGGGGGCCGGGCGACCCGCACCTCATCCCGCGCGTCATCGCCCGGGCGAAGGCGGGGAAGCTGCGCCGCGTCGGCACCCGGCCGGTGCGCGTCGACGTGATCTACGTGGACAACGCCGCCGACGCCCACGTCCTCGCGGCGGAGAAACTCGACGTCGGCGCCGCCCCGGCGGGGAAGGCGTACTTCGTGTCGAACGGCGAGCCGGTGGAGCTGTGGGAGTTCCTCGGCCGCGTGCTGTCCGCGGCGGGGGCGCCGCCGGTGACGCGGACGGTGGCGGCGTGGAAGGCCCGGCTCGCGGGGCGGTTGCTGGAGGCGGCGTACCGCTGGCTGCGGCTGCCGGGCGAGCCGGCGATGACGCGGTTCGTGGCGTCGCAGCTCGCCACGTCGCACTGGTACGACATCTCGGCCGCGCGGCGGGATTTGGGGTACGAACCGGCGGTGAGCATCGACGAGGGGTTGCGGCGGCTGGCGGAGTCGTTCGGGGGCGCGAAGTAATCCGGCGAGCCGACCGCCGTGAGGCGGCGGGTGACGTTCCCTTCACCCGCCGCCTCACGGCGGTCGGCTCGCCGGTACTCACCTCACCCGCAGCTTGTCGAAGTCGACCGCGAGCGCGTCGTTCGGGTCGATTAGCTTCCGCATCTCGACGGGGTCGGGGTCGGCCCGCACCCGCACGATCCAGCCGTCGGCCATCACCATCTGAGCCGCCCCGCCGAACATGCCGCCGAGCTTCGGCAGCGCCCCCTTCGCCGGCACCTCCATGTCGTCCGGCTTCGTCCACGGCACCGCCTCGCCGGCCTCGATCACCAGGACGGTGTTCGACAACCCGTCCCGGAACGCGGCGAACTTGATCCCCTTGCCCATCGTCGGACCGAACGGCCCGCGCGGGGTGACGAACCCGCGGTAGAACGTCTCGCCGGCCTTCGCCTTCCCGCGGACCGGGGCGAACACCTTCGGCATCTTCTCGACCAGCGCCTTGTTCGCCGGACTGTCCCACGCCTCGTCGAGCTTGATCTGCCTGAACAGCGCCGCCTCTTCGAGGTACGGCAGGATCAGCACGCGCCAGCTCAGCCGCGCCTTGCCGTCGTCGTAGACGTTGTTGGGGAAGTGGCCGTGGGTATCCGCGTACTTGTGGAACGCCAGGCCGATCTGCTTCAGGTTGTCAGCGGATGTCTGGAGTTCCTTCTGGGTCGGCGGCGGGTCGTCGGCCGCGGCCGGGGGGAGCCCCGCGACCAGCCCGGCGACCAGGCACGTCACCGCGAGCATTCGGCGCATCGCACACCTCCTTCGGGACCGGGAGAGATTCGCCACGGCGAGCCGCGCTACGGCCGCGCCGGCGGGAGAGGCACCACGAACACCAGGTCCGACGCGCGGGTCGCGGGCGAGATCACGAACGGGGCCGTCCGGCCGCCGCCGTCCACGCCGTCGGGGCCGACGCTCCACACCACCGGCTGACCCGCCCTGATCCGCGTCGGCGGCGGGGCGGCCTTCCCCGGCGTCACCACCGACGGCTCGGGCAGAAACTCGTCCTCCGCCGGCACCCGGTAGTGGAGCGCGGCACCGGCCGGCGAGTACGGGTCGGGCGGCACGTCCGGCAGGTACGCCGGCACCAGCGCCGCTAGGTCCGGCGGGAACGCCCCGCGGTCGTGGCGGTACAGCCGGCACGCCAGCGACACCACCAGCCCGCGGCGGCACGCCCGCAGGAACCGGTCCAGTGCCGCCAACTCGCCCGACGCCACCGGCCGCACCGCCAGCAGCGCCGCCCCGGGCCGGCCGCGCGTCAGCCGGCGGTAGTCGGCGGCGTGCTCCGGCTCCAGCCCGTAGGCCACCAGCCGCCGCGTCCGCTCGCGCTCCCACGGCACGCTCCACGCGAACGCCACCAGGTCCACCTCGGGGTTCGGGGCGTCCTTGTCGCGGCCCGGCGGCGTCACCAGCGGCGGCAGCCAGCCGCTCGGGTCCTTCATCTGCTCGCGCACCACGTACCGGTCGGCCAGCTGGTGCGGCACCGGGTCGAACGGCTCGCCCCACCCGGCCGACATCAGCTCGGCCTTCACCGTCGTGCCGTCCGGCAGCACCCGCGTCATCACCGCCCGCTCGTCGCGCAGCACCTCCTCCAGCACGCCGCGGATCAGCTCCGGCCGGCCGTCCACCCGGGCGAGCCACTTCGACGTGGCGGCCAGGGCCAGCGCGGTCACGTCGTTGCCGCGGTGCAGCGCCGCGGTGATCGACCCGTTCCGCATCGACCGGCCGACGGCGAGCCCCGTGCGCAGGTCGGCCGGGAACGCCGCCGGGTCGCCGGCCGTCTGCCGGTACAGGCCGTGCGACAGCACCACGACCGCCATGCCGCGGCCGTTTTCGAGCGTCACCGAGCCGCCGGTGGAAGCGGTCAGCCGCGGGTGCTCGAAGATCGCCACCGGCAGCGCCGGGTCGGCCGCCGCGAACGCCTGGGCGAACCACGTCGACCCCAAGGCGGGGGGAACCCAGGGGGGCGGCGGGCCGGGGTTCTGGGGGAGCGGCTGGGCGACGGCGGGGGGCGGCGGGTCGCCGGGCGGCGGCCCGATCACCCCGGGGGGCGCCGGCGCCTGCATCGCGCGCTCCGCGTCGTACACCGCCTGCACCCACTCGCCAAGCTCCGCCTTCTCGCCGTCGAACCCGCCGCCGCGCAACTGCTCCACCTGCTCGGCGAGGCGGTACGGCCGGCCGCCGGGGCGCGGGTTCCCGGGCATCGCCGCGGCCCGCGCGTACTGCTCCGTCGCCGACCGGAACATCCGCCCCGTCTCGTTCTCCTGGAACGTCACCAGCCCGTCGTGGACGTACGTCACGTCGTCCGTCACCCCGCGGACGTCCGGCACCTCGACGGCCCGGAACCCGGCCGCCGCGGCGACCGCGACCAGGACCGCGGCGGTGCCGCCGACCAGCGGCAGGAGCCCGCGCCGCGTCGCCACCCGCTCCGCCGCCCACGGCCCGAGGAGGGCGCGGCCGGCGGCCAGCGCCAGGAGCGGCGGCAGCCACAGCCACTCGTGCCGCGTGCCGCCGCCCAGCAGCCCCGGCAGCGCCGCCGCGAACGCGACGCCGCCGGCGACCCCGGCCACGCCGGCGCCGACCACCGGCTTCTTGAACAGCATCCCGCACAGCACCCCGGCCGCGAACCCGTACCCGACCGGCGCCAGCAGGTACTTCCACCCCTCGACCCCGAGCACCCGCGGCTCGAACATCAGCGTCCGGAACACCGCCGACAGCCCCGCCTCGGCCCGCGCCCCCGACCCCGGCAGCGCCGCCCGCACCGCCGACGGCAGCGCCACCAGCCCCACCAGCAGCAGCGCGAACGCGAGGTGAACGAGCACCTTGACGAGCCACATCCGCCCGGCCGGGAGGCGCTGCTCGCCCCAGAAGCGGGCGCTGCCGCTGGTCTGCTCGTTGGCGAACGCGGTGATCCCGGCGAACACGCCGGCCAGCAGCGCCAGCGACGGCCAGGCCACGAACGGCTCGATCGTCGGCAGTAGCAGTGCGAGCCCGGCGGCGACGGCGAACCCGGCCATCGGCAGCGCCGCGCCGGCTAGTTGCCGCACGGTCAGCCACAGCAGCGCCTTCACCCCGAGCCGGGACCGCCGGGCCGCTGCCGCCACCACGACGACGGGGGTGCTTGGTTCGGCGAGGTACACGGCCGGCGGCGGGGGCACGCGCTCGTCGGCCTCGCGCTCGCGGTCGGGGCGGGTGTAGGCGACGGCCGACCACAGCAGCGGCGTGGCGAACATGAGGCCCAGGAACAGGAACGCCCCCGCCGGCCGCGGCACCGGCGTGCCGGGGTTGGCGAACACGAGCAGGATCGGGAACAGGTAGACGAACGAGAAGAGGGTGGCGGCGGGCACCGCGATGCCGACCGAGCCGAGGGTGGTGCGGGCGAGGGTGGAGCCGAGGGTTCCCCAGCAGAACGCGAGCATCGAGTAGACGGCGACGGCGACCGCCCACCCGGGCGTGGCGAGGAGGCCGAGGGCGAGCCCGGCGGCGATGAGGAGGCCGGCCTGCCCGGCGGCGAGGAGGCCGCCGGCGAGGAGCTTGGCGGTCCAGACGCCGGCGCGGGGGGCGGGGAGGGCGTCGAGGAAGCCGTGGGTGCCGGCCTCGCGCTCGGCGGCGAACAGCGCCCCGCCGCAGACGGTGCCGGCGGTGACGGCCAGCAGCAGGGTGGCGAGCGTACCGGCGCCGAGGCCGCGGAGGAGGTCGCCGGGGGCGGCGTTCTTCTGCGGCGGGTCGGCGAGCACGGCGACGGCGACGAGGACGCCGCCGCCGAGGACGACGAGGGTGAGGCCGATCAGCCCCTGCTCGCGGAACTCCTTCCAGACGATCGCCCGGACCACGGGACACCTGTGCTGAGTGTCGGGAACTTGCGCGGCCGCTTGCGGCTTCGCGCCGCGGGGCGCGAAGCCGCAAGCGGCCGCGCAAGTTCCTGGTGCGCCTCGTTACTCGGCGACGCGCGTCACCAGTTGCGGCGGCCGCGCCATCAGCGCCGCGTACACCTCTTCGAGCGAAATCGCCTCGTCCTCGAAGTCGCTCACCCCCGGGGCGCCCCGCAGCGCCGCGACGGCGCCGGGGTCGGGGTCCTGCACCGTCGCCTGCCAGAAGTGACCGGTGCCGTTGCGCGCCAGCACCGTCCCCAGCGCCGCCGCGTCCGGCGGCTGCCCCGCGAACCGCAGGCTGATCCGCCGCACCTTCTTCCGCAGCTCCCCCAGCGGCGCCGACAGGATCATCTTCCCGTCGCGCAGCAGCCCCGCGTGAGTACACGCCTTCTCCAACTCCGCGATCGAGTGGCTGGAAATCAGCACCGTCCGCCCCGCCGCCGCGAGGTCGGCCAGGCCCGCGAGGAACTCGCGCCGCGTCAGCAGGTCCAGACCGCTCGTCGGCTCGTCGAGCAGCAGCACCTCGGGGTCGGGGGCCAGCGCCAGCGCCAACCCCACCCGCGCGTAGCCGCCCTTCGACAGGTCCTTCAGCTTCTTCGCGGGGTCGAGGCCGAGGCGGTCGGTCCACTCGCGGTAGCGCGGCAGGAACCCCGGCCGGTGGAACGCCGCCGTGAACCAGCCGATGTCGGACACCGACATCCAGTCGTAGAAGCGCGGCCGCTCCGGCATGTAGCCGACGCGGTGGCGCAGCTCCAGGGCGCGGGCGTAGCAGTCGAGGCCGAGGATTTCGGCCCGGCCGGAGTCGGCGGGGGCCAGCCCGGTGAGGATGCGCATGGTCGTCGTCTTGCCGGCGCCGTTGTCGCCGAGGAAGGCGTACACGGACCCGCGCGGCACGCGCAGGCTCAGCTCGTCGAGCGCGGTCTTGCCGCGGTAGCGGACGACGATTCGGTCGGCGACGATCACGTCCTCGGCCATGCACAGCCCCGGCGGCGGGGGGCGAGTCGGTCCCCCACGAATCAGAATGAGAACCCGGGGGCGGCGGGTCAACCGCGCGGGGGGCGAAAGCCGGGCGAGCCGCCCGCCGTCAGGCGGCGGGTGGCTCGGGTCTTGAGCCCCGAAGGGGCGGCCAGCGTGTAGCCCGGGGTTCCACCCGATCTCTAACCCACATCCCCGCGACTTCCGCCTCACCTCGCCCACCGGGGACGACGCCGGGCGCGCGAGCCTCGACGGAACCGCGGCGGGATGCGGCGGCGCGAGCGGGCCGCCCGGCTGTTCCGCGCCACGGCCCGGCACCTCTCCGAACAGGCCCACGCCGTCCTTCAGCAGAAGTTCGTGGACGGTCTCGGCTACAAGAAGATCGCCGCCCGGAACGGCCTCACCCAGGCGAACGTGCGACAAATCGTCCTGCGCTCCCTCGCCACGCTGCGCGACGTTCTCGGCGTATCGATCCGATTCACCTGAGCACCCGAGCGATGCCCCACGACGACACGCCGACGTCGGCCGGCCACGGCCCGCACTGCCTGAGCGCGGGCGAGCTGGCGGCCCTGCTCGACGGCGAACTGCCGGCCGGCCGGGCACGCGCGGCCCGCCGGCACGTCGCCGACTGCCCGGCCTGCCGCGCCGAAGCGACGATGTGGGAAGAACTCGATCACCTGTGCGACGCCGCGGCCGTTCCCGACGACAGCCCGCCCCCGCCGCTGCCGGGGTATCGCATCCTCAGCCGCATCGGGCGCGGCGGGTTCGGCACCGTCTGGCTGGCCGAGGACGAGGAGATGCCGGGGTGCCGGCGGGCGGTGAAAGTCCTCCACCCGGCGGCCGCCCCGGAAGACGGCATCGACGCGCTGCGGGACAAAGCGGTGCTCATCGACCGCCTCGGCCCGCACCGCCACCGCGTCCGCGTGTACCGCGTCCTTTCGACCCCGGCCGGGGCCGCAATGGTGACGGAGTACGTGCCCGGCCCGGACCTGGCGAAGTTGACCGCCGGGCGGCCGGCGGCGGGCGGCCCGCTCGTCCCGTGGGAAGACGCCTGCCGCTACCTCGAACACGCGGCGGACGGGCTGGTCGGCGTGCACGCCGCGGGCCTGTGGCACGGGGACGTGACGCCGCGGAACCTCATCTGGAACCCGACCACGGCGTCCGTCGTGGTCGTCGATTTCGGGCTCGCCGCGCGGTCGCACGGGCGGCGCGGCGGTACGCCCGGGTACCGGGCTCCCGACCCGGTCGCCGGACCCGCCGGCGACCGGGTCGGGCTGGCCGCGGTCGGGTGGCACCTCCTGACCGGCGGCCCGCCGCCCGCGGACCCGGACGACGGCCGACTGCCGGCCGGGGTGCCGCCGGAACTCGAGTCGCTGGTCCGCCGCGGGCTGCGGCCGACGCCGACCGACCGGCCCACGGCGGCGGCCTTCCGGGACGAAGTGGCGGTCATCCCGACGGGCTGGCTCGGGGCCAAACTTCAGGACGCGGTGACCCGCCTCGGCGCCCCCGTCCGCCTCGGCGCGACGATCCACCTGAGCGGGGCCGCGGGCGAACCGGCCGTGACCGAGTTCGCCACCGCGGGAAGTCTTGTCACGCCGGCCGAGCGCACGCCGATTACCGTCCTGACCGGGCGGACCGGCGACCTGATCACCGTCCGCGGGACGGCCTCGCGGGACGGGTTCTTCACGCTGCTGAACCTGACCACGACCGGCGAGCTGGTGGCGACCCCGGTGCCGGGGCCGGCCGCGCGGGTGGTGCCGGCCGGACGGACGGCGGAGGCGAGTGCGGTACTCGCCCGGCGGCCGGGCCGGGATTACCTGGCGCGGGCGTGGACGGCGGCCCCGCCCGCGGCGTCGCCGGGCGACTGGCGGGACCGCATTCTGGCCGCGTGGGCGGCCGCGCGGGCCGAACCGGAGCGGACGGCCGAGGTCGTCCGAACCGCGACCGGCTCTCAGCTATCCGAATGGGCCGCGGTCCTGTTCGTCGTGCCGCACCGGGAGGACGCTTGATGACCGCCGACCGCACCTGGGATGTCGCCGCCGCCGCCGAAGCCGTGCGGGACGCGCCCGGCGGCAAGGCGCTGCGGCACGCGACGGTCCGCTACCGGCCGCGACTGACCCCCGGCAAGAGTTCGCCCCTCCTCGTCGTCCTGTCGGCCCGCGGCGTGGCCGATCCCGGCCACGGGGTGAACCAGGTGAAGCGGGCCGGCGTGGTGGTGGACCCGGCCGTCCTGGTCGAGATCGAGCCGGTGCTCGCCGGCTGCACGTGCGCGTGCGGGTCCGCCCGGTGCGACCGCTGAACGCCGAGCACCGGGTTTGGGTCCACGGTCAGGAACTGGTCGTGTCGTCGGCCCCGCCGCGGGGGCTGGGCTTGTTCCTCGGGATGTTCGTCTTCTTCACGCTGGTGGTGACCCACGTGGTGACGACACTCCAGGAGGCGGTCGCGGAGGAGCCCGGCTACTGGAGGCCGGCGGGTACGTTCGCCCTCCTCGTGGCGCACACCGGCTGGGTGTCCGGCGGGTGGCTCTGAACCGCGACCCTGTTCGCCCTGCGGCAGGCCCGGGGTCTCGACGACCGCTACCCGAAGGCCCGGTCGGTCGCCGCCGCGTACACCTGGGTGGACGGCCAGCCCGCGCCGGCCGGACCGCGGCCCTCGTCGGACTGCTGTTCGTCGTCACGCTCCTGATGCACCTCGCGCTGCCGGCGTGGGTCGCCGTGAGCACCCTGGGGGCGCTCGCGGGCGGGGTGTTCGGGACGGCGGCGGCCGTCCTGTACCTCGTCGTGATCCTCGTGGTCTGGAGCCCGTGGCTGCACCACTACGGCGTGAACCCCGGCAGCATCGCCGTGACGGTCGTTCTCGCCGCGGTGAGAGGCGTCCGATACCTATTCCGGAAGCGACCGGCGGCGCCGCACGTACCACTTCCCCTCCCCCCCTCGCGTCTGATCCCCCTTCGGAGTCCGGCCATGGCGAACGAATCCAAGCTGGTGGTGGACCGCGCCGCGACCGGGTGACAGGTTCGGTACAACAGCCCGGCGCTGGCCGGGCAGTCCGGCCCGATCGACCTGACCGACGCCGCCGTCGAGCGGGCGGTGAAGGACGGCGCGGTCCTGACCGACGTCAACCTGCTGACCCGCGAGGCGGCCGCCGGCGTCGGGTTCCGGTCCCGCGCGCCGCGCGGACGCCGAAGAAGTTGGCCGCCGCCATCATCCGGCTCGTCCGCAAGTCCGTCATAGCGGGGTACGCGATCGCCGAGCTGTCCCGCCTCACCGCCCAGCACGACGCCGCCCAGCACGCCCTGCTCGCGGAGTGGGCCGAGTCCGGGGAGGGGTACGCCCGCCGGTCGGCCGCGGCGGTGGTGTTGCACGTCTACGCGACGGTCGCCCGGCGGGGCGCGGCCCCGCTCCGCCGCGTCCCGGCCCAACTCGCGGAGCGGGTGGACGAGCACAGCGGGGCGTTCGTGGAACGCCTCCGCCGCGGCGAGCAGGAGACCCTCCAGCGACAACTCGGGATCGACGAGCACGTCACCTGGGGGGAGATGCCGATCTCCGCGGCCGCCCGCCGGGTCATGAACGACACGGTCGGCGAACTCGTGGTCCGGCAGTTGGCGGCGTCCGCCGGGGGCAACGCCGACATGGTCCGCCGGGCCATCACCCTGGGGGTGTTCGTCCCGGCCCCGGCGGACGCCATCGACATGCTGCGCGAGTGGCTCCGTCCCGACGCGAAGGCCGCGATCGAAGTACCGGAAGAACCCGCCGACGCGCCCGAACCGGCCGACGCCGAGCCGAAGCCCGACCCGCCCGAGGCGGCGCCCGCCCCCGCGACCGGCGACGCCGTCGCCCCGGACCTGAAGGCGCGGCGGCGGGCGAACCGGCGGGAGCTGGCCGCCCGGGTGTGCCTCATGCTGTTCGAGTACACCCGCTCCGCGTCCGGCGAGATCGACGGGCTGGTCGAATCGCACCACGCGCAACTCCTGACCCTGCTGCCCGAGATGTTCGCCCTCGAAGGCGAGTCGCCGGCCCCGGCGGACCCGCCGACGACGGACTCGACCACCCTCGCCGCGCCCGACGCGGACACCGTGCGGGTTGCTCCACACCTGGCTGCGCGACTCGCGGGAGTCGCGCGAACTCCACCCCGACGTGCGACAAACCGTCCGCCAGCACGCGAACGCGCTGCTCCTCCGCGAACGGCTGCTGGACGGCACCGCGTGCGACTTCGTCGGCGCCGACCGGGGCGTGCTGTTCGTGGACGTCGGCCGGGAGGGGCGGAAGGGGCGGACGACCCAGTTCCTGATCGCCGAGGCGTTCCACCGGCTGCGGGCGCAGACCGACCTGGCCGTCGCGTGGTTCGGGCGGGCCGAACTGTTCGCCCCGACCGACGACGACGCCCTCACCCCGGAGCGGCTGCGGCAGGGGCACAACCACCCGCGCCTGATGATGCCGCTGCTGGAGAAACTCGACCCCGACCGGACGCACTTCGTCCTCCTGCCGCACTGGGGGCCGATCGCCGACGGGGCGGACGCCCTGGCCGACGACGCGACCGACCCGACCGCCGCCCGGTGGCGGGGCCGCCTCGTCCCCCTGTCGCTCGACGTGAACCAGGCGGACGTGGAAGACTTCCTGGACCTGAAGCCGGCCGAACTCGCCACCGCCCTGGGCCGGCTGCCGCCCGGAATGGCCCTGTACGTCCAGTGGGTCCTCCGCGTCGGCGTCCAGAACGCGCAGGTGAACCAGCGGAACATCGAGCGGCTGTTCGACAACCTCATCCACCCCCAGGTCGAGCCGGTCCTGGCGCGGCGGCTGGCCGAGCGGTCGCCGGAGCGGTGGCGGGCACTCGTGACCGCCGCCCTCGCGCCGCTCGGCGTCGCGGCCGAGAACCCGCACGCCGTCGCCCGCTTCCTGACCACGGCCGCCGGCGAGGTCGATGCGGCGGCGCCGGGCGGCGGCACCGTCGATCGGCTGCGGACCGTCCTGAGCGCCCTGCAGGGGCTGGCCGCCACCCGCCTCGACCTCGCCGTCCAGGTCGTCGTGAAGTGGATCGGCGCGGCGGGGACGCGGACGCTCGGGGTGTCGGCGGCGCAGGCGCTGCTGCGCGTCCGGGTCGAGCCGCGGCTGGACGCGCGGGGCCGGATCGCCACCCGCCCGGCCGACGACGACCCGGTGTGGTGTGTGTTCCAGCCGGCCCCCGGGCTTGCCGCCCACGAACTCGACCCGCGGCCGTACGCCAAAGGAGCGACACATGACGTTGTGCCTGAGATGCCGCGCCGAGGTGCCGCCCAAGCCGGCGCCGCCGGCGGCCGACGAGTGCCCGAAGTGCAAGTGGCCGATCCCCGCCGACTACCGCGGCGGGACGCCCGTGTGGGTGGCCGTCGCCGGGTACACGAACCACGGCAAGACGACCCTCCTGGACATGCTCACCACGACACTCCGGAAGCTCCGCAGCGTCGAGGGGACGGGGCTGATGAGTCTCGACGTGGCGTCGTACCAGACCGCCGCCGCGACGGAGGCGAACGTGGTCACCGGTGACGACCGGGGCAGCACCCGCGGGACGCAGCAGCAGTTGTTCCGCGTGAACGACCTGGGGGCGTACGGCGACGTGACCGTGTACTACACCGGGCAGCGCCTCCCGGAAGCGCACCCCGGCCAGACGCCGCCGACCGAGGCCGCCCGCGACCCCCGCCCGCGCTTCGTCGGCCCCATCCTCGACGCGCTCGAGCGGGACGGGTGCGACTGGTGGGTCGTCGTCCTGGCGAACGGCCCGGTGTTCGACCTGCCCGACTTCTCGATCGACCTGGACGCGGCCGGCCCGTCCCGGTGGGAACGGCGGCTGCTCCTGGTCCGCACCGACCCGAAGCCGGACGACGAGTCGTGGTCGCCGCTCGTGTTCCGGTACCGCGACGCGGACGCGCCCGAGGTCGTCGTCCGGCCGCTCGTGCGGCTCTTCCCCCCCCCGCCCCTGACCCGAGGTTCCCGATGTCCTTGACACTGACGACCGACCGCACCGGCTACCCGATGATCCGGTCCGACGCACTCGGGGTCTTCGTCCACTGGCTGCCGGTCACGAAGCTGCAGCTCGAGTGGTTCCTGTGCGACCAGCCGAGCAACCGGTTCAACCAGGAGTGGTACGAGCGCATCCTCGGCGTCCACAAGTCCGACCCGGGCCGCGTGTCGGCGGCGCTGGTGACCGACCGGACGTACTACCGGGCGCTGGCCACCGGCCTGACGCCGGGCGAGGTGGAGCCGTTCGCCAACTGGCTGGCGCGCGGCGACGGCGGCCAGTACGAGCTGCCGACGCACAAGGAGTGGAAGATTCTGTACGACGAGTTCGCGGCCGCCCTGCCGATCGAGCTGTCGTACGTCACCGGCCTCACCGACGGGGCCGGCAAGCCGCGCCTGACGGCCCGCACGCGGGCGCTCGTGGAGCGGATGAACCAGACGGCGATGCGGCTGCCCGGCCTCGGCTCGCGCGGGGCGGCCGCGGCCACCCCGTCCCTGGCCGACCAGATGCTGATGCGGAACGGGGTGATGGAGTGGGTCCAGTGGCGGGCGGCGGACCGGCACCAGGACTTCGGCGGCCGCGGGTATCCGTACCACGACCTCGTCAACAACCGCCGCGACTTCACCCTCGAAGCCGGCCCGCACGACCCCGGCCCGCGCTACGCGGACACGGACAGCCGGCTCCGCGGCTACGGGTTCCGACTGATCCGGAGGAGCTGATGCCCGCCGCCGACCACCTCATCTACACCCGCGTGACCAAGGCGTACTCCCCGGCCGCCACGCCGTTCGACGGGTACCAGGTCGTGCACCGGTCGGCGGACGTGTCCGACGACGAGGCGGCGGAGATCGGCAAGCGGGTCGCCGGCCTGCCGGACGGCATGACCGCGGGGGTGCGCCTCCAGTTCTTCCGGCAGAGCACCGGCCGCCCCGCCCTGTGCCGCACCTGGAACACGAAGTCGGACCCGAAGATCACCGACCCGAAGCGGAAGCTCGCCGTCCTCGCGCACGCCGTCGTCCTCCCCGCCGGCGCGTTCGCCCAGTGGAAGCTCGGCCCGCTCGAGATCCTCGACGACGCGTCCTGGCCGGTCGCCGACCCGGCGTCGATGGTCAAGGCGTACGGGCCGCGGACGGAGGTCGTGGACGCCGTCCGGGTGTGCGACGAGGACGGCGACGACACCATCCAGAGTCCCGACGACCTCGGGTGGGACGCGGACGAGTGGAAGAAGCTGAGAGGCCTCGCGCTGGCGGCCAAGGAACTGGTGGCCGGCGGGCGGGTCGTGTTCCTCCAGGGCGACGGGGGGGCGGCGGCGAACGTCCTCCGCACGCTGTTCACCACCCTCCAGCTCGGCGAGGCGCGAAAGCCGACCTCCTGAGGTTGCCACTCGCCCGGTGGAACCGATTTCCTGGAACCCGTTCGATGCCGGTCTGATGAATCCGGCGGCGGCCAGGAAAAAGTCCATTCGGGCGGAAATCATTGTTTCCGGCGCGCCCCCCACCACGTCCCGGAAACAAGTGCTTCTGCCAGAAGAATCGCCGTCGGAGCGACGCCGCCGGAGCGATCGCGTCGCGAATCGTTGCCCGGCAAGGAGTTGTGATACGGGTTCGGAGAAACCCCTTCCGCCGGCCGTTCGCCTGGCGGAAGCGGATTGTTGGAAGCCGTATCACCGGGGCTCGGCGAGCAGCTGGTACAGAACGTCCGGCTCCACCGGCTTGACCAGGTGGTGGCCGAAGCCCGCCTCCCGGGAACGACGCCGATCCTCCTCCTGGCTCCAGCCGGTCATCGCCACCAGCAGCAGGTCTTCCAGGCCCGGCCGCCGGCGGAGCCGACGCGCCACCTCGTAGCCGTCCATCACCGGCATCCCGATGTCCAGGAACACCAGGTCGGGCGGGTCGGCCTCGGCGGCGGCCAGGGCGGCGAGACCGTCGTGGGCCACCCGCACCTCGTGCCCGGCCATCCGCAGCAACAGCGCCAGGCTCTCGGCGGCGTCCACGTTGTCGTCCACGACCAGGACGCGCCGCGCCGCGCGCACCCGACGCCCTTGCCGCGGGAAGAGGTTCCCCGGGCGCGAGGGCGGGTAGGCGGACGACGAACTCGCTCCCCTTCCCCGGCCCCTCGCTGTGGGCGGTGACGGTGCCCCCGTGCATCTCCACCAGCCGGCGCACCAGCGTCAGCCCGATCCCCAGCCCGCCCTGCGACTGGTGCAGCACCCGGTCCGCCTGCACGAACGGCTCGAAGATGCGCGGCAGCATGTCCGCCGCGACGCCCGCGCCGGTGTCCCGCACGCGCAGCACCAGTTGCACCGGCCCCGTCGCCGACGGGGCCGGAGCCCGTCCCGGGGCGTTGCCCCGGGCTATGCTGTCCCAGCCCTTCGGGCTGAAGAGGGGTTCCTGGTTTTGAGGCCAACGGCCCGGGACAGCATAGCCCGGGGCAACGCCCCATACGCGTTAACATAAGGGCGTGTTCAGCCGGGCGTGGAACTCCCGCCACCGTGGGTTGCCGGGTGCGGGTGCGGGGTTGTTGGTCCTCGCCGTGCGGGGTTCGCCCCCTCACCCCGCGTGCTTCGCCGCGACCCTCTCCCCCGAGGGGAGAGGGTGGGAGGCACCCGGCCCCGATCGCGGGCGGGCATCGACCCGCGGACGAAGGGGAGCGGTTCGCCCCGCGTCGGCGCGTGGTAACCCGCCCGTGATGAAGCCCGGGCGCGCCCACCCTCTCCCCTCGGGGGAGAGGGTCGCGGCGAAGCACGCGGGGTGAGGGGGCGAACCCCGCACGACGAGGACCAACAACCCCGCACCCACACCCGGCACCCGACGACATCGGCAACGCCCGTACGTTAACGCGTATGGGGCAACGCCCCGGGACGGGTACGGATCAACCGAGTTTGGTATGAGCGGGTGCCTTCCCTGCCGGGCGTTCGGGCCGGCGGCGGAACCGGAGCTTGTCGAGGTAGATGTAGTAGACCGGGGTGAAGTACAGCGTCAGCACCTGCGACAGCAGCAGGCCGCCGACCACCGCCAGCCCCAGCGGCTTCCGCGACTCGGCCCCCGCGCCCCACCCCAGGGCGATCGGCAGCGCCCCCAGCAGGGCGCACATCGTCGTCATCATGATCGGCCGGAACCGCACCAGCGACGCCTCGTAGATCGCCTCCGCCGGCGGCTTCCCCCCGACCCGCTCCGCGTCCAGCGCGAAGTCGATCATCATGATCGCGTTCTTCTTCACGATGCCGATCAGCATGATGAGCCCGACCATCGAGTACAGGTTCAACTCACTCCCGAACAGCGCCAGCGTCAGCAGCGCCCCCACGCCCGCCGACGGCAGCCCGGACAGGATCGTGATCGGGTGGATGAAGCTCTCGTACAGCATCCCCATCACCAGGTAAATGACCACGACCGCGGCGATGAGGAGGAGGCCGAGCCCGCGCGCCGACTTCTGGAACTCCTGGGCCGTGCCCTGGAAGCCGACCGTGAGCCCCGGCGGCAGGTCGCGCGCCGCTTCTTCCACGACGGCCATCCCCTGCCCGAGCGACACGCCGGGGGCCAGGTCGAACGACAGCGTCACCGCCGGCAGCTGCCCCGCGTGCGTGACGGTGAGCGGGCCGACGCCGCGGTCCACCGTCACGAGCGCGTCGATCGGCACGAGCGAGCCGGTGGTCGCGCGGACGTACAGCCGCGACAGCAGCGTCGGGTCGCGCTGGAACTCCGGCCGCGCCTCCAGCACCACGCGGTACTCGTTGGTCGGGGCGAACACGGTGGACACCTGCCGGGAGCCGTAGGCGTTCGCCAGCGCGTCCTCGATCTGACGGGCGCTCACCCCCAGGCTCGTCGCCTTGTCGCGGTCGATTTTCACGTTCAGCTGCGGGCTGCGGACCTGGAGGTCGCTGGTTACCTCGACCAGCTCCGGGGCGGCCCGCAGCCGCTCCTCCAGCTTCGGCACCTCGGCGAACAGCGCGGCCGTGTCCGGCCCCTGGACGGTGAGCTGGTACTGGCTCTTGGTCGCCCGCCCGCCGATGCGGATGGCCGGCGGGTTCTGGAAGTACACCTTGATCCCCGGCACCGCGGCCGCCTCGCGGCGGAGCCCGGCGATCACCTCGTCGGCCGACTGCGCCCGGTCGTGCCGCGGGGTGAGGCGGATGAACATCCGCCCGGCGTTGCTCGCCGTGGCGCCGCCCCCGCCGCCGGACGACCCGACGGTACTGCTCACCGCCGCGACGTTCTCGTTCCGGCGGACGATCTCCGCCACCCGCTGCTGGGCGTCGAGCATCCCCTCGAACGACACGTCCTCCGGCCCCTCGGTGGCGGCGGAAATGTCGCCGGTGTCCTCGCTCGGGAGGAACCCCTTCGGCAACACGACGAGGTAGTACGCGGTGCCGGCAATGAACAGGAACGAGAACAGCAGCATCGCCAGCCGCACGCGCAGCGCCAGCCGCAGGGTGGCGGCGTAGGCGGCGAGGCCGAGGTCGAACACCTTCTCCGTCGCCCGGTAGAACCAGCCGCGCGACGCGCCGTGACCGCCCTTCAGGAACAGGGCGCAGAGCATCGGCGTGAGCGTGACCGACACCAGCCCCGAAACGACGATCGCCACCGAGATGGTGACGGCGAACTCGCGCAGCAGCCGGCCGACGACGCCCTCCAGGAACAGCACCGGGATGAACACCGCCACCAGCGACACGGTCATCGACACGATCGTGAACCCGACCTCGGCCGACCCGTCGAGCGCCGCCCGCAGCGGCTCCTTCCCCATGTCCAGGTGGCGGACGACGTTCTCCAGCATCACGATGGCGTCGTCCACGACGAACCCGACGGCGAGGGTGAGGGCCAGCAGCGACAGGTTGTTCAGCGTGTAGCCGAGGAGGTGCATCACCCCGAACGTGGCGACCACCGACACCGGCAGGGCCAGGCTCGGGATGAGCGTCGCCCGGACGCTGCGGAGGAACAGGAAGATGACGAGCACGACCAGCACGAAGGCGACGACCAGCGTGACCTGCACGTCCTCGATCGACTCGCGGATCGGCGTCGCCCGGTCGGACTGCACGGCGATCGTGATGGCGGGCGGCAGCTGCGCCTGCAGCTCCGGCAGCAGCGCCTTCACCGCCTCGGCCACCTCGACGGTGTTCGCCCCCGGCTGGCGCTGCACCCCGAGCACGACCGCGCGCGGGAACTCGCCGGGCGACCCGTCGGGGTTCCGCTCGGTGAACCACGCGGCGAGCTTGTCGTTCTCCACGCCGTCCGTCACGACGCCGAGCTCGCCGAGGCGGACGGGCTTCCCCCCGCGGTAGGCGACGATGACCGGCCGGTACTCGCGGGCGCTCAGCAGCTGCCCGCTCGACTGGATGTTGAACGCCCGCCGGGCGCCCTGGAAGGTGCCGGTCGGCAGGCTGACGTTCGCCTCCTTGATGGCCGCCGACACCTCGTCGATGCCGATGTGCCGGGCGGCCATCACGTCCGGGTCCACCTGCACCCGCACGGCCCGCTTCTGCTCGCCGAAGATGACCACCTGGGCGACGCCCTGCACCATCGACAGCCGCTGCCCGAGGAGCGTGTCGGCGTACTCGTTCACGACGTACAGCGGGAGCGTGTCCGACCGCAGGGACAGCACCAGGATCGAGAAGTCGGCGGGGTTCACCTTGCGGAACGACGGCGGCGCCGGCATGTCGGCCGGGAGCGACCGCGACGCCTTCGAGATGGCCGACTGCACGTCCAGCGCGGCGGCGTCGATGTTGCGGCCGAGCGCGAACTCGAGCGTGACCGACGTGCTGCCGAGGGCACTGGTGGAGCTGATCTTCTCCAGCCCGGGGATGGCGGTGAACTGCTTCTCGAGCGGCGTGGCGACGGACGCCGCCATCGTCTCCGGGCTCGCCCCGGGGAGGGTGGCGCTCACCTGGATGGTGGGGAAGTCCACCCGCGGCAGCGCGTCCACGGCCAGCGACGTGTAGCCGAGCGCCCCGGCGAGCACGACGCCGACCGTCAGGAGGGTGGTCATCACGGGGCGGGCGATGAACGGGGCCGAGACGTTCAACGCTTCGTCCCCCGGGTGGTCGCGGCGGTGCCGCCCTTCGGCGCCATCTTCACACCGGGCGCGAGCCGCAGCTGCCCCTCGACCACAACCGTCTCGCCGCCCGCCAGCCCGGCCTCGATCACGGCCTCGCCGTCGGCCTCGAACGCCACCGTCACCGGCCGCAGCTCGGCCTTCTGGTCGGGGCCGACGAGGTAGACGTACTGCCCCTTCTGCCCCGACTGGATCGCCGCCGCCGGGACGACGACGCTGTCCTTCCGCTCGCCGAGGGTCAGCACGACCTCGACGTACAGGCCGGGCCAGAGCTTGTCGTCGTCGTTGGCGAACGTGGCCTTGAACTGGACGGTGCCGGTGAGCGGGTCGGCGGCGTTGTCCACGAACGCCAGCTCGCCGGCGGCCAGCGCCGCACCGCCGCGCAGGTCGGCCTGGACCCGCAGCGGCCCCGCCTTCCGCGCCGCGACGACCGCCGACAGCTGCTGCTCGGGGAGGGTGAACGTGACCGAGATCGGCCGGACCTGGTTGATGACGACGAGCGACGCGGCGCCGTTGGCGTCCACGAGGTTGCCGGGGGTGACGAGGATCTCGCCGGCCCGGCCGTCGATCGGGGCGGCGATGGTGGCGTAGGTGGCCTGGACCTTCGCGGCGTCGACGGCGGCCTGGTCGGCGGCGATGGCGGCCTTCGCGCCCTCGACGGCGGTGAACGCGGCGTCGTACTCGGTCGGCGACCCGGCCCCGGCCTGCTTGGCGAGGTCGGCCCGCTTCAGCTCGACCACGGCCCCGGCCAGGAGGGCGACGCTCTTCGCCCGGTTGGCCTGGGCCAGCGTCACCGCCGCCTCGTAGGGGCGGGGGTCGATGGTGAACAGCTTCTTCCCCTTCGTGACGACGTCGCCCTCGCCGAAGAACACGCCGGTGAGCTCGCCGCCGACCCGCGGCCGAACGGCGACGGACGCCAGCGCCTTCACCGACCCGATGGTGCGGAGGCGGACGGGGACCGTCTTCTGGACGGCGACGGCGACGACCACCGGCGCGGGCGGGGCGGCCGGCCGCGCCGGCGGCTGGCGGGAACACGCGGCCAGCGGAAGGAGGACGGGAAGTAGGATCAGCCAGCCGAGACGCCGCATCAGGACTGCCCCCGGGTCGAACCCCCTCACCGATCGGGCGCGCCGGGCCGCCGCCGGCGCCTACCTCCCGTTACCTACCGGCCGCGGAACGTGAAGGCCACCCGGAACCCACCCCGGGGCTCGGTCGGCCGGGCCGGGTCGCGGGCCGCGGAGCGAACGCCGCCCGCCCCACTCCGGACGTGGCCGCCGCGCAGCACGCCCCCGCCGTCGGCCGCGGCGGCCCACTCCTCCAGGTTGCCGTGCGTGTCGAAGAGGCCGAACCGGTTCGGCGCCTTGAGGCCGACCCGGCGGAAGCGGCCGTCGGCGGCGTCCACCGTGCCGGCGTACCACGCCAGCGGCCCGAGGCCGGCCGCGTCCGACCCGCACGCCCACAGGCCCGGCTCGCCGGCCCGGCAGGCGTACTCCCATTCGACCTCCGTCGGCAGCCGGCAGGTGAATCGCCCGCCGAGTTCCCGCGTCAGCCACCGGCAGAAGTCGGCGCCGTCGTCGCGGCCGAGGTTCCCCACGGGGTGCTCGTCGGTCAGCGGCTGCTCCCCGGCCTGCTGCCAGTTCGGGCCGCGTTCCACCACCCAGCTGCCGTCCGGCCGGAGGCGGTAGCCGACGCCCCCGGCGCGCTCGGCCCTCGTCAGG
>Ga0209181_10002384_pt1 | contig 30954 bp, 24 predicted proteins | sample MAT05_FD_187208 | JGI IMG/M metagenome (GOLD analysis project Ga0209181, IMG submission 187208) | Freshwater microbial communities from Lake Fryxell liftoff mats and glacier meltwater in Antarctica - MAT-05 (SPAdes) (version 2) | ecosystem: Environmental > Aquatic > Freshwater > Ice > Liftoff... | reverse complement strand
GATCGTGGAATCGGACTGGATCGCCTCCACGTTCACGATGAACTGGAAGATCACGCGCCAGAATGAGTGGGTGTCGTTCGCGAAGGGCGATCCGTTCTGTATGCTGGTGCCGGTGCCACGCGGGCTTGCGGAAAGCCTCGTGCCGAAGCGGGCACAACTCGGGACCAACCCGGAATTGCAGGAACAGTACCGCAAGTGGGAAGAGGGTCGAAAGGGCTTCCTCCACGGGTTGACAACACGCGACCCTGAGGCCGTGAAACGCGGTTGGCAGAAGGACTACTTCCAGGGCCGCACCCCGGACGGCAAGGAAGTCGAAACGCACCAGACTCGCCTGAACATCCGCGAGTTCGAGAAGGATGATAAGCCAGATTAACCCGTCGCCTGGTGAGCAGGAAACGTGAGTCCCTCACCAGTGCCGTTCCGTGGTTCAGCTTTGGCGATAGGTGCCAAAATGGTTCCAGACGGGGGAGACACCCCTCTCCAGAGACTCCAGAATCAACGCCAACTCCTCAGAATCAACGCCAACTCCTCAGAATCAACGCCAACTCCTCAGAATCATCATCTTTCGTCTGGAAGAAAGAGTATTTGAGGATTGGTTTTGGGTGTCTATTAAGGCACACGCTCCATCCCGGGGTAACCACTTCTGAAAGCATCAAGAATTGGCGACTCTCGGAGAGAGTCGCCTACTTTCTCCAAGCCCGAGAATTAAACAACCCAGCCTCCGTCACAACCTGGATTGATTTCTGTTCCAGCAAGCGAGTACATTCCCGCGTTCGTTGTGATTCAGGAGTTCACGATGAGTTCGGCCACGGATCGCCCCCGACTATCAAACCGATTGATTGCGCTCGGCACTCCCACAATTGTGGTTGCCCCCGAATCGAGCACTCCCCCACATTTCTCGTGGCTCAACACGCGAGTCCTCGTCGTCGCGTTGATCCTGCTTGGGATCGGCTTTCGCCTTGTGCCGCTAATCCAGAATCGGGATCTGTGGATCGATGAGGCCATGCTCGCGTTGAATCTCGTGGAGCGCTCGCCGGCGCGGTTGTTGGAACCGCTCGACTGGAATCAGGGCGCTCCCGTGGGGTTCCTGCTGCTGATGAAGGGGACCATCACGCTCGTCGGCACATCGGAGTGGGGGCTGCGGTTGTTCCCCTTCACCGTGTCGCTGCTGGGGCTACTTGGGTTCGCGTGGCTCGCCCGGAGGATGCTGCCGACACCAGCCAGCACGCTCGCACTCGCACTGATGGCGTTGAACCCGATCCTCATCAGCTACGCAGCGGAATGCAAGCAGTACGCACTCGACGCGGCCATCACCGTCGGCTTGTTCGGTCTGGCATTCCGGCTACTCCAAGGAGCGTGCGACACCTGGCGGTTGGGGGTGCTGACAGGCTGTGGAACCATCGCGGTGTGGTTCTCGCACCCGGCTGCATTCGTGCTCGGCGGGATCGGAACAGCGCTCTTCCTCGATGCCGCTTCTCAACGCGATCGGAAGCGAATTGCCACGAATGTCGCGATGATCGGCTGCTGGCTCGCGAGCTTCGCGCTCTGCTACTTCCTGACGCAACGCCATCTCGGGAAGAGTCTCTATCTACTCGATTACTGGTCAGGGCACTTCTGGCGATTGCCGACCTCTTCTGGCGACGTGGCCTGGCTCATTGACCACGGTTTTGGATTCTTCGCGTACCCCGGCGGTCTTGGCGGTGGTGAGTTCAAGGTCGGTGGAATCGCGGCCCTGCTTGGTCTGGTGGGAGTGGCCGCAATCTGGCGCGATCGCTGGCAGGTTGCAGTGGCAATGGTTGTGCCGGTCATGCTGGTTCTGCTCGCGTCCGGCCTCCACAAGTACCCGTTCGCCGGGCGACTGCTGCTGTTCCTGGTGCCCCTCATGTTGCTGGCGGTAGCTCGTGGAACGAGCGAGGTCGTCTCGGCGCTCCGACCGTCACAACTTCATGCCGCTGGGGTTATGGTTGGGGTTCTACTTCTGGCACCGTTGGTCGAGACGCTCCAGCAGATTTCGCGACCAATGCGTCACGAACAGATCACGGAAGTGCTGGCAACGGTGCGGGATCGCGTGCAACCCGGCGACAAGGTGTATCTGTACTACAGTGCCGTGCCGGCGTTCACGTTCTACACCCGCAACGAGCCGTTACTGGCACAAATCACCATCGGAAGCGCGAGCCGACAGAACCGTACCGTCTATCGGGACGAGCTTCGCAAGTTCGCAGGCGAACCCCGGGTGTGGGTGATCTTCGCGCATCGTCACGGTTCCGAAGAATCACAGATCTGTGCCTACGCGGAATCGCTTGGGAACTGCGAGGAGGAAGTTCGTCGATCAGGGGCAGCCGCATACCGGTACGATTTCCGGACCGCGAAGGAACGTTAGTCCGTCTGTGCGATGGCATTCATCCTCCGAAGAGCGCGAACCGGGTTGACCTCGCTTGAACCGCACCCGGATGCCGGGTATGGTCAAGTGGTGCGTACGCGTTGCCCGGGAGACACAGACGATGCGCGATACACGGATCGACAGACGAGGATTCCTCGGGGCAGTCGCCCTCACGGCCGTCGGCGGGCCACTGGCATTTGCACAGAACGCCGCGGAACGGAAGGTTGATCCCGTCAATCTGCCGCTCGACAAGCCGGAAGTTTGGACGCTTCACTTCCGCTATAAAGTCCCGCGAATCGCTAATCTCGATATGCTCGATTCGACCGGCAAGCGAACCAAGAAGACCATCTGGTACATGTGGTATCAGGTGTACAACATGAGCGGCGAGCCACAGACGTTCCTCCCTGAGTTCGAGCTGGTGACGAAGGATCTGAACACGTCGCACCTCGATCAGCCCGAGCCGTACCTGCTCGAACAGCTTCGCAAGCTGGAAGACCCCACAGGGATTCTGGGCTTCCAGTCGTCGATCACGATCTCGAAACGGCCGATTCCGCCGAGCAAGCCCGATGCGATTCCGCGTGTGGTTTCCGGCGTGGCGATCTGGACCGACATCTTCGAGAAGGCCCCGAAGACGAACAAGTTCAGCGTGTACATCCTCGGGCTGTCGAACGGACTGGCCGTCGAGGAAACGCCAACGGGCGAGAAGCTCATCAAGCGGAAGACGCTGCAGATCAACTTCCTGCGGCCGACCGACGACGAGAAGCCGCAAATCGCGGACATCGTTCCGGACGATCTCAACGGCCCCGCCGAACGCTGGATTTACCGCACGGTATCGAGTGTGAAACCCAAAGCGATGCCGTGAAGGACAGTGTGTCCGCCGTGCCCGCGACGGCGGATATTCTGGTGGGGCAGGCATTCTTGCCGGCCCCGCTCATTCTAAACACGTTGACCCACAATCACCGTCTGCTCGCCATTCGCACGGGTCAGGATCACCATCCGGTGTTCTGGCCCGTTGAGCTTGAGCTTCTTCGTCACGTCATCCGAATCGAGCAATGAACCCCGCTTCACCATCGTGACCCGCCCGACATGATGTTCGCGCAGGTGGTCACGCAATCGACCCACGTGGAACTTGTCCGCGAACTCCACCCGATACGCCGTCACGAACGGCGACTGCACCAACTCCGATCCGGTGAGCATCGGGACCGTCCAGTCGATTGGCGAAAGCCCGAACTGCTCTGCGACCATCCCCGAAAGCCCGGCCCGCACCACAGCGGGGTCGGGGTCGAAGACGTACTCACCCACCGCTTCCGGCGCCGGCAACAGCGGTGGGTCGTCTTCGGCGAACAGGGTCAGCAAGCCACGGGGTTGATCCCCGTGGGCATTTTCAGAGGGAAGCACGGTTGCCCGGTATCTCGCGCTGCGGAGTGGCCCGAACCACAGGACACACTCTTTCATCTCGCTTGCGACGGAGATGAACTCGGCTTCCGCCTCCACGCTGGCGATGTCTTCGCGAGCCACGCCAGGGGCGATCTTCACTGCCAGCGGGAACGCGGGTGGGAATCGCTCGCGAAACGCCGACAGAGGCGGCGAGTAATCCTCGGGGTTGAGATAGCGTCTGCCATCTGCCCGGCGGTTTGGGTCAGCGAATGCCACACGCACACCGGGCAACGGCACCGTGAGTGCATCCGCTGCGTGAACAGTCACGCGATCCGCAAACCCGAGGGCGGCCGCGTTCGCTGATGCCATCGCAGCCCGCAACGGATCGAGTTCAACAGCGTGAACCGTAAGCCCACTGGCCGCGAATGCGAGAGCATCTCCGCCGATTCCACAGCAGAGATCCGCAATCGTTCCAAACGGAGCAAACCGGGTCGCGCGATAGTTCGCCACAACATCACCTGAAGCCTGCTCCAGAGCCTCCCGGGTGAAATACATGCGGTCTGCCGCGATAAATTTCGCATGCCCTCGCACTCGCAAGAGGGCGATTTCGAGTGCCGCTTTCGCGAGTGGTGCCGGGTAGTGCTTCCGCAATTTCTCGAAAGACGCCAGGAATCCAGCCTCCGTTGGTTGCAGCGTGACCGCTGCAGCGAGAGCGTTCTGCCCGGCTGGTGTCAGTAATTCTCGGAATGTCGCAAGATCCATGTCGCCCCAGTGCTCTCGACGTTTTCGCGCCGTCTGCTAGTTTAAGATATTCCTGACAGGCCAACGCAAACGGAGAAGGTCATGGGCAATCCCGCGATGGTGAAGCGGAAGCACTCGGAAAAGCTACGCAAGAAGTACGAGCAACGGCTCGGGCCAGGCGTGTACATGCCTAAGGATGAACGGCTTGTGTTCAACGCCGCGGCTGAGAAGGCGATCGCCGCAGCCGTGGCCGAGAAGAAGAAGTACGACGCGGAAAAGAAGGCCGCCAAGCTGAAGAAGAAGGCCGCTGGTCCTGCGCCCGCCGCTCCTGAAGCCGCGAAGAAGTGATCGAAAAGTTACACCACAGAATGGCCACAAAAAGCCACAACAAGGCACAAAAAGGGAAAGACAGAACGATCTGATTCTTGCTTCCTTTTTGTGTCTCTTTGTGCCTTTTTGTGGCCATCGTTCTTCTGCTTTGAGCATCAGATCCAGTTCGGTTCGGCGTCCAGATCTGCGGGCGCGAACTCCGAGCGTTTCCACTTCTCGACCGCCAGTGCCGCCATCGCCGCGTTATCCGTGCAGAGTGCCAGCGGCGGGATGAACAACTCCGCGCCTTCTTTCTCGCACATCGCCGCCAGCGACGCACGCAATGGCTTGTTCGCCGAAACACCGCCACCAACTGCGAGTCGCTTGAGGCCTGACTTCCGCATGGCTTGCTTGCACTTGATCGTCAGCACATCCACGACCGCCGCCTGAAAGCTCGCCGCAAGATTCGCCCGCTTTGGCCCCGCCTCCGGTGGTTTCGCCTTGCTCACATCCTGCCCGTGACAGGCATACAGAACCGACGTCTTCAGCCCGCTGAAGCTGAACTCCAGCCGATCATCGTTGGCGAATGCCCGTGGGAAGGCATGTGCCTTCGGATCGCCGTTGGCAGCCTCGCGTTCCAGCGCTGGGCCGCCGGGAAAGCCCAGTCCCAGAATCGCCGCAACTTTGTCGAATGCTTCGCCCGCTGCATCATCGCGGGTGCCACCGAGGAGCGTCATTGACAGTGGGCTGTCACAGCGGAACAGTGCCGTATGCCCGCCGCTCACGACCAATCCCACGCACGGGAAGATATCTCGCCCCGCCGCGAGGCGACACGCATAGATGTGACTCTGGACGTGGTTCACCGCGATCAGCGGAACACCCAGCCCGAGAGCGAGCATCTTCGCGGCCGACACTCCCATCAGCAACGCACCGACCAGCCCGGGCGTGTTGTGGACCGCGATGCAACCGATGTCGCCAAGCGTGAGGCCAGACTTGGTCAGTGCCTCGTCGATCACCGGAAAGAGATTGCGAAGGTGTGCCCGTGACGCGATCTCGGGTACGACGCCACCGAACCGCGAGTGCAGGTCGGTCTGCGACGCAACAACGCTCGACAGCACTGCGAGTTCATCGGTGAACACTGCGGCTGCGGTTTCGTCGCAACTCGTTTCGAGGGCCAGGAAATTCATGCAACATCCACAAGAGCCAAAGACAGAAGAATGTGAACCACAGAGTCACAGAGATGAAACCAAACACTGAGAGCAGACATTGTTTTAAACACAATTCTTATCTCTGCCTTTTGGTTTTCTCTCTGTGTTCTCTGTGACTCTGTGGTTAATTCTTCTTCATCAGTTCACCCGCCCCAACCGCATGGAGAACTTCCAGCGCACCGTTCGCACAGTCGCGGGGTCGCCCCACGCTTTCACGAGTTCTTCGGCCAGCAACCCGAGTGGGTTTACGCCATGCTTCTGCTCGTACTTTCGCACCGCCGACCACGTGTTGATGTAGCCGAGCACGTGCGGCATATCCCACTGTGCGGTCATCTTGAAGTGCGGTCGGGGCAACTCCGGGAACGGAAACGGCAGGGTGCGATACCCGGCATCGGCATACGCTCGTTCCGGTGGCCAGTACGGGCGGATGTACTTGTTCTGCAACTGTTCCAGAACGGGATCGACTTCCGGGTGAATCGTGTCGAGGTCGTAAGTCCATGCGGCAATCAACCCGCCGGGTTTCGTCACTCGCCGCACCTCGGCGTAAAAGCGATCGAAGTCGAACCAGTGGATCGCCTGCGCGACAGTAACGAGATCGGCACTGCCATCCGGAAGCGGGCACTCCTCAGCCGGCGCGACCGCGTACTCGACTCGCGGGTTGTGCTCCGCGTTGGCGAGTTGATCGGCGCTCGCATCAGTGGCGAACACCTTCGCGAAGTGCCCCGCAAGCGCGATAGCCGCCTGTCCGTTACCAGTTCCGCAATCCCATGCGAGATCGTGAGCCGGGGCCGCTGCCGCCAGGAACGCAAACAGTGCCGGTGGATATACGGGCCGGAACGCTCGGTAGTTGCTTGCAACCACCGAGAAATGATCGTGAAAGGGATCGCTCATTCCAGCGTCTCGGCGGGCGGGTTCAGATACAGATGGCACAATAGCGGGTAGCGCTTCCGTAACTCGGCCTCATCTTCGAAGTCGAAATCGATGCCCTCGGGCGGCGGTGGCGGTGCATCCTTCTCCGCGCGGTCGAGTCGCTCGAAGAAATCGCTCATCCCGGTCTTCGCCTCGTACACCCGCAACGCCGCCGCGTCGAGTCCGAAGCCGTCCACGGGATCACCATCAAGGATCTCGGTCAGCGAATCGGGATTTCGCAGAGCGGCTTCGTAGGCATGACGCCCGCGACCGACGAGCCACACGCGGAAGTCGCGGAATGCATCGTCGGAGCAACCGCCATTGATGAGGTGCGCTGCTCCCCAGAGCGCAATCGTGTTCGCCGACGCAATGGCTTCATCGAACCGCACCTGGAACTCGACGACTTCGAACCACTTCAAGTCGCCGAGTCGCTCCTTGAGCGCCTCAAAGTGGTCGATCGAATCGGGTCGGTAAGCATCTTCAATGATCTTCCAGAATGGTTTCCAGTCCATCGAACACCTCCTGGGCGAGTCACCATTTCAATCGCGGTCGAGATACATTTTCGCGAGCCGTGGCAGTCGTTTCCGCATCTCGGCGTCGCTTTCGAAATCCCAGTTCTCGCCTGCCGGCTCGTCTTCTGGTGGACGAGTGGGGTGTCGGGCTTTGCGTGCGGCATCCAGTGCAGCGTAATCGTCGTCCTGCCCAGTGGCCTGGAACCATGCTTGCGTTGCGGGGTAGCACTGGCAGCCCGCCTCGTCTTCTTCCACCTTCAGATCTGCGAGTGAATCGGGGTTCGCAAGCGCGGCGTCGAACACCTTACGTCCCTGAAGCATCAGCCATGTGCGGAAATCGATGAACCCATCGTCTGAGCAACCGCCGTTGATGAGGTACGCGGCACCCCACAGATTCCAGCGGTATGCCTGGGCCGACGACACATGCCACCAGTGCTCGAAATCGAGGATCTCGTCGGGTGGCAACTTCGCGAGCCGCTTGACGAGTCGTTCAACGTGCTCATCGAGATCCTGGCGTTTCGTTGCCTTGATGTGGTCCCAGAATTCGTCGGACGTCATGGGCGTTCCCTCATGGTTAGTAACCTGCCTTCACCGCTTGCGGCGTCGCGACCTGCCCGTTCACGCTCGGTTCGGGTGGCCATTCCTTCCAGTTGTTCGATTGCCGCCAGAACGCGATTGGGTTGTCGAACACGACCTTCTTGATGTCGGCTTCGCTGTGCCCGCGGCGTTTCATCTCTTGAATCAGTTCCGGCACCGCCAGGGGATCGGACTTTCCCCAGTCGCCGGCCGAGTTCGCCATGATGCGATCCGTACCCACCATCTCGATGATGTCGCACGCTCGCGCCGGTGTGCATTTCGTCGTGGGGTACAGCGTCATTCCGCACCAGAAGCCACCATCGAGCGCGAGCTTAACCGTGTGTTCCTCGACGTGGTCGATGCACACACGGTGCGGTGTCACTCGCGGGTCGTTCTTGAGCATATCCACGATCATCCGCGTCCCCTTGTATTTGTCCTCCAGGTGCGGCGTGTGGATCAGGATCAGCTCGTTCGTCTTCGCGGCGAGGTCGAGGTGTTCCTGGAAGATGGTCGCTTCGTTGGCCGTGTTCTTGTTGAGGCCGATTTCGCCGATGCCAAGCACGTTCGGCTTCGACAGGAACTCGGGGATCATGCTGATGACTTCCCGCGACAGCGAGACGTTCTCGGCTTCCTTCGCGTTGATACACAACCAGCAGTAGTGCTTGATGTGGAATTGTGCGGCGCGACGGGGTTCGTAATCGGTGAGTTGCCGGAAGTAGTCGTGGAAGCCGGCGGCGGTTCCGCGGTCGAACCCGGCCCAGAAAGCCGGTTCACTGATGGCCGCACACTGGGCGTAGGCCATCCGCTGGTAGTCGTCGGTGGTCCGCGAAATCATGTGGATATGCGGGTCGATGTAGGCAGGCATTGCTCCATCTCCATTAAGGTCATTTTACCGGCGGGGCGAGGAACTTGAACGGGGCCGCCTTCTCGAAGTTCGCTGACTGGTCGCCGATCGTGTCAACCTTGCCAACCAACGTGAGTTTCCGGGTGCCCGACCCTTCCTTGAAGTCGAGCTTGTCCAACTTCACCCACAGAGCGCCCGGGCTGTTGGTGTCTTCGTAGAAGTAGACGCGATTCTTCTGGTCCGCCACCGTTCGCCAAAGCGTTGACGAAAGATTGGGTGCGTCTTTCTTGCGAATGCCGCGAGGCACGCTGACGTTACGCATCACACTGAACACGCCTGCCACGGCTTCGCGGGGGTCGGCCGTCTGTCGGCACTCGTTGATGTAATACGAAGCTCGCACAAAGCGATCCGCGGCCCGAACGGTGCCGGGCAACATCACGGCGCCGTCCAACTCCTTCCAATACTCGTTGATTGCAAGCTGCTTGTCGTAGGTCGGTGAATTGGTCATCACCTGATATTCCTTGGCATGGTGGATGACCAGTTTACCCTTCACATACTCGAATATGGCCGAGTCGCCGCTCGGGTCAGAAATCGCGACATGGACAGTCCCCTTTGCTCCGTTCGGTGCTTCGACGGGAACGACGCGGAAGGCGTCCTTATTCATCTCCGCAACAGCCTCATTGACTGTCGCGAAGTTGTCGAGCAGATACTGTGCCCAGGCCGTGATGCACACGCCCGGTCGCTTGTCATCGGCCGCAGGATACTCAGATTCGGACAGGTAAAGCAGGTTTGAGACGAAACCCTTCTCGTTCATGCCGTCGGCGGTGCCACCCTCGTAAACCGATGCCACGACGCTGCCATATTTGCTGGTCCACTCCAGTGAACCCTTGCCGAGTCCGCCATCACGTTTCATGCCGCGAGGGAAGATCCACAGGTTGGTCTGCATGTCTTCGACCCAGTCCATTGACCGGCCGGTGACGGTCTGACCCTCTTTGCCGAAGTAGACCGCACGAGTGCATGCGTCGGCGTAGGGCGTTGCCACGATCGTGAGCACGCCCGCAAGCATGATGAAAAATACACCGCCACCACGTGTCGCGCTTTTCAGAGGAATCTCCTGGCTGAAGTGGATACTCATGACCGTACGTTACCGGGACGAATTACTTATCAGTGACCATGTGGAACGGTCAGCGCCTGAACCGCTTAGGAAGCACTAGAAAACAAGCGGTTTCCAAGTGTCCGACCAGATAGGTTGTGTGGGTCGAGGCACATCATTGTAGTGTTATCTCCTTTCGAATACGAAATTTACGGCTATCGTGGGAGCGAGTTATTGGTCGAGTTTCGTGATTCAGGTCTCACACTATCCAGATCAACCAAGTCGCATTCCCACTGAAAAGGATACCACGATGCCCTACGGTCTAAAACCTTCCGCGAGGTATTGGGCGATCCGTGGTGGCTAGTAGCACGTTGGATCCAGAGCAAGCTCTGTTCGCTGAACCGCGAGATCCACTCGCGGGGGCCGCCTTGATTAACTCACGACTTGGCTGGATTGATCGATGGCAAATTGCACCAGAGGATGTAGTCCGTATCGACGGCGGTTCCCCCGAGTGCAGCGACGAGTTGGGCGATTTGTCCTCGGTGATACCAGGCGTGCCCGAACGTCTGGGTGAGCACTCCCTCGACATCCCACTGAAACCGCCGGCCGTCGGCCATGTCCCACTCAAGTGAACGGGATAACTCGGTCTCGTCGAGCCGGCTCAAATACTCGACCCACGCCGCCTCGGTGGCCGCAACCAGCGGTGGCAGATCATCGAGTGCGGTTCCTTGTGGGAATGGTGCCGGAATCTCGGGCCAGTGACCCAAGCGGAACAGCCAGCGCCGCCGAGCGGCAACGAGATGGGCCAGCCGATCGATTGCCTTCTGGAATTCCGGGGCAGAACGGCGATCGTCGGGAACGGATGCCAGCATTTGAAGCGATTTGGCGTTACAGTCCCGCTCGTATTCGTACCAGCGACGGAAGCGATCTGCGAGGGATTTCATGTGGTCTCTCGACTGTCGTACCCGAGTCAACACGACGACGCACAACTGTCTATATGTACATTTCGAACGAGTGTGGTCGTGTCAAATCAGAATAGCAAGAATTGTTTCACTCGCGGGCACGACTCGCTTTGGTATTTTGCGAATGCGGATTAGACCTGTGCGGTGTCACCGAGGCGGGGGAGTTCGTCGAGCGAGCCGAGGCCGAAGACCGTCAGGAAGCGTGGCGTTGTGCCATAACGCACTTCACGGATACCGGCTTCCGCACGATGTTGCACAGCGACGAGGCCGAGTCGCACGAGTTGGCGAAGGATCGACCCCGAGTCGGTGCCGCGGATCGTGTCCACTTCCACTTTGCCGATTGGCTGGCGATACGCCACCACCGAGAGCACGTCGAGCGCCGGCTGGCTCAGGCGTGCTTCCCGTGGGCCGCCAAAGAGGCGATCGCGCAGTCCGCGATATGTCGGTGTGATCGCCAGCACGAAACCATCGTCCCGCGGCAGTAACGCGTAGGGCCGGCGTTGCTGGCGGTAACGCTTCGTGAGGGAGTCGATGGCGGTAGTGAAGCTCTCGCGCGTCAGGCCGCGAACGGCCGCACAGACTGCTTCGGCAGTGAGTGGGTGCCCGCCGACGAACAGCATTGCCTCAATGATTTGCTCGGGGCTCGGTGGTGTGTCGTCGGGGATCGGGAGCCGGGGATCGGGAGTCGGGGATCGGGAGTCGGGGATCGGGAGTCGGGAGTCAGAAGGCTTTGACTCCTGACTCCCGACTCCTGATTCCTGACTCCCGATTTCCGGTTCCGGTTCCAACAGCGGTTCGGCGTCGAGTTGCCACTCGCCGGCAAGGTTCGGGAACGGTTCGTCGTCGGGGTGGCTTCCTGCCATCGTGGTGACCCCGGTAACAGGAGATTCAAGTTCCAGGTTCCAAGTTTCAAGTTGAAAACCTGGTGGCTTGCTGGCTGCAACTTGGAACTGGGAACCTTTGGTTATCGGTGGGGGAGGAAGAAGACCCCCGTTACGAAGGTACCCGCCCACACGATAGCGAACAGGATGCCGAACGCAATGTGGACCGACTTCCGACGTGTCTTCCCCGTGTAAAGCATGATCGGCAACAACAACGCCGACGGAATGGAGAAGCACAAGTGGATGCGAAGCGCCTCGCGGGTGGCATCGTCGAATGTCGAGGACACGTTCACAAACTGAAGTAGCGTCTCGAAGCCGATCACCGTGGAGAGCGTGAGCGTGAAGAACACTGTGTTGATCTGCCCGTGCAACCGCGGCCGCTTCAACAGCAGCGCGATGAGCGACGCCAGAAGCAGCACCGTCACGGTTGCGACGAGTACCTTGAGCGTCAGGATAATCTGCGGTCCGGTCGGCATTCGTTTCTCGGTGTGTAGGTCACTCTCTCCGAGAGTGACCGATTCTGGCGATCTTGGAACCTTAAGCAGCGAAGAACTGGCAACTCACGCAGTGAGTTGCCTACCTCATCCGATCGCGTTCACCACGGCGTTGCCGATGTCGGTCGTTGTGTGCTTGCCACCCAGGTCGGGTGTCAGCACCTTCGCCTCGGCGAGCACCTTGCTCACGGCTCCTCGCACGGCCTCGGCACTCTTCACAAGTCCCAGGTGATCGAGCATCAACGCTGCACTCAGTATAGCTGCCATGGGGTTGGCGATTCCCTTACCGGCGATGTCCGGGGCGCTGCCGTGAACCGGCTCGAACATGCTCGGGAACTGTCGCGTCGGGTTGATGTTCGCCGAACTCGCCAGCCCGATGCTTCCCGTGACCGCGGCGCTCAGGTCGGTCAGGATGTCGCCGAACAGGTTGCTTGCCACGACCACGTCGAAGGTTTCAGGCTTGCGCACGAAGTCCATCGCTGCGGCGTCGACGAGTAGCGAGCCGCTTTGGACCTCTGGGTAATCTTTGCGAACTGCCTCGAATGCGTCGTCCCACAACCCAAGTCCCCAGACTTGCGCATTCGACTTGGTAATGCTGGTCAACTTCTTGCGGGGGCGTTTCTTGGCTGTCTCAAACGCGACACGCAGAATTCGCTCGCAACCGCGCCGTGTGAAGATGCCGGTTTGCACGGCGATCTCGTGTTCCGTGCCGGGATACAGGTTTCCGCCCACGGGGGCGTATTCGCCCTCGGTGTTCTCGCGGAACACCATCATGTCGATCTCGCCGGGCTTCTTGCCAACGAGCGGACACGGCACGCCCGCAAAGAGGTACGCCGGCCGCAGGTTCACGTATTGATCGTACTTGCGCCGCATCGGCAGCAAGAGTTCGTGAACCGTGATCTTGTCCGGCACGCTGGGATCGCCCACCGCGCCGAACAGGATGGCATCATGGGGCTTGAGTTGCTCCCAGCCGTCTTCTGGCAGCATTCGCCCGTGCTTTTTGTAGTACGCCGTGCTCCACGGCAACTTGTTCCATTGAAGCTCGGCAACATCGTGCTTTCGCGCAGCGGCTTCGGCCGCACGGATAGCCTGATCGATCACTTCTGGACCGATTCCGTCGCCGCCAATCACTGCAACCCGGAAAACCGCCATTGAACCCGCCTCGCTCAGTGGTTATGCCTTCAGAAAAGTCGTCCCACCTGGAACTGCCCCACCCGCCATGGGCTGCCAGACCCCGGTTTCGATCCACCCGAGGTGGACTCCGGACACCCGGTCAGTGAGAGTACAGGTGGTGGACTGTGCCGGTGAATATCTCGCTGGTGTAGTCGCCCACGGAGGCGGGTCAAGATGACTGTAACGAACCCGCGAACCCGAATCCTCTCTCGCCGGGCGTGTATCGCCGGGTTGGCAGGGCTGCTTGCGCTCTCAGGTTGCAAAAGCCGAGACAGCGGCGGCAACGTTGGCGGCACCAGTGGCCAGAGCAAGATTCGCGATCCGCTTGTCTACGGACCAACACGCATTCCCCCACAAAACGTACCGCTTCCGGAGCGCGGAGGAATCGGAGCCAAGGGGCGTTCCGATCCTTTAACTTCTCCCGTTGGGCGAACGGGCGAGAAAACTGGAGTCGGATATTCGGATGATCCCGAACGGTTCCGGGGAGCGTACAACCCCGGACCGGGGACCACCCCCGCTGCACTCGCTGGGAAAAATCTCGACGCAGAAGAATTGAAGATCGACACGCCTGACAACCGCGCTCCACTCCGACAGGTCGGTGGGGTGTTCCCCGTGGGCGAGGTGGAAGCGCCCAGCCCGGGGCTTGATCCGCTGTTTGCGGAACTGGCGAAATTTGGGGTAACGCGAGAGGATCGTGCGCTGGTGCAGGAAAACGGCGAGTACACCTTTCGGGCATCCGTGCCGATCAGCGGCTCGGGAGCCAAGCGGCAATACACGGGGATCGGGAAGACCAGCAACGATGCCGTGAAGCAAGTGCTCGATCAGGTGGTGGCCGACCGGAAGTAGTCTTGACGAGCGGGGTAGCGTCGAGCGGCGGCTTAAGCCTACCGCTCGACAAATTCACAATCTCACTTTTTGTCTCGACCCATGATCTTGTCAAGTGCTCGCGCTGCTGCAGGGCCAGCCTGAAGGTCGCTGCGTTCGTTCCGTTTCCCGCTCCCCGTACCACGCATCTGACGCAGTTTCTCGACGGCTTCCTTTGCCGCCGGTCCGATCTCTCCCAGCGCTGTCGCGGCGGCTACGCGAACGGCACCGTCACGGTCATCGAGCAAGCGCATGAGTTGCGGCACGGCATCCTTGGCCCCCGGGCCAATTCTCCCGATGCACTTGGCCGCTGCTTCCTTGGTGGCGTCGCCACGTTCACCGAGCAATTTCTGGAGGGCGGGCACATCAGCTTCGGTGGGGCCGATCAGAAGCAAGGCATCGGCCGCGGCCAATCGCACTTGCGTGTTCTTGTCTACGAGGCCCGCCCGGACATCCTCAGCCGCGTTCGCGACGTTCCCGTCAATCGCCGCGAGCGTTACCTTCGCCGGGAGTGCAAACTCGGGGATTGTGCCGGTGGCGATCTTCTCGACATCCGAACGCACGGGCTTGGCTCTGGCTCCTGCTGCTGCGAGCGCCCGCAGTGCTGCCGTCCGGACATTCGTGGCGCGGTCCGTCGTTGCCAGCTCGATGAGTTTCGTGAGAACCGGTTGTGGCATTGGGTCGAACTGACCCATGACCCGCACTGCCGTGAGCCTGACAGGTGATCCGGAATCGGCCGCGACCTTCATCAACAGCGCCGACACTTCCTTGGATTCGGGAGCAATGAGTGTCAGCACCTCAAACAGGTTTCCGCGACGTTCGGGTTGAATCGAAGTATCTTCAGCGAGTTTCAGCAACGCCGGGAACGCTGGCTTTGCCTGGGCACCCAACCCGATGAGTACCTCAATGAATTGCTCGCGAATCCCGGAGTCTGATTCGTTGGGAAGCGCTTTCCCGAGTGCTGCTGCGGCAGGTGCAGCATCTGGGCCAAGTCGTCTGAGTACCGCTGCCACGCGCTGACGAATCTCACGAGCGGCCCGCAGTTCCAGTTCGGGCATCTCCGCACCAGCACCAACATCGGTCGCCAGTTTGCCCAACTGGGCGGCATATTTTGCAGCTTCCGAGCGATCGAGTGTACCGACGACACCAACAGCGGCATAACGTGCGTATGGGTTATCACTCTGCAACTTGCCCAGAGCGACGGGGATGAGCGATTTGCCCGCATCACCCATCCGAGGAATCGCCTCGATCGCACTCTGTGCAACGCTATTCGGGGCATCCATTGCTTGCTTCACACGTTTGATCGCGTCGTCCTTACCAACGTCAATCCGGCACAGGGTACATGCCGCCTCGATCACAACGCTCCCAAAAGAATCCTCGAGCGCAGCCTTGATCTTGTCCGCCACAGCTTTTGACGGTTCGCCGATCTCGCCGAGAGTTTGCAAGGCGAGAACTCGCACGTTCGGGTTCGTGTGGGTTATCAATCTCGCGGTCGGAACCACCGCTGGTTCGCCAATGACCGTGAGGGCGTTCCAGTACGCAATGTCGGCACCTGCTTCGTGGGCCATGGACATTGGGTCCACTTCCTTCGGATAGCTCTCCTTGATGGCCTCGATCAGCGCATCACATGCAGGCGCGGCTTTCGGCCCAATGGTGGTAAGAGCAGCAGCGCTCGCGGTCCGAACGACGGCTACCTTGTCTTTTAAGCCGACAATAAGGTTCGGTACTGCCTCCTCGGGAAACTTGCTGAACCCGGAAAGCTGCTCGGCAGCGAGTCGGACAATGTCGCGCCTTTGGCTTTTGAGCATTGCCGAGATCGCGAGCGGATCAGCTCCCCCAATTGCACGCAGGGCATCGAATGCCGCACGGTGGATGTTTTGATCGGGACTGGTGCAAAGCTTGAGCACATCCGGAGCAAGGGGGCTCGCGATTGAACCAAGCGTTCCGACTGTGTAGAGGGTGTGTTCGCGTACTGCGGGGTCGGAGTCATTCAGGCCCTCGCGGAGAATCGGAATCCCCTTGTCCTTGAGTGCTTCCTGACCCTTTGGCCCGGAGTGGTTCAGGATACTGGCCGCCAGTTCGCGGGTGCTGTTCACGCGCGTGACCATGACCTTACCCGACCCCGTCGTGGTCTTGTCTTTTAGCAGTTCGAGAAGTCCGGTCACGGTTTCAGGGTCGGTCGCGACCCAAATAGTGAGCTCATCGGCAGCATCCTGCCGCACCTTCAGATCCTTGCTGGCGAGACCCTTGAACCAGTACGCACGGTCCTTCGCGAGAGAGTCTTTTGGGTTCAGGTCTGGAGTCGCGTCGGCGTCTGGCCCCGCTGCCGTTGGCTCCGGAGCCTTCTTGGAACAGCCGATCGTGAAGCCGAGCAAAACGGCGAACAACAGCAGATGTCGCATGGCAATTGCCGGGAATTGGGTGACAAGATCCAGTTGCATTGTAGAAGTCCAAAGATACTCGGCGTGTACCGCGTCAGTACGTGTTATCACAGACCATGCAGTAGCGTTGCTTCGGCTTTCCCGCGTTGACTCGTCCACACCCCGGACACGCATCGGGATGTTTAGCCCCGGTGGGTGCGGGCGACTTCGGTTCTGGGCGAGCGGGTGGCGCGGTCCCCACATTCGGAGCGGGCGGTTTCGTCGCGACCGGTGCTGGCGGCGCCACAGGTTTCGGCGGTGCGGGTGGCTTCGGTTCTGGGCGAACGGTAGAGGCGACGCTGGCACTTGGGGCCGGCGGCTTCATCGCAGTCTGCGCAACTGGAGGCGCGGGCTTCGGTGCAACCGCGGCCGGTGCTGGCGGCGGACTCAGCGGCATCGGCAGCGGCAGCGAGTCGTAGTCGTCATCCGCGACAACTCGCGAAGGCGTGACCCTGACCGCAGGAGGAGGTGGCGGAGCGGGTGGCGCTACAGTTGCCCCCGTGCCGGTCCGAACCGTCACGGTCACGTTGCCGACTTCCTTGGAGAATCCATCCGCAGCAGGGTTTTCCCGCTTCATCACAGTATCATCGCAGATCACCTGGCCGTCACGCACAAAGAATCGAAGTGCCAGCGGCGCCGCCCCACGTGCCCACACGGTACACAGCTTTGCGTCGCCACCGATTTTCACGGGTTCCGGCCCCAGCGTGACCGTGATCGTCTCGCGAGCACCGTACCGCACTTCGAGCCACGCCCGCCGGAATGCAGCCTCGACGATCGCAACCATCAACCCGATGCAGAAGCCGACCAGCAATCCGCCTACGATCCGCCCCACGACTTCGTGAACAGAGGACGCATACAGGAATCCGGCAGCACCAACCGCACCGCCAATCGCTCCACCTGCCAGCCCCAGAGTCCACTTCAAATTGGGGATAAATGGCGATAACCCCGCGCCCGCGAGTCCGCCAAGCAACACCCAGCCGAGCACCTGGAACACCGTTCCGAGCACGCTACCCGTCGGGGCGAACAGATACAACCCCTGCCCGGCAGCACCACCCACGAATCCGACGATTAGCCCACCGAGTAACCCCATTGCGACGCCACCGAAGGAGGGGAGCGAGCCGCGAAGGTAATGGTGCTGTCCGGCGAGCAGCGCCAGACACACCAGCGACGCAATCGCACCTGCCCACACACCGCTGCGTAGCACAACTTTCCCTTCCGTTCCCGCCGCCGATTGCTCGCCCGACTGCAAACTCTTTACTCCGAGAACCGGGGCATCTCCTCGGGACGCCACGAGTGGCTTGCTGTCGGGAATCTTCGCGCGAGCCGCTTCCGTGACCGCCGTGCTGAACGACGCGAGAATGGGGTCGAAACCCTCGTCGCCGCGAACCACGTCGCTGAGGTCGAAGTGCTTTGCGCCGGACTGTTCCACACCTGCCGCCATGAGCGGCTTGTAGTCTTCCAGGTCGTATCGCTGAATCACCAGGTGAACCGAGTCAATGCTCGCGTCCTTGACAAGCTGTGCTGTTCTCGTGACCGCTGCGGGAATCGCGGCATCGCTGTGCCGCCCGCCTTGATCGACAACCTTGGGCGGCGCATCGGTGATGAGCAGCAACACCTTGGTGGCCGATTTGCGGAGCGGCATCCGGGTCGCTGCGGTCACCGCTTCCAGGCTGCTTTCAGGTACATCGGTGCCGCCACCCGAAGCGCGGAACGTCCCCACTGTTTCGCGGAAGACGGTGCCATCCGACGTGAACACTTCCTCGTCCTGGAAGCGGATCACGTCTACTTTCTCGCCAGGCACGGCAACATCGCGGAACGTCACCAGCCCGAGGCGATAGTCGATGCGAGCTTTAGCGAGTGCGTCCGCGAACTTGCCGATACCGTTTTTCAGATCGTCGATCGCCCACTGCATACTGGACGTGACATCGAGAATGAAGACGATATCGGCCTGCGGGCGTGGCGGATTCCACACTTTCAGGCTCACGGCCGCGTCTGCGTTCGCGGTCTTGCCGTTGGCGCTCGCCTCGGCCACGAGCTTCGCGGTCTTCGTGGTCACTTGTGCGGATCGCCCACCGATGACGAGCACTTCGCCTTCGGTCTTGTCGGGCGGGATCGTGACGGGTGCAGCTGTCACGCCTGGGGGAAGATCCTCGAATCGCACGGTCACGGGTCCATCGAAGTCCGCACGAGCGATCTGCACGGGGAAGGTATTCCGACCATCGACGAAGACCTCGATCTCCTTGGATGCGGCGATCGCGACACGTGGTTCGGGAAGGCTTGCTGTCGCGGCCGGCGGCTTCAACAACCACCAGAGGATCTCGCCGAAGATGAGGGCACCGAGAAGCCCGCCGACGGCACCGTACAGCCCGAACAGCAGCGGCTTCGGTAACCGGGATAACGCCTTCGGTGCGGGCATAGGGAAGGAACTCCAAGATAAATGGACACCGGTTAGCGGTCGCCTCATCGGAGCGACGTTCTCAATCAATACGTGTTATCGCAGAGCATACAGTAGCGGGCACCCGCGCGGCCGGGATTCTTTCGGCCACAACCGGGGCACGCATCAGGATCACGCGGGCCGCTCGGCTTTGCGGTCGCCACCGGCGCCGGCGCTGTTGGTCGTGGCGGCGGTGCGGCTGGCTTCGGCTTCGGGGGCGACACCGGCATCGGTAACGGATCATCATTGTCGGAAATCGTCGCCGCTGCTGGTTCGGGTGTACGTGTCGGTGCTGGGGATGGACGAGCCGGAGCCAGAGCAACCGCAGGCGCGGCGCTCGTTCCGGTTCGCACGGTGAGCCGCACATTGCCGACCTCGCGAGCATCGCCATCGCCAACCACGGCTTCTGTACGTGTCGGCGAATCCTCGCAGATCACCTGCCCGTTGCGGATGAAGTATCGCAGTGCCAGCGGTGCCGCACCGCGTGCCCACACCGTGCAAGCCGGGCCGTCGCCACCCACTTTCACCGGTTCGGGCCCGAGGTTCACCGTGATCGTTTCGCGTTCGCCGTAGCGTACTTCGAGCCACGCACGCCGGAACGCAGCTTCGACCACCGCGACCATCAGCCCGATACAGAAGCCGACCAGCAACCCGCCGACGAGCCGACCCACGAGATCGCCCACGAGCGACGACGCTGCGATAAACCCAATCGCACCAACCGCACCACCGATGGCACCGCCCGCCAGCCCGTGAACCTTCTTCAAGTTCGGAATGAACAGCGACAGCCCGACGCCTGCAAGCCCCCCGAGAAGTGCCCAGCCGAAAAGCTGGAAGATGATCGAGAGGAACTTGCTATCCGGCGCGATCATGTACAGCGCTTGCCCGGCGGCACCCCCGACCAGCCCCGCAACCAGACCACCCCCCAGGCCCGTGAGCAACCCAGCGGCAGCGGGAAGTGTTCCGCGCAGGTAGTGGTGTTGCCCGGCGACCAGCGCCATGCAGACCAGAGCCGCGATTGCTCCCGTCCACACGGCGCTCAGCATCGCGAGCCGAACTTCGGAACCCTTCGCGTAATCCACATTCGATTGCAGGGACTTCTGCCCCAGTTCCGGCTTCCCGGCAGCACCACCAACGGACAGCTTGCCATCGGGGTTCTTCGCCTTCGCCGCCTCGGTCACGCGAACGCTGAACTTGTCGAGCAGTGTGTCGAACCCGACGCCATCCGCAACATCCGCCAGATCGAAGAATTCGCCCTTGGTCTTCTCCAGGCCCGCGTCCCGGAGCGGCTCATACATCGCGAGTAGTCGCGGCTTCCCTTTTTTCCCATCGGGAACGACGAGGTGAACCGAGTCGATTCCCTTCTCCTTCACGACCCCCGCCACGCGGCGAACCGCACCGGGGATTTCCGCATCGCTGTGGCGGTTGTTCTGATCGAGCACTTTCGGCGGGGCATCCGTGATCAGTAGCAACACCTTCGTCGCCGACTTGCGGAACGGCTGGTTACTTGCTTCCGTCACTGCTTCGAGGCTGTGCTCGGGGATGTCGCCGCCACCGGAGGCGATCAGTGTGCCGACCTGACTGCGGAACTCTTCCGCATCCGGCGTGAACGAATCCCCCTTGAATTTCAGGACGATCATGGCACCCCCGCCATCGACCTGTAAGTCGCGGAATGCCACCAGTCCGATGCGGAAGTCGATCTTGTTCCGTTGCAGTGCGGCCGCGAACGAGCGGACGCCATTCTTCACGCCGTCGATCTCGTTCTGCATACTCGCGGTCACGTCGAGCACGAACATGATGTCGGCTTGCGGTCGCGACGGATCGGACACGGAGACGTTCGTGGTCGCAGTTGCCGTGAGGGCTTTGTCGCCTGCCCTGGCATCGGCCACGACCTTGATCGGCTTCACGCCCACGGCCGCGCCACGGGCGGTCACCGTCGCGGTTCCCCTGGTCTCGCCCTTTGCGATGGTGACCGGTTCGATGGTCACACCGGCGGGGAGGTTCTCGAATCGCACGCTTACGGGACCGTCGAACTCCGCACGGGCGATCTCGACGATGAACGTGTTTGTGCCATTGATCGCGACCGGCACTTCGGGCGACGCTGCAACGCCGACCTCGGGTTCGGGCTTCCCCGTCGCGGCCTTCGCGGGTTCGAGTGCGAAGTACAGCGGTTCGCCGAACACGAGGGCGCCGAGCAGCCCACCGATGGCACCGTACAGGCCAAATAGCACGGGCTTGGGCAAACCTGCGAGTAACTTCGGAGCGGGCATGTCTTCCCTCAAAGCGATACCAGCGGCACCACGTGCCGGAGAGGGCTTCATAATGACGGCACGAAGGGCAGCGGTCCAGTACCTAGAATTGCGATCTCTCAGGACGGGCAAATCGTGATGAGTGATCCAGGCAAGACAGTCGGACGACGATGATGGTTCCGGGCGACATGCACACCCATGCCTGGAACCATTCTGGAACCGTTGACTCGTCCGGAAGAAAGTGCATCAGAACAACTTCATCCCCTGCTGAAACACATTTAAGTGACGCAGAAGCAATCAGATACGCAATCGTGTCGTGGCTACAAATCGCAATTCATCTCCGATTCCCAGTCCGAATCATGCGAGAACATAACTCGGAGCGGTTGCGCCTCTTGCGAGGACTTCGCGTCGCAACGACGCGGGTGAGGGACACCCATTCAGAAGATGATGCTTGACTGGTGGTCGTGCGTGCGAAAGAATCGATCCGGCCCCAATCAGGCATCCACATGAGGGACAAATGGAACTCCTTGCTCAGATAGGAGGGGGCGCGAATGATCAGGCCCGGCAGGCGGGCATGCTCGTCGGCATTATCATGGCTGTGGTCATCTCGGCAAGCATTCCGCTCGCTGTAGGCTTGAGCCGAGGCCAACCCTTGCTTGGCGTGCTTGGAGCCATCTGCGCGATCCCCGCGGCCTTCCTCCTGGGTTGCCTCGGTGGCCTGCCCGTTGCGGGACTTTTCACAGTCATCATCATGTCCGTGTCGGGGAAAAGTACTTTCAAGGGCAACAAGACGAGGCGTCGAAAGTCCGTGGACGACTACGACGACGACGAGACCCCTCGCCGCCGACGCCTCGATCGTGACGACGATGACGACTACGACGATGATGATCGTCCTCGCCGTCGCCGCCTCGATGACGAAGACGACGACTACGACGATCGCCCTCGCCGCCGTCGTGACAAGGATTGACGAGCCTGGTCGGGGACACTCGAATCAATCAAGCGTGAAGTTCAGCTCGACCGGTCCCTTTTCGGGGACGCTTGCCTTCAGCCGCGACTTGCCACGCTTCGAGAAATGCTCGGGGAATTTCTCGACCAGCGGTGGTGGCTGTTTGTCCGGCGGGACCATCGCACTTGTCTCGCCGATCTTGTTGGCAATAGCAACCATGGTGTCGTACTGAGCCTGCGTGATCCCCGGTGGGGGAACATGCTTCGAGATGATGACCTCATACTCACCCAGAACCACCCCATGAGCACTGGTCTGGGGGCCAAAGTGGGTGATCAGTTCGTACCGCCCGTTCGCGTCTGTTTTGCCAATCGCGGTCTCACCTTCCGCAAGACCGCCACTACCACGAGTGAAGGTGACAGTTGCCCCCTCGACCGGCATTCCTCCCTGAGTCACAAGCCCGGTGACCGGAACAGTCTCCGGAGTTTTTGGCCCGCAGCCCGCGACCGCCAGAAGGCAGAACAGCCAGCCGACAGTTCGGACGGTTATGACTGTAGAATGTTGAAACATGGTGAAGGTTCCTGTGGTGAAGTTCACTGGGGCGCATTTGGCAGATGTGTACCGTACTGGTTCGAGAGGGCGAGGCGGGCGAAACTCTTGCCGAGCCTTGGCTGTGGCTCAGCAAGAGTCTCGCCCTCCTTGCCTCTCGCTACTGTTGTCCCCGATTGCGCCAGCCGACAGTTCGATTAGTTGAGCGCGGCAGTCTCGCCCCCAGCAATGGTTCCCGCAGCACCCCACACCCCGTAGGGGCTGGCACCAGTTGTGGCTTCAGCACTTCCCAGGTTACCCGTGTTGACTCCATCAGTAACGAACCGGACTGATCCATCGCCAAGAAGCACGCTCACCCCACCCGCGTGATAACTACTCGCGCTGAACACCCCCCAGGAATCGCCCCAGGCATCGGCGGCACACGATGGGCTATTCGGCGGCAGGATGGTGGTCACACCCGTGAAAGCGGGGTAACCATCGAACCACTGAACACCTGCTGGGCGGGCCGACAGGACTGACTGGCCTGCGTTGTACTGGCCACTGGCTGCCGTGTTCATGCAACTGATGGGAGACGTGTTGAGGCTTGCAACGCTGAAGGCGAAGTAACCTTTCGTGCTCCGGTCACTCGATGAGCCGAACGCCCGTTCCGCCATGAAGATCGTGTTCGAGGTTCCATCGGTGATGGAAGCCATTTTCGTCGCGGTGCGACTAAATGGACCGCGGTTCTTCGCGTTGGAGTGGTTGCCGTTGATACTGTCGCCGACGCTCGCTGCGTAGTTCCGGACACCCCACGCCGTACTCCCCCAGATCGGGTTTTGATTCGGATTCGAGGGGCAAATAAAGACCGGGATCTTCGCCACATACGGCGGGTAGTATGTTCGATCGCGAACCGGCCCCCACGCCGTAATCGAGATGCCTCCATATGTGCCCGGTTGCGTCATGGTGGCGTAGACGTTGCTCTGTTCGATATATGGGAGGATATGCACCAGGCCGGTGTTCCGCCCTTCGTTCCCCTGGGGGTTTGTGTTACGATCAGCCGGCGAAGAAAGATGTTCGTTCAAGGTGGGGAATAGACCACTCTGGTCATGATAACTGTGGATCGCGATCCCGAGTTGCTTCATGTTGCTCTGGCACTTCATTCGTGCTGCTGCCTCGCGCACTTTCTGAACTGCGGGGAGCAACAGACCAATGAGAATGGCGATAATGGCGATGACGACCAGAAGTTCAATGAGTGTAAAGGCCACTCGATTGGTGGAATATCGACGCATTAATGTTCCTCAACTGGGGCGAACGGATGGAATGAAAAAGAGATCGAAAAGAATGTCGCGACGGTGGTGTGCTGAAGACACCACCAATGGGCAATAGTTTTACGTTACGCGCAAGGATTGTGGTTTGCAACAGTTCTCATCCTTTCCTCACTGATGCTGCAGTGGTCGTATTGAAGCACCCCGTCGCTGACGCTTCGGGTTCGCCTGGAAAACGCCTGCCTTTTGGGACCCCGGAGTATCAGTGACGGGGTGATGACATGCACACTGTGAAACACGGAACGACCCTGAACGATGCTGGCCTGTCTGTTCCGTGTTTCATGATTGGGGATTTGAGTCGTCAGACCAATAACACCCGTTCGCTGCCATCGGCTTTACTGGCTCTCCGCCACTCTTGGGGACATTCGAGGTTTTAGTCGGGAGGGCGAGGCGCCTCTCCATCCCAAATGGGTGCATTATCCACGCTGGAATCAGTAGATCGCGAACTAAGGCGTTCGGCAGGTGAAGGTTTACCCCCCACCCGCTCCTCGAAGACTCGGAGCGACCTCCCCCACAAGGGGGGAGGTGAGTGTCTTTTGTCCTCCCCCCTTGTGGGGGAGGTGGCGAGGCTTTGCGAGCCGGTGGGGGGTAAGGCCTGTGCAGTTGTGTAGGCTTAACCCCCACCCGCTCTTCTCCCCTTGCGTAGCGGCTGGGTAGAACTTCACCTGCCGAACGCCTAAGGCATGATCCCGGGCCTGCACGGGTTATGCGAACAGACCCTTGACGACCTGACCGCCGACATCGGTCAGACGGAAGTCGCGGCCACCGTAGTTGAACGTCAGTTTCTTGTGGTCAAGCCCGAGCAGGTGCAACACCGTCGCGTGCCAGTCTTGAATGTGAACCTGATCCTCGACTGCGCGGTAGCCGAACTCGTCGGTTGAGCCGTAGGACAGCCCACCCTTCACGCCGCCGCCTGCCATCCAGATGGTGTAGCCTTTGTTGTTGTGATCGCGACCGTGGAGGCTCTGGGCATATGGCGTGCGCCCGAATTCGCCCGCCCAGATCACGAGCGTGTCCTTGAGCATGTCGCGTGCCTTGAGGTCGGCCAGCAACCCGGCCACCGGGAGATCGGTCGCGACCCCGCTCTTCTTTAACTCGTCCTTCAGCATGAAGTGGTGATCCCACTGTACCGGCGCGGTGACTTCCACGAACCGCACCCCGGCTTCCACCAGTCGGCGTGCCATCACGCACTGCCGGGCGAAGCGGTCGGTCGGCAACCCCGCCCCGACGCCGTATGAATCGAGGACCGCCTTCGGTTCGGCTCGCAGGTCGAGCACTTTCGGCACCTCGTCCTGCATGCGGAATCCGAGTTCGAACGACGCGATCGCCCCCTCGATCTCGGGATGGTGGCCGTCCCGGGCGAGCTTGAGGCGGTTGAGATCGCCCACCAGGTCGAGCTGCGCCCGCTGAATGTCGCGTGGCAGGTCGGGGTTGGAGACGTTCTTCAGCGGCGGCCCCGGCTCCTCATCCTTGCCCAGGAGTTTGGCGTAGAACCCGGGGATCTGGTTGCCACCGATCCGCGTGCCCTGGTTGATCGCGGGAAGGAAGGCGCTGCCGTAGTTCCGCGCGCCGCCGTTGTCTGACGGCGGGTTGACGGTGACGAAACCGGGCAGGTTGGCGTTCTCGGTCCCCAGCCCGTAGAGCGTCCACGCCCCGACGGACGGCCGCACGAACTGGAAGCTGCCGGTGTGCATCTGCATGAACGCCTGCGAATGATTCGGCAGGTCGGTGTGCATGCTCCGAATAACGCAGAGATCGTCGGCGTGCTTGGCGAGTTCGGGGAACACCTCCGAGACCCAGAGGCCGGCCTTCCCGTGCTGCTTGAACGCAAACTGGGAACCGAGGAGCTTCCCCCCGCCGACGGGCGAAACCTCGCCCGACCGCTTGTTCAGTTCGGGCTTGTAGTCGAACAGATCGACGTGCGACGGCCCGCCGTTCATGCACAGGAAGATGACGCGTTTCGCCTTCGCGGGGAAGTGCGTCGGCTTGGGTGCGAGCGGGGCGGCCTGCTTGGCCGCTTCCGCGTGAGCCAGCCCAGCGAAAGCGAGGTAGCCGAACCCGGACGCGACCGACCGCAGCGCGGCTCGCCGCGAAACGACTGGTGAGAGGTTGGTCATGTGAGGAAGCCTCCTACACACCTGCTGAGGTTGTCGCATTTGTCGGGAGGGCGAGGCTCCTGCCGAGCCACAGCTACGGCTCGGCAGGAGCCTCGCCCTCCCTGGAGAACGGACAATACCACCAGGTTCGGGGATCAATCGAGGTTGCGGAATTCGGCGGCCGCCAGCAGCGCCTGGCAACAGTTTGCCAGGAGCTGGGCACGGAGTTTATCGTTGTCACCCGCGAGCGTCTTGCCGCGTTCCAGGAACGCGGCGACCACCTTCGCCTCGGAAGCGTCAGGCCCGCGGCCATAGCACAGCTCGAACGCGAGTCGCAAGCGGGCCTCGTCGGTCTTCGCTTCACGAGTCACGCGCTCGGCCAGGCCCTTCGCACGTGCCCGAACGAACGGGCTGTTCATCAGGTAGAGCGCCTGCACGGGAACGTTCGTCGTTTCGCGGGAGCCGGTCACCATGCTCGGCTCGGCGAAGTCGAACAGGTCGAGCACATCGGGCAAGCGGTCGCGGAGCACGGGGAGGTATACCGAGCGGTGCCGCGATTCATCGAGATCGGCGGGAATCCTGGCATCCAGGCCGATCAGCGAGATTGGCCGGTCGCCGATCTTGGTCGCGACGAGCGAACCAACCGGGCGTGCGGGGTCGAGTTCGCCGGACGCGACGAGCATGGCGTCGCGAATGGCCTCGGCATCGAGTCGGCGTTTGTCGGCTCGCCATCGCAGTCGATTGTCGGGGTCGGCACGGAAGGCGGTCGCGTCGAAAGTCGATGCCTGTCGGTACGTCCGTGACAGCACAATCTCGCGGATGAGCTTCTTCACCGACCAGCCGCCCGCGACGAACCGCACCGCGAGGTGATCGAGCAGTTCCGGGTGCGTCGGCCGCTCGCCGCTGAACCCGAAGTTATCCACCGACCGCACGAGGCCAGCGCCGATCAAGTGGTGCCAGACGCGGTTTGCCATCACGCGGGCCGTCAGAGGGTGGTCCGGGTGCGTGAGCCAGCGTGCCAGTTCGAGCCGCCCGCTCCGGTCGGAGGGGATCTTGGAAGCGTCGTCGAGCACGACGACACGCGGGAACCCGCGTGGCACGAGCTTGCCGGGCTTGCCGACCTCGCCGCGCTCCAGCAGCGGCGCATCGATAGCCTTCTCCTGTTCGAGCACGCCCATCGTCAGGGGCAGCGCTTGCCCGGTTTCGTCAACCTTGTCCAACTGCCCCTTGATACCGCCGGACACCCAGAAGATTCGTAGCGCGTCTGTCAGGGTCTTGGGTTTCTCTGCCTTGAGAGCCGCGAGATCGGCTTTCAGTTTAGTGACTTGCTCGGGCTTGATGCTCGCGTGAAGGATCGGCTGATCGGCACCGCGAGGCAGCACAAGCGGGTCGCCACCCATTCGGTTGGCGGGCGACACGAACGTTCCGAAGTACGCCTTGGTGCTCGCGAAGACGCCGGCGAGCGCGTAGTAGTCCTGCATCGCGAACGGGTCGAACTTGTGATCATGGCAGCGGGCACACGCCACCGAGTTGGCCATCACGCCGCGGGTGAGGGCATCAATCTGTTCGTCCACGAGATCGGCTGCGAACTGCTTTGGGTTTCCCTCGTCGAGGTTCTTCGGCCCCACCGCCAGGAACCCGGTGGCGATCAGCAGTCGGGCACGCTCGGCGTCGGTTTTGTGCGGCAGAAGATCGCCCGCGATTTGTTCCGTGAGGAAGCGGTCGTACGGAACGTCGGCAGCAACGGCGTCGATAACGTAATCGCGATACCGCCAGGCATACGGGAAGGAGATGTTCGCTTCCTTGCCGCTCGACTCGGCGAAGCGAGCTACGTCGAGCCAGTGCCGACCCCAGCGTTCGCCGAAGTGCTTCGATGCGAGCAGGGTATCGACCTCCACCTCGAGCGCCGCGTCGAGATCCTTCGCCTTGATTCGTGCCAGGAAGTCTCGGACCGCTTCTGGGGACGGGGGCAACCCCACGAGGTCGAAGTGCAGCCGCCGCAGCAGCGTGGCCGGTTCCGCGTCCGCCGACGGGGCAAGCCCTGCCGCCTCCAGTTTCGCGCGAATGAAGTGATCGAGATCGCGCCGTGCCCAGGTCGGGGCCTTCGTCACGGGAAGGGGATGCGTCGTGGGCTTGCGGAACGCCCAGAACTTGCGGCCCGATTCCAGGTCGACCGGCGGGCGGATGGTGACGCTCACTGGGTCGGCACGTGGGTCCGCGGCGCCGGTTTTGATCCATGTCGTGAGGTCCGCGATGACCGCGTCCGGCAGACGCGGCTTCTTGGGTGGCATCTTGAGGTCGGGGTCGGCGTGAGAGACCGTGGTCAGTAGCAGGCTCGCCTTCGCGTCGCCGGGAACGACAGCCGGACCGCGATCGCCACCCTTCCGGATCGCGGTTTTGGTGTCGAGCTTCAGCCCGCCGGCCGACTTCCCCGCGCGCTCCGAATGGCACTGGTAGCAATTCTCGACCAGGACCGGCCGAACCTTCGCCTCGAAGAACGCCAGCGCCTTGGGGTCATCCGCCTTGGGGTCGTCTGCGGCAGACACGCTTCCCGAGCCGATGAGGATGAACGCGAGCAGGCCGGTCGCGAACCGATCCAGCCGGGTGAGTGGCGTGATGACTCGGGTCGTTTCCTGCGGCATGTGATACGTCCTCGCGAGGAGTGACCTGCCCGTGATGCTGGTTCACGCAAGAATCGAACTGAAACCACCGTGATCGCGGTACCGTTCCAGAACGGTATTCATGCTCCGTTTTTCTCCAACTGGTTGCAAGGCGTACGGGGAATTATTGCGAATGGGGTCTAGCAGGTGAGGGGAAATGCATGAGCGCAGCTGGCGTGGTTCCTGCCAGCCAGGATCAACGACGGTCCTGTTATCGAGATCGACAACAAGACCGCCGCTCACTTCGTGGGAACTCACTCCTTAGCGGGATTCAACCCCTGGACGGCTGGGCCGTGGATCACCTTTCCTTCGCACCCGAACCGCGATCCGTGGGCCGGGCAATCCCAGGTTTGCTCCCCAGGATTCCAGCGGACGATCGCCCCGAGGTGTGGGCACTTCGCTGAAAATTCGCAGGTATCCCCGTTGTTGTCCTTGTAGACGGCGAGTTTTGAAAGCCCGCTTCGTAGAATCGCGCCCTGTCCGGGCGGGATCTCGGCGACTGATGATACATCTCCGCCCGTCAGCCAGTCGGTGTACTGCGCGGCCACGTTCAAGTTCTCTTGGAGGAATGTAAGCAAGCCTCGGGTCATCCAGCGGGAGGGGTTGTATACCTCGGCGAGTTCGTCGGTTCGCCCGCCGATCAGGTTCGCGACCAATCGCCCACCAAGGGTGCCGTGGGTCATTCCCATCCCTGAATCGCCGGTAATGACGAAAACATTGCGCCCCCAGGGTGCTGCTCCGATCAACGCCAGGCCGTCGGGCGTCTCGAACACCTCTCCAGACCAGTGGTGCCGCACAGGGCCTGTGACCTGGACTCGTGCCCGAGTCCACGCCACCAGTCTGTCCCAGCGCTCGTTTTGGTCTTCGGCCTGTCCGGTCTTGTGATCCTCGCCCCCAACGATGAGGAAGTCGTGTTCCCCAGCGTTCTGGACGCGGATGTAGTGGTACGGATCTTCCGTATCCCAGAAGAGGGCGTTGGTCACAGAACCGGAGGGGATCGAAAATGCAACCGCGTAGGTCGTGTACGCGGCGAGTTTCGAATGCAGAAGTAAACCCGCGTCGAACGGCGCGTTGGTGGCAACCACTACGGCTTTCGCCGTCACGGTTGGTCCTGCCTCTGTTGTCACGACGCAGGAGCTTCCGCCCTCGATCTTCTGAACGCGGGTTGCTGTGTGGAGGATACCCCCATGCCGACGAAACGCTGCGGCCAGACCAGCAAGATACTTCAGCGGGTGGCATTGGCCATGCCCGGCAAATCGGAGACAGGCCCCTCCAGTGGATCCCGGTAAGGGGGGGCCATCGATCTGTTCGAATGGGAGGCCGAGTCGGCGGAGGGTTTCGGCTTCCTCGGTGATTGAGTCTGGCCCATCCTTACCCGGGAACAAGTAACCGTGCACCCATCGGAAATCGCAGTCGATCCCCTCTCTTCGTGAAATGTTGCGGATAGCCTCAATGGCATCTCGGTGGCTGGTTGCGGCAACTCGGGTGATGTCGTCCCCACGGATCGAGGCGATTCGCGTGAATCGGTCATCTAACACCCAAGCGAGATGTGCTGTCGTGAACGCTGTCTCACCACGGCTGGGAGCATCTTTCGCTTCGAGGAGTATGACCGACCGGCCCTCGACTGCAAGGAGATACGCGGTAGTCAGGCCAGCAATTCCACTGCCAACGACACACACATCGGCGTTGGCATCGCTTAAGAGTGGAGCAGACGGAGAAGTGGGAACATCGGACATCCAGAGGGAACTTGAATCAGTGTTCATCTGTGGGTCTCCTGGCAACGTAAACTGCAAGGCTTCTGGCCGGTGCCGGAGTGTGTTGCACGCGGAATGCCAAACTCTGGCAGTGATCGCAGAAACTCCCGGTCCCTGAGCTGGGAACCTTCCCATTCAGCCCAGTATGAAGGCGAGTTGCCGGAAGTCCACTTTTTTCCGGGGTCCATTGCTTGAATTCACCAACTGCACCAGCAGTATCAGGCC
>Ga0209181_10002383_pt1 | contig 30955 bp, 21 predicted proteins | sample MAT05_FD_187208 | JGI IMG/M metagenome (GOLD analysis project Ga0209181, IMG submission 187208) | Freshwater microbial communities from Lake Fryxell liftoff mats and glacier meltwater in Antarctica - MAT-05 (SPAdes) (version 2) | ecosystem: Environmental > Aquatic > Freshwater > Ice > Liftoff... | reverse complement strand
CGGCATCATAATTGGGAGACGCGAAGACCGCCGTGGCGGGTTTATCAAACGCTCTGATTTCTTCGATCCGCTTCAGGTCAAGATCAATTAACTCGGCATCCACGCCCGCGCGGATGCGGCCCGGCGCACCTCCGCCTGTGACGGCGTCTACGAGCGAGGGTACCTTTGCTCCAAGCTTTAACTGATCTAGCTCACGCCGGAGGGACGCCAAAGCAGCGTCGGCACTGCTGGAATAGCCTCCCGCGCCGTCGCTCAGCTCCAGTAGCGGCAGCACAGCGCGCTGCACGATTTCCATCTCCGAGGGGAACATCCACACATACTTACGGCTGCCGACTTGGAACCCTGAGCGTTTCTCATCGGTGGGTCGGGTAAGGGTTGAACCAAAAATAACCATCCCGCGGCGAACGGGATCAAACCAGCCACAGGTGTTGGCTGTGCCCGGCTCGCTCACGCGGATAGGTTCTCCGAGGGAAGTAATGTTGCGACCCGTTTCGTCGCGCTTTACGGGCGCGACAAACATGGCATAGAACGGGTCGGGCTCTGTGCCTGCCTTCGGAACTTCAACCGCTTGAAATATAATCCATCTATCATCGGGGCTGAAGTAAGCCTCGCCTGCTTTCACGAATCGATCGCGAGATGTAAGTTGAACTGTATTGGTCATTGAAGCGGCTTCCGCCGCGAGCCACTCCGTTTCGGTGGGCGCAGGGATTGCAGGGCGCGAGCCGGGCGGAGCAGTAGGCTGGTGGGATTCGGTCTCCGCAGCGGCATGTACGAAAATGGCACCAACTGTCAAGAGGGAAAGGAAGCTAGACTTCACAGACGTGACGGCCAAAATCTTCATGTGTCCGTATTGTAAGGCAGTTGGCAGCCAATGCCATGCGAATGGCTCAAGAAAGCAAATGGCAGGCCTCGCTGCCCGTTCCGAACAGCATCATTCGGATTTGTTTAAAAGTGCGGCCGTGAACATGCGTCCGGTCGTGTCACGCTCCCAGGTATGCGACGGCCCGTGCTTCTTCTCGTAGTGCTCCCACAGTTCGAACCAGTAGCTGCGAAAAGCATGCTGGCCCATCGGTTTAAAATGCTTGTACACCCGCTTCATGATCGCCACGGCGGAACCTTTGAGGCCCATCACCGCGCGGCCGTGCCGCACGCTTTCGGTATCCAGCGGCAGCCGCGAGTACCGTCCCAGCAACTGCATGATATTCGCCGCGGCGTAAGGGCCGATTCCTGGCAACTCAAGGAGGTAGGCGAAGACTGTCTCGTCGGGCGTAGCTGGATCTTCGAGGAGTTGTGAATCAATGCCGCCGTGGCGGGCGGAGGTACAAAACAGCTTCGCCAACTGAACAATCCGAACGTCGCGATATCCGACGCGGCAGCGGGCGCGAAGCGTAGCGGGCGAAGTTTTGGCGACCTTCGCGGCGGTGGGGAACGCGAACCGCTTGATCTTTCCATGCGTCAGACCTGCGCCCAGCACCTCGCAAAGGCGGGTGTTCATCGCGATGGTGCTCGGCCATGTAACATTACAACTGGTGACGGTCTTTATCACGTCCTCGAAAAGCGTTGACGACCGCATGAGACGGCCCCGGCCCGCGGCGGCGAAACGCGGATCGAGCGAGTGAAACTCGGCGATCACTCCGGCGGGCTCATCGAGACGTAACATCCGTGTGAGCAGAGTCGTTATGGTGGATCGCTGCGCTGTAGTTACTGCTCGCGACAGGGACACTTTGAGCGGGCTACCTGGACCTTGCGGCTGCGACACTATCACGCCCAACGCGCGACCGCTTGGAGCGAGCACAGTCGCGAAGACGCCGCGTCTGACGTCCCAGAAGTTTGGTGCGAGCAAGAAGTAGCCGTAGGAACAGACATCCCTCGCCAGAAAATAATCAGCGGGAGGACGAATCGTAAGTGTTGGCATAGGTGGCTGCGCCCGGCGGATCGTCCGTCCACCCCCACCCCCCACATCCCCCTGGAGCCGCACAAGTTAGCTCTTACGCAACGTAAGTGGAAACAGGTAGGTGACGAGGTTCAGGGCAAGGCGATCGCCCACCCGCGCGTATGTTGAATAGTGGGCATCTACCTGGGCCATCACATCGCCCGAACTAAGGCCGGCTTTAGCCATGCCCGCCGCACTTGAGGCAACCAGCGCTTCTAACTGCGGGCGGTCGCACTCGGGGTGGTACTGAAATGCAACTGTCCGAACTCCGACCCGAAACGCGGCGATCGGCGTGGGTGACGAACTAGCCCCCCCCGCAGCGGTCGCCAGAACAGTGGCACCCGTAGGCAACTGTTTGATCTCTTGGCTACACGAGAAAAACTGAGGGTGCTGCCATTGAATACCACCGAAGAGGACATCGGTCTGCCCCAGTGGATTAATGCTTAATGGCTGCATCCCCATTGCAGGCTTGTCCTTCCAATCGACAACGCCTCCGAGTGCCTTCGCTATCAGTTGGGCACCGAGGCAGATACCGATAACGGGGAGTGCCGCTTCGTGCGCTGACTTAACAAAAGCTGCTTCTGCTGCAAGCCACGGCAGATTGTCAATATCCGTCACCATCTGTGGGCCGCCCAGGATAACCACGCCGTGTACGTTGTCTAAGTCGGCCGGAACGCCCAGGGCCGGATCGGTGGGGTGAAGATCGGCGCGGCGAAAATCAAGCTTGAAGCCATTATCGCGGAGCGTAGTGGCCAGTCGGCCCGCGCCGCCCACTTGCGTTGGTGAATGCTGAAAGATGATAATCGACATACTTGGCCAAGCGTAGTCGTCGCCCAGAGCAGAGGTGGGCTGGCGACGAGGCGGAAAGGTAACGCCGTTCAGTGAAGACGGGAACGGCCCTGCACGCTGATCCATCCCCAATCGAGCGCATCCCCCATACGATTCACGTATGGCGACGCTCCCTTCTTCGTCCTCTCGCGGTAGTAACGTAAGTAACGCAGTTCCCAAAATTGATCCGCACGCGGTCACGATCTCGGGGTTGCTTTTGGATCCTGCGTACGGCCCGGCCGCGCACGGCTTTGCCGAAGCGCAGTCACTTAAAAATTTAGATCGTGATATCGCAACTCCGGGTGCTTACCCGTTTACGCGCGGCCTCTTCCCTGGGGGTTATCGCACGCGACTTTGGACGATGCGCCAGTTCGCGGGCTTTGGATCGGCGGACGATACTAATCAGCGCTTTAAATACTTGCTCGCCCAAGCGAGTGGAACGAAAGCAAACACGGGCTTATCTACCGCCTTTGACCTTCCCACGCTGATGGGGCGTGACAGTGACGATGAACTCTCGTGCGGCGAGGTCGGCAAGTGCGGGGTTGCGATCTGCACGATCGAAGATATGCACCGGCTCTATGCGGATATCCCAGTGGCAAGCGTCACTGTAAGTCAGACCATTAACGGGCCAGCGTGCGTGATATGGGCGATGTACCTCGCGATGGCCCAGCAACGAGGCGTGGCATGGTCAGAACTTGGCGGGACGCTGCAGAATGACATCCTGAAGGAGTTCCACAGTCAGAACGAGTTTATCTATCCTCCTGAGCCCAGCGTCAAACTAGTGGTTGATACTATCGAGTTTCAGAGCAAGTTTGTCCAGAAGTGGAACAGTGTAAGCATTTCGGGGTACCACATCAGAGAGGCGGGCAGCACCGCGACGCAGGAACTGGCATTTACGTTGCGCGATGGGATGGAGTATGTAGAAGCCTGCCTCGAACGAGGCATGGATATCGATTCATTCGCCCCCCGGCTTTCATTCTTCTTCAACAGCCACAACGAGTTCTTTGAGGAGATCTGTAAGTTACGAGCCGCCCGACGGATTTGGGCGCGGGTGATGAAGCATCGCTACGGAGCCAAGAGCGAGCGATCGCTCTACATGAAGACGCACGTTCAGACCGCTGGCTGTTCACTCACTGAGCAACAGCCAATGAACAATATTGTGAGGGTCGCGTACCAGGCTATGGCGGCGGTGCTTGGGGGATGTCAAAGCCTCCACACAGACAGCATGGATGAAACATTAGGACTCCCCACGGAGCAAGCCGTGACGGTGGCCCTGCGCACCCAGCAGATTCTGGCCCATGAGACTGGCGTTACCCGCGTTGCAGACCCTTTGGGCGGTGCTTGGTTCATCGAGCAACTGACCGACACGATGGAAGCCCACGCTTTGCAGTTATTACATGAAATCGACGAGATGGGTGATTATGATGGTAAGCGTAAGTCGGGCTCCGTGCGTGCCGAACACACCGGACCGCTCGAGCAGCACGCGGTCTATTCGCCCAAGACCACGTTCGGTCGCAGCGTGATCAACGGAATCAATCGCGGCTACTTCCGACGCTGCATCGCCGAGGCGAGTTATCGGTTTAGCGAAGAATGCGAGGCTGGCGACCGGATCATCGTGGGCGTGAACGCTTACTCGGACAACGACGAGAGCCGGCCGATCGAAATACTACAGATTGGGGCCGAGGTCGAGGCCGTTCAGTGCGCCAGACTGGCAGATTTCAAATCAAGGCGTATTGCCGCAGATGTTAAAGCTTCGCTTGAACGAATCCGCACCGCCTGCCGCGATGGCGACGCGGTCGCGGAGGCGCGCGGGCTACACAAGCACAACGTGATGCCAGCACTTGTGGATGCGTCACTCGCGAACTGCACGCTGGGCGAGATGGTGCAGGCCATGGCCGATGTTTACGGCAGGTACACCGGTGGGCCAGAGTGGTAAGCATAAAGGGCGAGTTGCGAGCTGCGGCCGATCGACGCCTTCGTGGTTGCCTTACGTTGGCTTAGGTTGGCTCAGGTTGGCCTGGCATCGGGGCCAACATTACAGCGCGAACCGTTGCGGTGGCCCGCGAGCGGCCTGGCTTACACCCCGCCCGAGACGGGACTCTTGGAGGAGGAACCGATCGAGATCTTTACCGGGACGAAGGTGGGCTTGACACGCTTCTCAAACTCGCTCCAATACTTATTCATAATGGTGCGAACGGCCCAGTTGTTACCATCGGCCAAGCCACAGATCGTGGTCCCGGGCATGCTGCCCATGCTCGTTGCGATCTCGAGCGCGAGATCAAGATCCTTGGTTTTGGCGTGGCCAGCCTCGATCCTGCTCATGAGCTGATAGAGCCAGCCGCTGCCTTCGCGGCAGGGGGTACACTGGCCGCAACTCTCGTGCTTGAAGAATCTTGTAATATTACGTGCGACCGCCACCATGTCGGTATCTTCATCGAACACTGTCGGGCAGGCGGTACCCAGGCCCAGGACGTTAAACTTACGTCCGATGTCGAAGTCCATCGGTGCGTCGTATTGATCCGGCCCGAGGATGCCCATGCTGATGCCCCCGGCGATCGCGCCCTTGAACTTCTTGCCTCCACGGATACCTCCGCAGAGCTCTTCGACCATCACCCGCAGGGGGATGCCCAGTTCACACTCGTAGACTCCGGGCCTGTTCACGTGGCCGCTTACGCCCATGAGCTTGGTACCAAAGCTAGGAGGGTTGTTGCCCCCCAAGCTGCTCGCGACTCCCTGCTTCATGAACCACTCGGCGCCGTGCTCTATGATGCTGGGGAGGTGCGCCACCGTCTCAACGTTATTAATAATTGTGGGACGACCGAAGAGCCCCTTGACCGCAGGGAAAGGGGGCTTGACACGCGGCCAACCTCGCTTACCTTCAAGCCCCTCCAGCAACGCGGTCTCTTCACCACAGATGTAAGCCCCAGCCCCCCGGTGAACGTAACATTCAACGGCGAAAGGCCCGCCTCGCGAGGTGTTTGCGCCGTTGAGTAATCCGCCAGAACCGAAGATTCCGTTGCCGTACGCTTCTTTCAATGCTTCTTCGAGCACGCGGGCCTGGTGGTGGTACTCGCCGCGGATGAAGATATAAGCAGTCTTGATTCGGCACGCGTAGCACGCGATCGCGATGCCCTCGAGCATGAGGTGAGGATCAAAGTCCATGAGCAGACGGTCTTTGAAGGTTCCTGGCTCGGACTCATCGGCATTGATCGCGAGGTACCGCTGACCTGGGTCTTGCTCTTGGCCCTGGTCGTCAGTGGTTAACTTCGGAAGAAACGTCCATTTCAGCCCCGTCGGGAACCCAGCCCCACCACGCCCCCGCAGCGCGGATTTCTTCGTCTCCTCGGTTACCGCGTCCGGCTTCATCGAGATTGCTTTGCGCAGCCCGACATAACCACCGGTCTGAACGTACTCGTCGTAGCGAACCACGTGGCGCAGCTTCGGGTCCGCATAGGGCCAGGAGGGGATGCGTTTGGTTAAGATCGGGCCACCCAGACCTTCGAGGTTAGGGTTCACTTTGCCGGAAGGGGAAGAGGTTGTTAGTCCGCCGGGTGCAATTGGCATTGAAGATTCCTTGACTCAAACTCTTCAGGCGTGGGGACGATCAAGCCACGCCGAGCTAACTGTGTCGAACTCCATCTACTGAACGCAAGGTGAATCAAACGGGGCTGTCTCCGATTCGCCTCACCCCGATCGCTCCTACCTGCGGACTTTCCCAAAGTTATTTTGCAACAGTAGGGTATCGGCGAGGGATTTTCGCATCCCGTGTAGCTATTGGAAACGATGGTCCTAGAGCGGATGATAACTGTGTTCAGATTAGCCGCTTACCCTTGCGCCCACCGCGGGCGTCGCGCGGGCACTCAATTGCGTTTGAGCTCACCCTTCGAACGAGGCTCCGAGCGAGAAGGGACAAACGCAAACCCGAAGGCAAAGATGGCGACCGTTCCGAAAATGGTGGCCAACGGGAGGGTCCAACTCAGGCCGCTCATCGCATCGCGGAACTTTCCCATCAACCGCTCGCGCGCTTGCTGAGGCATGAGCTGGAGCGCGGCTTGAAACTGCCAAGTATTGTCCATTAGCTCGCCAGCTTTGGGTTTCTGGCCTCGCTTGTGAGACGGATACTTATAACGCTCGACCTGAAAGCCCGACCCAGGAGACGGAATGAACTCATAAAACTCGAACGTCCAGTCCTTGATCCACACCTCCCCCCAGCTTTTGGGGTCGGCGCCCGGGAGGGGTACGCGGGTTACGATCGCCAAGCGTTCGGGGAGCTCGGGAGTGCCCAGATCTCGCTTATATTCCACCATAGTTCGCCCGCTCATCGGTGCGAATCGCACTAAACGTAACCAATCGCTGTGGGGTAGCAGGCCGGGCAGAAACTCGCTGCCGGGGATTGCAACCCGAAGCCTGCGAACATCATCACCGTATTTCAACGTAAGAGTTTGATGAGCGGGGTCGGTACGATCCGTCGTAATTGTAACGTTGCGCCCGCTGAACGTAAACTCAGTATCGTTCCTGGTATCGAAGGCGTACGCGATTCGCTTCTCGTCTCGGTTATACTCCCGCACTTTGACGGCCATGAACCAGCAGCAGACGATCGCTCCGACGATAGACAAAAGCCCGACGGCGATGTAAGGTGCCCTAAACCGGCCTGGCGACCGCGCCGCTGCCCCCCGAGGCGATGTTATAAAAGGATCGTTGTTCATGTGATCGGCAGACACCGGCGGACCAACGGGGGCACGAGTACCCCCACTTCTGTAACAGGAGACTACTTCTGTTCTGCAATGACCGGGGCCTTCTTACCGGTACCAACATTACGCTTTTTATTAGATTGCGCGTCGTCGTCGCCGTGCTCACCCTGACCGTGAGCGGCATCCGGCTCGCCCAATGCACCTGAAAGTCCGGTGCTCGCCCGCGAGCGATTTCCATTACTTACGATTGCCACGTCCTCGTGAGAGTCTCCGTGCGCCACCGCCGCCAGCGTCTCAAAGGCGCTATCTACTGAATAGGCTGCCTTGGCACTGACCATATCCAGAGTGGCAAGTTCTTGGGCCGCGAACCTGACCATGTCCGCCGCGGCGGGGTTGCCCGCGACTCGAAGCTGCTCCGCGATCTGTGCGATGTCCTTAGCCACCGCCGCCTGCGATGGTCCGGTCGGCGGGTGCAGTTTGACGACGTGTAGGTCAAGCATCTGATTCGTGTGCTTAAGAATCGCCGCGGAGGCGACCAGTGCATCGACCGCTGGCTGACCAACCCGGTTGAGATCAACCGCGGCGTGCGCGGCGTGCTGCAGCGTGGTCGCCGCGATGATCCATTCCTTGATATTATCTTCCGCAAGCTGCTCTTTCATTCGCACCTTCGCGGCAATCACCACGGGCTGGTTATTTGCACCGACTATGCCGCGGCTGGTACCGCCGGCCACAATAGGGCCGGATTTATAACTTACGATCGAGCCACGGCTGAAGAGGTCAAGCCCCGTGAACAGCAGGAACAATCCGAGCGCGAAGAAGCAGAACAACATAAGTACGCTGTTGATTGGATTGTCGTACTTCAACTGCATGAAGTATGCCATTACCATAATGCTCTTGACGGTGGCGATGCTCATAGCCACGAGCACGTTTACCCACCACGGGAGAACGATTCCCAGCGCGTGTTCTATCCAGACTTCAAACTGGGCCAACCCCACGGTAAGCACTGTGAAAAAGAGCAGGAACGCCAGTATGGTGCGAAGTATAAACGGCCCGACGATGACGTGGCTGGCGTGTTGCCCATGATGGTGCGAACCGTGAGGGTCCATCTCGTCAAAGGCGGCGGCGGTTGGTGCTGGAGCGTGTGCCATGGCGGGGCCTACTTAAACTTTGTCTAGGATCAAAGAACGAGAGGACGGGTGGAACGAGCGTGGCGACATTCTGATCTAATGCTAGTGGATCAGGTAGAGCAAGGGGAACAAGAAAATCCAAATCAAGTCGACCAAGTGCCAATACAACCCTGTAATTTCAACAAACGTGTAGTGGCTGGGCCCGTAATGCCCCTTAATGGAACGATACAGAACTCGCGCGATCAGCGCCATTCCGATGATCACGTGGAGCGCGTGGATCGAGGTGCCGCAGTAGTAGACACTCCACCAAAGCGGCATGTGCGCGCTCTCGGCGAACGGGTAATCGAACATCGCGCCCGGCCGCTTACCCACGCTCCACTTGGGGAGGTATTCGTACATAAACTTGATGTAAAGGAAGAGCGCGCCGCAGATCAGAGTAACGACTAAGTTAATCTGTGCCCGGCGCTGCTGGTTCTTTTGGATGGCATAGATACTCACAGCCATGGTGTAGCTGGAGATGAGCAGCACGATCGTGTTCAGGCCACCAAACCGCCAGTCCAGAAGTTGCGAACCCTCTCGCCAGGCATCGCTGTAAAGCGTGCGAAAGATGAAGTACGCGCAGAAAATTCCGCCAAACAAAAGCACTTCGGTAGTGAGGAAGAGCCAGAATCCCAGCTTGCAGGAATCAAACTCCTCCGCCGCGGTTCGGAAGTGCGAAGCATGTTTGTACTTTTGCCATGGTGCCCGCGGACCGGAAGTAGGTGTGAGTGTTGACATCTGTTGCTTTCTGGCCTACTGAATCAGGAGACTAACCGAGGGAATCTGACCGCCCCACAGGCGGCATTAACTTAGTTTTCCGGCTTAACTTCCCGACTTACCCCGGTGCCACTTGCCCGGCTCTGGCAAGCCATCGAATTTCTACACAGGCTTGTCAGGTGAGTGAACCATGATCGGACGTCCGCCCGGCTGAGCCGGAATGGGGTAATCCTTCTCACTCCATCCCGGCGGAACCACTCTGTCAAAGTCGTAAGGGCCATGTGTCACCACCGGCTCGTGATCGAAGTTATGTTCAATCGGGGGGGTTGCCGCAACCCACTCCAGCGTCAGCCCGCCCCAGGGGTTCTGCGGCGCCTTCTTACCGATAGTCAGCGATGCCAGGAAGTTAAACAAGTGGACTAAGAAACCAATCAGCAGGATCCACGAGCCGATCGTCGAGATCTGGTGCAGAAGCTGATACTCGGGAATGTAACTGGCATAACGGCGGGGCATGCCCTTGGTACCCAGCAGGAACTGAGTGAGGAACGTAACATTAAAGCCGATGAAGACAAGGATTGCTCCGGTCATGCCAGCCCGCTCGTTGTACATCCGGCCGAACATCTTCGGCCACCAATGATGAATACCAGACATCAGAGCGATGATGGTGCCCCCCATCATAACGTAATGGAAGTGGGCGACCACGAAGTAGCTGTCGTGAAGGTGCAGATCGGTGGAGAGAGTGCCCAGCGGCAGGCCCGTCAGACCTCCGATTGAGAAAAGGAACAGGAACATTAAGGCGTAAAGCATCGGCGTGTTCATCGCGATACTCCCCTTGTAAAGCGTGCCAATCCAGTTAAACATTTTGACGGCCGTGGGGATGGCCACCAGGAACGTAAGTGCTGAGAATACGGTGCTGGCCTTCTCGCTCATGCTTGTGAACATGTGGTGGCCCCACACGATGAACGAAACAGCGGCGATGCCCAGCGACGCGTAAGCAATCGCCCGGTATCCGAAGATCTTCTTGTGGCTCTGCACAGCCAGAACATCGGAGATAATGCCCATGCCGGGCAGAATCATAACGTAAACCACCGGGTGGCTGTAGAACCAGAAGAAGTGCTGGTAGAGCACTGGGTCGCCCCCGAGAGCGGGATCGAAGATACCGATCTTAAAGACGCGCTCGAACACCAACAGCATGAGCGTGATGCCGATCACCGGGGTGGCGAGAACCTGAATGATTGCGGATGAGTAGATCGCCCATACAAAAAGGGGCATATCGAACCAGCCCATGCCGGGCGCTCGCAGCTTATGCACTGTAACAATGAAGTTAAGCCCGGTGAGAATAGAGCTGAACCCCAGGATGAAAGCACCCATCACCATGAGCACCACCTTAGGGTGCTCGGCGTCGGTCGAGAGGCTGTACGGCGTATAGAACGTCCACCCGGTGTCAACCCCCCCAAGGATGATCGAACTCACCGCGAAGATCGAGCCAAAGACGTAGATATACCAGCTTAAAAGGTTAAGCCGCGGGAAAGCGACATCCTTCGCGCCCACCATAAGCGGAAGAAGGAAGTTGCCCAGCGAGGCGGGAACGCTGGGCACGATGACCATGAAAACCATGATCGCACCATGCAGCGTAAATAGTCGGTTGTATATGTTGTTACCAGGTCCGACGGCGGTTGCTTCCGCGGGGCGGAAGAGCTGACCATGAATTCCGGTAGCGTCGACCGTAACGGGGACCAGCAGCTCGAGCCGCACGGCCATGGCGGCCATGCCCCCCAGGAAGAACATAAAGAGAATCGCGAAGAGATACATGACGCCGATTTTCTTATGGTCAACGGTGGTTGCCCAATCGAAAATTGTCGCCCAAAAGCCGCCCTTGCGCTCAAGATAGCTGCCTTCGTGGTGGTCGTGATGACCCAGATTGTCAGCCGCGTGTGCCATAACTTACAACTCCTCACTGCACCAAACTCAAATCTCCACCGTCGCTCTAAACCTTCAATTGCTCGTGGCTCGCGGACCGGTCCGCAGGAGCTGGTTAAGATCTATTACTTCTTTACCTCGCCGGAAGCCGTCCCTGAAACCGGCGACCCCGAAATCGGACCAGCAGGCCCGGGTGCGGGTGGTGCGGGTGATGTGGGTGATGTGGGTGATGTAGGTGATGCGGGTGGTGCGGGTTGATCGCTAGCGGGCTGGCCCGCCGGGTCAGGTTCTGGAAGCAGCGCACCGGGCGGTGTGTTCTTACTAAGCGTTTTCATAAACTCAATAACGCCGATGATCTGTCGTTCGGAGAGCGAGATCACTGCCATGTTGGGTCCGAACCCTTTCACCAGTTTCTTGGTGGGGTAAACGATGCTTTCGCGGATGTAGTTATCATCGGTCAATGCCTTTGTACCATCGGTAAACTCCACCTCGCTACCGTAGGCATCTTTCCATGTCGGACCGGTGTTGGGGCTGCCATCAACAGAGTGGCAAGAAGCGCACTTGGTCTTCCAAACAAACTCACCGATTTCCTTGAGCGGTTTACCGATGGGATTCTGGATGTAAGTTAACCATTTTTGCCAGCTATCGTAAGGAATAATCCGGAGCGTTGCGGCCATTTCCGCGTGTTCATTGCCGCAGTATTCGGCGCAGAACACGATATGATCCTGGTAGGGAACGCCGGCCAGGTCCGGGATAAACTCGGTGCCTTCCGCCTTGGCTTCCGCCGCGGTGTTCACATGATACTTGGGAGATTTGGAAAGTCCTGCCTGGAACCAGAGCGTTGTGTAACGGTTCGGAACGACGTCTTGCTTGGTCCGGAAGTCTGTGATCCAGAAGGCGTGCATCACGTCTTTACTGTTCATCCTCAGTCGTACCGGGACGTCGGCGGGAACGTAAAAGACTGGCGAAGAGGCTTTGGCACCGATGGGCTTGACGGTTGTGCTCTCCGCACCGTTGGGGTAGGTAAGCGACCAGAACCACTGCTGGCCTGTAACGTTGAGCTCGATCGCCTCCCCGGGCGCCACCATCTTGTTCATATAGCCGCGGAATCCCATGAAGAAGATGTAAACCAACATCAACGTCGGGATCACTGTCCAAGCCACCTCAAGGGGCGTGTTGTGCGAAGCACTGTCCGCAGAGATCTTACCCTTCCGGCGGCGATACTTCACTACAAAGTAAGTCATCAACGCCATCAGGAAGACAAACCACGCCACGCAGAACCACCACAGCCACATGTACATATCGTCGGTTTCGGACGCGAACTCGGTGGGTCCGCGCGAGTTGAAGAACATCCGGAAGAAGAAGTTCTCTTCAGCGAACAAGGCTATCAAGCTGTTTCCCATGTTTGTCATGCCGACCTTACCTGCTAGCTGAATTTGTTTCAACGCACCTGACCATTGCGCCACTGCGACTAACACAACAGCTCCACGCTTACTAACCCGCGTTCGCCGCGACTGTGCCACCTGAACTACCCGAATCTTCATTTGGCGGCTTTGAAAGCCGCACGCGGCGTCGCACCCGCTCGCCGACGAAGAGCACCGCAACAAGTGACCCGACACAGATCAGCGTGATGATGCCAGAAACCTGCATCACTCGTACCGCCGCGAGTGAGTACTTGCCGGTGGATGGATCGAACATGTAGCAGAACGCCATAATCCGATCGCCCAGTGACCGAACTAGTTTTCCGTTCGAAGCATCGATCAGGGCAAGCTTCATATCGCGAGCCGGATAGCTAAACCCGTAGAAGTATCGGCTTAATTTACCATCAGGAGTGGCAATGTAGACACCCGCAGGGTGGCTAAACTGCCCATTCTCCAGCCGGCGATATTTAAATCCGATGGCATCCGCCAGTGCCCGCGCTGAGCCTGCATCGGTGGTGTGGAACTGCCAACCGGCCTTAACTGCATCGTCGGCGGTTTCGTGGTAGTTGCTCAAATGCCCATTGCGAGCAGCGGTGGCATCCGCCGCCGTTTCGGTGGGGTCAAACGAGAAGTAGAGCACGTTGAAGTCTTTGCCGGGCTTTAGTTGCAGCTGATTATAACATTCTGTTAACTTCTGCATCACCACATCGCAAACGACCGGGCACTTGAAATATACCAGCGCGATGACTGCCGGCTTGTTATCTTTGAAGTAATCGCCAAGTTGAACGAACTTACCTTCCGAGGTCGTAAACTGTAACTCCATCGGAAGCGGCCGCCCAACGTGTTCTTCAATTCCGAGCCCCATCACGGCGCGGGGGAGAGGCGCGGGGCGATCCAGCGGATTCTCTCGCGCTGGGGGTGGGAGCGCGGAGGCCGCACGATCTTGAATCGAAGCAGCATCGGGAGACTGACTACTTTGCGCCAACGCCGGGCTCATCAATGCTGCGGCCGCCAACAGCAGCGCTGAGAGCGGACGTTGAGCGAGGGAGGCAAGTTGTGAGAACAGTTTCGCCATTAATTATTTACCGTCCGAATAGTTCTTCAAGACCTGCTGCATGCCCTGTTCCAAAGGAAGTTGAACTGTTCCCGCCTTGACATCAGCCCAGGAATAGGTCGGGATATTTCCGTTGATTCCAAGCTTGATCTCCGCCTGTACCTTCATGCCGTTGGCGACTTTGCTTGTGAGCGTGGTCTCAACGCGCGCTGCCCGCATCTGATGAGCCGTACTGTCAAAGTAGATGCACACCACGACAATCAATCCAATAACGAACACGACGATTCCGACAAACCACTGTGTAATCAACCAAGTGTTAATATCGCCAGTGTGTTCACGCTGCGGTTGCCCCTCCGTCGGTTCGTGATGGTGCCATGCATCCGCATGATCCTGCACCGACGGTGTGTGTTCATGAGCCGACATCGTTTCGCTTTCTGCCGCTACGCCGCGGCGATTATCCGACCATCCCAAACCGATCCCGTCTATCGAAGAAATTCTGCAGTTACGGATTTAAGCGCCAGACCTACAAGGATTCGTGCTGTAGCACGAGATGGATTACTGTTAAATCGTAGAATACCAAACCATTTCCGTCCGACTTGACTTCTCAACTCTCGATCGGGCCGACTAGATGTAGTTCTTGTGTCGTAAAGCCTCGTGCATGAACGGGTCACCCACTCCCACGAGTGGGTTGCCCCCCACACGCTTGACGAGATACCCTGCGAAAATCAGGACTGGGCCAGCTATCCCGATAACGTCTGTGATGTAAGCCATTGGGCCTTGAGGCCCTTCGGTTGGGGAGAGGTAGACCATGGGGCGCACGATCCAGTAGATGTCCAAGATGTGGATCACAATCGCCCAGACGGCGACCAACGCCAGTAGTTTGTAAGTGCGCTTCACTTTACGGAAAAGCAGAATAAGGAAAGGAGCGGCAAAGTGGCCGATCATGAGAAGGATTCCCAATTTGGTCCAGTTCTCGCTGCGGAACTTCATGAAGGCGGTTTCTTCAGGGATGTTGCTGTACCAGATCAGGAAATACTGGCTGAACGAGATATAGGCCCAGAACACCGTGAAACTGAGCATTAGTTTTCCGAGGTCGTGGAAATGCTCTTTGGTGACGGCGCCTTCAAGTTTGCCCTTAGCGCGGAGGATGGAGAGAATGAGCGCCATGACCGCGGCAGAAGAAAAGGCCGCTCCGGCGAAGTAGTAGATACCCCACATCGTGCTGAAAAACTTATAATCGAGGCTCATGAGCCAGTCAAACGCTGCAAACGCACACGTAAGGGCGAAAACTAACATGCCCCAGGCGGAGGTGAAGCGAGCCTGTGCGAAGGGGGTGACATCGCCGCGGGTCGCCGCTTCGTCCTGGGCGCGGCCCAGGGCGACGATACGCCGCGAGAGATACAACCAAGCGGCGCCGTAGATGATCGCGCGAGCCACGAAGAATGTTGGGAAAGGAACCGTGCCGCTAGCGATCGGTGCCGTCCAAAAGAAGAAGAAAGCCTTGTGCAGGAGAACCGGGTCTCCTGCTTTCGCATCGGTCAACCACTTGAAAAGCATGCCGCCGGTTGCAATCTCTATTATGATGGTGGGCATCACCAAGAGAAAAGCAAAGGGCAGGAAGCTGGCAACATTCTCAAACTGGCGGCGGATGGTGGCTACCCATCCGGCTTGCAGCAGGTGAAAAACCAAGCAGAAGAAAAGCCCGCCCAAGCTCATCGCGAGCACGGACATCGCCCCGATGTGGTACGCCGCGATCGCATGCTTGGCCGTCATCCCCGCGGTTTCGTTAACGCCCAGGAACGCGGTGGCTACCGCGACCAGCACGCCGACGACCATGAGGAATACGCCAGCCCCCGAGCCAGCACCGGGAGCGAACGAAATATTATCTGACCTTAAGTCAGGAAAGCGAACGGCGGCTTGACTCATTGAGCACCCCCTGTTGATGCGAGAGCAGAGTCAGAGGCGGCGGGTGGGCTCAGCACTGAGGCACGCAGCTTATCGAGCGCGGGCCGCTGATCCGCGGGAACCGCGTCCAGCGAGTTCGCGCGGCTTGCTTGCAACGCCCGAATATAAGCAACCACGGACCAAGCATCCTCAGCGCTCAGCGCGTGAGCGTAACCGGGCATCTTCTGATTTTGCTGCTCGTCGTAATAGCCGAACATGCCCGTACGGAAGAGGTGACCATCGGTCCACTTCTCGCCGTTGTCGGCGGCTTTCTCCTGATACTTAACATCGTGGAAGTTGGCAACCGGGGTGGCCCATTGCAAGCCCACCTGGCCCAGCCCATCCCCGAGGTAGCCGTGACACGAAGCGCAATAGATATTGTATTTTTGCTGACCCGTCTGGATCATCCCCATAGATACGGGCACCGGGATTTTAACAACAAGCTTTCCGGTCGTTTGTCGACCTTCGTAAATCTCCGGGTCGTTGCGCAGCAGCTGCTCACGCTCTTTAACGTAGGTCGCGTTCCAATCCGGTCCGGTCGCTGCGGGGACAAACGAAGTGCGGCCGAAGGCGACGGCTCCCGGCACCGCCGGTCGCATCGTCCGACCGTCCGCGAAGAACTCGCTGCCGGTCTGCGGCTTCCATTTTAGCTGATCGTCCAAGTCGGGAAAGAACTGGCGGGGCGGCGCGTCCTCGCGGTCGCCGCGGCAGCCCGTCGTGAACAAGCCGGCCAATAAAGCGATTCCGCAGTAAGCGGCGAGGGCGGCTGGTTTAAAGTTCGTAATCTTCATCGCGGTGTGCCTTGCGTGTTGCTGGCTTAACTACACTTACTTGTTACACTGAGAGGGGATTGCCTTTATTCTTCGACGAGTTCGATGCTGGTGGCTCCGGCCTTTTCGAGCAGCTCCCGCGTCTTCTGCGGATGAAAGTTGCGGTCGCTGGACTCGATGCAAACGAAAAACTTATCATCGCTGGCGGAGAGAAACCGCTCCTTCTTCATGAGTGGATGATGCCAACGAGGCAGCCCGTTCAGAGCGAGCATCCCGATGATGGCGGTAAACGCGGCGAACAGAATACCGCACTCAAACGTAATTGGTATGAACGCCTGCCACGACAGGAACGGTTTGCCCTGCGTCATCATCTGGTAGTCCTTACCCGCCATCCAAGCCTGCATCGTAAAACCCAAACCCGCCCCTGTGAGCCCGCCGACGGCCACAAGCACGGGCAGAAACGTGCGCTTCACTCCCATCGCTTCTTCCATGCCGTGCACAGGGAAAGGGGAATAGGTATCCCAGTTGCGATACCCGTTGTCGCGCACTCGCTCCGCTGCGTGGTAGAGGGCTCCGGGGTTGGCGAACTCGGCCATGATTCCGTAGAGCCGCTCGCCGGTTTCAGTAACGTAAATTGGATTTGCCATTAGTGCTTATCCCCTTGCGCGGTACCTTCGCCGTGTGGAAGCGCATGATCCGCATGAGCTGCATGAGCTGCATTATCCGCATGATCGTGATCATCATCGTGCCCGTGAGCGCCATCTCCATGGCCGTAGTGCGGGCTAGCCTGTGGCAACACAGCTTTGATTTCCGCGATCGGAAACGCGGGCAAGAAACGCAGGAAGAGAAGGAAGAGTGTTAAGAAGACGCCACAGGAGCCCACAAAGATCCCGATGTCAACGGCTGTGGGGCTGAACATGCTCCATTCCCCGGGCAGAAACCCGCGATGGAGGGATGAGACGATGATAACGAATCGCTCGAACCACATGCCGATAGTTACGAAGACCGAAACTATAAACACCACGAGCACGCTGGTCCTCATCCGCTTGAACCAGAAGAACTGGGGAGAAATTACGTTGCAGCTAATCATGGTCCAGTAGGCCCACCAATAGGGGCCAACGGCTCGGTTCGTGAAGGCGTATAACTCATATTCGTTGCCCCCGTACCAGGCGATAAAAAACTCCATCGAGTATGCAAAGCCCACCATCATGCCCGTGGCCAAAATAATCTTTGCCATGTTCTCGATGTGGCGGAGGGTAATGATCTCCTTCATATTCGGGAAGAGTTCCCGCGAGGGGATCAGCAGCAACAGCACCATCGCGAAGCCGCCAAAGATGGCACCAGCCACGAAGTAAGGCGGGAAGATCGTGGTATGCCAGCCAGGCACCACGGAGGTGGCGAAGTCGAAGGAAACGATGGAGTGAACACTGAGAACCAGCGGTGTGCTGATCCCCGCGAGGACTAGATACGCAACTTCGTAGCGATGCCAGTGGCGACCACTAAAGCGCCATCCCAAGCTAAAAAAACCGTAGATTGTGGCACGGAGCCGGTCGGTGCGGATCGGAATAATCGGCAGCAGCACGGCCCCACCCGTGGGGTTGGCCCGCAGCCTTCGATCAGCACGATCGCGGAGTGTTGCAAAGTCCGGCACCATTCCCATAAACCAGAAGAGAGCGGAAACGATGCCGTACGTACCTACGGCAAAGACGTCCCACAGGAGCGGCGAACGAAAGTTAGGCCAGATTGCGTTGGCGTTGGGAATTGGGAAGAGCATCCAGGCCATCCACTGGCGACCCACATGGATGCCCGGGAATGTTGCAGCGCAAATGACGGCGAAAATCGTCATCGCTTCAGCGGCCCGATTGACGGCCGTTCGCCACTTCTGCTTGAGCAGGCAAAGGATGGCGGAGATAAGGGTGCCGGCATGGCCGATACCGATCCAGAATACGAAGTTGGTGATATCCCAGGCCCAGTCGACCTGGTTATTAAGGCCCCAAGCGCCGATCCCCGTAATGACAAGATAACCAATGAAAACACTACCTAAGCCCGCGATTGAGGCGGCCATGCCAAAGATGGGCAGCCACCAGCGCGGGGGCGGGTTCTCGGCGTAGCCACAGATGATGTCGGTAAGTTCTTTGAACGATCGATCGTTCAAGACCAGCGTCGCGCGTTCGCCCGGCTTATCTCGAGTCGTGCCGTCGTCGCCGCCCACGGGCGTGCTAGCGGGCGGACGCGCTCGCCCTGCGAGCCGCTCTGCCGTCAACTGATCTGGGTGAATCGTGCTCATGGAGCCTGAACCCTTCAATGATAACCAAACTCTTCGTACCGACCTAACGAAACGTTCCACTTCTCACCCGGCGAGCCATAGGGCCCGGGACGACCAACAACAAGACTTACGTTCCTAATATCCGCAGACTCATCGCGTAGCCCCGGTCGCCCGCGCGTTTCGCGATGTCAATAAATGCATGTTCCACGTTGCCGTGCGCCGCTTCCCCCACGATGCTCGACGCGGCGGGGTCAATCGCTCCCGAATGCTCGCCCGGCTTTGCAGATTTGCCGTGCCCATCGGGCGAGCCGTGGGGTTCATGCGAATCATGCGAGTCATGCGAATCATGACCACCATGATGGAAAGGATCTTCCCAGGAGTGCTTACGTTCATCGCTGCACAGCGCGGGGTTGGGGTTCATCACTCGAACCATGTGGCTCGTACGCGGGCGGGTGTTTAGGAATCCAAGCAGGTCGTAAGAACGCGCGTTGGCCTTGGTGGCATACACGCGGCTCTTGGCGTTGAGCATGTCGCCGAAGACAATGGCATCGCTGGGGCACGCCTGCTGGCACGCAACCTGAAAGAACCCTTCAGGAATACCGGGAAGGTCTTGGAGCTTGGTCTCGACCCTCGCTTCGTTAATGCGCTGTATGCAGTAAGAACACTTCTCCATCACGCCACGCATCCGCACCGTGACATTGGGGTTCTTCTGCATCTGCTCGATCTCGCGGATCTTGTCTCGCAGACGGGGCGGAATCAGATTAATATTAATCTTGTTATGCACCGGCGATCCGTTGGGACCCACGCCTTGGCCCGGCACGATGTCGCCGAGCTTATCAATTATATCTTTACCCATGTAGTCGCCATTGAACCCGAGCTTACCGTACTCGAAAAAGTTATAGCGGCGTACCTTGTATGGGCAGTTGTTGGCGCAGTACCGCGTGCCGATGCAGCGGTTGTAAGTCATGTAGTTCAAACCCTCGGGGCCGTGTACCGTCGCATTCACCGGGCAAACGACCTCGCACGGCGCGTTCTCGCAGTGGACGCACGCCACGGGCTGATGAAACATGTTCTGGGGAGAGTCAAAGTCTCCGGTGAAATACCGGTCGACCCGAATCCACGTCATCTCGCGCCCTTTAGCTACTTCCTTCTTACCCACCACCGGAATGTTGTTTTCACTCTGGCAGGCGATGGTGCAGTTACCGCAGCCCGTGCATAGGGTCTGGTCGATCGTCATCGCCCACTGCTGACCAGTTGCAAACACCGAGTTGCTGGCGGCGTTATCATCGCTCGCGTTGTAAGGATTCTGATAGATCGACTTCTTCGGAGGGTGGTGCGAAAGCTCACCCAATCGCTCGGCAAAGTTAATCTGACTCTTCGTGCCGTAGAATCCATCGACAATCTCCTGCACGTCCTTCCCGTGCTTCTGGAACGCAGGAAGGTCCACCGCACGCACTAGCGCCGTCCGGTTCTCCATCGACCAGTTATTCTGCGTGCTGGCGATCATGTAAGTGCCCGACGCCGCGGCGAACGTTCCCCCGTGTGAGGTGCGGACCCCGGAGCGAACAGCCTCGGTGGTCCGAAGCCCAAACACATTCACGCCGACACCGTCGGCCACTCGACCACAGACCTGCCGCCCGTAGCCCAACGTAAGTTGAACGGTATTGTTAGCCATGCCCGGGCAGAGCCACACGGGGAGCGTAACTTCGCGGCCATTGATGTTAAACACCGCCGACTTTGCCGTCGGATACTTAACACTTGTGTAGATCCCAGAGGCGTTGCTATCAGAGAATCCCTCTGGCAGCAGACCCAACTCTTTCGCGGTGGCGGGGCTTAAGAGCGCGGGATTATCCCAAACCGTGCGTGTGGCCACTTCAGGAAGTTCCTGGAGCCACGCCACATTGGCATACCGCCCATCATGGAGATGGCCGAGAACAAAAGTTACATCTAACCCCTTCGCGGTCGGCGCGGTAACCGTCCCCAACTGCTTCGCTGCGGCCGCAACCGCGTCGAATCGCACCGGAGGTGCTACGGCGGTGCGTGCGCTTCCAGTCTTCAAACCGTCGTGAAGAGCCCGCCGCCACGCAGCATCGCTCCTGCTTAGCCCGGCGGTTCCGCCGGGGTTCGTTTCGTCGGTTGCGTTGCTCGTTAATTTGCCATCACTCACATTTGCCCATGCCTGGCGCACGATGTCATATCCATCGACTTTCGCAGCGAAATCGCCACCGGCGAAGAGCATGAGAAGCTCGAGTTCGCTTAACACCGCACGAGAGCCAGCGGGGTCGTATAGCGGCGCGATCATGGGTTGAATCGGCGCGATGGTTCCATCTACCGCGCGGGTGTCGCCCCAAGCCTCGAGGTAATGCGCGCCGTTGAGCGACCAAGTGGAATCGGCGGCCGTCTCCGACTGCCCCACACTTAATGTTACCGTTGCCGCCACTTTCTTCCACGCCGCCGCGAACTCCAAATCGCCCGGGGCATCGTAAGCCGGATTACAGTTAACCACTACCAACGAACTGATCAATCCCTCCGCAGCCTTCGCGGTGAGGGCCGCGAGCTGTGCCCCGCTATTCGCCGCTTCGTCTTCTGTAAGCGGATGAAAGACCTGGGCTTTGCCAAGCGTGCCCAAGGCCGCGTTCATCGCGTAAGTTAATGCATGGACCGCCGCGGATTGGCCCTGCCCGGCGAGCACGAGCGCCCGCTCGCGGTTCGCTGGGTTCAACAGGTCCTCGGCCATCACCTGAATAAACTTAGCATTTACAGCGCTGACATGCCCCGCCGCCGTTGTAACCGTTGCCAGCACATCCGCGAGCGGCTTGGCCTTTGCGTCCGCCAGTTTGGGCAGGATTGCCTTCGCTAACTCAACCGCCAGCACCTCGATGCTGGAGGGAGCCATCGCCAGCCGATGGTCTGCCTGAGCGCCCGTCAGCGAGAAACCGCTCTCGATGACGTACAGCCGGCTCATTGTGTCGTTATCGGCCCACACTTCGCGGCTGCGAGAGAATCCACGAGCGTTCGTAAGCTCATCGTGCTCGTGGTAAAGAAAGTCTCTATCGAGCGAAACAATTACGTTTACGGTCTCTTTGCTTAGGTTCAGCCGCTCGCGCATCGGCTGGCCGAATGCCAGCCGCGATCCCTCAATCGCCGCCGTCTCCTCGGCCGGTGCCCACCACGCCCACGCGGCCTTGGGGAACTTCTTCACAACCTCGGCTTTGGCCGCCTCCAGCGACGGGCTAGAAGCCTTTCCGACGATGAATCCCAGTCCCTCACCGCCGGACTTAACATAATCAGCAAAGTGTGTCTGCGCCCAAGCTCGGAAGTCGTCCCAGGTCGCGGGCACTTGGCCTTCAAGTGGCTTGTTGTAAATCGGGAACTTAAGCCGATCGGGGTCATAAAGCGCCATGATGCTGGAGATCGCCCACGACGAGACTTTTCCGTTGTTGGAGGGGTGAAGCGGATTACCCTCGATCTTCGTGGGCCTCCCTTCGTGGCTCTCCACCAAAAGCCCTTCCGCGCCACCGTCAGGCCGCGGCATGCTCGTGGCATAAAACAGCGGCTTGCCGATGATTATATCTTCAGGCACTTCGCGGCTGTAAGTTAATATTTTGTGGTCGGGTTGGCGGCAGCCCGGAACTGTCGCAAGCCCGGCGAGCGCAAGCGAACCGCCCATGATCTTAAGAAAGTCGCGGCGTGTCTCACCACCGGCCTCCACCGCTCGGGCAAACTCAAGTGCACCGTGCGGGAACTCTTTTTCCAGATGCTCGCGGAAGCCGCCCGTGTCGGCAAGCTCCTCAGCGCTGCGCCAGATCGGAAGCCCGTTCGCCGTGCCCACAGCTCGACGTAACTCCTTGAGCTGCGCTTTGCCCGCCCGCTTCTTACTTCCTTCAACCGTGGATGGACATTGGTCTGTCATGGGATTTACTCAATCGCACACGCTTTACTTCCCGCAGAGGCCGCCCCGGGCAACCCGCCCGCTCCGCCGCGGCCATAAAGCCGCAGAGGGGAGTCATAACATTATTTTACATTAGTAGTGGCACGCCCCGCAGTTTTGCGGCGGCATCGTGTGAAGGTTCAGCAACAGCCGCTTGGCCTCAGGGCTTGTTTTGTTATCATCGTTCTTCGCCGTGCGATCATTAAGTTCCGCTTCCACCCATTGAAGCTGAGTCACGCGATCCTTGGGAACAAGATACGGGGCTGGATCGCGGTGGCAGTCGAGGCACCATCCCATCGACAGCGACGCCGCTTCGTACACGATAGGCATCGCCGTAATTTGTCCGTGGCAGGAGTAGCATGAAACCCCAGCGTTGACATGCACGTTATGGGGGAAGTTGCGAACGTAGTCGGGAAGCTTGTGGATGCGCCGCCACTGAATGGGCGCGTCCGCCTTGAACGCTGTTCGCACAAACTCAGTCTTGGTCTTATGCTCTTCGCTCGTCGTTAACTTGGCCAGCCTCGACTCCGCGTGGCAGCCGTAGCACGTCGCGACGTCAGGAATGTTGGCCTCAGGCGACTCCTCCACCTTGGTATGGCAATATCGACAATCCATACCAAGCTGGCCTGCATGCAGCTGGTGATTAAACCCGCCGCTCGGCTGCGTGGGCATATAACCAACCTTAAAATACTTCGGCGTGGCGTAATACCAGAACCCGCCCACTACGAGAGAAGCACCCAGCAGCCCCCCCACCGCGGCGATGGTTGGCAGAAAATTCATCCACTTCGGAAATAGTGCGGACACGGACGCTCCTTCCTAAAGCCACCTCGTACCACCCCACAAACTCCCATGCTGCCCGGAACTTCGGCTCAGTCGCAATGGTGTCGGACAGCCTTTAACCGCTGGTTCATGACTCTAACCCAACCCATCAGCCACACATAGTAGACAGACCCCGCCCAAGTTTCTAACAATAGCAGTTTCTGCCATCGGCTTTCTCAACTTCGACGAACCTCTTATCGGCGTGACTTCCAGAAATTCAAAAGACTTTGCTGTCTGGCAGCAATTTCACCGTCTGACCGCTACGCTGTCAAGTGTTTGTGCATTGATTTGACCGTGATTTAACAAATTCAGGATTCCTTCCCAAGTCTGATGCACCGACTTGCTCTGAGTCAGAATATATGCCCACTTCCCCTCCGCTGGAAACCCTGGCCCCTCACCCGCTGATTTCTGCGGGCGATCCGCAGTCGGTCATTTTGGCCCCCGCTGTTGCCCTAGGGTTTGGGGCCGCAGCTCTTATGTGGACCACTTGGTTCTTCACTCACATTCCGTGGGTCCAAATCCCCAACGCGTTGCAACTCGGCCTTGTGCTTCTTGTCTGGTTCCTTTCGCTCGCCGTGGGTTGCCGGTGGGTCGACCGCCGCCGGGCGATTCCCGTGGGAGCGGCCGCTGGGACCGTCACCAGCATTGTGAGTCTGCTTTTGCTCGGTGCTCTGCTCAACTCCGACGACGGGGGGGAGAAGCCCGCCGCGGCGATCATTGTCGCCGGATTTCTTGCTCTAGGGGCAGTTATTGGGACGTTAGCCGGGGGTTGTTCTCGTGTCCTTGGCGAGGGTGGGCGCGAGCTAGATTGGCGGAGCCTGTTCGCTAAAGTGATAGTCGCGTGGGCTGCCCCTCTCCTCTTCGTGGGCGGCCTGGTCACAAGTACAAATAGCGGCATGGCCGTTCCTGATTGGCCGACGACGTTCGAAGCCAATATGTTTCTGTATCCATTAGGCTCAGCGCCAACCAATGTCTTTCTTGAGCATTCTCACCGGCTCTTCGGGTTTATGCTCGGATTGACGGCACTGATTAATCTTGTTTGGACGCTTAGGTCCGAGACTCGCAGGGATCTCAAGTGGTGGGCGCTGGGCATCGGTCTGGCCATCCTCTCGCAAGCAGTGTTGGGCGGTTTGCGCGTGCGGCTCGGGAACGCCGATGCCGCGGAGGACAATCGCTGGTGGTCGATGGTCCACGGCGTGAGCGCTCAACTTATTTTCGCGTTGATTGTCGCGTTCGCGGTGAAAGTCTCACCCACTTATAAGTTCGCGCCGCCCGACCCGAGCGCAGCGGGGGTTTTTCGCTTACGTCTGTTCGCGACGGCGGCGCTCCACGCGACGTTCCTTCAGATGATCTTCGGCGCCATGTATCGGCACACTCGCAGTACGCACTCGCTCTGGGCGCACGCCGCGTTCGCCATTCTGGTGGTTATCTTCACAGTTCTCGCGGGCTTTCTCGCAGTTGGCCAGCGTAGTCAGATCGACTCTTCATCGCCAGCGCTGGCGAGACTTAAGCGATTAGTCGCGATGGGAGGTAACTGGCAACTGGCGGTGGTTGCCTTCCAGTTCGCGATTGGTTGGGTTATCTTCGCGGTGGGGTCCAAAGAGCTCACCGCCGCGTCCATAGGTGAAGCGTTGCTGCGAACCTCGCACCAGGCGAACGGCGCACTGCTGGTTGCCGTGTCCACGCTGATCTACGTGTGCGCTCGGCGACTTGCCCCGCGGGCCGATACTGCCGAAGGACTTCGCACAACACCTAATGTCGCTCAACTGACTCAAAGTAAATAAAACCGAGATTAAGGTTGATGAGTCGGCAGCATCGATCCGGCCGAGCCTTGCCTTAAGGCGGGCTGAACCCCTGCTCGTTCCCGAAGTTCTCGACGCGGGAGCGATTAGTCGTCGGCGCTGTTGGCCTTCTCACTCCAGCGGCTTGGGACCTGGTACCGGCTCTACGGCTGTCGGCGGGCCAGCTTGGGGGAGCGAGAGTGCATTGGCACGCAGTTGCGATCGTTTGGCCATCTGAATAAATCCAAGAGCGAACGTACCGATCGCCATGCCAATCAGCCAGTAGGCCAGGCGGCGGAAAATTACGTGTCTGGGGTTGAGTTCTGTCACGATGATAACATTGTAGCTGCGGGGGCACCGCGGGCAGCGTTCGTCCCGCTCACCCCTTGCGACGTTTGCCAACGCGCGTTCCGGGCATTCCTGGTTTGCCCTTGGCTTTGCGACCCTTCTTGCCGCCGCTATCCACCTCGCTCCGTCGCAGCTTCGTCGAAGCGCCGGTCTTCGCGGAATCCTCGCCCCTTTTCTTAAGCTTAACAATCTGATCACGGAGCATGGCCGCCTTCTCAAACTCCATGCTCTGCGCGGCGGTCATCATCTCTTCCTGCATCACATCCAGAAGTTCCGCCAACTCCAGTTCGGGCTCGGTGCTGTCAACGGCCTCTCTTGCGGTTTTGCGCGCCTTAAGCTCAAACTCCAAACCGCGACGGATCGCCTTGCGGATCGTCTGCGGAGAAATATTATGTTCCTTGTTGTAGGCCAGCTGCTTTACCCTGCGACGATCGGTTTCATCGATCGCGTGGCGCATGGCCGCCGTTATCCTATCGGCATACATAATTACCCGGCCGTTGGCATTGCGCGCTGCTCTCCCCATTAACTGAATTAAGCTGGTCGGCGAACGTAAGAATCCCTCCTTATCCGCGTCCAAGACTGCTACGAGCGAAACCTCCGGAAGGTCAAGCCCTTCTCGCAGCAGGTTGACTCCCACCAGAATATCGAAATTGCCTAGCCGTAAGTCTGCAAGAATCTCTACCCGGTCCAGCGTTTCAACGTCGCTGTGCAGGTACCGCACACGCAGCCCCTTCTCGGCCAGATACGCGGTGAGATCCTCGCACAACCGTTTGGTTAACGCCGTCACCAGCACTCGCTCGCCCGACGCCACCCGCTCTTCGCACCGTGCCTGTAGATCCTGAACCTGCCCTTTGGTCGGCCGAATTTCGACCTCTGGGTCGAGCAGCCCGGTCGGCCGGATCACCTGCTCCGCGACCTCGCCAATAGTCTTTTCCAGTTCGTACGCGGCGGGCGTTGCGCTCACAAACATGACCTGCGGAACGATCGCCTCAAACTCCTCGAATCGCAGCGGGCGGTTATCCATCGCGCTGGGCAGCCGGAAGCCGTGCTCTACGAGCACCGTCTTGCGGGCTCGGTCGCCATTGAACATCGCCCGCACTTGCGGCAACGTAACATGCGATTCGTCGATGATAAGTAACCAGTCCCTGTAGTTGGCTCTGGTTGCGTGCCCAGACACGAAATCAGGGCGCGGTGGGGCGTAGTCAAAGTAATCCATAAGCGTGAACGGGCGTTCGCCGGGCGCACGACCATCCATGAAACGCGAGTAGTTTTCGATGCCCGGGCAGGTGCCGGTCTCCTCGAGTAGTTCAAGATCAAACTTTGTCCGCGAGATGAGCCGCTGGGCCTCCAGCAGCTTTCCCTGCGATCGCAGTTCCAGCACCCTCGCATCAAGTTCAGCCCTGATCGCGGCGACGGCCGTTCCTAGCTGCTCCTCGGGCATGACATAATGCACGGCCGGGAAGAGAAAGAACTGGCGTTCCTCGGCAAGAATCTCCCCGCTGGTTGGGTTAATAAGCTCGATCCGTTCGATCTCGCTTCCGAAGAGTTCGACGTGAACGGCGTATTTTTCATATGCCGGCCAGATGTCGATGGCATCACCGCGAACGCGGAACTGCCCGCGTTTCCATTCCATCTCGCTTCGCTGATACTGCATCGCGCTCAGCGCCAGCAGGAAACCGCGCCGGTCGATCAAGCTTCCACGAGTAATCGTAAGCACCTTCCCGCCATACGCTTCCGGAGAGCCTAGCCCAAATATGCACGAAACGCTGCAGACAACCACCGTATCGCGACGCGAAAGAATATTGCTCGTCGCAGCCAGACGTAACTGATCCAGGTCATCGTTGCGCGATGAATCTTTCTCGATGTAGATATCTCGCTGAGGTATATACGCCTCGGGCTGGTAGTAATCATAATAACTGACAAAGTAGTTGACCGAGTTCTTCGGGAAAAACTCCCGCAGTTCCTCGAACAGCTGCGCCGCCAGTGTCTTATTGTGACTCAGGATAAGCGTGGGCTTATTCAGCCGCGCGATGGTGTGGGCCATCGTAAACGTCTTCCCCGTGCCGGTCGCGCCCAGCAGACAGACGTGGGGCCGCCCTTTGGATAAGTTGCTTACAAGCGATTCAATCGCGGCGGGCTGGTCGCCCATCGGAGTAAACTCTGCAACGACTTCAAATGGTTTCTGCGACACGTTCTTAATCGTAGAGCTACCCGAACGAGGCGCGAGGTGTTCGCGGCTGAGGATTTCTACCGCACGGCTGCTCGGCTACGACGCTTTCGTCTCAAACATCATCCGTCTCTTTCGCCGGTGCGACCGTGGGCTTCTCCGCCGAGAAACGAGGCGATGCGATGAGTGCGGCGAGCGCACGAAGGTCCCGAGCATCGATGAGTTTTTTCACCGCCGTCGCGTCGGTGTTACTTTTGGCAAGCTCGCGAGCGACGACTTCCCACTTCTTTTTGAGCGCAGCATCGCCGGTCGCGAGATATAAGTCTGAAACAAGCTCTTGTAGCCTCGCTGTCACCCGCGAATCTTGGTTGGCGTAGTAACGATTGACGATGCTCTTCTGCTGCTTGGAGAGGTATTGATCCTTGGCCATCAGTCACAGCGTACGCCGGTCACACCGCTACGGAAAGCCGCATGGCTACTCGATAAAGCCGTTCCCCGCATTGGCTCGCGTTACTGCACAAGTCCCTTGGTCAGTCGCATGAATGCAGTCTCAAGATTCACGGGTTCCTCGGCGAACTTTGTGACGCGGAAGCCTTGAGCAATCAGTGCCGATGGAATATCGGTCGCGCTATTGCCCGCCACATCATCGTAAGTCACGTGCATAACTTTCGAGCTCTTCCCATCTGGCCGGTCGTCGTTGGTAATTACAACCTTCTTGACACCTCGTAGCGCTGCCAGCACCTTCGCCGCTTCTTCGATGCGTTCCGTGACCCCCACGTGCAGCACGAAGCCGACTTTGGCACGTTTAAGTGCTTCTTCTACCGTGCCGTTAAACAGAAGGCTCCCCCGCTCGATGATCCCCACAACATTACATAACTCTGCGAGCTCGGGCAGGATATGGCTGGAAATTAAAATGGTCTTCCCCATCCTCCGCAGCTCTTTAAGCAGTTCCCGCATCTCGATGCGGGCTCGCGGGTCCAGCCCGCTGGCGGGCTCATCCATCAGAAGTACCTTTGGATCGTGCAGCAGCACCCGCGCGACGGCGAGCCGCTGCTGCATCCCGCGAGAAAGCGAGTTTACTTCGGCGGTTGCCTTGTAACCAAGGTCAGTGAGTTCCAACACATCCGCGACGACTTTGCGGCGCTGACTCCCGTGGATGTTGTACGCCGCAGCGAAAAACTCAAGATACTCGGTCACCACCATATCTTCGTAGGCGCCCATGAAATCCGGAACATAACCAATCAGCGGCCGGATCTGCCGGTTCTGGTAGCCCACCGTAAGTCCGGCAATGTTGGCCTGACCGCTGCTGGGCTTCAGGAGCGTTGCCAGAATCTTAATGGTCGTAGTCTTCCCCGCCCCGTTGGGACCGATGAACCCGAAGCAATCTCCTTCGTTAATAGTTAAGTTCAGATTGTTCAGCGCGACCAGCTCGCCGTACCGCTTGGTCAGATTCGTCGTTTCGATCATCAGCACGGGCGGGGATCCTTGTGGGGTGGGGCGCCGTCGCAACCAAGTCTGGTGATTAAAGAAATTGAAGCGTGCATTCTAAAGCAAAGCATTGTAAGCAAACCGAATACAAGACGCACCGAGGTCATCGCGGCATCACGGCGGTGTTGGAGGCTGTGGAGGTGCGGGTGGGTCTGGGACCACTGCTCCCGCTCGCTGCGGGAATCCCGGCGGATTATCTGGCAGCGGGTAGACCCAACGCACCAGCGTTCGTCCGCTCGTGGCTAGCGGTTCTCCATCCACCATCACAGGAACGGGCGATGGAACCGATTCCTCCCCGCCCAGTTGCCCAATAATTATAATACAGGGCCGCGTAAACCATCGGCCAAGATCCCATCCGTGCGTTGAGGCTCGTTGAGGTGCAACCACAGCACTGGTCAGCCCCGAGTTATTAAAATCGGGCGTTGGCAACTGCGAGAAGAACGCAAGCGCATTGAGTTGGTCGGCCTTATTTCCGAATAACGCGGGATCGTTTTGGAGTGCTGAATCAAGCCGCATGCTCGGTACAAGTTGCTGAAGATAAGCCTCAACCGAAAATTTGTTAGCATCGGATACTTCTCGCGGCATCGTAACAGCATCCAAAGATAACGGATCACCCGCTGCCCACGGTTCGCGGTAGTAATACGCGGTCGCTTGACATGTCGTGTTCGCTCCCGGAGAACTTAGTTGAGTCCGCCGCGGCGATGGCCGGGGCAGATCGCGCATTGAGCGAACGACCACAACGACGATGTCCCGGAGCGGCCCGGGCATTTTATGCTTAAGCGTGCCAGAAACCAAGGGCGACTGAAGCGACTTCCACGCTGCCTCCGAGTTTAACCGTAAAGCCCCCACCCCCGCAGAGCCATCCTCTTTCACTGGAAACGGCATCTCCCACCGAGGGCCGCCAACCCATTCTACCTGCACCTGTTTCACGGTTTGCCGAGTAGGCATCGTCATCGAATCCGGAGTTCGCGAGTCCACAACATAAGCTCTGGTATCTGAGAAGCCGCCAAAGCCCCCGCCTTCGGCATTGGGTGGGTCCCATGGAGCAATCGATGATAATGATCGCCGACCCGAGATACCCGCGCCGCCCGTTGCGACCGGCCCAAGTTCGCTCGCGTCGCCCACCGAAAGCGTTGCCTTTCCGTACCACGGAAGCAGCACGCTGGCCCACATCCGCGCTCGCTGCACCGGTTGACCGAACACGTGATCCAGCAACGTAAGGTGCGTCGCCTCAATCCGCTTGGGTCGCAGCGCCGTTGCGCCACCCCACGCCAGCGCCGTAAAAACCCCCGACGCGGCGACGAAAAACACCCAGGCGTGCTGCGATTTCCCACGCCGCTTTAGCAGTGCAAATCCGAGCGGACCCGCAACCGCCCAGTAGAGCGCGAACACGATAAACCCTACTAATACGCCCGTGGCCGATCTCCCCGACTTGGAAATCTGCGAGGCAATCTCGCTATCGTAAAGGATCACTCGGCGTTGCGAGGTGGCGTTGGTAAACTGAAGGTTTGATCTTGTTGGGTCGGCTACGGGTTCGATCAGGTCGCCCCGGCGCCCCAGTACGCGGTGCCAGAAGACCTCGGCGTCTATTAAGTTAAACTGGCTGAGGGCGGTTTGATTCAGATCAAGCCCGATCATTGTAACACAACCCACACCAACCTCGCGTCGCGCTACCACGCAGTCGCCGTCGGGTCCGTTCAGGATTCGCACC
>Ga0209181_10002381_pt1 | contig 30966 bp, 28 predicted proteins | sample MAT05_FD_187208 | JGI IMG/M metagenome (GOLD analysis project Ga0209181, IMG submission 187208) | Freshwater microbial communities from Lake Fryxell liftoff mats and glacier meltwater in Antarctica - MAT-05 (SPAdes) (version 2) | ecosystem: Environmental > Aquatic > Freshwater > Ice > Liftoff... | reverse complement strand
TGTTGCACGGGGTGAAGGATACCGAGTTCGAGATTTACCACGGCGACACCCTGACCAACGACTGGGACGTGCTGCGTGAGCTCAACCCCGCCAAGAAGCCCTACTTCGATGCCATCGTCGCCAATCCACCCTTCAGCTACCGCTGGGACCCCACCGACGCGATGGGCGACGACGTGCGTTTCAAAAACCACGGCCTCGCGCCAAAGTCCGCCGCCGATTTCGCCTTCCTGCTGCATGGTTTCCACTTCCTGAAAGACGAAGGCGTGATGGCCATCATCTTGCCCCACGGCGTGCTTTTCCGTGGTGGCGCGGAGGAACGCATCCGCACCAAGTTGCTCAAGGACGGCCATGTTGACACCGTTATCGGCCTGCCCGCCAACCTGTTCTACTCCACGGGCATCCCGGTCTGCATCCTCGTGCTCAAGAAGTGCAAGAAGTCGGACGACGTGCTTTTCATCAACGCCAGCGGTCCGGAAAACTTCGAGAAAGGCAAACGCCAGAACCGTCTGACTGACGAGCACATCGCCAAAATCATCGACACCTACCAATTCCGTAAGGATGAGGAACGCTATTCCAAGCGAGTCTCGATGGAGCGGATTGCCGAAGAGGGATACAACCTGAATATCTCTCGCTACATCAGCACGGCCATAGGTGAAGAGGAGATCGTTTTAGAGGACACCCATGCCGATTTGGTCCGGATCGAGGCGGACATCCAAAAGGCAACGCTGAAACACAATGAATTTTTGAAAGAACTGGGCAAGCCTCTCCTGCCATCGGCTGAATCTAGCTCGTCGGAAAAGTAGGGAGAGCGAGTGCTCCGAGCTTCGACGCTCCCTGCGTGACGACGATGTATGCCGACAAACCAATGCAAGGCCACCTGGGCATGGCGACTTGGCTGCATTCGCACATTGTCAGCGGCGGCCAGGGCAACCCGACGTACGACACCAAAGACAGAATGTTTGGGGACCACGGATTCCGTTAGGAATCGGGCTTCCGGAAGGCTCTTGGCTTGACGAACAGGAAGAGGAAGGATTGGCGTGGTCGATCAGAATTCACTTGGCCAGTAGCCATAAGCGGCCGCAATGTGCAGTAAGCTGCCTCATGACTGCAGCATCCGCTATGTCGGCTCAGGGTCGGGAGTGCTCGTTGGCGTTTCAAAATCCAGTCTTGCCGGTTGGCTTGGCGTGTGATCTAAACGTCTCTCACGTCGCTTCGGCAATCAAATGGGGCCGTGTTCGGATAACAGGTTTCAACTGAGTACTTTCCCGCCACGTCCCCGAGCTATGCCGCAACTTGCTCGAAAGAAAAGTGGGGAATATCCGCGCGTTCGCTGGCGTGCTCTACCGTGATGCCGCAGATATTGCCTTGGGCATCGATGTCCAGCAGCGTGTCTTCGTCGAGGTCTCGGCTTTCCGCCACTTCCGCCGGGCGAAACTCAATGTACAAGGTGTCGGTATTTTGAAAGTACTGGATCTTCATAGCCCCTCTATCGAAAAAAACGTTGTGCAAAGTCTCCCCATCGGGCAACAGCACCACACGCAAGTGTCTCCCTCGGCTTCGGCAATTGGCGCCCAACGTCTGCACGTCCGTCGCTTTAAATCGATTCACGGACCGGATGGAACTGCTTGCCGCACCCATTCCAGTTTTATCCCCGCAGGTTATGGTCGTAGACGCATAGCGTGGCGGTATGCAGAATTACATTCGGGCTCTCTAGCGGTCGAGGCCATAGTCGGCGATCCCACGAAGCGCGATTCGCCTCCAGCCGTGTAGTCGGTCATTTCACGGCAGTGTGACAGCGCTTTCGTCATCGCCAGTCTCCTTAAAGCCGGCGACCAGCGCGTCGATAAACTCGCGTACTGCCGGCACCATGCCGCGCCGGCTGGGGAATACCGCATGGATCACTCCTGCCGGTAATCTGTAATCGGGCAACACATGCTCAAGCACGCCGTTGCCGAGCTCATTTTGCACGAGGAAGTGGGGCAGATAGGCGATGCCAACCCCGTCAATCGCGGCTTGCCTGAGTAAGCCGAAATCATCGGTCATTAATCGCGGCGCAAGCTGTACCGCGACGGAAGTGCCACCTTTGCCGCCGAACTCCCAGGTATGGCGATCTCCCGCGCGTGGCAGTGCCAGTGTGGGAAGCCGCGCGAGATCTTGCGGATGAAACGGACGCTCCAAGGCATCCAGCAGAGCGGGACTGGCGACCAGCGTTAGGCCGCTGTAGGCCAGCGGCCGTACGGCGAGTTCCGACGCCTCAAGCGGCGGCACGCGCACGCGGATCGCCACATCGAAACCTTCTTCGATCACATCAACGCGCCGGGTGGTCGCTTCGACATGCATCTGCACCAGCGGATTGGCGACGAGAAAGCGCGATATGATCGGCGCCACCTGGATATTCAGCAGGCCCAGCGGACAGGAAAGGCGTATCAGTCCCTGCGGCGTGGAACGGGTGCGCTCTATGGTTTCACGGGCCGCCAGCGCTTCCGCTTCAATGGCCAGGCAGTGGCGATAAAACGACTGGCCTATCTCAGTTACTGTCACGCTGCGCGTGGAACGTTGCAGCAGGCGCACGCCTACCCGGTCTTCCAGCGCACTAATGCGCCGGCTTAGCTTTGAAGCATGCATGCCCAGCGCATGGGCGGCAGCGCTGTAGCCGCGATGCTCCACCACTTTGGCGAACAGCATCATGTCGTTCAGGTCTTGGACGGCCAACGACCCCAAGCTCGATTGTTCTGTTTTCAGAATAGAAAGTCCTATGTATGGGCGTATATGTTTTATTGTTGCACAAATACACTCATGGTGTTTCGGTCTCGTGATGTCTGATCAACGGGCTGGTCAGGAGTCGGAATTGACTATTGCGGCGCTATAAACAACAGGGAGAAGCTATGAAAAAATTCGCTCCGGTAGTATCGGTTTTGAGCTTGTCCATCGCCGTGATCGGGTCTGCATCGGCCCTCGCTGCGGTGGAGACCGACAACGAGCTTGTTGTGACGGCACAGCGACGCGAGGAAAAGCTGAGTGAGGTGCCAATGTCGATTTCTGCTTTCGGCGCCAAGGATATCGAGCAGCGCAGCATCACCTCTTTTACCGATTATGCCTCGACTGTGCCTTCGGTCGCCTTTACCAATCAAGGTGGTTTCGGCAGCGAACTGAAGATACGCGGCATTGGCAGCGGCACCCAGGCGCTGTCGCCCACGGTGGCGGTTTACCTAGGAGATGTGCCGGTCATCCACACCCCCCGCAATGCTGGCGGCAACTACGATTTCCGCGTTGTCGATATGCAGCGCATCGAAGTACTCAACGGCCCGCAGGGCCAGCTTTATGGCTCGAATTCGCTGGGTGGCGCGGTCAAATATGTGCCGATGAAGCCCAAGACGGGCAAGTTTTTCGGCCATGTCTCGATCGGCGGCGCTTACGTGCAGGAAGGCGAGGCGGATTACGATGTCGAAGCGGTACTCAATATTCCGCTCAGTGAAACGCTGGCAACCCGACTGGTTGCCTACGATGCCCGCATGGGCGGCTATTATGACAACCGGTTTGCTGGCGGGCCGCCGGTCGGGTCCGTGCTGGGGCCCCTAGCAATGATACTGGGCCTGAGCCCGCAGCAACTCGCCTATCAGGCGCCCGCCAACCAGAAAAACGATGTCAACCGCACGGATATCCACGGCGCGCGCCTGCACTTTAATCTGGAAGCCAGCCAGAACTTGGACATCGAATTCATGCTCGCCGCCGAGCGCAAGAAGTGGCACGGCGCCAACTACGCCGAGTACGTACCCGGCGTGACCAATCTCGACAAATTTCAGTTCAACGATCTCGCCGATACGCCCGGCAAGGATGACATGGACCTGGCCAACCTGCTAATCAATTACGACTTGGGCTCGGCCATGCTAACGTCCTCCACTTCCTATACAAGGCGGAGCACCACCAGCATCACCGATTTCAGTGCTTTCACGGCCTTTTTCGGCAACGCCAACGTGCTGCCCTTACAGGCGTCACGATTCGACGAGCCCGACACATTCACGCAGGAGTTTCGCCTGACTTCCCAGGGCAAAGGTCCGTTCAAATGGCTGGCCGGCCTGTTCTATAGCAAGATGGATCAGGATTTCAGTGTCCGCCTCAACGAGCTGACTGGCCTGGATATCTACACTACCGCATTTAACAACCTCAAGAGCCTGCCGCCGGGCATGTTGCCGCCGCCTGCGCCGCCGACCTTCGGGCCGGCGTGGACACGGACGAATGTGTTGGGCGCGGTCGACAGCAAGTACACGGACAAGCAGACGGCGATTTTCGGCGAAGCCAAGTACCAGGTGATGGAGTCGCTCAACGCGGCATACAGTTTCCGTTCTTTCCTGTTGCAGCAAACCGGTGACCAGACGCAGGGCGGTGTCTTGTTCAACCAGCTCGATCCAAGCACCGGCGTCGTCTCGTCTTTCCGTTCGTCGTCCAGCAATCGCGAACGCGTGTTTACGCCGAAATACCAACTGACTTGGACGCCGGAGAAGGGCAGCATGTATTACGCCACGGCAGCCAAGGGTTTCCGTACCGGCGTGGTCAATCCTCCTGTGCCGGCGGCGCTGTGCCAGCCTTTCCTCGATCAGCTTGGCTACTCCAACGGTGTGCCGGCGTCGAAGTCAGACACGGTGTGGAACTACGAGTTGGGTACCAGTCTGGCGCTGGCGCAGCAGCGCGTACAGGTCAGTGCGGCCGTGTATCGCACTGACTGGAAGAATATGCAGGCGACTTTCTATCTCGACAAGGGTGGTGCTGCCTGTCCTTTCACCGCCATTGGCAACGTTGCCGACGCGCAGAGCAAGGGACTGGAGCTGAAGGTGAACGCAAAAGTAACCGAGCAGTTATCGGTGGATTTTGCCGGCAGCTACAACGACACGAAGTACACCACCGATGCGCCGCTCTTGAGCAGTCTGGTGCACACCGTCAAGGCGGGAGATACGGTGCAGATGTCGCCGCGCTACCAGACCAACCTGGGCATGCAGTACGCCTACAAGCTTGGCAACATACCTGCCTTCGCTCGGTTGGACTGGAACTACGTCGGCGAGATGCAGGCCGCGCCCACCGACTTCCCGACGGTGGCCAATCCTCCCACTCCCGCCGATCCGCAGCCTGTCCAGATTGGCAATTACAATCTCTTCAATGTGCGTTTGGGTTGGGAGCTGTCGGAGCACGTACGGCTCGACCTCTACGGTCGTAATATCACCGACAGACGCGGCGTGACTTTTGCCAATGATCTGGCCGGAGCGATGGCGCCGGTAGTCAGCTACGTTCGGCCGAGGACGCTGGGCGCCAACCTTCGCTACGACTTCTAGACGAGGCCGATGAATGAAAAAACTGTTGCGTCGAACGGCAATAGGTCTGGGGCTGCTGGCGGTGTTGCTGACGGGTGTAGTGCTGTACCTGGGTTCGTGGGACCCGCTCGCCACGCAATTTGAGACCGAAGTCGCATCGGTGCCTGTGCCGACCGATGCGGCGTCGATAAAGCGGGGCGAGTATGTCGCACGCGCGCTCGGTATTTGCGCCCTGTGTCACGGCGAGGACTTCGGCGGCAAGCTGATGCAGGACCATCCGATCTATGGCTATGTGCACACGCCCAACCTGACGCCCGGAAAAGGTGGCGTCGGCTACTATTTTCAGGATGTCGATTGGGTGCGCGCCGTGCGTTATGGCGTTAAACCCAATGGAGCGGGCATCGCCTTCATGCCGACCGACCACTTCTATCAATTGAGCGATGCCGATCTGGGCGCCATGATCGCCTTCCTGAAGCAGGTACCGCCGATCGACAATGACAAAGCGGCGATTCGGCTTGGCCTGCCGGCGCGGGCCTTGCTCAACTCCGGTAACAAGGGTGTGATGGTGCGCGCGTTGGTCATCGACCGCCAGGCGCCGCGGCTCGACCCGGCCAACAAGGCGGAATATCTGCTGGGCGTAGGTGGTTGCGATTTTTGTCATGGTCCCGTGCTGACTGGCGGTCAGGGGCCCGAGCCGGGCGCGCCGCGGGCGCCGGACATCACGCGCACCGGGCGCATGGCGCAATGGAGCTTCGAGCAATTCGCCACCGTGATGCGCACAGGTAAAAAGCCGGATGGTAGCGTCATCTTCTGGATGCATATGCCATACGCCGGCTATCGCAATTTGAACGATGAAGATTTGCATCTGATGTTTGACCGTCTGCGGGCGACATCGCCGGTGGTCATTACTTCGCACTGAAGTCAGCCGAGCGGCAGGTGAGTTTTAGCTGGAAATTAATCGGATTTCGTTGCGATAGCGCTGCGCCCGCTCCGCATACTGTTCGCAAGAACGCCGTATAGCAGCGGCTTCCTCATCACTTACTTGACGAATGATCTTGCCCGGTGATCCCATGACCAGCGAGCGGTCGGGGATGACCTTGCCTTCGGGGATGAGCGCGCCGGCGCCGATGATGCATTCGCGGCCGATGACGGCGTGGTTGAGCAGTACGGCTTGTATGCCGATCAATGAGCCTTCGCCTATCGTGCAGCCATGCAGCATGGCTTGGTGGCCGACAAGGACGTAGTCGGCGAGGGTGAGTTTGATATTGGCATCGGTGTGCAGGACGGCGCCGTCTTGCACATTGCAGAGGCGGCCGAGGGTGATGAGGTCGTTGTCGCCCCGAATGACGGTGTTGAACCAGACGCTGGCGCCGTCTTCGATGAGCACCGAGCCGATGACCGTGGCGTTCTCCGCCACCCAGGCGTTGCCGCGCAGTTCGGGTCGGCGTTCGCCTAGTGCGTAGAGAGCCATGACTTTCCTCCTGTCAGATGCAGCTTGCCATCATTAGTCGTTCTCGCGAACGCGGGAACCCAGCGGCGTTGAAAGAAAGACACTGGATTCCCGCTTGTGCGGGAATGACGGCGTTTCTAGCGCAGCGTTTCATTCAGACTGATATCGACCATCAGGTCGTTGGAAAGCTGCTCCAGTTCCTGCTTCAGCGCATGCGCATCGAGATCGACGCTGGCAAAGAGGTCGGCCTGGGCGTGGAACAGCGTTTCGGCAGACATAGGTGCGCTGGCGGTGTAGGTGTTGAGTTCTTCGACGTTCACCGCATGCCTTGCCAGCACTTGCGAGACTTCGCGCACGATGCCGATGCGATCATGGCCGACGAGGCTCAGCTTCAGGCGGCGACCGCGCGGCGCTTCTTGGGTAACGGTGGAAGACTCTACCGTCACCTTGAGTTGCGCGAGCGCGGCCAGCGCGTTGCGTAGCGCTTGCGCATGGGCTTCCGGCACGCTGACGTTCAAGATGCCGGCGAATTTTCCTGCCAGATGCGACATGGACGATTCGAGCCAGTTGCCTTGGTGCGTGCTGATGGTCGTTGAGAGTAGCTCTACCAGGCCGGGCCGGTCGTCGCCGATGACGGTGAGCACGAGCAGGGTGTCATTGGCCATGTTGGGTGTCCTTGAAGCGGGGGTTGGCGCAGCCCTTCGACGGGCTCAGGGCGAACGGGGTTGGGCAGGCGGCGTTGGGTCGGGTCAGCTTCAAGCGTAGTCCTCCAGTGGCGGGCAGGCGCAGAAGAGATTGCGGTCGCCATACACATCGTCGATGCGATTGACCGACGGCCAGAATTTGTTGTCGGCGACCCACAGTAGCGGAAAGGCCGCTTCCTGGCGGGTGTAAGGGCGCTGCCATTCTGCATCAGCAAGATCGGCCTGGGTATGCGGCGCGCGCTTGAGGGGATTGTCTTCCTGGGACCAGACGCCACTTTCCACTTTGCGGATTTCTTCGCGTATGGAAATCATCGCGGCGATGAAGCGATCCAGTTCCGCTTTCGATTCCGATTCGGTCGGCTCGATCATCAGCGTGCCGGCGACCGGGAAGCTCACCGTCGGCGCGTGGAAGCCGTAGTCCATGAGGCGCTTGGCAATGTCGATCTCGGCAATGCCGGTGGCAGCCTTGACCGGACGGATGTCGAGTATGCATTCGTGCGCCACGCGTCCCTGGCTGCCGACATAGAGGACCGGGTAGTGTTCGTTCAGTCGCGCGGCAATATAGTTGGCGTTGAGGATGGCGACTTCGGTGGCGCGGCGCAATCCTTCGCCGCCCATCATGGCGATGTACATCCACGAGATGGGCAGGATGGCGGCCGAGCCCCATGGCGCTGCGGACACCGCGCCTTGCCCCTTGTTCGCGCGCGCTGCGTCGCCGGTAGGCTGGACGATGTGATCCGCCATGTAGGGCGCCAGATGCGATTTCAGCCCTATCGGTCCCATGCCCGGCCCGCCGCCGCCGTGCGGGATGCAGAAAGTCTTGTGCAGATTCATGTGACTCACATCTGCACCGATGCTGGCGGGCGAAGTGAGGCCGACCTGCGCATTGAGATTGGCGCCATCCATGTACACCTGGCCGCCACAGGTGTGCACGATGTCACAGATATCCTTCACGGCTTCTTCGAAGACGCCGTGGGTAGATGGATAGGTGATCATCAGACAGGAGAGATGGGCGGCGTGTTGCTCGGCCAGGGCGCGCAGACTGGCGAGGGCGACGTTGCCGCTGTCGTCGCAGTCGACTACGACCACTTGCAGGCCGCACATCTGCGCGGTGGCCGGGTTGGTGCCGTGAGCGGATTTCGGAATCAGGCAGATATTGCGATGGCTTTGGCCCTGCGCCGCCTGATAGCGGCGGATCGCCACCAGCCCGGCGTATTCGCCTTGCGCGCCGGAGTTGGGTTGCATGGAGATGGCATCGAAGCCGGTGATGACCTTCAGCCACTCGGTCAGGCCGCCTATCATTTCCATGTAGCCGGTGGCCTGATCGAGCGGCGCGAAGGGATGTAGGTCGGCGAACTCCGGCCAGGTGATGGCGATCATTTCGCTCGTGGCGTTCAGTTTCATGGTGCAGGAGCCGAGCGGAATCATGGAATGATCCAGCGCGAGATCGCGGTTCTGCAGCTTCTTCAGATAACGCAGCATCTCGTGCTCGGTGTGATGCGTGTTGAATACCGAGTGGGCGAGGATGGCATCGTTACGCAACAGTTCGTTGGGTAGGGTGGTGTCGCTGGCGGCGACAGTGGTGTCGAGGGCGTCGATATCAGCGTTTCCACCGAAAAGCCCCAGCAATGCGGCAACATCGTTGCGCGACGTTTTCTCGTTGATGGCGATGGCCAGCACACTGTCCGAGACCTGGCGCAGGTTATAGCCGGCATCGAGCGCGGCTTGATAAATGGCCGGCGCCTTGCTGCCCGCGCCAACGCGGAAGGTGTCGAAGAAGCTGCGCGTTTCCACTTTGAAGCCCGCTTTCACAAGGCCGGCAGCCAGTATGGCGGCCAGACGGTGGATGCGTGTCGCGATGGTGCGCAAGCCTTGCGGCCCATGATAAACGGCGTACATACCCGCCATATTGGCCAGCAGCACCTGCGAGGTGCAGATATTCGAGTTGGCTTTCTCGCGGCGGATATGCTGCTCGCGCGTTTGCAGTGCCATGCGCAGGGCACGCTTGCCACGCGCGTCGATGGAGACACCGATGATGCGGCCGGCGACGGCGCGCTTGTGTTCGTCTTTGGTGGCGAAGAAAGCCGCATGTGGCCCGCCGAAACCCAACGGCACGCCGAAGCGCTGCGAGGAACCGAGCGCGATGTCGGCGCCCATGGCGCCGGGCGATTTCAGGAGCACAAGCGCCATCAGATCGGTGGCGACCGCCACGATTGCGCCGCGCGCCTTCACGGCTGCGATGGGCGCGGACAGGTCGGCGATTTCGCCGCGATCATTCGGGTATTGGAATAACGCGCCGAAAACATCCGCACTGGCTGCGTCGGTAGGCTGGCCGAATTTCAATTCGAAACCGAAATAGCCGGCGCGGGTTTTTAGCACGTCTATGGTTTGCGGAAAGCAGTCTTCATCGACGAAGAACACATTCGAGGCGGATTTGGACACTCGCCGCGCCATGGTCATGGCTTCTGCTGCGGCAGTGGCTTCGTCCAGCAGCGAGGCATTGGCGAGTTCCAGGCCGGTGAGGTCGATCACCATCTGTTGATAATTCAGCAGCGCTTCGAGCCGGCCTTGCGCGATCTCGGCCTGGTAGGGCGTGTAAGCGGTGTACCAGCCGGGATTTTCCAGCACGTTGCGCAGGATCACCTTGGGCGTCAGCGTGTCGGCATAGCCCATGCCGATGAGCGAGTGCTGGATGCGGTTCTTGCCGGCGATGCTTTTGAGCTTCGCCAATGCCTCGTGTTCGCGCTGCGGGCCGGGTAGTGGCAAGGGCGCCGGCAGGCGGATGGCGGCAGGAACGGTTTGGCCGATCAGCTCATCAAGGCTGTTCGCGCCGACAGCGGCCAGCATGGCGGCGATGTCGATCTCATCCGAGCCGATGTGCCGCGCGATAAATTCGTCGCCTTGTTCCAGCGCGGCGAGGGGTAAGGCGTTGTTCATGGTTTGCTCCGAATCATCACTACGCGCTGTATGCGGTCATTCCCGCGCAGGCGGGAATCCCGTACCTTGCGGCGGCTGGTTTTTTTTGCCGCGGATGAACGCTGATGAACGCGGATAAAAGCGTAGGGGTTCGGCACCGTTCTCGACTGGCACGGTGCTGTTCTTCGCGTCAATTCCGTGCAAACCCGAATTCCATCCGTGTTCATCCGTGTTCATCCGCGTTCATCCGTGGCTAGGGTTTCGTCAGTCCTCTCGGGAGCGACACGAGTGTGTCACGCTTCTTCGGCCACCTTGGCGTAGGCGGCGGCATCCAGCAGCGCATCGAGATCGCCGACATTGTCCGGCTTGATCTTGAACAGCCAGTTGGCATAGGCGTCTGCATTGACGGATTCCGGCGCGTCCACCACGGCTAGGTTGGCGGCGATGACTTCGCCGGCCAGCGGCGCGTAAATGTCGGAAGCGGCCTTCACCGATTCCACCACTGCGCATTCTTCGCCGGCCTTGAGCTTGCGGCCGACCTGCGGCAGTTCGAGAAACACGATGTCGCCCAGCGCTTCCTGCGCGTGGTCGGTAATGCCCACGGTGACGGTACCGTCGGCTTCGAGCTTGGACCATTCGTGGGACTTGGCGTATTTGAGATTGGCAGGGACGTTCATATTGGCTCCAATGAGAGTTCAAGCGGTAATCAGAATTTTTCCGTGGCGCACGAAGGGCGGTTTCACGACGCGCGCCTTGAGACGCTTGTCGCGCACTTCCACCTCGACGATATCGCCGATGTCCGTGTCTTTGGGCAAGCGCGCCAGTGCGACGGACTGGTTCATGGTGGGCGAGTAACCGCCACTGGTGATTTCACCAGGGCCAAAAGCCGTATGCACTTTTTGGTGAGCGCGCAGCACGCCTTTGTCTAGCAGTAGTAGTCCGCGCTGCGCGCGCAATCGCGGTGCATCGGCCAGCGCCGCCTTGCCGATGAAGTCGCGCGGGGTATCTGCGCTCACCGTCCAGGCCAGGCCGGATTCGAGCGGCGTGGCGGTTTCATCCATGTCCTGACCGTAGAGATTCATGCCGGCTTCGAGACGCAAGGTATCGCGCGCACCCAGGCCGATAGGCTGTACACCCGCATCCAGCAAGGCGTTCCAGGCGGTCTCTGTTTTTTCTATGGGGAGTATCAACTCGAAACCGTCTTCGCCGGTGTAGCCGGTGCGGGCGATCAGCATGTCCTCAAACCAGGCGGCGCTGAAGGGCTTGAGGCCAGTACTGGCGGCTTCCAGGCCGTCTAGCGCCGTCCAGGCTTTGGCGCGCGCTTGCGGACCCTGCACGGCAATGATGGCGAGATCGCGTCGGGCGCGCACGCGCACCTGGCCGGCGTGTTGCAGCATCCAGGCGACGTCCTTGTCGGCGGTGCCGGCGTTGACCACTAGGCGGTAAAAATCGGGACGGAAAAAATAGACGATGAGATCGTCGATGACGCCACCCTGCGGGTTGAGCATGCAGGTGTAGAGCGCGCGGCCGGGCAGGGTGAGCTTGGCCACATCGTTGGCGAGCAGCTTGAGCAGCAGAGCCTGCGCGCCGGCGCCTTCGAGATCAATGGCCAGCATGTGCGAGACATCGAACATGCCGGCATCGCGGCGTACGTGATGGTGCTCTTCGATCTGCGAGCCGTAGTGCAAGGGCATGTCCCAGCCGGCGAAGTCGACCATCTTGCCGCCGAGGCGCAAGTGAGCAGCGTGGAGCGGGGTGTGTTTGGTCATTTTGTCTCGGCAAGGGCGGCGTTGAGTTCGCGCAATAAAAAAGGGGTGCAGCTATCTAGCTTCACCCCTCTGTCCCTTGTACCTGAGAGATTGCCGCGTGGTACGCGGCGTGCCCCTTCGGTGGATCGTCTGGCCTGACGGACGACGATCACTCTCCAGATGTGTACTGCGCTGTCGCGGTCCTTTTGCCTGAGCGATTACGGGTGTTGCGCCTTCGGCGGCGATTGTGCTGGCCTTCGTCTTGGGCTGGCCTGCGTCGCGCTCTCCCGCGAGAGAGCCGCGACTATACCCCTCGTCACGCCCTGCTGGCAAGGCGAGGCATAGGCTAAACTGCGCGCCTTATGAAAGCCAGTACGAAAGCCAGTACATCAGCGTTTCTTGAGCTGCGCGGATGGCGCTGCCACGTGCGTCATTGGGGGCCGCCTAGCGCGCCGCGCCTGTTTCTCTTGCACGGCTGGATGGATGCGTCAGCATCGTTCCAGTTCCTGGTCGACGCCTTATCGCGTGAATGGCATGTTATCGCACCGGACTGGCGTGGCTTTGGTCTGTCGGCGCGGCACAACGGGCCTTACTGGTTTCCCGATTACTCGGCCGATCTGGACGCCTTGCTGGATCACTACTCACCCGGCGAGCCGGCGCGTCTGGTTGGACACAGCATGGGCGGTAATATCGCCTGTTTGTATGCCGGTGCGCGTCCGCAGCGCGTGGCGCGGCTGGCGACCTTGGAAGGCTTCGGCCTGCGCGCCAGCGAGCCGGATCAGGCGCCGGCGCGGCTGGCAACTTGGCTGGATCAGTTGAAAAGCGGCGCGCGCTTTCGTGACTATGCGGACCGTGCGGAATTCTCCCAGCGTTTGATGCGCGACAATCCGCGCCTTAAAGCAGCGCAAGCGGTATTTCTTGCCGAGCAGTTCACCGAGCCGAGCGCGGATGGCCGCTATCGTTACACCGCCGATCCATTCCACAAGCTGGTGAGTCCGGTGCTGTATAGACTTGAAGAAGCCCAAGCCTGCTGGCGCGCCATCAGCGCGCCGGTGCTGTGGGTGGCGGCGCGAGATTCCTACATCATGAAGGCATTCGAAGGCCAAGAGACCGATTATGCGGCGCGCCTGGCCTGCTTTCGCGCGGTGCGCGAAGTGGTGATGGAAAACTGCGGCCATATGATGCACCACGATCAGCCGCAACGTTTGGCCGGCATACTCGAAACGTTTTTTGTCGAGTGCTAAGATGAACTCATGAATGTCGTCGATCTCCACTGTCACTCCACCGTCTCAGACGGATTGCTGCCGCCAGCCGAGGTGGTACGCCGCGCCGTCGCCAACGGCGTGGATTTGCTGGCCTTGACGGATCACGACGATGTCGCCGGCTTGGCCGAAGCGCGCGCTACTGCGGAGGAGCTCGGCTTGGCTTTTCTCGACGGCGCGGAACTCTCCGTTTCCTGGCGCGATACGACTATCCACATCGTCGGCCTGCGTCTGGACCCTGGCAACGCCGCGCTGTTCAACGGGCTCACCGCCCTGCGAGCCGGGCGCGACGGCCGTGCCGAGCGCATCGCTGAAGCACTAGAGAAAGTGGGCATAGGCGGCGCGCTGGAAGGGGCGATGCGTCACGCCAAGAACGCCACCATCGTGAGCCGCGCTCACTTCGCGCGCTACTTGGTTGAGCAAGGCCTAGCCAGCGATGTGAAAAGCGTCTTCGATCATTATCTTGCCCAGGGAAAACCCGGCTACGTGCCGCACCATTGGGTGACTTTGGAAGAGGCCTTGGGTTGGATACATGGCGCGGGTGGCGTGGCGGTGATCGCGCATCCCATCCGCTATCGTATTTCGCGCCAAGTGCTGCGCGAATTCATCGCCGAATTCAAGGAGCGCGGCGGTGCCGCAATGGAGGTCGCCTGCGGCGCCCACACGCCCGAACATATCCGCGAATGCGCCCAACTGGCGCGCCATTTCGGCCTCAAGGCCTCCAGCGCTTCCGATTTTCATGGGCAAGGCGAAAGCTATGCCGATCTCGGCGGCGTGCCACCCATGCCGGATGGGCTGGTGCCGGTGTGGGAGGGGCTTGTTTAGAGTTTCGAGTTTCGGGTTTCGGGTTTCGAGTTAAAAGCCCTCCTGACCTCGCAACCCGAAACCCGAAACCCGAAACCCGAAACCCGAAACCCGAAACCCGATTCATGTCCCAATTCTTTACTGTCCATGCCGTTCAGCCTCAGCCGCGATTAATCCACCAGGCGGTGGAAATTATCCGCGCGGGTGGGGTGGTCGCCTTTCCGACGGATGCGGCTTACTCGCTGGGTTGCCGCATTGGCGACGCGGAGGCAGTGGCGCGCATACGCGCCATACGCGAGGTGGATGAACGCCATCACTTCACGCTGATGTGCCGCGATCTTTCGGAAATTGCCACTTACGCGCGGGTCGACAATATGCAGTTTCGCCTGCTTAAAGCGACCACCCCTGGCAGCTATACTTTCATTTTCGAAGCCACCAAGGAATTACCGCGCCGTTTGTTGCATCCCAAACGCAAGACCATAGGATTGCGCGTGCCCGATCATCCGGTGCCGCTGGCGCTACTCGGCGAACTCAACGAGCCCATGCTGACCTCAACATTGATTTTGCCGGGCGACGAGCATCCTCTCAATGACGCCGAAGAAATCCGTGCGCGCCTGGAGCGGCGCATCGAACTTATTATCGACGCCGGCACCTGCGGGCGGGAAATGACTACGGTGGTCGATCTCACCGGCGCCGTGCCCGAACTGCTGCGGGCCGGTCGCGGTGCCCTCGCGCCATTGGGTATCGAATAGTCGCGCGCCACGTTGCCGAGAGGCGCGGGGAGGGCCTGCCGGTCTGGTAGAATTGCGGCCCAATTCAATCATTGCGGACATGGAAAGTTTGATCCAAACCCTGGCGATCTACGCCATCCCGGTCCTTTTCGCCATCACCTTGCACGAAGCGGCTCATGGCTACGTTGCCCGCCATTTCGGTGATCCGACGGCGTACATTGCCGGGCGCATCAGCCTCAATCCGCTGCGCCATATTGATCCGGTGGGTACCATCTTGGTGCCGGGTGCGATTCTGATCGCCAGCAAATTGGCCGGTGGCAGTGCCATGTTGTTCGGCTGGGCGCGGCCCGTGCCGGTGGATATTTCGCGGCTGCGCAACCCCAAGCGCGACATGCTCTGGGTGGCGGCGGCGGGCCCGGCGATCAACCTCGCCATGGCGGTGGGCTGGACCGCGATATTGAAATTCGTGACGATTTCGCCGGCGTTTGTCTTTAGCCTGCCGCTCGCTAAAATGGCCAGCGCCGGCATCGAGGTCAACGCCATGCTGATGTTACTCAACCTGTTGCCGATCCCGCCGCTGGACGGCGGGCGCATTGCGACAAGCCTGTTGCCGCACGGCACGGCCTGGCGCTTTGCCAAGTTGGAGCCTTACGGTTTTGTCATACTGCTGGTGTTGATGTTCACTGGGGTCCTCAGCGCCATACTCTGGCCACTCGTGGTGGCCTTCCGCCAATTGCTGTTCGCTATTTTCCAACTCTGATCATCATGTACGCTGAACGAGTTCTCTCCGGCATGCGCCCCACCGGGCGTCTTCATCTTGGCCACTATCACGGCGTGCTGAAAAATTGGGTCAAACTGCAACGCGAATACCCTTGCCTCTTCTTCGTTGCTGACTGGCATGCGCTGACCACGGCTTACGATGAGCCGGGCGCCATCGAGGAAAGCATATGGGATATGGTCATCGACTGGCTGGCGGCCGGCGTTGACCCTTCGCAGGCGACGCTGTTTATCCAGTCGCGCGTGCCGGAGCATGCCGAGTTGCATTTACTGCTGTCCATGATGACACCGCTGGGATGGCTGGAACGCGTGCCGACCTACAAGGATCAGCAGGAAAAGCTGGCGCACAAGGATTTATCGACTTATGGTTTCCTTGGCTATCCCTTGCTGCAATCCGCCGATATCCTCATCTATCGCGCCAACCTCGTGCCGGTCGGCGAGGATCAGGTGCCGCACATTGAGTTCTCGCGCGAAGTGGCGCGCCGCTTCAACCATCTCTATGGTCGCGAGCCGAATTTTGAGGACAAGGCGCGCGCCGCCGTAAAGAAGCTCGGCGCCAAGCACGCCAAGCTGTATGAGGAGCTACGTACGCGCTTCCAGCAAGAGGGCGACAAAGAGGCGCTGGCGCAAGCCCACGCCTTGCTCGAAGAACCGCAGGACCTCTCGCTGGGTGATCGCGAGCGGCTCTTTGGCTATCTCGAAGGGGTCAGCAAAATGATCCTGGTCGAGCCGGGTGCTTTGCTCACCGACTCCGCCAAGATGCCCGGATTGGATGGCCAGAAAATGTCCAAGTCCTACAACAACACCATCGCATTGCGCGAAAGCGCGGAGTCGGTGACGAAGAAAATCCGCACCATGCAAACCGACCCTGCTCGCGTGCGCCGCACCGATGCAGGTAGCCCGGAAAAATGTCCGGTGTGGCAGTTCCATCTGGTGTATTCGGACGACGCCACCAAGCAGTGGGTACAGAAGGGATGTACCAGCGCCGGCATAGGCTGCATAGAATGCAAGAACCCGGTGATTGAAGCCGTGCTGGCCGAGCAGGAGCCCATGCACGAGCGGGCGCAAATGTATCTGGACGACCCGACGCTGGTGCGCAATATCATCGCCGATGGTGGCGAGAAGGCCAGAAAGCTGGCGCAAGAAACCATGCGCGACGTGCGCGAAGCCATAGGCCTGAGCTACTCCTGAGATGTCGCGCAAGCCGACCGACAAGGAGCTGGTGGCGACGATCCATGAGATCTTCGCCGAGAAAATGCCCTTCAATCTCCTGCTCGGGCTGGAGGTCTTGTCGCTTACCGATGATATTCCCGTTTGCCGCATTGCCATGCGGCCGGAGCTGGTGGGCAACTTCATGCATGGCAATCTGCACGGCGGCGTGATCTCGTCGGTGATTGACGCCACTGGCGGTTTGTCGGCCTTTCTCAGCATACGCAGTAAGCTGGCGGGCGAGACGGTGGAGGTCTGCCAGAAGCGCTTCGCGCGCATCGGCACCATAGACTTGCGTATCGATTATCTGCGGCCGGGTTTGGGGCGCTGGTTCGAGTGCAAGGCGTTTCTGCTGCGTGCCGGCAACAAAGTGGCGGTGGTGCGCATGGAGTTGCATAACGACGAGGCCGCATTGATTGCGGTGGGTACCGGCGCGTATGCGGTCGGCTGAGTGGGGTTAGAGTGGGGTGATTGAGCGTATGGAAAACGTGATCGTGGCGGGAGCCGGCGAGACCGTGGCGGTCATGCCGCCGCACATGCCGAAAATCTATGGCGAACCCTTGCCGGAGTTGCCCAAGGATCTCTACATACCGCCGGATGCGCTGGAGATTTATCTCGACGCCTTCGAAGGACCGCTCGATCTCTTGCTCTACCTGATTCGTCGCGCCAATCTGGATATCTTGGATATTCCGATGGCGCCGCTGACCCAGCAGTATTTGAAATACATCGAAGCGATGCGCGCGAGCAGCCTGGAATTGGCCGCCGAATATCTGCTGATGGCCGCCATGCTGATCGAGATCAAATCGCGCATGCTGCTGCCGCGGCCGAAGAAAGTGGAAGAAGAGGAACTTGACCCGCGCGCCGAGCTGGTGCGGCGCCTGCTCGAATACGAACAGATGAAGGCTGCCGGCACCAAGCTGGACGCCATGCCCCAGGCTTTGCGTGATTTTCAATGTGTCTCGGTTTGGATTACCGACGAGGTCGCCGAGCGTTTTCCGGATGTTAGCTTGCATGATTTGCAGGTCGCCTGGCTGGGTCTCATGAAGCAGGCCAAAGTGATGCAGCACCACAAGGTCAAGCGCGAGGAACTTTCGGTGCGCGAACACATGAGCCACATTCTGCGCAAGCTGCAGGGCGGAGAGTATTTTGAGTTTCCGGCACTCTTCGATATCTCACTGGGCGCGGCCGGTCTGGTAGTGAGCTTTCTCGCCGTGCTGGAGCTGGTGCGTGAGCGCTTGATCGAAGTCACGCAGCGCGAGATTTTCGCGCCGATTTACGTCAAACTGTCCGATGTTGCAGAAGTTACAGGATCGAACGATGTCACAACCGTACACGACTAACGACTACAAGCGGATTCTCGAAACAGTGCTGCTGGCGTCCACGCAGCCCTTGCAGATTAACGAACTGAAGGTGCTTTTCGACGAGGACTTCGACAACGACACGCTGCGCGTGTTGCTCGACGAGCTGCGCGCCGACTGGGCCGGCCACGGTGTGGAGTTGGTGCAGATCGCCGGTGGCTGGCGCTTTCAGACGCGACCGGAGTTCCAGCACTATCTGGATCGCATTCAGAATGAAAAGCCGCCCAAGTATTCGCGTGCGGTACTGGAAACGCTGGCCATCATCGCTTATCGCCAGCCGGTGACGCGCGGCGACATCGAAGATATCCGTGGCGTGGCGGTGTCGCCGAACATTCTTAAAACACTGGAAGCGCGTGGCTGGATTGATGCGGTTGGCCATCGCGATGCGCCGGGCCGGCCCGCACTCTATGCAACGACGCGCAAATTTCTCGACGACCTGAATTTGCGCAGCCTGGCGGAACTTCCGCCACTTACCGAATTAGAAAGGGTGATTGATTTTGCCGATGCGGCCCAAGCGTAGTCCTGCTAAACGTAGTCCTGCCAAACGTAGTCCCATAAGGCCGAAAACCGGTAAGCCGACGCGGGATGAGAATGCAGGGGGTGGTACGCGTGCGTCGCAAGCTTCTCGTTCCGCTGGTTCTGCTAACGAGCCGCACACGGCGCGTGGCAAAACGGCGGAGCCCGACGTCCAGACATCTGCGACCAAGCCCGGCGCCAAGCCTAGCGCCGCGAAAGTCGGCCGCGCGTCGGGCAAGGCGCCCGGTCGCGGCGAGCCGCCGCCGGGCCGCCGTCAGCGCGGCGCTGCGCGCGCGGAGCCGGATGCCGAACCGCAGAAGCTGCAAAAGCTACTGGCGCAGATCGGTCTCGGCTCGCGTCGCGAAATCGAGGAGTGGATCGCGGCCGGGCGCGTCAGCGTGAACGGCGAACCAGCGCATATCGGACAGCGTGTCGGTTTTGGCGATCGGGTGCGCGCCAACGGGCGCCAAGTCAACCTGCGCTTTACGCCGCGCGCGCCGCGCGTGCTGCTCTACCACAAACAGGAAGGCGAAATCGTCTCGCGCGCCGATCCCGAAGGTCGTCCTTCGGTGTTCGATCATTTGCCGCGCATCGGTGGTGGACGCTGGGTGGCCATCGGCCGGCTGGACTTCAATACCGAGGGCTTGCTGCTGTTTACCAGCAGCGGCGAGCTGGCAAACCGGCTCATGCATCCGCGTTATGAGATCGAACGCGAGTACGCCGTGCGCATCATCGGGGAATTGTCACCGGAACAGGACGCTCGCTTGCGTGAGGGCGTGGAATTGGAAGATGGTCTCGCGCATTTCAATCAATTGGTCGCGGGTGGTGGTGAGGGTACCAATCGCTGGTACCACGTCATACTCAATGAAGGTCGCAATCGCGAGGTGCGGCGTATGTTCGAGGCCGTCGGCGTGACGGTCAGCCGGCTGATACGCGTGCGCTTCGGGCCAGTGTCGTTGCCGCCTCGTTTGCGCCGCGGCATGTGCCTGGAATTGAGCGAAGACGAGGTGCGCGGCCTGATGCAGGCCCTGCCTGAGGCTTGAGGATAAGCCGGCAAGTGATTGATTCTTGCCGGCGTCTTCTGCTATAATTTCGCGGCTTTCCGGTCTTGAGGTCGCGGCTTTGCCAGGCGCTCATCCCCCTGGAGAGTTGGTAAATGAGTGTTAAATGAGCGGTAAATGAGAAGTAAAAGAACATGGGCGTTTCGCCCATTTTTTATTTGTGCGTGATTTATCGTGGCAATTGATCAAGCAAAAGTTATCGAACAGGCCGTGAGCGGCCTGGGTTACGAACTGGTGGACGTTGAAACCAGCCCGCGTGGTCGTCTGTTACGTGTATTCATCGATACGCTGACGCCGGAAGTAAGCGTCACGCTGGAGGACTGTAGCAAGGTCAGCAATCATTTGACGCGCTTGTTCGAGGTCGAAGGCGTTGATTACGACAGGCTGGAAGTGTCGTCACCGGGCTTGGATCGGCCGCTAAAAAAACGTGCGGATTTCGAGCGCTTTTCCGGCCAGGAAGCGCAGTTGCGCTTGCGGCTGGCGGTGAATGGCCAGCGGAATTTCACCGGCCTGCTGGCCGGTTTCGAAGAGGACAAGCTGCGGCTGGACTGCGGCGGGGTAGTGCGCACATTCGAACTGGCCCAGGTGGAAAAGGCCCGGCTAGTGCCGAATCTCAAGGAATTTGGAGGAGCGAAATGAGCAAAGAGTTGTTGCTGCTGGTGGATGCCTTGGCGCGTGAGAAAAACGTCGGTAAGGAAATCGTTTTCGCGTCCCTAGAATCAGCATTGGCGCAAGCCACCAAGAAAAAAACCAATGAGGAAGCAGACGTGCGCGTGGCCGTCGACCGCGAAACCGGCGAGTTCGAATCCTTCCGCCGCTGGCTGGTGGTTGCTGACGATCTGGTGGAAACGCCGGAAGTGCAAATCGCCTTGAGTGAAGCGCAGCAAGAAGTGCCGGACGTCCAGCTCGATGAATACATTGAAGAGCAGTTGGAGCCCATCGATTTCGGTCGCATCGGCGCCCAGGCGGCGAAGCAGGTCATCCTGCAAAAAATCCGCGACGCCGAGCGTGAGCAGGTGCTCAACGACTTCCTTGATCGCAAGGAGCATCTGGTCACCGGCACCATCAAGCGCATTGAGCGTGGTAACGCCATCATCGAGGCGGGTCGCATTGAAGCGGTGCTGCCACGCGATCAGATGATCCCCAAAGAAAATCTGCGTGTCGGCGATCGCTGCCGTGCTTTATTGCTAAAAATCGACCGCCAAGCACGCGGTCCGCAACTGATTTTGTCGCGCACGGCGCCAGAATTCATCATCCGCCTGTTCGAACTGGAAGTGCCGGAAATGGAAGACGGCCTGCTGGAAATCAAATCGGCGGCCCGCGATGCGGGCGTGCGCGCCAAGATCGCTGTCAAATCCAATGATCCGCGCGTCGATCCGATCGGCACCTGCGTCGGCATGCGCGGCTCGCGCGTGCAGGCGGTGACCAACGAATTGGCCGGCGAGCGCGTCGACATCATTCTCTGGTCTGCTGACCCGGCGCAGTTCGTCATCGGTGCATTGGCGCCGGCCGACGTTAGCAGTATCGTGGTCGATGAAGAAAAGCACAGCATGGACGTGGTGGTGGATGAAGATAATCTCGCCATCGCCATCGGCCGCTCGGGTCAGAATGTGCGGCTTGCCTCCGAGCTGACGGGTTGGACCATCAATCTCATGACGGTGGAAGAGTCGCAGAAGAAATCCGAGGAAGAGTCATCTTCCATCCGCGCGATCTTCATGGAGAAGCTGGACGTCGACCAGGAAGTCGCCGACATTCTCATCCAAGAAGGTTTTTCCACCATCGAGGAAGTCGCCTACGTGCCCATCACCGAGATGCTCGAAGTCGAGTCCTTCGATGAGGATACGGTCAACGAACTGCGCAACCGGGCGCGCAATGTGCTGCTGACCGAAGCCATCGTGGATGAAGAGCAATTAGAAAACGTCGCCGAAGATATGCTGAATCTCGAAGGTATGGACAAGCCGCTGGCCGCCAAGCTGGCGCGCGCCAATGTGCGCACGCGTGATGATTTGGCGGACTTGGCGGTGGACGAACTGGTGGAGCTCACCGGCGTCGACAATGAACGGGCCACCAATCTCATCACCACGGCGCGTGCGCATTGGTTCGAATGATCGCGAGGAACTGATATGGCACAGATGAGCGTAATGCAGTTCGCGAGCGAACTGAAAATGCCGGCCGCGGCGCTGCTGGAGCAATTGCAGAAGGCGGGCGTCGATAAAAACGGCGAGAGCGATACGCTGAGCGATAGCGACAAGACGCGGCTGCTGGACTATCTGCGCAAGTCACATGGTGCGACGGAGTCCAAGTCGAAGATCACCTTGGTGCGCAAGCAGACTACCGAAATCAAGAAGGCGGATTCCTCGGGCAAGGCGCGCACCATCCAGGTGGAAGTGCGCAAGAAGCGCGTCTTCGTCAAACGTGATGAGCCCCAACCGGTGGTTGAAGTGGCGCCGCAGCCCGCGCCCAGCGCCGTCGGCATCACCTCAGAACAAGCCAAGCGCGAGCTGGAATCGCAAAAGCAGACAGAATTGCTGATGCGCCAGGCCGCCGAACTTAAAGAGAAACAGGAGCGTGAGGCCAAGGTGCGCACTGAGGCCGAGCAGCGGGCGGTCGCGCAACAGGTGCCGGCGGCGGTTGCCCCGGCCGCTGAGGCGAGCGTAGCGACGGCGGCGACTGCGGTGACTGCGGGCGCCAAGCCGCAGGAAGGCGCGGCGGCGCCCACCACGGGCACGCTGCACAAGCCCACAGGCAAAGTCGAAAAGAAGGCCGAGAAACCAAAGAAGCCTGCGACCACCACTTGGAAAGACGACGCTGCCAAGCGGCGTGGCATCAAGACGCGCGGCGACACTGGCGCCGGTTCAGGCTGGCGCGGTGCGAAAGGCGGCGGTCGTAACCGTCACCATCACGACGAGCAAATACAGGCGCAAATGCCGTCCGAGCCTATCGTGCGCGAAGTGATGGTGCCGGAAACCATTACGGTCGCGGAACTCGCGCACAAGATGGCGGTGAAGGCGGCCGAGGTCATCAAGATGCTTATGAAAATGGGCAGCATGGTCACCATCAATCAGGTGCTGGATCAGGAAACGGCGATGATCATCGTCGAAGAAATGGGTCACGTCGCCAAGGCCTCCAAGCTAGACGACGCCGATACCATGCTGGCCGATGCCCAGGCCGCGCACGGCGAGGTGGCGCTGCTGCCGCGCGCGCCGGTCGTCACGGTGATGGGGCACGTCGATCACGGCAAAACCTCGCTGCTCGACTACATACGCAAAGCACGCGTGGCGCACGGCGAAGCGGGCGGTATCACCCAGCACATCGGCGCCTATCACGTTGAAACTCCGCGCGGCATGGTTACCTTCCTTGATACGCCGGGCCACGAGGCTTTTACGGCCATGCGTGCGCGCGGCGCCAAGGCTACCGACATCGTCATTCTGGTCGTCGCCGCCGATGATGGGGTGATGCCGCAAACCAAGGAAGCCATCCACCACGCCAAGGCCGCCAATGTGCCGCTGGTGGTGGCGGTGAACAAGATAGACAAGCCGGATGCCAATCTAGATCGCGTCAAGCAGGAGTTGGTGGCCGAGAGCGTGGTGCCGGAAGAATACGGTGGCGATTCGCCATTTGTGCCAGTCTCCGCCAAGACCGGTGCTGGTATAGACGATCTGCTCGAACAAGTGCTGTTGCAAGCTGAAGTGCTGGAACTCCGGGCGCCCGTCGATGCGCCAGCACGTGGCCTCATTATCGAATCGCGGCTGGACAAGGGCCGTGGCCCGGTCGCGACGATGTTGGTGCAATCCGGCACCTTGAAGCGCGGCGACATCGTGTTGGCCGGCGCAGTGTTTGGCCGAGTACGCGCCATGCTCGACGAGAATGGCAAGGCGGTCGAGTCCGCCGGCCCGTCAATACCGGTGGAAATTCAGGGCCTAGCCGATGTGCCGATGGCCGGTGACGAAGTGGTGGTGCTGGGCGACGAGCGCAAGGCGCGTGAAATTGCGCTGTTCCGTCAGGGCAAGTTCCGCGACGTCAAGCTCGCCAAACAGCAAGCTGCCAAGCTGGAAACCGTGTTGGAGCAGATGGGTGCGGGCGAAGTGCAAAGTCTGGCGCTCATCGTCAAGGCCGACGTGCAGGGCTCGCAGGAAGCCTTGGCGCAGTCATTGCAGAAGCTTTCGACCGACGAAATCAAGGTCACCATTATTCACGCCGCCGTGGGTGGTATCAGCGAATCCGACGTGAACCTTGCTTCGGCTTCCAAGGCTGTCATCATCGGCTTCAACACGCGCGCCGATGCCCAGTCGCGCAAGCTGGCCGAGAGCCTGGGCGTAGATATCCGCTACTACAACATCATTTACTCCGCCGTTGACGAAGTGAGGGCGGCGATGTCCGGCATGCTCTCGCCGGAGAAGAAGGAACAAATCATCGGCTTGGTGGAAATTCGCCAGGTGTTCCGTATCTCCAGTGTCGGCGCGGTGGCGGGCTGCTATGTGCTCGACGGTCAGGTCAAGCGCGGCTCGCAGGTGCGTCTGCTACGCGCCAACGTCGTTGCGTGGACCGGCGAACTGGATTCGCTCAAGCGCTTCAAGGACGATGTGCGTGACGTCAAAGCCGGCTTTGAGTGCGGCCTGAGCCTAAAGAACTACAACGACATCGAAGTCGGCGATCAGCTCGAAGTCTTCGAAATCCAGGAAGTTGCGCGGACACTCTAAGTTGCGGGATGGCTGCGACGGTCGATCATGCCTAAAGACTTTTCTCGCAGCAGTCGGGTTGCGGAGCAGATCCAGCGCGAGTTGGCGGAGCTTATACGCCTCGAGCTGAAAGACCCGCGGATCGGGCTGATTACGCTGACCGGCGTCGAGCTGACGGCCGACTACGCCCACGCCAAAATCTTCTTCACCACACTCGCCGGTGCGGAGGCGCTGCCGGAAATCGAGCAAGGCTTGCGTCGCGCCAGTGGCTTTCTGCGTCGCGAGCTGGGTCGGCGCGTGCGCATCCACACCTTGCCCGAACTGCACTTTGTCTATGACGAGTCGGTCGAGCGCGGCGATCGTTTGTCGCGCCTTATAGACGAGGCCTTGCAGTCCGACAAAAAGCTCTCCGAGTCTTGACCGTCCCCACCAAGAAGCCGCGTCGCCGCGTGCACGGCGTCTTGCTGCTCGATAAGCCGGGCGGCATGAGTTCCAACGCCGCCTTGCAAAAAGCCCGCTGGTTATTCAACGCCGCCAAGGCCGGCCACACCGGTACCTTGGACCCGATGGCGACAGGCTTGCTGCCACTTTGCTTTGGTGAGGCGACCAAGTTCGCTGGCGTCTTGCTGGGCGCCGACAAGTGCTATGAAGCCAGCATAGGTCTAGGCGTGCGTACCGATACCGGCGACGCCGAAGGTCAGGTTTTGGAACAACGACCCGTTGCGGTGAGCGCCGAGGATATCGCGGCCGTGCTGGCGCGGCACACCGGCGACATCCTGCAAGTGCCGCCCATGTATTCGGCCCTGAAGCGCGACGGCAAACCGCTCTACGAATACGCGCGCCAGGGCGTGGAGCTTGAGCGGCAGGCGCGGCCTGTCTCCATTCATACCCTCACGCTGTTGTCCCGTGTAGGAGACGTTTTGCGGGTTGTCGTGGATTGCAGCAAGGGCACCTACATACGCACGCTTGCCGAGGACATCGGCGCCGCGCTGGGCTGTGGCGGCCATTTAACGGCCTTGCGGCGCACGCGCATCGGCCGCCTCCAGCTCGCGCAGGCCATCACATTGGACGCACTGGAAGCCATGTCGCCAGAGGCGCGCGATGCCGCCTTGCGGCCTATGGACGGGCTCCTGGCGGAGCTACCTCAAATCATGCTGGATGCCCAAGCCGCGCTACGCTTTGGTCACGGTCAGGCCGTGACTGTGGCGCAGGATGGCGTGGCAGGGCCGGAAGGACAAGTCAGAGTCTATGCAGACAAGCAGTTTCTCGGCCTCGGCAGAAGCCTGGCCGATGGTCGCGTGGCGCCCGAGCGGCTGGTCGTAAGCGACCTGCCCAGCGTTGATTGACGGGCTGGTTTAAATTGCGATTCGCAGCTAGCGCGAGTATAATTCGCGCCTTCGTTCGCCCGCCGAGCGAATATCGAAGCAGGGAGTGCAGGGCTCTATCAAACCGGGGCGGCGCTCTTACATTCAACAGTGTTTGAGAGATAAAAAATCATGGCATTTACTACCGCCGACAAGGCAAAAGTCGTAGCCGACTACCAGCGCGCCCAGGGCGACACGGGTTCGTCCGAAGTGCAAATCGCATTGCTGACCCACCGCATCAACGACCTCACCGGGCATTTTAAGGAACACGTCAAGGATCACCACTCGCGTCGCGGCCTGCTACGCATGGTCAGTCAGCGTCGCAGCCTGCTCGATTACCTGAAGCGCACCAACGTGGACAGCTACCGCTCGTTGATCGAGCGCCTCGGTCTGCGCAAGTAAGACGGCGGATTCGTATGCCCATCGCTATGGCGGGCATCATCCATTACGCCGGCGCCGCCTACATGGCCGCGCCGGCTTTATTGTTTCTAGGGTGTCCGGCGATTGCGCCGGTTCGCACCTTTGCTGATGAAAGGAACTCCCTTGCTTACTCCAACTAAGAAAAGTTTTACCTACGGCGCGCATACGGTGACGCTGGAAACGGGCGAGATTGCCCGCCAAGCCACCGGCGCAGTGCTGGTCAGCATGGACGAAACGGTGGTGCTCGCGACGGTAGTCATCGCCAAGGACGCCAAGCCCGGCCAGGATTTCTTCCCGCTGACGGTCGATTACATGGAAAAGGTGTATGCCGCCGGCCGTATCCCCGGTGGTTTCTTCAAGCGTGAAGGCCGTCCTTCCGAGAAGGAAATTTTGACCTCGCGCCTGATTGATCGCCCGATTCGTCCGCTCTTCCCGGATGGCCTCTACAACGACTTGCAGGTTGTCGTTACCGTACTCTCCAGCAATCCTGAAATCGACCCGGATATTCCAGCCATGATCGGCGTCTCGGCTGCCTTGTCGATCTCCGGCATTCCCTTTAACGGCCCCATAGGCGCGGCACGGGTAGGCTATATCAATGGCCAGTACGTGCTGTGCCCGACCATGACCGAACTCAAGGACAGCGCGCTGAACCTGGTTGTCGCCGGTACCGAAGGTGCTGTGCTGATGGTGGAATCCGAAGCCCAGCAACTCTCCGAGGAAATCATGCTGGGCGCCGTGGTGTTTGGCCACGACCAGATGCGCGCCGCCATACAAGCCATCAACGAGCTGGTGGAAGTCGCCGGCAAGCCGGAATGGAAGTGGACGCCCCCCGCCAAGGACGAAGCGCTGATCGCGCGCATCGCCGGCATGGCAGAGGCGGAATTGCGCGAGGCGTATCGTCTTACCCAGAAGCAACTGCGTTCGGAGAAAATCGGCGCACTGCGCAAGCGCGTGCTCGAAGCGGTTTGCCAGGGTGAGGGATCTCCCGATGTGAACCACGTCAAAAATATCTTCTTCGACATCGAAGCCAAGATCGTGCGCAACCAGATACTTGACGGCGAGCCGCGCATTGACGGCCGCGATACACGCACCGTGCGTCCCATCAACATACGCAATAGCGTGCTGCCGCGTACCCACGGCTCGGCGCTATTCACGCGCGGCGAGACGCAGGCGCTGGTGGTCGCCACGCTAGGCACCGGTCGCGACGAGCAGATCATCGACGCCCTGCAAGGCGAGTACAAAGACCGCTTCATGTTCAACTACAACATGCCGCCTTACGCCACCGGCGAAACTGGCCGCGTGGGCACGCCTAAACGACGCGAAATCGGCCACGGCCGGCTCGCCAAGCGCGCACTGCTGGCGGTGTTGCCGACGCCCGAGGAGTTCAGCTACTCGATGCGCGTGGTGTCGGAAATCACTGAATCGAACGGCTCCAGCTCCATGGCTTCCGTTTGCGGCGCTTCGTTGGCCATGATGGATGCCGGCGTACCGCTCAAGGCGCATGTGGCGGGTATCGCCATGGGCCTGATCAAGGAAGGTAATCGCTTTGCCGTGCTGACCGACATCCTCGGCGATGAAGATCACCTCGGCGACATGGACTTCAAGGTGGCCGGTACTGACAAAGGCATCACCGCCTTACAGATGGACATCAAGATACAGGGCATCACCAAGGACATTATGAAGGTTGCGTTGTCGCAGGCTAACGAAGCACGCCTGCACATTCTTGGTCTGATGAAAGATTCGATGGGCGAAGCGCGTCACGAAGTTTCAACCTATGCGCCGCGCCTCATCACCATGAAGATCAATCCGGAGAAAATCCGCGACGTGATCGGCAAGGGTGGCTCGGTCATCCGTGCGCTGACAGAAGAAACCGGTGCGGTTATCGACATCAACGACGACGGCACCATCACTATCGCCTCGGTCAGTGCCGAAGGCGGTGCGCTGGCCAAGAAGCGCATCGAGGACATCACGGCGGAAGTCGAAGTTGGTCGCGTCTATGAAGGCACCGTGCTACGCCTACTGGATTTCGGCGCCATTGTCAGCATCCTGCCGGGCAAGGACGGCCTGCTGCACATCTCGCAGATCGCCAACGAGCGCGTAAACCAGGTCTCCGATTACCTCAAGGAAGGCCAGGTTGTGAAGGTCAAGGTGCTGGAAGCCGACGACAAGGGCCGCGTGCGTTTGTCCATGAAGGCTGCGGCAGAGGGTGCAGAGGAAGTGGCGCCGCAAGACTAAAGCGCGCTGGACACCAAACCAAAAAGGACGCCTCGGCGTCCTTTTTGGTTTCTGCGTCTTTGTGGCTAGGTATTGCCGCCTGGCTACTGGCGCCATGCCTAGCGTGAAAAAATAGCCTGGCGCTATTTCGCCACTTGTTTTTCTCTGAGCTCTTCCAGGGTCTTGCAGTCTATGCAAAGCGTGGCCGTAGGACGCGCTTCCAGGCGCTTCAGGCCAATTTCCACACCGCAGGAGTCACAGTACCCATACTCACCGCCTTCGATGCGCCCCAGGGCTTCGTCGATCTTCTTGATGAGCTTGCGTTCGCGGTCGCGGTTGCGCAGTTCCAGGGCGATATCCGATTCCTGGCTGGCGCGGTCATTCGGGTCGGCGAAGACCGTCGCTTCATCCTGCATGGTATGGACTGTGCGTTCGACATCCTGCAGCAACTCACTCTTGAGCGTCTCGAGTATGGTGCGGAAATGCTTGAGCTGCTTGGCGTTCATGTACTCCTCACCCTTTTTTGGCACATAGGGCGGGAACTGCTTGTGTAGGAGATCTTCAGTCATTATCGGAAGCCCGGAGATGCAGGAAAAGCCGCTTTAATATCAGAAATGCGGGGGTGTCGCAAGCGAAAGTTCGTTTCGACTTCTTTGATTGACCGTAAATAGGCGCACGAGTAGAATGCCGCCTCTTCGGGGTGTAGCGTAGCCTGGTAGCGCGCCTGGTTTGGGACCAGGATGTCGGAGGTTCGAATCCTCTCACCCCGACCAAAGGTGCGATCACGACGGGTGCCCGTAGCTCAACCGGATAGAGCACCGGCCTTCTAAGCCGGGGGTTGTGAGTTCGAGTCTCGCCGGGCGCACCACGCAGTTCAGGCAGGCGCCGGCCTTCCTCAGCGTCAATGGTGGACGTAGCTCAGTTGGTAGAGTCCTGGATTGTGATTCCAGTTGTCGCGGGTTCGAGTCCCGTCGTCCACCCCAAATCACTCAAGCACTTACAGCAAAGTGTGTATCTGAAACTCCAGCTGACTGTGCAAGAACTGTGTCGATTACCGCTGCATGTTTCCTCAAGTGCTCAACTTCAAGGTGCGTGTAGCGGTCGGATGTTTCCCTGCTAGACCAGCCGCACAACCGCTCCCTGATTTCCTTTGGTACGCCTTCGCGTGCTAACCACGTCGCGCAGGTATGCCGGAGTCCATGCCAGTTAAAGCCTTCTATTCCGGCGCGGTTCATTGCCTTATTCCAGGCTCGCCCGTAGAAATCTAGTGGTATCCCGTCATACGTGAAGACGCGCGTCAAATGTCGTACTGGCGATGTGTGAATCTCTCTGAGTATGCTCATGGCGGTTTCATTGAGGGGTATCGTCACGCCTAGCTTGTTAGCGGTGCCTTTGGTGGTGAGCATGCGGCGCTGCATATCAATCTGCGACCATTCGAGCTTAAAGACCTTTTCTGCTCTCAGCCCTGTAGCAAGTGCAACCGTAGCACAATGTTTCAAGTGCTCAGGAAGCTCCGCCTTGAGCGCGAACCATTCATGAACTTCAAGCGCTCTACTTGCGCTCTCCGGTTCTGGGTAAGAGCGAAATATAGGCTTGCGCTCTATCCAGTCCCACTTGTTGCAGGCCGCTCCTAACACGGCCGAGACAGCGGCCATATGGCGGTTCGCTGTGCTATTAGCCGAGCAGGGGGTACTTTTGGCACCACGACGCTGCGTTAGGATTGAGTCAAGCAAATCTCGGTTGATCGCTCGAATATCCGATATGTGACCTAGATAGGGATCTGCCCACCGTAGGCGATAGATTGTTGTGTCGATGCTCGCCTTGTGGGCGTTTTCTTTCAAGAACCGCACGACAGCTGCTTTCCAACTCAATGGCGGTTTAACTCCCATCTTGTTAGCCAGCCACACATCGTGATTCAGCTTTGCTTCTAAGATTTTTGCTTCTTGGAAGTCTTCAGTCCCAGCAGAGATTCGTACTCCATTGACAGAAATCTGCCACTTACGTGAACTCGGTCTTCTGAACGGCATGTATCCTCCTTGGAAACACACCCGCCGCAATGAGAGTAATGCGAGTGTAGGTATTCCGTCAAATCGTCTTCAAAGAAACGCCATTCCTTCTTCGGCTTGGCACCCTTTAGTCGTCCCGCCCGGACCTCAGCCACCAGCGTGCGCTGGGATAAGCCGACGAACTTCGCGGCCGCGGCTTTAGTGAGCGGGGCGGACATAATCAGCGGTAATAAGCCAGCGTGATATCGGGCCTAAAATGCCCCAACTCCTGACTCACAATGCGTTGCGCTGTTTCCTGCGGCAACCCCAACGCTCGACCTGATTAGCAACAATCGTCAGCCAGGCTCATCTGGTGAGCCTGGCTGACCGTAAAATTACCTCCACAGCATAACTGGAGGGACACATCATGGCGATGAATCGAATTCAATTTCAACAGGGGTTGTC
>Ga0209181_10002380_pt1 | contig 30968 bp, 29 predicted proteins | sample MAT05_FD_187208 | JGI IMG/M metagenome (GOLD analysis project Ga0209181, IMG submission 187208) | Freshwater microbial communities from Lake Fryxell liftoff mats and glacier meltwater in Antarctica - MAT-05 (SPAdes) (version 2) | ecosystem: Environmental > Aquatic > Freshwater > Ice > Liftoff... | reverse complement strand
AATCTAAAAAAAATGGATTGGATTATTGCTGGTGGGAAAGGTGGACACAACCCTGCAACAACGAACCCGGATTGGGTATTATATATCCAAAGTCAATGTAGAAAAGCTAAAGTTTCTTTTTTTTTTAAACAATGGGGTGAAAAAAATAAAAAAGCTACAGGTCGTACACTGAACGGGAGGACTTACGATGAAATACCTGAAGTTTATGACTTGGTTAGAAAAGCTTAATCACTACACCTACGCAAAACCTTAACTTTTTCCGTTTGTTGATGATCCCGTAGCCGCGCTGTTAAATGTTGTTCCCGAACCACGCATTGGCTTGAACTTAAGAAAAAATAAATTGCATTAAAAGCCTGTCCCACTAAGGATTTGAAGCTTTAAAAATGCATAAAAAGAGTATTAAAAAATGGTGAAAAAAAAGTTGCTATAAAAAGATGTGGTACAAGGGAGTGACACAACGATGTTCAATAGAATCCCTCCTGTTCGTCCAATAAAAAAAAATCCTTAAGTTGACGCCTGTTCGAACCACGGTATAAATATCACCTTCAACTGTTGCATGCGTAAGCTTATATAGGTATTCATTATCTGTTGTATCTTTAATCTTGTATTAGTTTAGGCTGTTTGGTTAAATACCGCCCCTGTCTTGTTTTGTAGATATTATGAAAACCAGGCTTTAAAATAATTGAATGAATAACATGAAAACAATAACAGCGATATTTCTTATTGTTACACTTTGGAGTTGCAGAAAAGGGGATCTAATCGAAAAGAAAGAGGTATATCCACATACACTATCAAGCATAAGAAATAACGGAAGCGTTGTTTTGCAGTGGCAAAAGCCCTGGTGTCCTTTTGATTGTCCTCAATTAGTTCCTGAGCGTTTTGAAATTCTAATGTCCGATACCGATCCTTTAACATTAAAATTTCATGTATCGGTAAGTAATAGCCTTTTCAATTTTACAATCGATAACTTAATTAATGGAAAGCCCTACTATTTTGCAATTAAGGCCATTGACAATAAAAAAAAATTTACGCTGTCCAAAACAGTAATGACGATACCTGAAAACCCTGAGCATATCCAGGCAGTATTTCCAATAACAGGCAAGGACCGGCAACTTGGAACATGGTCACCAGAAAAATCATTAGTTTCCTATACTGGTAATTACATATGGAATAATGGAAATAACAGTGCACAATCAGTTTTTACTTACTCATTATTAAATAACACAGAAGCACTTATAGAAAAACATTCCCGTTCACCTGAGTGGTCTCCAACACAACAAAAAATTGCGTACCACACCGATAATGGTGAAGTCAATACTTCCCAGGGATACAGACCTGCTCATATTGCAGTTTACAACATTCAAGATGTCACTATAAACCGATTAACAAGTGGAAACTCTTTCAACTACCTGCCCACATGGTCACCAGATGGCAATTGGATAGCCTATTTATCGGACAAGGCGGGAAGTAAAGAATACAATCTTTGGAAGGTCCCCTCCAATGGTGGCACAGCAATAAAAATAACATCTGACTTTAACGATTTGGCGGATATGAGAACAATAGACGAACGATCACCGAAAACATTAAGTTGGTCGAAAGATGGGAGTAATATAGCATTTGCAAGATTGAAGAAAACAAATGATACATATAACTACGACCTTTATTCAGTTCCCTCAAATGGGGGTAACAGGGCAACAATCATATCTTCTCAATGGAGCGATTTCTGTCCGGCGTACTCACCCAACGGCACTACCATAGCATTTGTTAGTGATCGTTCAGGGTTAAACGAAATTTGGACAATGCACTTACAAACCAAAAGGTTTAGGCAGATTACCGGAAGTACAGGAAAACGGGTATATGAAAATTCGGGGAAAATAGAATGGTCTGCATCGGGCGATAAAATTTTATTTACTAGTACAGCAGGCACCTTCAATACACTTTTTACGGTGGATACCAATTGAAATTAAAAATTTTTGCTCTTGCCGGTCTTGCAGTTAAATCGTGTAAGGTGTTTTGCAGTTTTCGCCTTTGCAGGGAGAGTCACCTGCAAATGATTTGCAGTTTGTTGGTCGTCCTGCAGCAGTGCAGTAATATTGTCATCCTCAAATGTTTTTGCCGTAAAGGGTCTTATGCGATTGCTTCTATCCGTATTTTATTTCGGCAAAAAATAATGACCATAGATTTAATTTACTTAAAGCCAACTTAAATTCCAACACATGCAAAAACGTTACCGTTGTTTAAAAAATTTTAGACAGGGTATTAGCCATTAAGTGCATAATAAGTTAGCTACAGTTGCCCATGCGCATGATACTTTTAGCGCATGCAATGTAAAAACGCCATCGTGTATTTTTACAAAATTTAGTCAACTGATAAACTAATCCTGGCCCACTGTTAAATTAGTTTTTAACCCAATCAATAAGTATACAAAAGCAATCTCCAACAATGGAGGCTTACCTTATCTATCCATTTCATTATATTCGGCCACCATTAAGTAGTCGGTTAGGTGTTGTACAGGTAGTTATCAAATATTATTACCAATAAAAACATAACAACTATATAGGTTGCTGACCCATTGCCCCACAAAAAAACTCCCCCAAATAAAAAAAGGGGGAGCTGAAAAGTTACTATCTAAAAAACAGCCTACGGAGTTAAACTTCCCTCAATGCTATCGTCCATGGTTTTACCCAACAAGGCCCCGGCAGCCATTTTTATTAGCGCAATAGCATCGCCATGTTTGTTATCCCAATAGTACGCCTCAATGGTGGTTACTTTCAGTACGGTTATCCGCGGGTCGTTTACACCCCCGGTAAACCACGTTTTTACTATTGGCTCCCAAAGTTCTTCAATCAAAGCCCTGTCGGTTAAAATTATGGCCTCACCATACACACTCAAAAAATCGGAGTTCGACCCCTGAAACAGCAATTGCACTTTACTATCTTTTTCTATGTCGGCGTTTTTTTGGCTGTCGTTTGCACTTAAAAAGTAAAAGTTACCTTCTTCGTCAATTTTTGTGGCCGACATGGGCCTTACCGATGTGGGATCGCCGCTGGTAATATCTGTCAAAAAAAAGCAGGTACTGTTTTTTTCTGCCAGCTCCTTTATCTTTTTACCTGCTTCTTTTCCCATAAGGTCCTGGTGGTTTTTTTCTTCCTGTTGTTCATCAATGCTATTCATACATATTATTTTTATTAGTTAAAATACTAACAGTAAAAATATTGTACCATGCCTATAACTTACCCTGCGCCTATGCCTTAATTTAAGGGGGGTCAGTTGCCTTCAAATCATCGTTGCTTTTTATGGAAACTCACATTAAAAATTTTGAAACTTGAGCGTATGCTTACCTAAAAAATAAGTGTAAAAAAACCGCCTGGCAAACTAGCGGTAAAAATGGTAGCTGTCTACCCGTTTTTACACCTACATTAGTGTAAAACATAACCACCTATCAATGCAATCAATCAAAAATATTATTTTCGACCTGGGGGGCGTGCTCCTTACGCTCAACTACAATCGCACCGAAACAGCATTTATCGACCTCGGCGTTTACCATTTTGCCCAATTGTACAACCAGCAAAAGGCCAGTCCCTTATTTGAGCAGTTAGAAATGGGTGAAATAAGTAACCACGATTTTTTTGAGGCATTTAGAAAAGTGGGCAATATGAACCTTAGCGATCAGCAAATGGAACAGGCCTGGTGTGCCATGCTTGGCCATTTTCCGGCCGAAGTATTGACTTTTTTGGCCGAGGTAAAAAATCGCTACAATATTTACTTGTTTAGCAATACCAACCGCATACACCACAGCGCCTTTATAAAAATTTATGAACAGCAAACCGGTCTTAAAAATTTTGACGACTTTTTTATAAAAGCCTGGTATAGCCACAACCTGGGCGCCCGCAAGCCTTACCCCAAAGCATATACCAAATTGCTGCAGTTGGAAAATTTACAAGCCAGCGAAACTTTGTTTATTGACGATAGTAAAGTAAACATTGATGGTGCAGAGGCCGCGGGGCTGCAAACAATTTGGCTTCAAACATCGCAAAACGTGTGGCAATTAGGGCTGTAGGTCAGCCTACTTAATTTCCTCAAACTCAATATAATCTTTACTGCCAGGCTGTTGGTTGGTAGTTTGTCCGGTACTGTTGGCCGGGCGTTTTACATTAGTGCCTTCATCGGTAGTATTGGTAAAATTGCCTGTTTCATTACTATTCATATTGCGCATTTGTTGTTTCATGCGGCGCGTGGCAGTAACTACAGGTATTAAAAAACCCGTAATAAATCTAAAAACAATGTAAATAAGTATGGTTATAAAAAAATAACTAAGCATAATTGGTTAAAGGTACAAACGACCTGTTTTTGACAAAACTAATTATATATTGGCCGGTTACTTTTACAAAACCTTAACGCTCATAACCGGCAAACCGCCTTTCTAAGGTTTTTAAAAATTTGGAAGTTCACTATCGTTTATACTACATTTGCAAAATACAACGAAACAACAGAAGGGAACGGCTAACCGTTCCCTTCTCTTATTATCACAATGAGCGAAACAATAATTGAGGCAGTTGAACAAATAATAAATGGGTTGCTACAAAACCAACCCACCGACTTTTTGGTGTCAATAAAAATTAAGCCCACCAACAATATCAAAGTGTTTGTTGACAGCGATGGCGAAGGTGGCATGACCATTGAAAAATGTGTGCGTATCAACAGGGCATTATACAAACAAATGGAAGAAATAGCCATGTTTCCCGATGGAGATTTTTCGCTGGAAGTATCATCGCCCGGTATTGATGAGCCATTAAAACTAAACCGTCAGTATCAAAAAAATATAAATCGGCTGGTAGAGGTAGTCCTTAACGACGATACCCAACAAACAGGCAAACTGCTACAGGTAACCGATACCGACATTGTAATTGAGTTTACCACCGGCAAAGGAAAAAAAGCCGAAATACAACAACCAACTATTTCTTTTAGTAACATAAAAAAAACAACCGTTCAAATCCAGTTCTAAATACTTTATTTAACCAATAACGTGTTTTTTTAAAAATTTTGCCATGGCAAGTATAAACCTCATAGAAGCATTCCAGGAATTTAAGGATGCCGAAAACATTGACAGGCCTACCATGATGAAGGTGGTAGAAGACGTATTCAAAACATTGTTGCGTAAAAAATTTACCAGCGACGAAAATTTTGACGTAATCGTGAACGCCGAAAAAGGTGACCTCGAAATTATTCGTCGCCGTATGATCGTTGACGATGGTGAGGTAATGGACCCCCTGGCCGAAATAGCCTATTCCGACGCCGTAAAAATTGAACCTGACTTTGAAGTAGGCGAGGAACTGTACGAGGAAGTAAATATTTACGACTTTGGCAGGCGTGCCATTTTAGCAGCTAAACAAACCCTTGCAAGCCGTATAAACGATTTAAAAAAGAACGTATTGGTAAAAAAATACGGCGATCGAATTGGCGAAATTGTAAATGCCGAAGTTTACCAGGTGTGGAAAAAAGAAGTTTTGTTGTTAGATGAAGAAGGTAGTGAGCTAATTTTACCCAAATCTGAGCAAATACCCAGCGATTTTTTCAAAAAAGGCGAAAGCATACGTGCGGTGGTAGAGCGGGTCGATCTAAAAAATAATAATCCGGTCATTATTCTAAGCCGCACTTCTTCAAAATTCTTGTCTAAGTTGTTAGAAATTGAAGTTCCCGAAATATTTGATGGCTTAATTGTTGTTCGCAAAATAGTTCGCGATCCCGGGGAGCGGGCCAAAGTGGCCGTAGAAAGCTTTGACGATAGAATAGACCCCGTTGGTGCATGTGTTGGTATGAAGGGAAGCCGCATTCATGGCATCGTTCGCGAGCTTAAAAACGAAAACATCGACGTTATCAATTTTACCAATAATATTAACCTGCTCATTCAAAGGTCGTTAACCCCTGCTAAAATAACCAGCATGGATATTGACCAGGAAGGCAAACACGCCAGCGTGTATCTTAAGCCCGACCAGGTAAGCCTGGCCATTGGCCGCCGTGGTGTAAACATAAAACTGGCCTGCGAACTTACCGGGTACGAAATTGATGTGTTCCGCGACAACGAAGGCGAAATAGAAGAATTTGATATAGACCTGGAAGAATTTAGCGACGAGATAGAACCATGGATTATTGACGAACTAAAGCGCATTGGTTGCGATACGGCCCGCAGCGTACTAAACCTTACCGCCGAAGAACTGGAGCGCCGAACCGATCTTGAAAAAGAAACAATTGTAGACCTCCGCAAGATTTTGAGCGATGAGTTTGAGAAAGAATAATTATTGCCCCGGCAGCCAAAACTTAAACAGTTTGAACCTGCTGTATGTTAAGGTTTTTTTTTGAGGCCCGGCAGTAAAGCAGGTAGCAACAGCAGTGGCGTCGCACTCTTTTACATTAGCAGCAGCACGAAGCAAAAAATTAACGCTTTTAACAAAAAGTGCACAGCAAAGGGTTACTATTAGTGTAGCATTTATATAAACAAAAACCTGTTTCACAAAAAACAGCAAGGCATACGATAGGTATTTTTGAGTAAAGCACGCAAATGCGTCGCCCGGCACAAAACTTACCATTACTTTTGGGCCACGAAAGAAAAAAAGAGGTGGCAGACGAACAAATAAAAAGTATTAATGACAGAACTCAAATTACCTCGATTACTAGCCGCAGCCAAGGAATTTAACGTTGGCCAGGACACGCTTGTAGACTTTCTTGAGCAGAAAGGCTTCAATAAAGACGACCTGAAACCAACTTCAAAGCTTAGCGAAGACATGTATATGTCCCTACAGCGCGAATTTCAGGGCGATAAGGTAGCTAAGAATAAGGCCGATATGGTTGAGATACCCAAAGGTTTACAGTCCGAAGGCCGTAAAAAAAGAGACGAGGAAGAAATCACTTTCACCAAAAAATTTGTAGCTCCAGCCGTTGCTTCTGCGGTGGCCGCTGCTCCTGTTTCTGCCCCGGCCGCTGCTCCTGTTTCTGCCCCGACCGCTGCTCCCGCCCAGGTAGAAGTACCGGTAGAGGTTCCCAAAGCTCCCGAGCCTGCACCCGTAGCAATACCCGAAGTAACACCGCCCCCGATACCTGTTGCTGCCCCGGTGGAAGCCCCTGCCGAGCCTGCCCCGCCAGAGATGGTGGCCGAAAAAACAGTATCGCAGCCAGTAACGCAAATTATACCTGCTGCCACAGTAAGTATTCAGGTACCTGCAGCAGAGCCGGTGGCCCAAAAAGAACCGGTAAAAGAAAATCTCCGCATCGATGCACCCGATTTGGAAGGTCCAAAAATTATTGATAAGATTGACCTTTCCACCATAGACTCATCTACAAGACCAAAAAAGGGTTTTAAAAAGAAGGAAGAGCCGGTAATCCCGTTCAAACCAGTAGCAGCCAAAACCGCGGCGCCTGTGCAGGTACAAAAAATAACACCCGTAATAGTGGAGCCAATTATTCAGCAGCCTGCTTACGCCCCGGCTGCTGCTACCGAGGTAGCCCCTGTAATCAGCAACATTAAAGCTGAAAAGCTGGAAGGTCCTAAAATATTGGGTAAAATAACCTTGCCCGTTAACAGCGATACCAGGCCAAAGCCATTAAGCAACCTGGAAAAACGCAAACGCAAACGTATACCGGTGGAGCGTAAAGTTGGCGAGCGTCCCGTTAGCGATCCAAATCAGCCCGGTACATTTAACCGGCAAGCTCCAGGCCAGGGAGGATTTAACCGTACCGATGGCCGTAGCCAGCCAAACCGTCCTGGGCAACAACAGGGTGGTTTTAACCGTCCGCCACAAACTGCCAACAGGCCGGTAACACCCGCTGCCGGTAACCGTTTTGGCCCACGCTCTACCGACAAACGTGCAGCCGATAAAGAAATAGATCAGAAAGAAATTCAGGATAAGATAAGGGAAACACAGGCCAAGCTGTCGGGCGGCAGTGGTCGGGGTAAAAGTATGAAGGCCAAATACCGTAAAGCTAAACGCGATGGCGCGAGCGAGCAAATGGGCCACGAGGGCGAAGACAATAAGTTAGTAGTAACCGAGTTTATTAGCGTAAGCGAATTGGCCAACCTGATGGACGTAAGCTTTGCCGAAGTAATTGGCAAATGTATGAGCCTTGGTATTATGGTATCCATCAACCAACGCCTTGATGCGGAGGTAATTGAGTTAGTGGGTGGTGAGTTTGGATTTGATGTTGAGTTTATTGACATGGAAGCCCAGGCCGACCTTGAGGAAGATGATGACATAGACACTGCGGATGAACTGCAAACCAGGGCACCCATTGTTACCATCATGGGTCACGTTGACCATGGTAAAACATCGTTGCTGGACTATATAAGAAACGCCAACGTAGTTAGCGGCGAGGCCGGAGGTATTACCCAGCACATAGGTGCCTATGAAGTGAAAACCGCTACAGGTAAAAAAATTACTTTTCTTGATACGCCGGGTCACGAGGCATTTACGGCCATGCGTGCAAGGGGTGCCAAAGTAACCGACATTTCGGTAATTGTAATTGCTGCCGACGATGCGGTAATGCCACAAACCAAAGAGGCCATCAGCCACTCGCAGGCTGCCAATGTGCCTATGATATTTGCGGTAAATAAAATAGATAAAGACGGAGCCAATCCGCAAAAAATATACGAACAACTATCGGGTATGAACCTGTTGGTGGAAGAGTGGGGCGGTAAATTTCAAAGCCAGGAACTGAGTGCTAAAAAAGGTGAGAACGTAGACCTTTTACTGGAAAAAATATTACTGGAAGCCGAGTTATTAGAGCTCAAAGCCAACCCCGACCGCGAGGCAGCAGGAACTATTGTGGAAGCAACCCTGGATAAAGGCCGTGGATACGTGGCTACGTTGTTGGTACAGAACGGAACACTACGCCAGGGCGATATTATGGTGAGCGGCCAGTTTTATGGTAAAATAAAAGCCATGTTTAACGAGCGCAATCAGCGGGTAACCGTAGCGCCACCAAGTACACCAGTGTTGGTATTGGGTTTAAACGGTGCGCCGCAAGCAGGTGAAAAGTTCAAGGTTTACCAGGACGAAGCCGAAGCTAAAGAAATAGCAACTAAACGTTCACAAATATTGCGCGAGCAAGGACTACGTGCACGCAAGCACATTACGTTGGATGAGATCGGCCGCCGTTTGGCACTTGGTAACTTTAAGGAGTTGAACCTGATTATTAAAGGCGACGTGGACGGATCGGTAGAGGCATTGAGCGACTCATTGCAAAAACTATCCACCGAAGAAATAGCTGTACGGGTAGTATTGAAAGGCGTAGGCCAGATATCGGAAAGCGATGTATTGCTGGCAACCGCATCCGATGCCATTCTGATAGGTTTTAATGTTCGTCCATCGCAACAGGCTGCCAAGGTAGCCGACACCGAAGGATTGGAGATCAAGCTATACTCCATCATTTACCAGGCCATCGACGAAATAAAGAGCGCCATGGAAGGTATGTTGGAGCCTAAGTTTAAAGAAAAGATCACTGCCAACGTAGAAGTGAAGGAAGTATACAACTTTGACAAAGCAACCGTAGCCGGCTGTATGGTAATAGAAGGTAAAATATTCCGTAACAGCAAAATAAGGGTGATACGTGATGGTATTGTGGAGTACCCTAAAGGCGAAGGCGGAAACGGCGAATTAGGAAGTTTGAAGCGCTTTAAAGATGATGTGAAGGAAGTAAACAACAATATGGAGTGCGGTTTAACCATTAAAAACTTTAGTGGGTTGCAAGTAGGCGATATTATTGAAGCTTTTGAAGAAGAAGAAGTAAAACGTACGCTGTAAAACGCTTAGTTATTAGAATATGAAAAGCCCCTTAGTGATAAGGGGCTTTGTTGTTTTTACTTCCTACCCATCCTTTAAACTGTGGTTAAAAGCTAGCTGGTAAATGGGTATTTAAATATTGAAGCGCCGGGATTGAGGTAGCGGTAGTAATAGGATTTAATGTTCAGCACATTATTAATTTCAATACCTGTGCCAATGGAGTACCCTTTAAAAAAAGCCTTATCGGGCGGGTAGCCCGAAAGCGCCTGGAAAGTGTTGCTTGTCTGCACCAGGTGCAAGCGAAAGAGCAACCAAAACATACCCATGTTTTTTTCTTTATCTTTTTCCCAGGCCCCTGTTTGAAAAAGCAAACCTGTATTAGCATAAGCACTAAAGAATGAAAAACTTTTAAAAGTAAATGCCTGCTGGCCCGTAATCATTTTCTCCCCCAACTGGTAAACAGCAGACAAGCCGGTGAGGCTTTTCGGTTTCTTCTTAAAACGAAAAGTGTTTTCTGTAGATAGATTAAACACACCGCTCATTGGGTTTATTAAACCAAGAACCATTTGCTCGCTGCCTCTTGAAGTAGCCGTATTGCCTGCGTTAAAATTATTACCCGATACACCCGAATACACTGACAGCGGCAACATAAACTTCTTAGGCTTTCCTATATACAATTTAAACACCCTGGCCGAAGCATTCATTTGGCCACTGTTTTGAAAATCAATAAAAATCGCTGTTAAATATTTCAGGTTTTTTGTTTTGAGCTACGGGTGGGGAAGGTGCAGTAGCCTTAATGACAGGAGAATTTACTGGTAATGGAATAGAGGGAGAAGTAGCTGAATTTACCCGTATTGTATCTTTTACCAAGCCAATTGTATCAGACCCAGGCACTGGGTTAGATTGCTGGCTATTAACTAAAAAGGGTAAACAAAAAAGAAATGCAATTATTTGCAGAGGCTTCATGATAAGATGTTTTTACACATCATGTTTGTTAATGGATGTAATAAGAAGCCTGTTACATAAGTTATATGCAACAGGCTTCTTGCAAGATGTAAACGTTAGCTATAAAAGGCCAAAAAAATATCTGAAGAACATTTTGTAAATTGAACTGAAATTATGATTTCTGTTTAAATTTTTTTCTAAGAAGGAGATATATGTAAAAAATTAATGCTAGGAAAACAGTGACAATCAATCCACTGAATATATATTTTAGAATACTAATCAATACTTCCATTGAGAAATGATAATCATTCTTTCTTAGTTCTGAAAATACAAAAACTAGTATCACAATTCCAAAAGGAAAAACAAGTGATAAGAGAAACTTCTTCATAATTAATAATTAATTGAATTATTTGTTGGCCAAATATATCTTTTTGCCAAATAGATAAAGGCTATTGACATAGACAATAGCCTTTATCTATATTGTTGGGTTTGTTAATAGACTACTTTAACGTTAGGTTTGTTGAGATTTAATAAATATTTTTTTCCCACATCTTCAGTTATAGGTTTCAAATTAAAGGCTCTGGATTTAATGGAAACCTTAGGTACCAACTTAAAATAATAAGTTTTATCTGCGGCAGCTATTAGTTTTATAAAATCTGAACCACCCTGAAGAGTGATAACTCCTGGCTTTGTATCCCAAACTATATATCCTTTTGGACCTACTTTACCTACTATAATGTTATTTTGATAAACATCTGCTTGAACAATTATGCCTACGAATGAAGGTCTAAATACGTATATCCTCGTTGCATCAGGTCTAAGTTTACTATCAGGTAGAATATTGGCTTGCATTGTTCGTGCGCAACTAATATTGAGGCATATACAAGTCAATAAAAAAATAGCTTTTAAAGTATTTATCATAAATGAAAATTTAGTTTGTGATATAAAAACCAATACTATGAACAACCTACCGCACCGCATGAGCCGCATCCACAACATCTGGTAAATGCAGACCACACAGCTGCCGTAATAGCGTTTGGAGTCACTACAAGCATCGCAGCATCGTTAAATGCAACACATAGCACACAAAAAAGTCTGCACCTTTTTCGAAGAATTTGCTTATTTTCTATAGACTTAGCAACCTGAAATAAGTTTCTCTGGTTTAAAGGCTGCTCATTAATCGATTGTTTGAAATTTGCGTTCGAAAAAAAGGACTGATTTATCAGCGGTTTATGGTGTACTACAAACTGATTATTTTTTTGAATTATAGAGGTTACTGGCTGGCTGGCGCGTTCTCTCCAGTTTCCGGCATCACCCCCCGACTGCATAAAGACTTCAGTTGACGACCAGAAATCTCCGATTGTATACAAGGCAGAAGAAATTGACAACAGATTGTTTTTTTCAATGGTTGTATACGAAGACTGTGTAATGCTCGTCTTGAAATTTGATAAAACTCCATCAACTTCATTATCGTTTGTAGTTGCGCTGAGACTTTGATATAAGTTTATCATCTCATTTTTTTCATTGACGCTAATCAAATTATATTGACTTTGCATAACGGTAATAAATCCGGGCACGTTTGTAGCGTAATTATTTTTTAAATATACCATGTCATTGTATGAAAAATTTGGCAAAGGTTTGCCCGTTGAACTGGCATAATTTGACGAAGCAGTGTATATATCCTGTAACGTATATGGTCCGGCTTGATAATTTAAGTGCAAAAAATCCAAAGCGTCATTGTGTTGTTCTGCTAAATTTACGCTACACCCACCCGCAAACCCCTGCGTACTACAAGTCACCCCATCTGCCGTTACACTCGAAGGGCTTACATTAGTAATCTCAGTAAAAACTGCCGTTCCGGTAGGTACTGCAATATTTTGGGCGGTTTCTACCGTCAATTCACCTGCTGGTACGGTCACGCTGTTCCCATTAATATAAGGTCTTCCTTCGGGGTAGAAATTTACATTTACCGTTACATCCTGGTCATATACCCGGTCGAGGGTTACATAAATGCCATAGTAATCGTTGGCACCATTTGGCGTGGTCGTAAAGGCGCCTGTTGTTATACCCGCACAAGAAGATTGGGCAAAAGATGTCGAATTAAAAGCCACTAAGGCTGTAATCATTAGAATAGTTCCATAAACCCTTTTCATTTTTTGTTTTAATTTTATTATCAAGAATTAGCGTTCTACCCGGTTTGTCATTTTGTTTCTATGCGCAATCTCGAAACATCTTGTTGGCCGGGTGCAGCATATACCACTTCTCACTTTGGTACATGCTGCTTTTTATCTCTTCAAACTATCTCAAATATTTTATTCCATTTTTATTTTTCACCATACATTTTGTAAGGTTTTAGCTACTTTTTTTCAATAAAAAATTTTTCTACAATTGGTCTCTTAAATCTGGTGGTATCAATAATCCTTAATTAGTAAGTAACGAGGGCTTGTATTATTGTGTTATAATTCTCGGTAAAAATTATCTTACGGTTTTGAGTTTTCGAACGCAATTGTCGTTATTTTCAATTGACACTTTGCGAAATATCCAGCCTATTATTATATGTCAAAAGACCGCTTAAAGCTTACAGCCAAACAATTGGGTAATAACATTCGCTTGTGGAGAATTTTAAAAGGATATAAACAAAACGACTTAGCTGCCAAACTCGCTATTACACGCCCATTGCTCAGTAATATTGAAACAGGTAGAACTGATGTGCCGCTGTCACGTTTAATTGAAATAGCAGCCGTATTAGATATAGATGTCATGTTGCTATTTACCCCCCCCAATCCGTTGACAATCATTAGTAACCATTCTTTTCAAAACTAAAGAAGTGCTATTGGTACGGTTTTTTGTTAAAAACTTCCTCTTTAATACATCAACCATTTCGTTTTAATACCTTTGGCTTCATTTATTTATTATGAAGCAAATATTGGTAATACTGGTTTCTCTCTTTACTTTTCATTTTTCTCTTTTTGCCCAACCGCGTAAAGTGGTGGCCGATAAAATTGTGGCGCAGGTAGGCGACAAAATCATCCTAAGGTCCGATGTGTACAATGCGGTAGCCGATATGAAACGGCAGGGCGCTATGCTTCCAGATAACCCTGAGTGTGCTTTGGTTGAAGCCCAATTGATACAAAAAGCACTGGTTTTGCAGGCCGAGAAAGATTCGCTTACCGTTAGCGACGATGAAATTGAGGCATCGCTCGAAAACCGTATCCGTGGCTTTATTCAGCAATATGGCAGCCGTGAAATTTTGGAAGAAGTAGCAGGTAAAACCATTTACCAATTAAAAGAAGATTTTAGGGAGCCATTCAGGGAGCAAAACCTTTCGGACCAAATGCGCCGTAAAATTGTTGACAATATAAAAATTACCCCTACCGAGGTTAAAGAATATTTTGGAAGATTTCCCAAAGACAGTCTGCCGTTTTTTGAAAGTGAGTTGGAAGTGAGCCAGATAGTCATTTACCCCAAAGCCAACCGCGACGTGGAGAGTTACGTAACCCGCGAGTTGAACGAGTTTAAGCGCCAGGTAGAAAGCGGCAGTAAAAGTTTTGAACAACTTGCCCGGCAATATACCGAAGACCCCGGAAGCAAGGAATCGGGCGGCCAGTACAGCCTAAACCGTAATGATAAAATTTGGGATCCTGCCTTTTTATCGGCTTCTTTTAAATTAAAAGAAGGACAGATATCGCCGGTAATTAAAAGTAAGTTTGGTTTGCACATCATTCAACTGGTAAGCCGCTCGGGCGATGATGCTATTGTGCGCCATATACTAAAAATACCACCGGTAACCGATGCTGAAATAAAAGACGCGTTAATAAAAATGGATTCTGTGCGGGCAAAAATTGTTGCCAGCACGGTAGGCTTTGGTGAGGCAGTAAATAAATTTAGCGAGGATGAGGGCAGTAAATTTAACGGCGGCCAGATACAGGCCCGCGACGGATCGAACTTTGTAACCATTGACCAAATGGACAAAGACATGGTGTTGGCATTAAAAGATATGAAGGTGGGCGATGTTTCGCAGCCGGTAGCCTACACCGACGAGCGTGGTAAAAAAGCAGTACGCATTATTAACTTAAAAAGCCGTACCGAACCACACCGCGAAAACATAAGAGACGACTACAGCAAAGTAGCGGCGTTAGCCCTGGAGGAAAAAAAGAATGCTACGCTTGAAAAATGGTTTAAAGATCATATTCCTACGTTTTATGTACTGATTGACAAGGAATTTCAAAACTGCGAAAGCGTAAAAGAATGGGTAAAATCAATTGTTAACAACTAATTGAAATTTTTTTAAATATTGAAATCCCGGTATTATCCGGGATTTTGTTGTTTTACAAAGTAACTATGATTTAGTACCATGAATTATGATGGGCAGTTGTTATATGCAGCAGCATATTGTTTCAAACTTTTACAATAGAAAGTTATTGCTGCCAATGTTTCTTTTATTTGCAATTCAATAGATAGTATGAAGGGAAAGATAATCATCATAACCGCTCCGTCGGGCGCCGGCAAAACCAGCATAACGCGGTACCTGTTGCATAAATATCCACAGCTTGCTTTCTCGGTTTCGGCCGCTACCCGCCAGCCTAGGGGGCCAGAGCAAAATGGGGTGGATTATTATTTTATGAACGAGCAGGAGTTTCATGAAAAGATTTACAACAAGGAATTTATGGAGTGGGAAATGGTGTACGAAGGAAAGTATTATGGAACATTGAAAAGCGAAATGGAGCGCCTTTGGAAACAAAATAAGGTGGCAATGCTGGATATTGATATTAAAGGTGCTATACATGTACAGAAACAGTATCCCGAAAACTCCATTAGTATTTTTATTGAGCCACCATCGGTAGACGAACTGAAAAAACGGCTGCAGGGCCGGGGGGTAGATGATGATGAAACCATTGCCACCCGTATCAACAAGGCCAATTACGAACTATCGTTCAAACACTCGTTCGACCAGGTGATTATAAACGACGATTTTGATAAGGCTTGCGCCGAAACAGAGAAAATAATCCTTGAATTTTTAGCCCGGTAGGCCGATTGCCATTAAAGAAATAATAACAAACACTATGACCAAAGTATACGGCATTCCAAACTGCAATACAGTAAAAAAAGCCATTGATTGGTTAAACGAACATCAACTTCCATTTGAGTTTTACAACTATAAAAAGAAAGCAATTACGGCTGCCAAACTACAGGAATGGAGCAAACAGTTTGGATGGGAAAACCTCGTAAACAAAGCCGGCACCACCTATAAAAAGTTACAGTGCGAAGAGAAAGCCACCATTACAAACGAAACCGCTGCAATAGAATTGATGATACGGCAAAATAGCGTGATAAAACGCCCAATTGAAGAAAGTGGTACTAAACGGTTGAAAGGTTTTAACGAAGAAGAATACGCCGAAATGTTGCTTAAAAAGTAATGTTTAACGGAACTATTGTGACTTCAAAACTTCAGGTGCCTTCACCCACCGAAGTATATTTTTCATATGTCAACTTAAATCCCTCGCACCATTTTGTTTCGGGGTCAATTACCCAATATTCCTTTACGCCCGATTGTTCGTACACCAATTTTTTTTCAGTCAAATCTGTTTTCCTGTTTCCTTTCAATAATACTTCAATCACGAGGTCAGGTGAACCTGCAATGCCTTTGTTCCAGTTGATGATCGGGAGGTTATTGTTGGCCACAAACACAATATCGGGCTGAAAAACGTTTGTATTACTAAGAAACACATCAATTGGTAGAAAAAAATAATTTTCCCAATTTACGCTCTTTAACATAGCTGCGTAGCTGGGCAAAAACATCGTCAACAACCTGTTGATGATAAGGCGTAGGAGCAGGTGACATAACAATGGCATCATTTATTAATTGACATAATGTTTCTTCCGGCATCTGTTCAAATGCTTCCAACCCCGTTCTTGGCGGCTTCACATACTTTTCTACAAGTATTTCCATAACTCAAAGTTTAAAAATTGATTGCCAGGTTTAGTAAGGCAATACTAAAATATACTGTGCTTTCACCCAAAGAAATGAATCCATCTTCCTTCAACTCAAATCATTCGCACCATTTTGTTTCGGGGTCAATTACCCAATATTCCTTTACACCGGCCTTTTAATACACTGCTTTTTTTGTGACCAGGTCATATTTTCTATCCTCCGATAATAGCTCAATCACCATGTCAGGAGCGCCAAATACCCCACGTTTCTTTAAAATACTCTGTCTTTTATTTGAAACAAATATGATATCGGATTGGTAAACATTTGTCTGATTCATATATACATCAATAGGAGTAAACATTACCATACCCACCTTGTATTCCTTTACATAATTGTACAATGTGATAGCGATTATTATTTTTATCTGCGCATGCGGTGCAAGAAGTGTAGGCGACATAATGATAGCATCATTTATCAATTGGCAACGCGTTCCTTCGGGCAATAACTCAAATGCCTGCAGGCCGGTGCGGTGGGTGTACCAAACTTTTTATACAAGTAATTTACGCATTATTTGGCACTCACTTTAAATACCTTATTTTTAAACCGTAACTAAAAATTGCTTCCATGTCGTTCAAAAACAAAACGGTTTTTATTACCGGTGCCAGCCGCGGAATAGGTAAAGCCATTGCTCTTAAACTGGCTTCTGATGGCGCCAACATAGTGGTTGCTGCTAAAAGCGTTACCGAAAATCCAAAATTAGGCGGCACCATATATTCGGCTGCCGAAGAAGTAGAAAAAGCTGGTGGCAAAGCCCTTGCCGTACAATGCGATATAAGAGACGAAAGCCAGATAGCCGATGCGGTAAACAAGGCGGTGGCAACGTTTGGTGGTATCGATATCCTTATTAACAACGCCTCGGCCATATCGCTTACCAGCACCGAACAAACCGAACCCAAACGGTTTGACCTCATGCACGACATTAACGTACGGGGAACTTTTTTTATGAGCCGTGCATGCATTCCCTTTCTCCGCAAATCAACCAACGCCCATATCCTTACCCTATCACCACCCATTAACCTGGCGGCCAAATGGCTGGGGCCGCATGTGGCCTACACCATGAGCAAATACAATATGACCATGATTGCCATGGGCTTAGCGGCCGAGTTAAAAAAAGATGGCATAGCAGCCAACGCCCTGTGGCCCAAAACTACCATTGCCACCGCTGCAGTAATGAATTTATTAGGTGGCGATGCCCTTATGAAAATGAGCCGTACCACTCAAATCATAGCCGATGCTGCTTATTATATTTTGCAACGGCCATCGGCCAATTGCACTGGTAATACTTTTATTGACGAAGAAGTGTTGGCCCGGGAAGGCATTACCGACCTTGCCAAATATTCGGTTACGCCCGGCGGGCAGTTGTATCCTGATTTGTTTATTTAGCAAATTATTCAGCTTTGCTCCCAATATAAAATATGGCTGCGCAATAGCCTATTGACACAATAAATGAAACAATCGCACTATCAATATAATTACCTGACTGCAACAGGCCAGCCACTAATGATAAGATTGTTAAACTTACATAGCAAAATCCTCCATAATAACAGTTTAATTTAACCTGCACATTTTTTAAGATGGAAGTTGCAATAGCTATGTTTACAAACGCGGCAAAGTACACAATCGCGATACCCAAATCTATAAATGATGAAAATATTGCAGCTACATCTTTTGCACGAAGAATATAGTAGAGGCCAGAACAAAATAAGGTAATGGCAAAAGTTTGTAAAGCCAATCGCCTAATTACATTATTCTCCATAAAGTATTAAAATTTGATAGAGTTTTCATCCTCCATCTTCTCCGGCCTCATCTGCGGAAATAACAACACATCCTGAATGGATGCCTGGTTGGTCATTAACATACACAACCTGTCAATACCAATGCCAATGCCGCTGGTGGGCGGCATACCATATTCCAGCGCACGCAAAAAGTCGTAGTCTATAAACATAGCCTCATCATCGCCACGCTCCATTAGTTTAGCCTGCTCTTCAAAACGTTCGCGCTGGTCAATAGGGTCGTTTAGCTCGGTGTAGGCATTGGCTATTTCCTTGCCATTAACCATTAGCTCAAAACGCTCTACAAGTCCTGGTTTGCTGCGGTGCTTTTTGGTTAGCGGGCTCATCTCAACCGGGTAGTCAATTACAAAAGTGGGCTGTATAAATTTACCTTCGCACTTTTCGCTAAACAATTCATCTATCAGTTTGCCTTTGCCCATGCTGGCTTCTACATGTATGTTCAGTTGCCTGCACACCTGCCTCAGGCCGTCCTCGTCCATGGCGCTTACATCAATACCGGTTTCGGCGGTAATAGCATCGTGTATGCTAATGCGTGGGTAGGGTGCTTTAAAATTAATTTCTTTGTCGCCTACCGTTACTTTGGTGGTGCCGTTGGTAGCTAAGGCTACCTGCTCCATCAATTGCTCGGTAATGGCCATCATCCAATCATAGTCTTTGTAAGCGGTATAAAACTCCAGCACAGTAAACTCGGGGTTGTGGGTGCGGTCCATACCCTCGTTGCGAAAGTTGCGGCTAAACTCGTACACCCAATCAAAGCCGCCAACAATCAGCCTTTTTAAATACAGCTCGTTGGCTATGCGCATATAAAACGGTACATCCAGGGCATTGTGGTGCGTAATAAATGGTTTGGCGGCTGCACCACCCGGTATGCTTTGCAGTACCGGCGTATCTACTTCCAAAGCTCCCCGCTCATTCAAAAATTCGCGGATGGCATTCATTAGTTTGGTACGCTTTAAAAACACTTCTTTTACAGTGGGGTTAACCACCAAATCAGCATACCGCTGGCGATACCTGAACTCGGGGTCAGTAACCGCATCGTAGGTTTGGCCATCGGCTTCCTTTACAATCGGCAAAGGCTTTAACGATTTTGCCAGTAGCGTTAGTTCGCTTACATGCACCGAAGTTTCGCCGGTTTTGGTGGTAAACACATACCCTTTCACCCCAATAATGTCGCCAATATCCAGCAGCTTTTTCCAAAGCTGGTCGTACAGGGTTTTATCATCGCCGGGGCATATCTCATCTCGTTTTACGTATAGTTGAATTTTGCCCGTACTATCCTGCAATACGGCAAAACTTGCTTTGCCCATATCGCGTACACTCATTATGCGGCCGGCAAGGCACACCTCAGCAAAATCAGCCTTATTTTCCTCGCCTTTGTACTGCTGTTTTATGGTAGCTGCATGGCTGTTTACAGGGTACAATGCTGCAGGAAACGGGTCTATGCCCAGCTTCTGCAATTCGGTTAATTTCTCCCGCCTAATCAACTCCTGCTCACTTAAATGTATGCTCATAATGGTACTTTTTTTGAGATGGCAAAAGTAACGGTTGACAGGCAAATTAGTATTGGTTTTGTAACCGATGCCCATTGGTTTGCCGCACAATAATGCTTACTGTTTATTTGCCGGGTTCAAAAAAAAGTAGTGAATTTGATTGTAATTATTTTTTTGGGCCGGGCAATTGGTTTTGTGAAGGGCATTGTTGCAGCTTGTCTCCATAGTCATAGAGATTGCACAGCGTATACGGCAGTGCTTGTAGCATCATTATAAAACAATTGGTAAAAGCAAACCATTATTGATGCATCTTTAAAAACAATAGTATTTTACAGGCGTATGGATTTTAGCAACAATATTGTGCAGGTACAAGATATACCCGCCATTGAAGAGGTAACTTTTAGACCGTTGGAGGACAACTACCTGCTGGCGGTTCGCATAGCTTTTGGTATAAATTTTTTGCTGTTTGGTGCGGCCCTTACCGCGGGCTTTGTGTTTATTACCAAACTACAAATACCATGGTTAATGTACGTGGCAGGCGGCCTGTTTGCTGGCTTGTCGTTGCTTATTTGGGTGGGCAACAACCTTAATTATCGCTACAGCGGTTATGCCCTACGGCAAAAAGATGTACTATACCGGAGTGGCTGGTTTGTTCATAAAACAAATGTGCTGCCCATTAACCGCATACAGCACATTAGCGTGCAGTCGGGCCCCATTGAGCGGCGTTTTGGGCTGGCTTCGGTATCTATATTTACAGCCGGTGGCAGCAGTGCCGATTTTACTATAAAAGGTATTACCGACAAAACCGCCAACCAGGTAAAAGACTGGCTGAGCGAACTAATAAAAACCGGGACGGATGAAGCATGATACTCCCGATTTTTCGGTGCCGCAGCGGCAATCGGCGGCAGCTATTGTAATACTAATTGCAAAATCGGGCGTGCAGATAGCCAAAAGTCTTTGGCCAATTTTGCTGGTAACCTTATTGCGTAGCAAAAAGGGTAGCTCGCCCGATAAATACCTGTACATAGTTATAGGTTTTGCAGCACTAAGTGTAGGGTACGCCATTATTCGTTTTTTATTTTACCGGTACTACATACAAAACAACAGCCTGGTAATACAAACTGGCTGGCTACAGAAAAAAACCCTGAGTATTCCGCTACAAAGTATACAGGCAGTACACCTTGAGCAAAATTTATGGCAACAGGCCTTTGGCGTTAGCAAAGTAACGTTTGACAGTGCCGGTACCGAAAAAGTGGAGGCCAAAATGGAGGCAATAAATGTTTATACCGCCGAGCAATTAAAGCAGGTGTTGCTACAATATAAAATTACTACCGATACTGCCGAAGGTAGGGATGCCGCCCGCCCGCCCGTACAATACAACCTTACTATAGGCGACCTGCTTAAACTTAGCCTGAGCGCCAACCACCTTGAGGCGTTTTTAATTTTATTTGTCCTGAGCATAAATATTTTAGACGACTTACGTAAGGCGTTTGAATTTGACGGGTGGGGCTGGATGGAAAGTATTTTTGGCGATATGAAGGACAATATGGTAGCCCTGTTTAGTGTGGTCATATTGTTGGTGGCAGTGGTTTCGGTAGGTTTTTCGGTAATAAGGGTGTTTATAAAATATTATGATTTTAAAATGGACAGTGGTGGCCACCAATGGCGGGTAAGTTTTGGACTGTTTAACCGGCAGCAGCGCATTATACCTATTCCTAAAATTCAATTGTTTAGCTGGCATGCCAATTATGTGCGCCGCAAAATAAATTTTTGGATGCTTGACCTAAAAACGCTTGGCGACGAAAAAGTGCAACCTAAACAACGGTTAAAAATACCGCTGACCGGTTTTCAGTCGGCCGTAAATATTGCGGCTTCGTACCAGCAAAGCCCCGTGTTTGACCCCGCGCAGGGTGCGGGTATTGAACCGGCGTATTGGCAACGCCGCACATTAATGGTATCGCTGCCTGTTACTATTTTTGTTGCGGCCTTTGCCGCTGTTTGGCTGCAATGGCAGGCATTATGGCTACTGGCACTATTGCCGGTTTGGGCATTACAAAATTTTATGAGGTACCAAAATTTTAAATGGTTTGCCAACCACGAGGGGGTGCAGTTACACAAGGGCCTGTGGGGGCGGGAGTATAAACTGTTGGTATGGAAAAAAATACAACAGGTTAGCTATGCCCAAAGCCCTTACCAGCGAAGGCACCAGTTGGCCACCCTACAGTTTACCACCGCTGCCGGGGCAGTAACCCTGCCTTATTTGCCACTGGAGGTTTGCCGCCGAATGGTTAACGGTGTACTGTATACGGTAGAAAGCGCCAATGAAAAGTGGATGTGATAAAAGATGATGATGATATATTATTTGAAAGATGTTGTAATGAGTGAAAGGTAAATAGCGGGTTGTGACTAATTACCTCACCTAAAAGGGCTTACTCAATATTCACTACTGACAACTCACATCTATTTTAACACTATTAATTGCACACTTTTACTTTTAAGGCTGCCATGGGCCCACCATTGTTAATGTTATACTTCTTAAATTTCGTCCACCTAAAGCCAAGACGTTGTGTAAAACCTACCACAACAGTATCCAACATTCCATACAGGCTGTATCCATATTTTTCAACTACTTGGCTGCCATTCTTAAATTTTAATTGGTAACCTTTAGATGAGCTAATATAGGTAAATGAAAAACTTACTACCGCCCCATTTTCGGGTATCATTAGCTGGTAAGATGATATATCGAAAGTTTGCCAACCAAATTTCTCTGGGGTAATAATGATCGGTTCATAAGTAATTTCGTCGCCGGGCATACCGGTTGTTTGGTTAAACTGGTAAAGGCGTATAGCAATGGGAATGTTGGGATCATCGTTTTTGTAAAACTGTTTTATGCCAAATGAAATTTGGCTGGCAATAGCTGGTTTATTGGTTACGTTGGGCAAAAATACAGCCCACATATAGTTATCGATGTTATTAGAATAGCCGAAATAATAGGTCGGTTTTCTTTTTTTATATCCCAAAGTTGCATAAGTGGCATTAATGCAGGCAGTTAGTAAGACGTCCTCCATTTTTGCCAACAAGGGAATCAAAAAAACCGAGTCCTCTTTAAATTGTAGAATAGTGGTGGTTTTAAAACCAACATGACTAATTTGTATCGCGTAAAATTTGTACATACTATCGGGTACAAGTACCACACCAAGTGAGTCGGCATAGGTTCCCCATTTTTTTTCAAAACATTCAGCAGATGCAAAGGGTATGGGTAAACCGGTATTGGCACAAACCACCACTAATTTTTGCTGTGCAACGGCACATTGATAGGCAAATAAAAATGTGAACAGCCACACAACGCTTTTAAACATTTGCCTCTTTTTTTGTAAGTTTACGCTTATCCTTAACCCTTTCAAACTGGGTTTCGTAATCGTTCCGTATGGTGCCCATCCAACGGTCCCACCATAAAAAGTATAGGCCATAATTGCCTTTAAAAAACTGGTGGTGCTGGTTGTGGTTTACAGAGGTGTTTATGTATTTGCCCAGCCAGTGACGGCTAAAGTTTTTAGGGTATAACTCCCACCCCAAATGGCCATACACATTGTACACCATCATAACCAAAAAAAACGCAAACAAATGCCAGAAATGTATGGGCATAATCATTACCAGTACCAGCACTATGCCTACTTCTACCAATGCCTCCAGCGGTTGAAAGGCAAAGGCAGCCCAGGGGCTTGGGTTGGTGCTTTTATGATGCACCACATGCAACAACTTAAACAATGTTGGATGGTGCATCAGGCGGTGCATCCAGTAAAAATAAGTGTCGTGTATAAAAAAAATTACCGGAAAGGCCAGCCAAAAGTATAGCCACCCATGCTGCGAAACATCCTTATAAAACTGTGTGTATTGCCTAAAAGAGGTTTGTAATATAAGCGCAGTAAAAACAGTGAAGATAAGTATAGAGGAAAGTGAGTAAACGATTTCCCGCTGGTAATCGCTAAACTTTGGAAACCGGGGTTGTATTTTTTTGTAAGCTATCTTTTTTCCGGCCAGTGTATACCAAACTAAAAAAGCCAGCCCGGCAATGATGAAATACCGTAGCGATATTACCATCAGCAGTTTATACCGGGTATCGGCAACACCCATAACTTTAAAATTTTAATAAACAACCGGCGTTAGCGGTACCTGCCATGCTTCGGTAACTTTTTACTGCTGTAGCAATTGAGCCGCATAGCAGTAAACCTCGGCAGTCAGTTCGTCGTTTTGCAGCGAATAATATTGAAATATATTTTTCAATCGTTCGTTGTAAAAGGCCGCATCAACCAACGGAATAGAAGCAAGGCCTGCCAGTTGGCTTAACTGTTCGGGTAAAAAAAAGTTACTTTTTACAATGGCTGGTGGTAAATCAGCTATCTCCATAACCAAATATACAAACAGACGTGTGTTGCTAGAAACGGTTTAGCGGCAAAAGGTTTTTTAACAGCATTTTGGCTATAATTGCTTCTAAACGTTACATTAACTGGGTAGAAAAAGCCAGTTCATTAAGGATCGCCTCCCGCCACACATCATATCCCTGCTCGTTAAGGTGTAGGTCATCGGCTTCAAAAAAACGTTTTTGAGGATGTCCTTTTTCGTCCAGCATACTGTCGTAGGTATTTATAAAAAAGTCGTTGCCGCCCGATAGTTTAATTTGATTGCTTATTAACAGGTTGGTTTGCTTTATACGCTCAATAATTTTAAAGCGTAAAAGGCTTGGTTTAATGGATATATAGTAAAACGGAATATCGCCGTAGTGTTGCCTTACTTTATTTTTTAATTGCAGGTATAACGACAATACCTGATGTGCGCTGGCGCCATCGCCCAAATCGTTATCGCCTGCATACAATAAAAATCGTTGTGGTTTTTTAACAGGCGTTACTATACGTTCAAAAAACTCAAGGCAGGCAGTCAGTGTAGAACCGCCAAAACCAAGGTTTACAGGTTTAAATTCGCTAAAATCTGCATCAATATCGGGCCATAACGTAAAGGTGGAACTACCGTAAAAAACCGTTTCAGGTTCATAGATACACGCTTCTCGTTTTGCTATCGCTGCCTTTACATCTGATTCGTACCAATTCATATTTTTCCTTCTTTACGTGCCTCTGTTTGTACTTAAAAGGCTTTCAATTATTAACTATTTTATGGTGTGTTTAGCAAGGTTTAATCGATTAACAAAACAACAAAGTACGTTATTCTACTTAATTAATGGTACAACACTTACTTCATTAATTATGCCGTAACCTGCCAGTGGTGCCTTGTGTTGCCGCATTTTTGTCATTTAACCAGCGTTTGCCAAATTTTTGCCACTTGTAAAGTTTTTTTATACTCCAAAGTGGCAAGTACAAATCAACTATTTAGTTTAATGTTTTTTTTTGCTGGCATCAAATTGTATCGCCTAACAAAAACCCCTTACCCATTTAACCATTACCTTTCAAATCATTAGATATAAAATAGCGTGGTTTTGGTTGCACAAATGATTTACGATTAATTCATTCAAAATTGTAACCTCTTAAAAAAATCTGGTAAAAATTAATCTTCATAACAACCACTCATTTTTGGCTTGTGTAGGTTTATTACTGCGTAATGCAACCATAAAAGTTTTTGCAATAAAATACCATGGTACAAATTTTTAATAAAATCAACTGATTTATGACCATCACAATATATCCCGGTAATCCCTACCCGCTTGGCGCAACATACGACGGCGAAGGAGTAAATTTTGCCATCTATTCCGAAAACGCCAACGGTGTAGACCTGTGCTTTTTTGAAGATGTAAAAAGCCAGGTAGAGTCAGTAAAAGTAAGAATGCGCGAACGGTCGCACTATGTATGGCATACCTATGTGCCCGGTATAAAGCCAGGGCAATTGTATGGTTACCGGGTATATGGCCCATACGAACCTCACAATGGCCACCGCTTTAACGAGCATAAATTATTATTAGATCCTTATGCCAAGGCCATTTCGGGTACTATCGATTGGCACGATTCGCTTTTTGGTTACATTATTGGCGACCCCGCTGCCGATGCAACCTTTAGCGATATTGACAGCGCCCCCTATATTCCTAAGGCGGTAGTAACCGATCATTACTTTGACTGGGAAGACGATGCCCTGCCCAAAGTACCCTACCACAAAACCATCATTTACGAAATTCATTTAAAGGGGTTTACTAAAACGCACCCCGAAATACCCGAGGAAATAAGAGGAACCTACCTGGCACTGGCACACCCGGTAGCCATAAAATACCTGTTAGACCTTGGGGTAACTGCCGTGGAACTGATGCCGGTACACCACTTTATAATGGATAGGCACCTGCGCGATAACAACCTTACTAACTATTGGGGGTACAATACCATTGGCTTTTTTGCCCCCGATGTGCGCTACAGCCAAAATATCCACCTGGGCGACCAGGTAAAGGAATTTAAAGAAATGGTGAAGGCATTGCACAAAGCGGGTATTGAGATTATTTTAGATGTCGTGTACAACCACACCGGCGAGGGCAATCAAATGGGCCCCACCGTTTCGTTCAGGGGTATTGACAATGCAGCTTACTATCGCCTTACCGGCAATAGAAGGTATTATATGGACTACACAGGTACCGGCAATACGCTTAATGCAATGATGCCCAATGTACTTAGGCTTATTATGGACAGCCTGCGCTACTGGATAATAGAAATGCATGTGGATGGCTTTAGGTTTGACCTTGCCGCCACATTGGCAAGGGAGCTTCACGAGGTAGATAAGCTCGGCTCCTTCTTTGACATTGTACACCAGGACCCTGTGATATCGCAGGTAAAACTAATAGCCGAACCATGGGATATTGGCGAGGGTGGCTACCAGGTAGGCAAGTTTCCGCGCGGATGGGCCGAGTGGAACGGCAAGTACCGCGACTGTATAAGAGATTTTTGGCGTGGCGCCGAAAGTGGCGTAGGCGAGTTTGCTTTAAGATTTACCGGCAGCCCCGACCTTTACCAGGACGATAGCCGACACCCCACAGCCAGCATCAATTTTGTAACGGCACACGATGGGTTTACCCTAAACGACATGGTGTCGTACAACAACAAACACAACAACGCCAATAAAGAGCATAATAAAGATGGTGAAAACCACAACCGCTCGTGGAACATGGGTGCCGAAGGTCCAACGGATAACGTTGCCATCAATGCATTGCGAAAAAAACAAAAAAAGAACTTCTTAATGACCCTCTTCCTGTCGCAGGGGGTGCCTATGCTGGTGGCGGGCGACGAGTTTGGCCGTACCCAACACGGCAACAACAATGCCTATTGCCAGGACAATCAAATATCGTGGCTCAACTGGCAAACTGCCGACCAGGAGTTGCTTGCTTTTACCCGTAAGCTTATCCATTTTAGAAAAATACACCCTGTTTTTAGGCGGCGTAACTGGTTTCAGGGGTTGCCTGTTAAAGGTGCAGGCGTGCAGGATATTGCCTGGTTTTTACCCAATGGTAACGAACTTACTGACAAGCATTGGCGCGAGGATTTTGCAAAGTCGCTGGCTGTTTACCTTAACGGGCATGGCATACATGCCCTTGGGCCAAAGGGCGAAAAAATAACCGACGATACATTCTATATTATTTTTAACGCCTACCATGACACCCTTGAGTACTCGTTGCCGGCCCGCAAATATGGCAAAAAGTGGATGGTGGAAATTGATACCAGCGAAAAGCAGCACAGCACTAACGGAACTTATAAATGCCGCGAAAAAATTATGGTAGAAGGGCGCTCAGTTATTCTGCTAAAACAAATTAGTGCAAAAAATGAAAGTGAACCAATTGTTTGATTTTCCGGTGGGCGTTCATTTTAACCAAAATGAAACGACCAATATATTATTGTGGGCCCCTAAGGCCCAACAGGTTAATTTGTTTGTACCCGGCACCAATAAAAAAATTATGCTGCAACACCAGGGCTTTGGTTATTGGTGGGCAGATACAAACGAGGTGAAGGAAAACGACCTGTACCAGTTTGAGGTAGATGGTAGTGGCCAGTTTTACCCTGACCCCGCATCGCGGTTTCAACCGCAGGGCGTACATGGTCCGTCAATGGCTATTGATGTTGCCAAATACGCTGTGGACAACACCCAATGGCAAAATATTGATCTGAATAAATACATCATTTACGAATTGCACACGGGTACTTTTAGCCCTGCCGGTACGTTTGATGGCATTATAGAAAAATTGCCTCATTTAAAAGATTTGGGCATAACCGCCATTGAAATTATGCCGGTAGCACAGTTTGCCGGCAACCGTAACTGGGGCTACGATGGTACTTTTCCCTTTGCCGTACAAAACTCCTATGGTGGCCCCGAAGGCCTGCACCGGCTGGTAAAAGCATGTCACCAACAGGGTATTGCTGTAATAATAGATGTGGTATATAATCACCTTGGCCCCGAGGGTAATTACCTTGATGTATTTGGGCATTATTTTACCAACAAGTACCTTACCCCCTGGGGCAGCGCCTTAAATTTTGACGATGCCTGGTGCGACGGCGTACGCGACTATTTTATTGAAAATGTGTTGATGTGGTTTAGGGATTACAAAATAGATGCGCTACGGTTAGATGCCGTGCATGCCATTAAAGACAATAGCCCGGTACATATTTTAAAAGAAATAAAACAACGGGTAGACAGGCTGATGGAAGCTACCTGTCAGCGGCATTATTTAATTGCCGAAATGGATTTGAACGATACCCGCTATATTAATGCTTTGCAAAAAGGTGGCTATGGTATGGATGCCCAGTGGGTAGATGAGTTTCACCATACGTTGCGGATAGCTGCCGGTGGCAAAACTACCGGGTATTACGAAGATTTTAATGGGCTGGAACACCTGGCCAAATCGTTGAACGACGCCTATGTGTTTGATGGTTTGTATTCGCACCACCGAAAAAAAATATTTGGGATAAAAGCTACCGACAACCCCGGGCAGCAGTTTGTGGTGTTTAGCCAAAACCACGACCAGGTAGGCAACCGTATGTTGGGCGAACGCACCAGCCAACTGTTAAGTTTTGAATTACAAAAAGTACTGGCCGCGGCAGTACTGTGCAGCCCATATTTACCCATGTTGTTTATGGGCGAAGAGTACGGCGAAACCAATCCCTTTTTATATTTTGTAAGCCACACCGATGCTGCATTGGCAAAGGCAGTAAGCAAAGGAAGGATGAAGGAGTTTGCATCGTTTCATGCACAGGGCGAAGCGCCCGACCCTAATGCCCCCGAAACATTTAAACAGTCAAAGTTGCAGTGGCAATTAATTATCAAAGAAAAACACGCAAAAATGCTGAGCTTTTATAAGGCATTGATTACGCTACGCAATACCCAACCGGCATTGTACAATTTAAACCGCCGCCAGGCAAATGCCTGGTGCAATAAAGCCAACAATACATTGGTTTTAAAAAGATGGTATGCAGAAGAGTTTATTTTTTGCATCTTCAATTTTTCAGACCAGCCACAAACTGAGGCCATAGGCAGCCATGGCAAAGATTGGCAGGTATTGCTCAACTCGGCCCATGCCCAATGGAATGGTTTAGCAAACGCCACAACCATTACTATTAAGGGTGGCCAGGTGCAACTTCAACCACACAGTATGGTAGTTTGCAAAGGCACTATGCTGTAAGCCTAAAAACAGCAATTATTTTCGGTGGCACTTCTTTTATATTATGCTAACGTTTAAAAAGCCGTTGCAACAGCGCACCACATTAAAGTAAAAAACGCAGTTAGTATGTATAACCCAAGGGCAACCTATCGTATTCAGTTTCATAAAAATTTTTCGTTCAATACATTTAAAAAAGTGTTGCCATACCTGCAACAATTGGGCGTATCAACTATATACGCTTCGCCGGTTTTTACATCGGTACCGGGCAGTATGCATGGGTACGATGGCATAAACGCAAACCAGGTAAACCCCGAAATAGGAACCCACGAACAACTTACCAAAATTACCACCGACCTGCGGCACCTCAATGTTGGCTGGCTACAGGATTTTGTACCCAACCACATGGCTTTTCACCCCGCCAACCAATGGTTAATGGATGTGCTTGAAAAAGGCGAAAGCTCCCTTTACGCGTCGTTTTTTGATGTGCCTTCAACAGGTAAAATCTTTTCAGGAAAAATAATGGTTCCCTTTTTAGGGGCACCATTACAGGAGGTAATTGATAAGGGCGAACTAAAACTGGCCTACAAGCAAAGCAAGCTGGTTTTTGATTATTTTGACAATCATTACCCTGTTAACCGCAGTACCTATGGCTACCTGCTACACAGCTTAACCTCGCAAAACAAGGCTATTGTTACCCTTTACCGGCAACTGGAACACCTTGCCAATGTAAACGACCCTATTGTGTACGCACCCGAATGGAGCGAGTGGTTGCTACAGTTTTCATCGCTTATGCGAAACGAAGGGGTTGCATCACTTATAAACGCACAATTGCAGCAGGTAAATGCCGACCCCGAAGCAATACTGCATTTAGCCGGTCAACAGCATTACCAGCTCAGCTTTTGGCAGCGTACCGATACTCGCATAAACTTTCGCAGGTTTTTTACCGTAAACGGGCTTATTGGCCTTAACGTGCATACCCCCATAGTTTTTGAACAATACCATGCTTTTTTAAAACAACTGGTAAACGAAGGCACCATTCAGGGTATAAGGCTCGATCATATTGACGGGTTATACGACCCCTCCACCTACCTTGACCAATTGCGCCAGCTTACCGGCGACGATACTTACATAGTGGTGGAAAAAATATTGGAACAGGGCGAAGAACTGCCTGATTCATGGCCATTGCAAGGCACTTCGGGGTACGATTATCTTGGCATCGTAAACAACGTTTTTACCAATATTGAAGCGCAACAAACGTTCAGTAGCTTTTACAACAACCTGGTAAACGATAATACCTCCCTTCATTTACAAATAAAGCAAAAAAAGGCGCTGATATTAATCGAA
>Ga0209181_10002379_pt1 | contig 30969 bp, 27 predicted proteins | sample MAT05_FD_187208 | JGI IMG/M metagenome (GOLD analysis project Ga0209181, IMG submission 187208) | Freshwater microbial communities from Lake Fryxell liftoff mats and glacier meltwater in Antarctica - MAT-05 (SPAdes) (version 2) | ecosystem: Environmental > Aquatic > Freshwater > Ice > Liftoff... | reverse complement strand
TGTCGCCGGGGACAGGGACGCTGCCGTGAAGCGGCGAGGCGGCGGGATGCACGAGGAGGTCCGGCACGGGAGCGGTGTAGCAGAAGCGGCGCGGCGTGGGGGGTCGGGCGATAGTCTTTGAGACTGGTGAAGTAGAGCTGGAGGGTCGGGCGTTCGGGCTGGAGACCACGGGGGTCCTGTTCCGGACTATCGGGATGGTGTCCAGGGCACGGGGGCCAGCTTCGAGCCGACCGAGTCGATGCCGCCGCCTGGGTGGTGTGGAGCGTCGAGGGTGAACCGCTCTTCCAGGGCACGATCCTGAGCACGGAGCTGATCCTCGACGGGTCCTTTTCGATCGCGCCGATCGCGTCGGGCGACCTCGTTACAACCTCGTTTGATACGAAGCCGCTGGGTGACCGCGACGTGATCACCGCGGTCGTTCGATCTCCAGGCGCGATCGATCGCGTGCAGCTCGTCCAGGTCGACGCCGCCGGCAACGAGAAAAAAGAGGGGGCCATCGACTTTGCCGCCGGGGGGCGGATCGATGGGCCGCTCAGCCTTCTCATGTCCGAGGCCACCGGCTCCGCCCTCGTCGCCTGGTCCGAGCTGCCCGCAGGAGCGACGAGGCCCCGGCTCCGGGTGGCTCGGGTGGACTGTGTCGCTCAGCCCTGACGCGGCGCCGCGCGACGCCGTCGATCTTCGAGAAGACGGGGGAAACGTTGCCCCCGCGCCTTTGAGGCCAGCTCTCTCGCCCGTCGGGCGCTACCTTTTGTTAGCGTTGCGCCGGATGCATCGGCACGGGCCAGGGTCGCGCTCCGTGGAGCGACGAAACCGGAGCGCGGCGCGGTGTCGGCAGGAGGCGATCAGATGAAAGATTTCGATGTCCGCGTCACGTGGAAGGGCAAGAAAGCGAAGATGACCCTCCGAGAGGAAGAGGAGGAAGTCAACGGCTACATCGACGGCAAAACGCTCGTCCTGACCCTCGAGGTCGACGACAGCGAGGATGAGCCCTCGACGGAAGAGACGTTCCACCACGACGATCTCGAGGTCGACGAAGATCTCGTGAACGACAAGGTCCTCGAGGCGCTCGCTGCCGAGGAGGACGACGACGAGGACGACGAGGACGAGGACGACGAAGACGAGGAGGAGGACGAGGACGATGACGAGGACGACGAGGACGAGGACGACGACGAGGAGGACGAAGGCGAGGGCGAAGAGGTCAAGGAAAAGGTCAAGTAGGACACGGCCCACGGCAAGGCGATCAAGAACGCCGAGCGCAAGGGGTGCCGACGCTCCACACCTTTCACGCTCCCCAGCCCGGCGTGATCCTCGAGGAGAAGGCGGCGGACGTCGCGCGCGCCGCCGCCGGATTTCCCCTTCAAGCGAGGATTGAGTCCCCCTCCCCGCTCCCGTATGCCGTCGCCAATGCACCCGCGCGGTCTTGTCCTGCTCCCGCTCCTCGCCGCTTGCTCCTCCACGCCCGCGCCGACAGAGCCCGCGCCCGCGGCTCCGTCGGCCGCTGCCGCTCCGGCGATCGCCGAGGCGACCGCGGCGCCTGTGGCGAGCGCCGCGCCCGTGGAGAGCGTCGCGAGCGCCGCGCCCGCCCCGCCGCTGGCCGCGCCGGACCCGCTGCCCCTCACCGCCGCCGAGCAGAAAGACACCCAGCGCCTCTGCAAACCGCTGATGAACGCCATGGCGAAGGCCAAGGCCAAGGCCGGTGATCAATCTCCGCTCGAGGCGCTGCAAACGGCGCTCGCCAAGCCTCCGTCGTCAATGAAGCCGGCCGATGTCGAGCGGTGCCGCGATCTCCTCGGCCGCGGGATCCGCGGCTACGTCGCCGCCGCGCGCGAGGTCGAAGCGAAGGTCGTCCTCGGGCAGATCGCGCTCCGCGCCGTCGGTGCTTACCGGGAGACAGGGAAGCTTTGCCCCGACGCGCCGAAGGTCCCCGCCGATCGCGCGCTCGTCGCCAAAGGGCCTTACGAATCGACAGCAGCCGACTGGAGCTCTCCCGGCTGGGCGTGCCTCCACTTCAACTTCGAGGGCCAGCCCCAGCGCTTCCAGTACGAGATGCGCGCCGACGCCGACGGCAAGGGCTTCGAGCTCCTCGCCCACGGCGTCCCGGGCGACAATGGTCGCTTTGTCACCCTCGTTCAGCGGGGAAAGATCAGCGACAAGGGGGTCGAGATCGGCGGCGTCGAGCGGCGCTGAGCGGCGTCAGATCGAGCCTGACGCCTCGCGCTCAGCCGACTGACTTGAGGACCCAGACGCCGTCTTCGGCCTGCTCGCGGCGGAGCGGGCCCGTCTCCGTCACGCGCGCCGAGCGGCTGCGGCGCGAGGGCTGGTGGAGCCGGGCGCCGTCGAGCATCGCCTCGCAGAGGCGGCCGAAATCGTAGCCGGCGCCCGCGGCGATCTTGGGGAGCAAGCTGGTCTCGGTCATCCCGGGCAGGGTGTTGACCTCGAGCACGTACTCGTTCTCGCTGCTCGTCACGAGCAGATCGACGCGCGCGGCGCCGGTGCAGCCGAGGGCGCGGACGGCGCGGTCGGCGAGGTTGAGCACGCCGCGGTAGCGCGTGGGCGGGAGGCGCGCCGGCATGAAGTACTCGGTCATCCCCGGCGTGTACTTCGCTTCGTAGTCGTAGATGCCGCCCTTCGGCACGATCTCGATCGCGCCGAGGACGCGGCCGTCGAGCACGGCGACGTTGACCTCGGTACCCGCGATGAAGCGCTCGACGAGCGCCGCGTCGTCATGAACGAACGCCGCGTCGAGCGCGCGGGCGAGCTCGGGGAGGTTGTGGGCCTTGGTGATGCCGAGGCTCGATCCTTCGCCGCGCGGCTTGACGATCACCGGGAAGCCGAACGAGCCGTGGATGGCCTCGAGGTCGGCCATGTCCTGGTTCTCGTCCACGGTGTAGTACGCGGGCGTGGGGACGTTGTGGAGGCGGAACATCTCCTTCGCCTTGAGCTTGTCCATCGCGAGGGCGCTCGCGAGCACGCTCGACCCCGTGTACGGGATCCGCAGGAGCTCGAGCAGGCCCTGGACGCAGCCGTCCTCGCCGAGGCGACCGTGGAGCGCGAGGAACGCGACGTCGAGCTGCGCGTGCTGGAGCGTCTGGCCGATCTCGGCGCCGAAGCCGTCGCCGAGCGCGAGGCGCACCACGTCATGCCCGCGCGCCTCGAGCGCCTTCGCCACCGCGGCGCCGGAGCGGAGCGAGACCTCTCGCTCGCCTGACGAGCCGCCCATCACGACGCCCACTCGCCGCCGACGCGCGCCGCTCATCGTGACGCGGAGATCCGAATGCCGCTTGTTCATCGCCAATCCTCCGTCGCAGGGCACAGCCCCGCACCGCGGGGATCGGCTGAAGCGATCCCGCGCCTTGTTCGACGCTTTCGCAAGAAGCAAACCGGGAGCGCGTCCCGGCGCGGTTCAAGCGAAAGCTCGGCTTACGGAGGGCGGAAACGAAGGGCCGAGGACGCGCTTCGTGTCCGGCCACCCACGGTGGGCCGTCACGTAGGACCGGGTATCAAGCCGCGACGAAGAGGTCAACAAAACGGACGCCGACGAGGGCTCCGAAATCCGCTCTACGTAACCTCGACCAGCACCGCGGTGATGTTGTCGCGCCCGCCGCGCCCGTTGGCGACGTCGATGAAGCGATCGACCGCGACCTCGCCGCCGAGCCCGGCGATGGAGGCGACCTCGTCGAGCTCGAGGTAGCCGTGGAGCCCGTCGGAGCAGAGCAGGTAGCGATCGCCGGCCTCGATCTCCAGGACCGAGGTGTCGACCTCCACGTAGTCGCGGTTGCCGACGGCGCGGGTGATCACGTTGCGGTGCGGCGACGTCTTCGCCTCGTCGGCGGAGATGATGCCCTGCTTCATTTGCCAGGCGATAAGCGTGTGGTCTTCGGTGATCTGCTCGGCCGTCGTGCCGCGGATCTTGTAGATGCGGCTGTCGCCCACCTGCCCCGTGACGAGGGAGCGGCCGACGAAGAGCGCGGAGCTGATCGTCGTCCCCATGCCGCTCTTGTCGCGGTCGACCTCGCCGATGGCGAAGAGCATGTAGGTGGCCGCCTGGATCGCGCCTTCGAGCAGCCGGCAGGCGCGGACCTCGTCGATGGTGGCGCCGGCCTGGCTCAGCCCGCGCTTGACCATGCCGTGGATGGTGTCGACGGCCTCGGAGCTCGCGACTTCCCCGGCCGCATGCCCGCCCATTCCGTCAGCGACGACGTAGAGGGAAAGCGTATCGTCCCGGAACATCGCGTCTTCGTTGGCGCGCCGATGGCGACCAACGTCCGTGCGACCAAATGATCGAAGTATGAGAGGCCGTGCCATCCCTGCGTTGTCCGAGAGCCGAGGTCGAGCGGTGAAGATCCTGCAAAACTATGCGGTTCGCGGGCTTTTGTCCATCGCGGAAACCTGGACGGGGTGACCGCCCCGACGCCGCCCGGGTCGATCGCTCCGGGGGAACGTTCGAAAGAGGCGTGCTGGCGGGGGTATGGTTTCGAGGGCGGGAGGGCTAGACTCCACTCTCCGATGGCGGCACGCAGCTTCAACATCCCGGTCACCAACATCGACGGCCTCGTCCGGCCTCTCGCCGCGATCCGGAGCGACGTACCGACGCCATCGGGCGGCCTGGTCTTCGTCTCCGGCGCGCCGACGCAAGACCTCGGGCCGATCGCCGATCAAGTCCGCCACGCGTGGAAAGGCGTCCCGGTCTGCGTCGTCCCTGCGGCGGGCGTGCTCACCGAGCGCGGCGAGGTGGAGGGCTCCGCCGCGGTGGCGGGCATCCTCTGGTCGGGCGGCAAGGTCGTGCCCCTCGTGGTCAACGACGGCAGCCCGGCGACCGCGCTGCGCGACGCGATCGTCGAGGCCACGGCGGGGCGCACCGCCACCGTGATCCTCTTCCCACGCGCCGACTTTGCTCCCGAGCTGCTCGAAGGCCTCGGTACTGCAGCGCCCGGCGTCCGGCTCTTCGGCGCGGGCACGGTCGGTGGCCCCGCCCTCACCTTGACGGCGACAGGCGAGATGAAGCGCGGGCGCGCCGCGGGCCTCGTGCTCCTCGGCTCGGCCCCTCCGCTCGTCGAGTCCAGCTCGGCCTGCCGCCTCCTCTCGCCGCTGCGCCGCATCGACGAAACGAGCGGCGGGATGGTCCTCTCGATCGACGGGACGCCCGCGCTCGATCTCCTCTCGTCGTGCGCTCCCGGCCTCCGCGACGTCGGCTCCGGCGGTCCGCCTCCGGTCGTCTTCGCCGCGCTCGCCGACACCGACGACGATCGCTACGTCATCCGCCCTGTGCGCGGGATCGATCCCGCCCGCCGCGGCATCCTCATCGGCGCCGACGCGCGCCCCGGCCTGCGCCTCGCCTTCGCGGTGCGCGACGCCGCCGCCGCGCGGGCCGGCCTCGAGGCCTCGGCCCGCAGCCTCGCCCAGCAAGCGCTCGGCGCCGCGCCGCGCTTCGCCATCTACCTGACCTGCGCCGGCCGCGGCCAGGGGCTCTACGGCGCGCAGGACGTCGAGGCGCGCATCCTCCGTCACCGCTTCGGCGATCTGCCGATCGCCGGCATGCACTCGGCCTTCGAGATCACGCCCTGGTCCAAAGGCGAATCCCGGGTCGCCCTTTACACCGGCGTCCTCGCGCTCTTCCGTTCGCCGAGCTGAAGCCATGCGCAAGGACCGACCCAGCTCCACCGCTGCGCTGGTCGCCGCGCTGCGCGCCCTCTACACCGCGCTGCCCGAACCCTATCGCCTCGCCTCGGATCCGCTGGCGAGCGCGCTGGTCCCCTTCCCCATGGCGATCCCGGCCAGCGTCGTCGCCCACGCCCCCTGGGCCGCCGCCGCCGTCCATCACGGCCTCGGCCTCGCCACGTTCGGCCTCAGCCATTACATCGCGCTGCGCACCCGCGCGATCGACGACGCCCTCCGCGACGCCGTGCGCCTCGGCGCGGAGCAGCTCGTCGTCCTCGGCGCCGGCCTCGACAACCGAGCCCTCCGCCTCGACGAGCTCGCCGGGGTGCGCGCCTTCGAGATCGATTACCCGAGCACGCAGCGCTACAAGGTCGCTCGCCTCGCCGCCCTGGCCTCCCCGCCGCCCCCCAAAGCCCGCTCGCTCACGCGCGTCCCCCTCGACTTCGAGACAGACCGCCTCGATCGCGTCCTCCTCACGCATGGCTTCGACCCCCAGGCGCGCACCTTCTGGATCTGGGAGGGCGTGGTGGTCTATCTGACGAGAGAGGCAATCGCCTCCACCCTCGCCGCCGTGAGCGCCCTGTCCGCCGCGGGGAGCCGGATCGCCCTCACCTACACCCCGAAGCGAATGGCCGTGAGCTGGGCGCTGCCGCTGGCCCTGCGCGCGCTCGAGCTGATGGGAGAGCCCTTTCGCAGCCCGCTCTCACCCGACGAGATGGACGGTATCCTCCGGGCGGCGGGGCTCTCCCGCATCACGGACGAGTCCAGCGTGGACTGGGCCCAACGCTACTGGCCTGGGCTGGGCGACTCGCGCCCGATCGAGCGCCTGGCGATTGCCGAGAAGCGCTGATCACCCACGGCGCGGTGCGGGCGGCGCGCACCTTGCGAGGGCGAGCGCATGCTGTGGAAGGTGAGCGCCCTGGGAGCAACGATGGTCGCGGCGAGCGCGACGATGGGGTGTGTCGAAGCGCCGATGGGCCCGCCAACCAGGGTCCCCGAGCCCTACCGGGCCATGGCCAGCGCCCAGCTCCAGACCGTCGGATCGCCGGGGCCGCAGGATCAACCCTTTGGCGAGGCGCTGTCCGCCTACGCGCTGGAGGTGAATCGAATCCACGCCTTCGAGGGAGCGCGCGCCGACGCCGCGATCAGCTGGGCAGTGCTCCAGCTCGCCAGGATCCTGGAGCGCCTCCCCGCCGCCGCGGCCGAGCCCGCGCTGCGCCGTGCCGCCGCGGCGATCCGGGCCAACGAGACGGCGACCGCGACCGAGACCGACCCCGAAGGCGAGATCAACGAGCCCGCGATGACGCCGGTGGAGCGGACCAAGCAGTCTCTCGCGATCGTCGCCACAGCCCTCCTTCAGCTCGCCGCGAACACCTACCGCGAGGTGCCGCAGATCGCGGCGACGGCGCGCGTCTTCGCCTCGACCGTGGAAGGCATCAACCCCGAGAGCTCGGTGCCGGATCGACCCGGCATCCGCGACGCCCTCGTGCACGCCCAGCGCGTCCTCGCCGGGATGTACGCGGTCAACGTCGCTCCGGCGAGCCACGCTCAGCATGAGCCAGCGGGCCTGCGACCAGATTAACCCCGGGGCCTTGGAGCTGCGGCGAAGAACTCGTGGCGCGCGGCGTCCGAGATCGCCACGACCGCTGGATTCTTGAGTCGACGCTCGATGGATATCGCGTAGAAGCGCTCGCGCACCTCGTCGGTCCGACCCAGGAGCTGAACGCCGTACTGGGCCATGACCTCGGCCTCGACCACGGTGGGCGCCGCGAAGAGCCCGACCCCGTCGGCGCCGAACACCTTGAGGAGCGCGCTGTCCTCGAACTCTGCGACCACGCGCGGCTTGATGCCATTGCGGTCGAACCACTGGTTGAGCGAGCGCCGGAGGATGAGGTGCTCGAGCGGCAGGAGCATCGGAGCGTCGTGCAGAGATCCCGGGAATCCGCGCTTGTGCGCCTGCACGAGTGATTTCGTGCCGAAGAAGCTGACGCCCGTCTCCCCGAGCAGGTGGTTGAAGGCGCGGACGCTGCTCCCGGGGGGAACCGGCGCGTCCGAGATCACGATATCGAGCGAGTGCAGCGCGAGATCCGCGAGCAGCTTCTCGTAGGAGTCCTCGAAGCACACGAGCCGGACTGGCTCGGGGAGGCTGAGGGCGGGTTGCAGCAGCCTGCGGACCACGAGCTTGGGCACGACGTCGGCGATGCCCACATTGAGCCGCAGGGGCTGCCCGCCCGGTCGTCCCTTGACGGTGTCCACCATCTCGCGACCGAGGGTGAAGATCTCGTCCGCGTAGCGGAACACCACCCGGCCCACCTCGGTGAGCGTGAGCTTGCGGCCGACCTTGGCGAAGAGCTTCTCGCCGAGCTGGTCCTCGAGCGCATGAATCTGAGCGCTCAGCGTCGGGTGGGTGAGCCGCAGGACCTTGCCTGCGGGGACCAGCCCGCCTTCTCGAGCGACGACCCAGAAGTAGAGAAGGTGGTGGTAATTGACCCATTCCATGGTTCGAAACTATATGTAGATTTTCTCGACATGTCACGTCGTACTTTCGACATTGTCTACATGACCTCCGCGCCGTAGAAACCAAGGGCGACGTCACGGTGACGCCGGCGAGCAAGGAAAGAGCGGCATGAGCAACGAGGTTCGGACGGGTGGTAGCGCGTCTTCCGCGTCGCACACCGCAGGAGGTGAGCCGCTATCCCCGCTCCTTCATCGCTCCTCCGAGGTGCTCTCGCTCCGCCACTGGCCGAGCTGGATGCTCCTCGCGCTCGCCGCCGGGGCCGTGAACGCCGGCGCCTTCGTGGCCTGCGAGCGCTTCGTCTCTCACATGACAGGCATCGTGAGCCGCATCGGCCTCGACGCTGGCACGTGGGGCCTCATGGTGGAGTACGCGCTGGTGCTGGTGTCCTTCATCGGCGGCGCGATGATGTCGGTGCTCGCCATCCAGGCGCGCGTGATCCGCGGCAAGCGCCCGCTCCACGCTCTCCCGCTCCTCGCGGTCGCGCTCGTCCTCGCGATCGTCGGCTTCGCCGGGCACCTCGGCGCCTTTGGCAGCATCGGCGGGCAGGTGGAAGAGGCGCCTGACTTCGAGTTTCTTTGCGTTCTCGCCTTCGCGATGGGGCTGATGAACGCGAGCGTCGCAACGAGCACCGCGCTCTCGGTCCGGACGACCCACATGACCGGCCCCGCGACGGACTTTGGCGTGCACCTGGCGATCGCCTGCCTCACGACCGGTGAAGAGCGGAAGAGCGCGCTCCGGCTCGCGGCGCTGCGCGGCGGCAAGCTCGTCTCCTTCAGCGTGGGCGCCGTGCTGATGGTCCCTGCGATGGGCGCGCTCGGCTACCTCGCCTTCGCCGCTCCGGCCGGCCTCGTGCTCGTCGCCACGGTGCGCAGCTTCCTCCCGAAAGGGAGCGACACCGATGCTCGAGAAGCGGCGCTCCCTGCCGCGCTTTGACCCTCCCCAGAGAAAGGACCGCGATCATGAGCTCTCCGTTGCGTCACGCGATTCGCCACGACGAAGCGCTGGCCCGCCTGCGCGCGGGCAACATCCGCTTCACGCAGAACGTCCGCAGCATCGAGGCCCTCACGAGCCAGTACCGCCGTGATGCGCTCGTCGCCGGACAGGCCCCGTTCGCCACCGTGCTGTCATGCTCCGATTCGCGGGTCCCCTCCGAGCTCGTCTTCGACTGCGGCCTCGGTGATCTGTTCGTCGTGCGCGTGGCGGGCAACGTCGTGGCGCCCTCCATCGTGGGCAGCATCGAGTTCGCCGCCGCCACGTTCGGAACCGAGCTGGTCGTCGTCATGGGGCACACGCGCTGCGGGGCCGTGGCGGCGACGATTGATGTGCTCAAGGGAGGCAATAGCGCTCCCTCCGAGAACGTGTACGACATCGTCGATCGCATCAGGCCGTCGATCGCCGAGATCGTGCGCGGCATAGGGAACGACGAGAGCGTCCTCCGGGCGGCCACGCGCGCCAACATCCGCGCGTCGGCCGACCACCTCCGCCACAGCAGCCGCATCATCGCGGGCCGGATCGCCGAAGGACGTCTCGTCGTCGTGGGGGCCGAGTACGCCCTCGAGACAGGCCAGGTCGATTTCTTCGACGTGCCGGAGTCCACCCTCTGGCGTGCCTCGAGCATCGAAGGCCGCCGCCTCCAGTGAGGGCCCTCAAAGCGCGCAGAGCACCTCGGCGTGCTGGATGCGATCGAGGCGAAAGTGCCGCCGCTTGCCCGTCTCCAGGTCGGCCGCGTCGATGCGCGTCTCGTGCCGCTCCATCACGACTCCATGGATGCGGATAGCGCGTGTCGTCTGCACGAAGTCGCCGTCGACGTAGGTGATGCGGAGCGGCTGCTGCTCGAACCACGCGCGCTCGATGGTCGCGCGCACCGCCTTGTTGCTCGGGAGCGCGGGCACGCCGAGGAACGATAGCTCCCCGAACCGCGCGAGCATCTCCCGCTGCGCCGAGGTCGAAAGCGCGGCGCGCACCTTGTCGAGCCCCGACTCGAGGGTGTCGGTGAAGGGGAGCAGGCGCATGTCGATCGCGTGGCGCCCGACGGCGACGAGGAGCGCCGCCTCCCGCGCCGTGAAGTTGACCGGCGGCAGGCTGTAGGTCCGGTCGAGGGCGTAGCCGCCGCCGCGACCACGCTCGGCCGCGCGCTGATGACCGCTCTCCACCTCGACGTGAAGCTCGATCTCGAGGTCGTCAATCTCCAGAAGGGGGAGCAGCGGAGCCCCGACATGCTCCGCATGAACCCGAACGGGAAGGTGCCTGTCCTGGAGGACGAAGGCTTCCTCCTCTGGGAGTCCCACGCGATCATGCAGTACCTCGCCGACAGGACGCCCGGTCAGACGGTGTATCCCGTGGAGCTCCGCGCGCGCGCCGACGTGAACCGCTGGCTCTTCTGGTCGGCGAACCACGGGTCGCCTTCGGTGTCGATCCTCAACTGGGAGAACTTCGTCAAGGCGCTCATCGGCGCCGGGGCGCCCGATCCCGCGCAGGGCGAGCGGCCCACCAGGGCGCCCTGGACCGAGCCCTTGTCGGTGGTGACCAGGGTGCCGTCATCACCGCCGCCGGTGCTGGTGCTGGTGCCCGTGGCTCCGCCGCCCACATCACGGCGCTCTCAGGGGCGGCGACCGGACGAGGAGGCGGGCGCCGGGGCGGGCGCCGCGGAGGCGCAGCAGCGGAATCCGGTCGAGTAGTCGTGATACGTGGGCTCGTGGGCGACGGTGGTAAACTTGCAGCCGGGCCCGAGCTCCTGATGGGTGCTGAAGAACCCGCCGAGGAAGACCCCGTTCCCGGTGTGCGAGGGCTGATGATTGCGGGTGACGTCCTCGGCATCCATCTTCTCGATCAGGGCGTCGTCGACCGTGTCGCTCACCCACTCGTGGAGGTTACCGACGAGATCGTAGACGCCATACTCCCCGCCGCACTGGGCGAACGCGCCCGTCTTCTCGAGGAAGCCCGGCTCGCGATCGAGCGAGGGATCATTGAAGTCCTCGTAGCGCCAGCGGCGGGAGTCGGAGCCGAACCGGAGCGAGAGCAGGTGCGGCCGCTCGGAGTTGCACTTCTTCGCCTGAAAGTGGGCTCCGTACGGGTACAAGCTCCCTCGCTTGCCCTGGCAGGCGCGGTGCCACTCGGCCATCGAGCAGAGGCGCTTACCAGCGCTCTTGCACGCCCGCGCCGCCTCGACGCGGCTGATGTACGCTTGAGGGAAGACGCCTGGATCGCTCCGCGCCTCATAATCGCCGTCCGCAGGAGGCCTGTCACAGTGGGTCAGCGGGAGGATCTCTCCTTCCGGGCCGCGCTTGACGAGGTGCGCCTCCCAGCGATCGATGCAGGAGCGCCCTGCGCGCGCCATGCCCTCGGGGCAACCGGGATCGGACCACGCGCCGGCGTCGAGGCCCGCGTCCGCGGGGATCGCCGCGCCCGCGTCGGCCGGGCACGCCTCGCCCACGGCGCCCGCGTCCGCGACGGCCGTCACCGCGCTCTCGGGCGCCAGGAACGGCGAAATCGTGGCGCTCGGCGCGGGCGCGGCAGAGCGCACCTCGTTGCAGCCCGCGAGCGTGAGCGCGGCGAGCGCAAAGGAGATCGGGAGAGGCAGGCGCAAAGCGTTCATGGAGGGGGCGAGAGAAGAGCGCGGCGACAACGCCGCCCGTGCTCTACCGCATTCCTCGGCGAGACGAGAAGCGCATGACGCGGCAGGCGGCTCGGACTAGCTTCCGCCGCCATGCGGATCGTCAGCGTCGGTGGCGGCCCTTCGGGCCTGTATTTCGCGATCTTGATGAAGAAGGCGAGGCCGGACGCCGACATCACCATCTTCGAGCGTAACCGGCCCGACGATACCTTCGGTTGGGGCGTGGTCTTCTCGGACGAGACGCTCGGCAACTTCGAACGCGAAGATCCGGAGAGCATGGCCCGGATCCGGGCGAGCTTTCGCTACTGGGGCGACATCGAGACCCATTATCGCGGCGCGGTCGTCACCTCGACCGGACACGGCTTCTGCGGCCTCTCGCGCAAGGCGCTGCTGACGATCCTCCAGGAGCGCTGCCGCGAGCTCGGCGTCACGCTCGCGTTTCAGCGCGAGATCACCGACCTCGACGCGCTCGCCCGCGAGGCCGATCTCGTCCTCGGCGCCGACGGCGTCAACAGCGCGGTACGCGCGCGCTACGCCGAGCATTTTCGCCCTTCGATCGACGCACGGAAGTGCAAATTCTGCTGGCTGGGCAGCGATCAGACGCTGACGGCCTTCACCTTCCTCTTCGAGGAGAGCGAGCACGGGCTCTTCCAGGTGCACGCGTACCCGTTCGAGGCCGGGCGCTCGACCTTCATCGTCGAGTGCCACGAGGACACCTGGCAGCGCGCCGGCCTCGCGAACGCGAGCGAAGAAGACACGGTGCGCTTCTGCGAAAAGCTCTTCGCCAAGCACCTCGGCGGGCATCGCTTGCTCACCAACCGCAGCGTCTGGCGCACGTTCCCCACCGTGAGCAACGAGCGCTGGCACCACGAGAACGTCGTGCTCGTCGGCGACGCCGCGCACACCGCGCACTTCTCGATCGGATCGGGGACGAAGCTTGCGATGGAGGACGCGATCGCCCTCGCCGACACCTTCAAGCGGCTGGGGACGAGCGACGTCCCCCGGGCGCTCGCCGCCTACGAAGAGTCCCGCCACGTCGAGGTGATCAAGACCCAGCGCGCGGCGCAGACGAGCCTCGAGTGGTTCGAGAGCTCGGCGCGCTACCTCGGGCAAGATCCGCTCACGTTCACCTTCAACCTGATGACGCGCTCCAAGCGCATCACCTTCGACAACCTGCGCAAGCGCGATCCGAAGCTCGTGGACGCGGTGACGGCGCGCTTCGCCGAGGCCGCGGGCGCGCCGCGGGACAGCCTGGGGAAGCCGCCCGCGCCGATCTTCACGCCCTTCACGCTGCGCGGGATGAAGCTCGAGAACCGCATCGTGGTGAGCCCGATGTGCCAGTACTCGACCAACGGCGACGGGGTGCCGACCGACTGGCACCTCGTGCACCTCGGCGGCCGCGCGATCGGCGGCGCGGGCCTGGTGATCACCGAGATGACCGACGTCTCGCCCGAGGGGCGGATCACGCTGGGCTGCACCGGGATGTGGGACGACGCCCAGGAGGCCGCGTGGAAGCGGATCGTCGATTTCACCCACCGCAATTCGAAAGCGAAGATCGGGATCCAGCTCGCCCACGCGGGGCGCAAGGCCTCGTGTACCAAGCCGTGGGAGGGCGATCGCCCGCTCCGCGTTGACGAGGGCGCCTGGGAGGCGATCGGGCCCTCGGCGCTGCCGTTCGACGCCGGCTGGCCCACGCCGCGGGCGCTGGTGAGCGCCGACATGGATCGCCTCGTCCAGGCCTTCGCCGACGCGGCGATCCGGAGCGAGCGCGCGGGCTTCGATCTGATCGAGCTCCATTTCGCCCACGGCTACTTGCTCTCGAGCTTCCTCTCGCCGCTCTCGAACCACCGCACCGACGAGTACGGCGGCTCGCTCGCCAACCGCGCGAGGTTCCCGCTCGCGGTCCTCGACGCGGTCCGCGCCGCGTGGCCGAAGGACAAACCGATCAGCGTGCGGATCTCGGCGAGCGACTGGGTCCCGAGCGGCGGAGTGACAATCGAAGAGTCCGTCGTGTTCTCACGGATGCTGAAGGAGCGCGGCTGCGACCTCGTCGACGTGAGCAGCGGGGGCAACTCGCCCGCGTCGAAGATCGTCCCCGGGCGCATGTACCAGGTGCCGTTCGCGGAGCAGATCCGGTACGAGGCGGGGATCCCCACGATGGCGGTCGGGGCCATCCAGGGGGCGGATCACGCCAACACGGTGATCGCGGCGGAGCGGGCCGACCTCTGCGCGCTGGCGCGGCCGCACCTCGCCGATCCGTACCTCACGCTCCACGCGGCGGCGGAGTATGGCTATGCCGATCAGCGCTGGCCCGATCAGTACCTCGCTGCAAAGCCCCGGCCCGGACGCGAGGCGACCTGATCGGCGAAGGGCGCGATCTGTCCGGGGCCAAAAAGCTGGTCGGCGCGCGATCCCCCGGATACCTTCGCGATCATGCGCTGGCTTGCCTGGATGTTGCTCCCGCTGCTCACCTCCGTCGCCGCGATCGCCTCTGCCGACACCGCGGGGAAGCCCGAGCCGGCGGCGCCCGCGAGCGACGCGCCGCCCGAGCCGCCCAGGACTCGGCTCCTGCTCAATAACCTCCTCGCCTTCCGCTACAACCCCCTCGGGTTCGAGGACCAGGTCCGCGTCGGGCTCCAGACGCGGCTCTACCGGAGCAAGGAGGCCGTCTTGCGGGACAACTTCATCTTCACCGGCGCGTACCCGAAGATCAACCCCGCCTTCATCAAGGCTGGTCCGTCGATCGAGATCCAGCCGCTGTCGATCTTCAACCTCCGCCTCGCCGCCGAGATTGTGGGCTTCTATTCGAGCTTCGGCGCTCTCCAGTCCTTCAGCTCCCCGACCGCGGCGTACTCCGACACTGACCTCCGCGCTGGCAAGGAGGCGGGGCGCAACTACGCGACCTACGGCGCCCACGCGATGATCGAGCCCACGATCCAGCTCAAATTCGGCCGCTTCGTCCTGCGTGACAAGCTCGCGGTCGAGTACTGGAGAATGAACGTGCGCGACGGCGACACGGTCTGGTACGACATGTCGCTCGACACGCTGGTCCCCTCGAACGGCTGGGTGGTCACCAACGATCTCGACGCGCTCTATCTCCACGACTTCAAGGACTGGAAAGGCCGGTTCCACGGCGCCCGCCTCACCGCGGGGCTGCGCTACACGACGGTGCAGCCCATCTACCGCGAGCGCGACTTCCAGTCCGGCGACGCCCGTAGCCTCGCGGACAACAGCCACCATCGCGCCGGCCCCCTCGTCGCCTTCACCTTCTTCGATCGCGGCTTCACCCAGTTCAACAAGCCGACCGCGCTGGTCATCGCCAACTGGTACATCGATCACCGCTTCCGGACGGGACGCGACGTGAGCGGGGCGATCCCGTATCTGATCGTGGGCTTCGCCTTTCAATCCGATCTGCTCGAGTGAGCGGGGGCGAGCAGACGCGCTATCGCTCGCCCCCTGCTCGAGGCGCGCTCAGGGAGTGATGGCCCGGAGGCTGTAGCAGTCAGCCAGGTAGTCCTGCTCCTCGGCCTTGCCGCCCTTCTGCACGAGGTCGGCCTGGACGACGGGTCGCGCCGCCACGGCCTCGCCGCTAGCGGGCTTCCAGAGCTCGTCGCTCGCCAGGTCCGCGAGCACCTCGACATCGAGGAAGTCGTCGGTCGCGTTGTTGTTGTCGTCCTTGTACTCGAGGTGCAATGCGAGGGCGACATCCGCCAGCTTTCCATTGACGTCGAACGCGCGGACCGCGCCGCCGAAGCGGAACTTCGTCCCGGCGGGCCAGTTGCCCTTGACCGAGCCGTGGAGGCTGGCGGCGGGGGAGTTCGCCGGCACCTTCACGTGGGCGGCCCCGTTGGTGGCGCCGCAGGTCCCGTTCTGATTTTCCCAGGTGAGCACGGCGTTGCCGGAGCCGGCCCAGTCGCTGGCGGCCCCGTCGAACCAGCCGTTCGGCAGCAGCTCGACGCCCGCGGGCGGAGAGTAGGTGAGCGCGAAGCAATCGAAGGACGCGTCCATGCCTTTATCGTCGTATCCCGCGTACAGGTTGGCCTGGACGCCGACGCCGGTGCGGCGCGGATCGTTGATCTGCACCGCGACATTGTCGATCGAGAAGTGCTTGCCCTCGTTGATGCCGTTGACGTACGTCCCGCCCGCCGGGTAGGCGTTGACGATCACGCCGAAGTAAGGCGCGTAGGTCGACGTATAGATGTAGCGAGCGCTGACCGTGAACGAGCTCCCGAGCTCGACCTTGCGATTCAAGGACTGGGAGACGACGACCGTTCCGATAGCCCCGCCCTCTTTGGCGGCGACGTGGCCGACCTGATTACCGCAGGCAAATGAGCAATCGGCGGCCATGGGGTAGTCGATCGGCGAGCCGGTCACGACCCAGGTGCTGGTGTCCTCGAAGGAGGGGTTGATGAGCAGGTTGTCCTTGACCGTGCCATTGGGGCAGATCCCGCTCCCGTTGCCGCCGCTCCCGGTACCGCTGTTACCGCCGGTACCCATGCCGCCGGTGGTGAGGGAGCTGCCGGTGCTGGTGGTGCTGCTGAACGGATCGACAAAGTCAGAGCCGCAGCCGAGGACGACGAAGGCCGCGGAGAGGCTCAGCGAAGACGAGGCAAAAAATCGAAGAGATCGCATAAAAGGCTCCCATCCAGGTGAGTGTGGCGTCATCGTGTCCCACCGATCAAAGGCGGTAGGCGCGAGGGCGCGAGGTGGACCCGTAGCCCGCCGCCTTTCGCAGCGCCGGCTCCGACAAGGAACGTGACGGGGCCCCGGCTGAGTGCGCGTCCTCGGTCGGCTCGAGGGCGGCGCACGCGACGTGAGGGTGCCGGGCACGGTGCATCCATGGAAACATAGCCCAGAAAGTCCGGGCGCAGGTGGCGCCCAGACGCGGGCGCCCGCGACGGCCGCGACTCCCCCGCTCAGCCGATCCGGTACGCCTCGAGGATCTCGTCGGCCCGCTGCTTCACCATCGCGTGGAGCGGGGAGAAGCGCGGATCGCGGCGGGCCGCCTCCAGCAGCGGGCAGCTCTCCATCCAGACGAGGTCGATGAGGCCGGCGTCGGCGCTGCGCTTCAGGCTGACCAGCGCCTGCTCGGTGTCGCCCAGGAAGGAGAGCATCTCCGCTTCCATCTGCATGAAGAACATCCGGCGCCGGAGGCTGCCCATCAATTCGAAGCCCATGAGCTGCCGAGATTGGGGGCTCACGGGCGTGCGCCGGTGGGCGATGATCTCGAGCAAAACCCGGGGAACGTTCATGATCGGGCTGCGAGAGATCAGCTCGGCGAGGAGCACCGCGGCCCCGGCTTGATCGCGTCGCCAGAGCATCATCCGCGCCCGCGTCGTCCAGTAGTTGGTGTCGTCCTTGTCTTTGAGCGTGGCCTCGATCTGCTCGTCGACGCGGGCCCACTCGCCGCGGAGGGCGAAGCAGCGGATCAGGGCCTCGTTCGCGAGGGGCGCGCGCAGATCGAGCCCGAGCGCGGCCTCCAGCCGGAGCATGGCCTCGTTGATGTCGCCGACTTCCATCAGCACGCGGCCGACCGCGGCGTGGGCCTCGGCGAGCCCGGGGCCGCGGTGGAGGGCCTGACGGAGCTCGCGCACCGCGTTCGTCCACTCGCCTTGCTGGAGCAGCACCGAGCCGAGCGCGAGGCGGGCTTCGGCCAGGTTCGACGAAGCGGCGACGGCCTGCTCCGCCGCGGCGCGGGCCGCGTCGACGCCGACGCCGGTGAAGAAGGATCGGCGCGAGAGCGCGAGGGCCTTGCCGGAGAGGATCATCGCGTCGCCGGGCGCGAGCGCCTCGGCCTGCGCGAAGAGGGCGAGCGCCTGCTCCTGGTTCTCTTGCCAGAACTTCCGGTACTCGTGGCGGGCGCGCAGGTAGAGGTCCACCGCCTCGGGGCTGCTCGGCGCCTCGCGCGCCGGGGCCTCGCGATCCAGCGTCAGGGCGTCGGCGATGGCGTGGGCCGCGTCGTCGTTGATCGAGAGCACGTCCTGCTCGGGGCGATCGAAGCGCTTGGCCCAGAGCTGGAACCCGTCGGCGACGCTGATCAGCCGCGCGCTGATCCGCACGTGACCGCGCGCCCGCCGCACCGATCCCTCGACCACCACCTGGACGCCGAGATCGCGCCCGATGTCCCGGGGATCTTGCGTGGTGTCCCGGTACCCGAGGACGACGCCGCGCGACCGCACCTTGAGGCCGCGCGTCATCGAGAGGCTGTCGATGAGATCGTCGGTGAGCTCCTCGGCGAGGTAGTCGTCTTCGCTCGGTCCAGCGTTGCGGAACGGGAGCACGGCGACGGTCTTGTCGGTCCTGGTCGGCGCCGAGAGCACCGTCATGGCCGAGGGCTCCCGCGGAGCCGACGGCGGCGGCGCGGGGAGCGCGGCCCAGGTGATCGCGCCGAGCGCGGTGACGATCGCCTCCGCCGTCGGGAAGCGATCCTCGCGGCGGCGCGCCATGCACTTGAGCACCAGCGCGCTCACCGCGGCGGGGATCCCGGGGCACACGCGCTGGGGATCCGGCGGATCGTTCAGCAGCCGCGCCGCGGCGACGGCGAGCGGCGACTCGCCCGGCCAGGCGCGACGCCCCGTGACCAGCTCGTAGAACACCACGCCGAGCGCGTAGATGTCGGCGCGCGCGTCGATGTCGTGCTGACCCTCGACCTGCTCGGGCGCCATGTACGCGGGCGTGCCCACCAGGAGGCCCATCGTGCTGCGCGCGCCCGCCTCGGAGAAGGCCCGCGCGATCCCGAAGTCGGTGAGCACCACGCGGCCGTCCGACGCGATCAGCACGTTGTCGGGCTTGAGATCACGGTGGACGACGCCGGCCGCGTGGGCGCTGGTGAGGCCGGCGCAGATCCCCAGGACGATCTCCACGATGCGCGTGCACGGGAGCGCACCCTCGCGCGCCAGGAGCCCGCCCAGCGACTCGCCGTCGACGAGCTCCATCGTCAGGAACTTCTCGCCCTGGTGCTCGCCGATGTCGAAGACGCGGGCCACGTTGCGGTGAGTGACCCGGCGCGCGAGCTTCACCTCGCGGCGAAAGCGCTCGAGGATCCCCGGCGTGCTCACCAGATCTTTGCGGAGCACCTTGAGGGCGACCAGCTCTTCGAGCTCGCGATCCCGGGCGCGGTAGACGCTGCCCATGCCCCCGACGCCGATGAGCCCGAGGATCTCGTAGCGGTTGGCGAGCAAGGGCGTGGTGGGGCCGCTGCTTATGCCCGATCCCGCCTCCAGCGTCCCGCTGCTGACCGGCGCTACCATCGTCGCCCCCTCGTGAGAGACGGGCTCATTCTCCGCAAAGAAGGCGCGTGCGACCGGATCGACCATCGCGCCGAGCGTAGTCGAAGAGCGGCCGGACGCGACCGACCGCGGCCGCTGGCTTAACAACGTTTCACGATCGGCGCGTCGGCCTCGCGATCGAGGCTCAGTGCTAATCTCGCGGCCCCATGCCTTCTCCCCTCGCCGTCGAGGTGCGCGCTCTCTCCAAGACGTACGAGGTCCATGAGCGACCGCCGGGCCTCGCCGCCGCCCTCCGCTCCGTCTTTCGCCGCACCTACAAGACGGTCCACGCCGTCACCGATCTCTCGTTCACGGTCGAGCCGGGCGAGCGCGTCGGCTTCCTCGGCCCCAACGGCGCGGGCAAGACGACGACGCTGAAGATGCTCTCCGGCCTGCTTCACCCGACCTCGGGCGAGGCGCGCGTCGCGGGCTACGTACCGCGCAAGCGCGAGGCCGGGTTCCTGAAGAAGATCACCCTGGTGATGGGGCAGAAGCAGCAGCTCCTCTGGGATCTTCCCCCGGCCGACACCTTCACCATGAACCGCGCGATCTACGAGGTCTCGGACGCTGATTTCGCCGAGACCATGGCCGAGCTCAACGAGCTGCTCTCACTCGGCGAGATCATGAAGAAGCCGACGCGCCAGCTCTCCCTCGGCGAGCGGATGAAGTGCGAGCTCGCCGCGGCGCTGCTCCATCGCCCCCAGGTGCTCTTCCTCGACGAGCCCACCATCGGCCTCGACGTCGCCATGCAGCTCACGGTGCGCGAGTTCATCCGCCGCTACAACGAGCGCCGCGGGGCCACCGTGCTCCTGACCTCGCACTACATGGATGACGTCGCCTCGCTCTGCCCGCGCGTGGTCGTCATCGATCAGGGCCGCCTCCGCTACGACGGGGACCTGCCCTCGCTGGTGCGATCGATCCGGCCCGACAAGCGCGTCGCCCTTCGTTTCTCGGGCACAGCCGACCGCGCCGCGATCGAGCGCGCCGGCAAGATCGTCGAGTTCGACGCCGCGCGCGCGGTGATCCAGGTCGCCCAGGTCGATCTGCGCGAGGCCGTCGGCCACCTCCTCGGGCTCGCCTGGGTCAGCGATCTGACCATCGAAGATCCCCCGCTCGAAGAGGTGATGCGCGACCTCTTCAGCGCCTCGAAGGCCGCGGCCGCCGAGGAGGCCGCCGGCGCATGAGCGCGCTTCAAGACCTCGGCCGCGCGGCCCGCGCTTACCCCACGCTCCTCCGCGTCGGCCTCGCCGAAGCCGTCGCTTACCGCGCTGAAATGCTGGTGTGGATGTTGACGACGACGATGCCCCTGGTGAGCCTCGCGCTCTGGTCCGCCGTGGCGGAGACGGCGCCGGTCGGACGCTTCACCCAGCAGGGCTTCGCCGCGTACTTCCTCGCCACGCTCCTCGTCCGACAGCTCACCGGATCGTGGCTGGTGTGGGAGCTGAACCAGGACATCCGCAGCGGCATGCTCTCGCGCCGCCTCCTCCGCCCGATCCACCCGCTGATCGGCTACAGCGCGACGAACCTCGCCGCGATCCCGCTCCGCGCCGCGCTGATCGCGCCGCCCGCGATCGTATGGCTCCTCGTCCTCGAGCCCGGCGCGTTCCCGCGCACCCCGCTCACCCTGATCACCGCCGCGCTCTCCATCGTCGGCGCGTGGCTGATCAACTTCTTCATCATGGCGCTGATCGGCTCGATCGCCTTCTACCTCGAGAGCTCGACCGCGATCTTCGATCTCTGGATGGTCGGCTTCATGCTCCTCTCCGGCTACCTCGTCCCTCTCGAGCTCTTCCCCGCGGGCCTGCGCGCCGTCGCCCACGCCCTGCCTTTCCGGTACGTCCTCGCCTTCCCCGTCGAGATCCTCACCGGCCTGCTCCGGGATGACCAAGGCGATGCGATCCTGCGCGAGCTCGGGATCCAGTGGCTCTATGTGATCGGCGCCGGCTCCGCGGCGATCGCGGCGTTCAACACCGGGGTGCGGCGCTTCTCGGCGTTCGGAGGCTGATCCCGCGATGATGCTCCGCTACCTCCGCCTCCTCGCCGTCGAGCTCCGCATCTCGCTCGTGCTCGGGATGCAATACCGATGGAACTTCGTGATCGACGGCCTCGTGTCGCTCCTCTGGACCGTGCTCGGCCTCGTCCCCCTCTACGTCGCCTTCCACGCGCGCCCCGAGATCGCGGGGTGGACGTACGCCACTGCGCTGATCGTCGTCGGCTGGTTCAGCTTGCTCAAGGGCATCCTCGACGGCGCGATCAACCCCTCGCTCCTGACGGTGGTCGATCAGATCCGCCAGGGCACGCTCGACTTCGTCCTGCTCAAGCCCGCGGACGCGCAGTTCCTCGTCTCGACCGCGAAGTTCGAACCGTGGAAGGTGCTCAACGGCCTCGCCGCGCTGATCATCTTTACGCACGCGTTCCGCCTGCTCGGGCGCACGCCGAGCGCGCTCCAGGTGCTGGCTTCGCTCGGGCTCCTCGCCTGCGCCACGCTCGTCCTCTACTCGATCTGGATCCTGGTCATCGCCGCCGCGTTCTGGGTCGTCCGTCTCGACAACCTCGCGTACCTCTTCAACTCGGTCTTCGACTTTGCCCGCTGGCCGGTGACGGTCTTCCGCGGCGCGCTCCGCCTGGTGTTCACCTTCGTGATCCCGCTCGGCGTCATGACCACCTACCCAGCCGAGGCCTTGCTCGGCACCCTCTCGCTGCGAACAGGGCTGCTCTCGATGGCCGGCGCGCTCACGTTCGCCTTGGTTTCTCGGGCCGTGTGGACGCGAGCGATCGGGCGCTACACCTCGGCGTCGAGCTGAAGAAGAGCGCCGCTGACATCGCTCGCAAGACGCCCCCGCGCCGACGCGCCGCGCAGGCAGGGAGACGTGGTAGGTTCCACCGATGATCACGCGCCTCGAGACCGATGGCTTCAAGGGGCTCCGATGATCTCCCGCTTGCATCTCGAGAACCTCGGGCCCATGCCCGAGCTCGAGATTGACTTCGCCCCTCGACTCAACGTCATCACGGGGGACAACGGCCTCGGCAAGACCCTGATCCTGGACATAGCCTGGTATGCCCTGACTCGAACCTGGCCGGAGGATCGCAAGGCCCTCCCGAATTATGGGGCGCCGGGGGCGGCCATGATCGAATGCGCGGTCCGCGGAGCTAACGGGAAAGACAGCACGATCTCGTCCACCTACGATCGCAAGCTCCAGGATTGGCGCGTGAGTAAGGGCGAGCCCACGAAGCCTGGGCTCATCGTGTATGCGCGGATCGACGGGGGCTTCTCCATCTGGGACCCGGCCCGCAACTACGGCCAGGGCAAGAGAGACGAGCCCAGCATCCCTGCTGGAGAGGCGCTGCGCTTGAATCGCGCCGAAGTGTGGGACGGCGCGGGCCTCTGCCTCGGCCTCTTGCTGGACTGGGAGTCCTGGCGGCTAAGCAACAACGGGGCGTGGAGGCTCTTCGGCGACGTGCTCCTCGCGCTCTCTCCCGCCGCTGTCAGCCACAATAACCCGGCCATCGCGGCCGAGCGCCTCGTCCCTCTCCCCGCCGAGCGCCTGCAGATCGGTGACGCAAAGCCAACTCCGTTCCTCCAGATGCCCTATGGCAAGGTGCCTGTCACCCACTGCTCCGCCGGGATGCGGCGGATCCTGGCCATGGCCTACATGCTCGTCTGGGCCTGGCTGCGACACCAGGAAGACGCCAAGCTCACCGGCGAAAAGCCCACGAGCAGCGTCGTGCTCCTCTGGGACGAGGTAGAGGCGCACCTGCACCCCCAGTGGCAGCGGCTGATCTTGCCCGCCATGATGAAGGTCGTCTCCGCCATCCTGCTCCAGGAGAAAAAATCGAACGTTCAGATCCTCGCCACCACCCACGCTCCCCTGGTCCTCTCCTCGCTCGAGACGCTCTGCACCGACGAACAGGACCGGCTGCTCAATCTGCAGATCGGCAAGAGCGGCGCCGTGGAACTGGAGATCATCCCCTGGGCGAAGTACGGCGATGTCACGGGCTGGCTCACCTCTCCAGCGATCGATCTGCCATCGAGCTATCCCAGGGAGGCGGAGGAGGCCATCTCCGTGGCCAGGGATCTCATCGCCGGGAGAAAGCCCACCCTGCACAGCAAGCCGGCCACCAAAAAGAGCGTGCACGCCGAGCTGCTCCGCACGCTGCGTGACACCGATCCCTACTGGCGCTTCTGGATGGCGTTCTACCGGGAGAAGGAATGATCCCCGTCGCCAATCCCATCAAAGAGCCAGAGCATTTCGGCACGAACTGCCGCGTCCCCGGCGCAGCCTGGCTCGCGGCCAACCCGAAGAAGGATTGCCACAACGCCAAGTCTCTGTGGAGCCCATTTCGGCCGCCCCTCCGCAAGGGATTCTCCGAGCGCTGTGGCTACCTCGCCATCAGGCTGCACGTCGGGGGCGTAGTGGATCACTACGTGAGCTGCAGTGAGGACCGCTCCAGGGCCTTCGATTGGACCAATTACCGCTTTGCCTCCGAGACGGTGAACAGCAGGAAACAAGCCCTGGACAAGCGAAAGATCCGGGTGCTCGACCCCTTCTCCGTCCAGGAGGGCTGGTTCCGGGTGATCCTGCCCTCCTTCGAGCTCGTGCTCACCGATGCGGTGGACGCCGGCTCGCGGAAGCTCGCTCAGGAAACGCTGGAGGAGCTTCATCTGGGTACAGGCTACGAGGCCATCGAGGCGCGGTGGTCGGTGTATCAGAGCCACTGGAACGACGGCGTCGTCGATCTGGTCGGATTGCGGAGGGACGCTCCGCTGATCGCCGACGCCGTCGAGGCCAGGATGCGGGAGGCGAAGCCTCTCCCGGGCCCCAAGGACTCGCCCGCCGCGCCTCCGGTGATCGCGCCGCGCAAGCGGACCTACGCCCCGCGCAAGAAGACGAAGAAGCCCACGGGGCGTTAGCGTCGCTCTTTCGAGCTAGATTTCCGCTAGGCTCGCCGCGATGCAATCGCTTCGCCCCGGCGACACGGTCGACCGCTATCAGCTCATCGCCCCGATCGGGGAAGGCGGGCAAGGCAGCGTCTGGCGCGCCGAGGATCCGCTCCACCGCGGCGCCAGCGTCGCCCTCAAGCTGATCTCGCCGCTCCTCGTCCCGGGCGCCGCGATCGATCGCCTCCGCCGCGAGGCGCGGGCCCTGGCCAAGCTCTCGCACCCCTCGCTCCCGCGCTGCCACGCCTTCTTCGAGGACATGCAGAAGGACGTGCTCGGCTTCGCCCTCGACTTCATTCCGGGCAGCTCGCTCGACCAGTTGATGGGCTCCAAGGATCTCACCCCTGAGCACCGCTTCTGGGTCCTGCTTCATCTCGCCGACGCGCTCCGTTACATCCACGAGGCGGGCCTCGTTCATCGCGATTTGAAGCCTCAGAACGTGATGATCGCCCGCACGTTCCTCGCCCACCCGGAGGACGCGGACGGCGTCAAGCTGGTCGACTTCGGCATCGCCGCCGCCGCCAACAACCCCTCTCCGCTGACGCAGATGGGCGGCGTGGTCGGCACGATCGAGTTCCTCGCTCCCGAGCTGCTCGATCCCGGCTTCTGGAAAGAGGCCGCGGACGGGCCGCCGCGCGACACATTCGCCTTTGGCGTCGTCGCCTGGGAGCTCCTCCGCGGCGGCCACCCCGCAGGCGTCGCCGCCGACGCCGAGCTCGGCGATTACCTCGTCGCCTACCGCGCCAAAGCCGAAGACAAGGCCTGGCCTCACGCCGAAGGCGACGATCTCGCGCCGGTCTACCACGGCTGCCTCGCGCTCCGATCGAGCAAGCGGGCCGAGAACGGGGGCGAAGTCCGCGCGCTGCTGGACAAAGCGCGCCCGGATCCGGCGCGCCCGCCCGCCCCGGCCGCGGGGACGACGACGCTGATGAGCGAGCGCGACGCGGTGCTGATCGAGGTCAACCGCGAGCGCGCGAAGCTCGCCGCGCAAGAGCCGCAAGCGCCGCCGGGTTCGAAGCGTTTCTACGCGGGCTTCGGCGCGCTCGCCGCGGCGGCCTTCGTGATCACCTTCTCGTATGGGTATCTCGGCAAGCTCTCTCCGCCGGGGTCACCCGCGCGCACCTCGCTCTCGCCGGTCGAGACGGCGGCAATGCCCAACGCGCCCTTCGAAGAGCCGCCGAACCCCGAGCCAACGCGCCCGGCGACGATGCCGATCCCGGCGCGCGGCCCCGCCGCGATGCCCGCCGCCGCGACGGTGATCCCGGTCCCGCGCTGCCCGGTCGACATGGTGGCTATCCCCGGAACACCGGGGTTCTGCCTCGACAAGACCGAGGTCACGGTGCGCGACTACTGCAAAGGCGGCCCCTGCGACACGGCCAAGACCGCGTACTGGCCCGGCGCCAAGGAGGTCGAGCTGCTCTGGCACGGCCAGAACTGCACCGCCAACCGCGCGAACATGGCGGAGAGCCCGATCACCTGCGTGACCTGGAGCGATGCGTTCCAGTACTGCGCGGCTCACAAGAAGCGTTTGCCGACGATGAAAGAGTGGGGGGAAGGCGCCTCGCTGGCTTCGCTTTGCCAGGCTGGGGAGCGCGTCTGTCCGCTCTTCGAGTGGACGGCCGACGTCGGGGCGCATGGCTACCGCGAGACGCGCGGGCCGAGCTGGCGCTGGCGCGAGAATCCCAAGGGGTTGAATCCCGAGGGGGCGAAGAATGATGATCTTGGGTTTCGTTGTGCGGGGGATCCGCTGCTCTGAGGAGAGGAGAAGGGGGGAGAGGGAGTCGGAATTTAACGCAAAGGCGCGGAGGCGCGGAGGCGCAAAAAGGCGAGAGATTTGGTTTTTGCGTTGCTTTCGTCGTTTTGGGGCGTTTTTGACCATGTTGCGTCGTTTGGTTGCGATTTTTGTGTTTGCGGAGCTCGTTGGTTGTTCGCATCGCAGCGAGCCGGCGCCTCCTGACGCCGCTCCGACAGGGATCGTCGACGCTGGGAGCAGCGATGCTGAGCTGGGGAACGACGCGGCGCTCCCCGAAGGAGAAGACGCGTCAGCGCCTCTCGCGGACGCTTCGACTCCGAAGAGTCCAGTCGCACCGCCGCCTGTCGTTGGGCCGCTCGGGAGCATTGATGAGGTGGTGACGGCGGCGCTCGCGCGCGGTGATGTCACCGGGGTGGCCGTCGCCGTCGTTCGCGGCCAGGAGATTGTTTTTCATCGGGCGTATGGGCTTCGCACCAAGGAGCCTGACGAGCCGATGAAGCTCGATACGGTGTTCGATCTCGCCTCGCTCACCAAGGCCCTGGCCACCGCGCCGTCGATCCTGCGCCTCGTCGAGCAGAAGAAGCTCAGCCTCGCTTCGCCGGTCGCGCGCTACCTGCCGGTGTTTGGATCGAAGGGCAAAGACGCGGTCACCGTCGAGCAGCTCCTCCTCCACACCTCGGGGCTCCGCGCCGACATCGGCGTCCCCGACTTCACCCATGGGCGCGAAGAGGCTCTTCGTCGTATTGGCGCGCTCGCCCTCGACACCGATCCTGGGGCTCACTTCGAGTACAGCGATCTCGGGTACATCGTGCTCGGAGCGCTGGTGGAGAAGGTCTCGGGGGCGCCGCTCGACGCCTTCGCCCACACGAGCTTCTATGGGCCGCTGGGGATGCGCGACACCACGTTCTCTCCGCCGCCCGCGCTCGCGGCCCGCGCCGCGCCGACGGCGAAAGAGGGTGACGCCTTCCTGCAAGGCCTCGTGCATGATCCTCGCGCCCGCGCGCTCGGCGGCGTCTCCGGCCACGCCGGGCTGTTCTCCACCGTGGACGACGTGGCGCGCTTCGCCACGATGTTGCTCGGACGAGGCGAGTCCGGCGGCGCCCGCGTCCTCGCCACCAGCACTCTCGCGGCGCTGACGTCACCGCACGAGCTCCCCGACAGCGCCGGCACGCGCGCGCTCGGCTGGGACATCGACACGCGCTTCTCCGGCGCCCGCGGCGAGCTCCACGGCTATGGCCACACCGGGTTCACCGGCACCTCGCTCTGGATCGATCCCGCGCGCAAGGTCGCTGTCGTGGTCCTCGCGAGCGGGCTTTACCCCGACGGCAAAGGCGACGTACGCAGGCTCCGGCGCGAGGTGGCGACCGTCGTCGCGCGCAACGCCGGCGCGCTCGCCGCCTCGCCCAAGGCGCCCCCGGTCGCCGCCGCAACCACGATCGCGATCGCGACAGGCACGCTCCTCCCCGGCATCGACGTGCTCGAGCGCGACGGATTCAAGCAGCTCGCCGGCCGCCGCGTCGGCCTCGTCACCCACGCCGCGGGCCGCGATCGTCGGGGCGTGAGCACCATTGACGTCCTCCGCGCGGCCCCCGGCGTCACCCTGGTCGCGCTCTTCAGCCCCGAGCACGGCCTCCGCAGCGAAGAAGATCACCCGGTGCGCGACGGCAAAGACGAGCGCTCCGGCCTCCCGATCTACAGCCTCTATGGCGAGCGCACCCGCCCTTCCTCTGCCCAGCTCGCGGGGATTGACACGCTCGTCTACGATCTCCAGGACGCGGGCGCGCGCTTCTACACCTACGCGACGACCCTCGGTTACCTGCTCGAGACCGCGGCCTCTCACCACCTTCGGCTCGTCGTCCTCGATCGCCCCAACCCGATTGGCGGCCTCCGCGTCGAGGGGCCGCTGCTCGACGCTGCGCGCACCTCGTTCATTGGCTACCACCCGATCCCGATCCGCCACGGGATGACGGTGGGCGAGCTCGCGCGCCTCTTCAACCAGGAGCGCACCCTCGGCGCCGATCTCCAGGTCATCCCGATCGAAGGCTGGAGGCGCGGCGACACCTTCGATCGCACTGGCCTGGTCTGGTACAACCCCTCTCCCAACCTGCGCAGCCTCGCCGAGGCGCTGCTTTACCCGGGGATAGCGCTGCTCGAAGCCACCAACGTCAGCGTCGGGCGAGGCACTACAACACCCTTTGAACGCGTCGGCGCGCCCTGGATCCAGGGCCCCAAGCTCGCCGCCGCCCTCACGGCCGCGGCGCTCCCCGGCGTCCACTTCACCGCGACATCGTTCACGCCGACGAGCAGCACCTTCGCCGGCAAGCCCTGCGAAGGCGTGGAGATCCAGCTCGACGATCGCGCGATCTTCGATCCCATCCGCGCTGGTCTCACCGTGGCGCGCGCGCTCCTCACCCTCTATCCCGCGGAGCTCCAGCCCAAAGGCCTGCTCCTCTTGCTCGGCAACCAGGCCGCCTTTGACGCCCTCCTGCGCGGCGATCCGGTGGAGAAGATCATCGCCGCCTGGTCCCCCGCGCTCGCCGCGTTCGCCCCGGTCCGGGCCCGCTACCTGCTTTACCCGTGAGAGGCGTGGCCATCTCGCGCGCCCTCGACTACCCTCTCCCCGCGTGAAGAGACGACTCCGCAGCGTCGACCCCGAAGGCAACCGGCGCCGCTTCGACGCCCTGTGCGAGGGGATGGCCTGCCGCCCCCGCCCTGTCCGCGTGGTGATCAAGCGTATTTACTGGCACCAGCGCGCCGCGCATCACGCGCTCCGGATCCTGACCTTCGGCGGCCAGCATCGGTATCTGTCGCACTACGTCACCACCCTCGACCACACCATCTACGTGCCTGACGACTGGGACGACTGGGACCCTGCGCACGCCTGGGAGGTGCTCCACCACGAGCTCGTCCACGTCGCGCAGTTCGAGCGCCTCGGCTGGCTGGGCATGATCTTGATATACGGCTTCTTCCCCCTGCCTGCCGGCCTGGCCTACGGGCGAGCGCGGCTGGAGTGGGAGGCGTATCGAGAGACGCTGCGCGCCGTGGCCGAGCTCGAAGGGATGGAGGCGGCGCGCGATCCGGCGCTCCACGCGCAGATCGTGGAGCGCTTCACCGGGCCGAATTACGGGTGGATGTGGCCTTTTCCGCGGCAGGTGCAGCGGTGGATTGACGAGGCGCTGCCGACGATCGAGGCGGAGATTGCCGCGGGGCAAGGTGGCGCGATGAGCAGGAGCAGAGAGACATGAGCGCCTATCGTTCCCAGGTCCAAGCGTCCAGGGCCACGCACACCTTGCTCTGCCGGGCGTGCGGCGAGATCGTCCTTGCCAGCGACGATCCCGACGTCTCGTGCCGCGCCTGCGGGCTCGCGCAGCCGGCGCTCCGCGACGACGAGGCCTGGTCGATCGCCGCGACAGACCTCGTGTCCCAGAGGATCGCCGGCTACCACGAGCTGGACGCGTTCAGCGCCTCGATCGGCGCGCCGCTCTCCGCCGCGCAAATTACCCTGCGCTGTGACGGGCTCGAGCTCTCTGTCTCGCTCGCCCTCGACAGCGGAGGCGCCGTCGGCCTCGACCTCACGGCGATGACCAGCGGGTTCCCGGCGATCCTGCTCCGGCGCGAGACCGACACCGATGTCGACGCCAAAGAGCTTGGCGCCTCACGCGAAGTCCAGACCGGCGATGAGGCCTTTGATCGCGCGGTGTACATCGAGAGTGAGGCCCCGGACGCCGACATCCTTCGCGTGCTCTCGGCGCCCGCGGTGCGCCGCGCGATCGTCCGTCTGCTCCGGGATACCCCGACCATCACCCTCGAAAGCGCCCTGATCACGCTGTCCGGCAACCGCGGCGCCCCTCAGTGCTTCGTCCCCGACCGCATCAACGAGCTGCTCGCGGCGCTGCGCGTGCTCGCCGGCGCGCCGCGACCGCTCGTCGTGGCGCCGAAGAAGGCCCCTATCGCCAACCTGCTGAGCCTCGCCGTGGCCCCCCTGGGGATTGTCACGCTGGTGTGGTCCTATCGCCGGTTCCCCGCGCTCAACGCGGAGACGCTCGGCGGACTCGGCGCGATCGCCGGCATCATCGTGGCGATGGCCGTCCAGCCGCTGATCACCCGCCTGCTGCGCGGCCGCGCGAGCTCACACCGCAACATGCTCCAAGGGCGCGTCGCCTCGGTCATCGGGATCCCACCGCTGCTCGTAGCGTGCCTCCTCCTCCTCAATGGCGCGCTCGATCGCTCCCCCGAGGTCGAGCACCACCTCATCACGCTCTCGATTGCCTACGACGACGAGGATCATGACCACACCACGATCCGCGCGGGCAATGACGACGGGCTCACCGTCAAGCTCTGGGCGGAAGACAGCGCGCGCGAGGTGAAAGAGGGTGACGCCGTCACGGTATGGAGCCGAGGCGGCGCCCTCGGGACGCCGTGGCGCACCAGGCCAAGCGTGGTCGCGACCTCGGGAGGCACGCTGCTCGTGGAGTGAGTTCAATCCACGCCATTCGTGGTCGGCAGCTCGCCGGCCTCGTCTGACCGCTCGCCCGAGGGCCTCCCGCCCCCTCCCCGGACGCTCTCGCCACGCCTTGGCGGCCTTCTCGCACCGCCCGGGAGGCTCCGTTCTCGATCCGAAGCTTGTCCATTCTGCGGGGAGCTTGCCATCCCAGCGAAATCATTCGCTTATTTTTCGAGCACGGAAACCGACGCCATCGGAGGCCACGCTTGACCCACCGAGCACCGAGGATCACGAGCCGGCGACCGAGCTTCAGGTGCGGCGAAAAAGGCTTGTTTTCTCGACCAAAAAGGCTTCCCCGCCGACGCCGGCCTGCTTCCGCTCCCCGCCGGCACGCTTTCCATTTCGGGCGAGCAACCCCCCCGGCCGTCGAGCAAGCCTCGCCGGCCGTCGGACAAGCTCCTGGCCACGCGACGGGGCTCCGCGGCGAGGAGGGAGCCGCTCATTACACCCAATCCTTGATCTCGGGGTGCCGCCGGAGCCCATCGAGGCACGAAGGAAAAATGAAATCCGCCGCGGCAGGGCCTGCGAAGACGTGCAGTACCGTCGCGAGGACGCTGGCGTGCGGATGGCGGCACAGCGTGCGCTGTGCTGCGAGCGCTTCGGAGCAACGGTTGTTGCCGATCAGCCCGGAGCGCGGCGAATTGACGAGCCACTGCGATCACGAGAGACCGCGCCGGCTGGCGACGAGCCGTTGTGATCACGAGAGACCGCATCGG